>Ga0099827_10002373_pt1 | contig 10394 bp, 8 predicted proteins | sample CZO8metaG_FD_79339 | JGI IMG/M metagenome (GOLD analysis project Ga0099827, IMG submission 79339) | Vadose zone soil microbial communities from the Eel River Critical Zone Observatory, Northern California, USA - CZOApr15con1.8 metaG | ecosystem: Environmental > Terrestrial > Soil > Vadose zone ...
AGGCGGCTCCCATCACGGAGCGGCCGGAATATCTTCGAGAACGATTGAAGGCGCTGCCGGAGACGCCGGGCGTCTACCTGATGCGTGACGCCCAGGGCCGGGTGATTTACGCCGGCAAGGCGCTCAGCCTGCGCAACCGGGTGCCGAACTATTTCCAGGCGTCCAGCGTCCTGCCCGAGCACATCGCTGCCATGGTCGCGCGCGTCTACGAGTTCGAAGTGATCACCACGGCGACAGAGAAGGAAGCCCTGGTGCTCGAGCAGACCATGATCAAGCGCCATCGTCCCCGGTTCAACATCCGGCTCCGGGATGACAAGAACTACCTGTACATCAAATTGCCTTTGAACGAGGACTTCCCGCGTATCACCCTGGTCCGCCGGCCGGCGAACGACGGCGCCCGGTACTGGGGACCGTACACGCACGCGATCGCCCTGCGGACGACGCTCAAAACCGTTCGGCGTGTCATCCCCTATCGCAGCTGCAAAGACTCGGAGTTCGCGCTCGGACGCCCCTGCTTTTACTACCACCTGAACCTTTGCTCGGCGCCCTGCGCGGGCTTCATCAACCGCGAGGACTACCACGAGCAGCTGAACCAGGTGGCGAGCTTCCTCGATGGGCGGTCGGACCACGTCGCGAAGCGGCTCAAGGAGCAGATGCAGGCGGCGGCCGACAAGCTAGAGTACGAGGCTGCCGCTCGCTATCGGGACCGCCTCGACGCCATGGAGCGGATGGCCGAGCGGCAGAAGGTGCTGGCGATGGGTCGCTACGACCAGGACCTCTTCGGCCTGGCGCGCGCGGACGGCCAGGGCTCGGTCCGGGTGTTCAGCGTGCGCGAGGGGCGACTATCGGGCTCCGAGAACTTCGATCTCGTCGGCCTCGACAAACAGCAGTCGGATGCCGACATCCTGAATGCCTTTGTCAGCCAGTACTACGTCAACGCCACCCACATTCCCAAAGAGGTCTTCGTCCCGGCCGCACTCCCGGACCGCGAGTTGATCGAACAGTGGCTGACCGAGCGCCGTGGGAGCAACGTCACCGTCCGGGTTCCGCAGCGCGGCAAGCAGCGGGAGCTGCTGCAGCAGGCCGCCGCCAATGCCGAGGAGACGATGCGCCAGCTGCGCATCAAGCTGGACTACGATGCCGACCGGACGGCCTCGCTGCTCAACGATCTGCAGGCCCGCCTGGCGCTCCCGACCCTCCCGGTTCGGATCGAGTGCTACGACATTTCCAACATCCAGGGCAAGTACCCGGTCGGCTCGATGGTCGTCTTCGAGGACGGCCGCCCCAAACCGGCCCACTACCGCCACTTCCGGATCAAGACCGTCCAGGGCGCGAACGACTTCGCCATGCTGCAGGAAGTGCTCCGCCGCCGCTTCAGCCGGCACGCCCGGTCGGAGGAGGGAATCCCGGAGGAGCCCAGCTTCAGCCACCTGCCGGACCTGGTCCTGATCGACGGCGGCAAGGGCCAGCTGTCGGCCGCCCGCGAGGTGATGGAAGCCATGGGGCTTGGCTCGGTCTCGACCTTCGGCCTCGCCAAGGAGCAGGAGGAGCTGTTCCGGCCCGGTCAGAGCGAGCCCATCCGTTTGCCGATCGACTCGGAGGCGCTCTTCCTGGTTCAGCGGGTCCGCGACGAGGCGCACCGGTTCGCCATCACGTTTCACCGGGTGGTCCGGAAGAAGGATGCCTTTGTCTCGGTGCTGGACGGCATCACCGGTCTGGGACCGGTCCGGCGCCGGGCGCTGCTGCGCCAGTTCGGGAGCATCGACAACATCCGCAACGCGACCGTCGAGGAGCTGATGGCGGTCAAGGGGATCACCCGGCCGGTGGCGGTCGCCATCAAGGAGATGCTCTGATGGCCGCGGCCGCGGAGGCTCTGCGATAATTCGGGCCGTGGATCGGCCGGTCCGCCGTTGCTCGTTTTGTGGCAAGGCGCAGGGTGAGGTCCGGTTGGTGGCCGGCCCCAGCGACGTCTATATCTGCAACCTGTGCGTTGCCCTCTGCAACGAGATCCTGGCCCACGACGCGCCGCCCGAGCTGCCCCAGCGGACCCCGCCCGAGCCGCCCGGCCAGCGCTCCGGCCAGGGCCACCTGAGCCGGACGGAAGTCATCTCGAGCTAGCAAACCCGTCGCGCCTGGGCCAAAAACGGCCGAGGTGCCAGCCAAGCGGCACCCCACCGTTATAGGGGCGTGCCGGACTCGCCGAACCTGTCGAGCGCGCTCGGCGAAACCGTCGTCAACGGGCGGCAGTTCCTGGCGCGCGTCGAATCGCTCGCAACGACCCTGTCGGCCGAGCTGGCCAGCCACGAAGAGGCGGCCCGCCGGTGGGCGGGCGAACGCCAGGCCATCAACGCCGAGGCGGAGAAGCTGCGGGCCCAGGTCGAGTCCCTGAACGCGACCCTGGCGGACGTTCGCAAGACGGTCCATCGGGTCGAGCAGGAGCGCGACCAGGTCACCGCCGATCGTGACCAGGCGCGGCAAGCGGTCGGGGCCGCCGAGCGAGAGTTGGGCGGCACCCGGGACCGGCTGGCGGCCGCCGAGCAGGACGCCACCCGGCGCCAGGCCGAGCTCGCTGCCGTTACCACGGATTTGGCCAGGCTGCGCGAGCAGCTCGGTATCGTAGCGAAAGATCGGGACGCCCTCCAGGCCGACCAGATCCAGTGGGGCCTCGACCGCGAGCAGCTGCTGGCCGAGCAGGCGCGCGTGAAGGAGCGCCTGGCGGCGGTCGACCGGGACCTGGTCGGGCAGCGAGCCGAGTACCAGGCGCTCGTCGAGCGGCACGCCGAGCTGACCGAGCAGTCGAACAAGCTGGCGACTGATTGGGTGACGCGCCGGACGGCGCTGGCGGCCGAGATCCATGCCCAGAACGAAGAAATGGAGCAGGTGCGCAAGCTGCTGCAGGAGGGCCAGGAGCGGGAGCGGCGCGTGGTCGCCCTGCCGCAGGCGGCAGTGTCGGCGTCGGGTGCGCCCAGCGCCGAGCAGAGCCATCTCATCAACTCGCGGCTCAACGCGCTGGTGGGCTTCTCGAGCGTCTTGCTCGACGAGCGCGCGCATCCGCTCACCATCGAAGAGCGGCGCGAGTACCTCAAGTATTTGCACGAAAGCGCCCTGAAGCTGACGTCGGCGGTTCGCGCTTTGACCGGCTCCCACGCGCCCGCGGACGCCGCTCCGGTGGTTGACCGCGACCGACGGCCGGACATCCTGGTGGCGGACCACGACGCCGGGTCACGACAGCGGATCGAACCGTTCCTCAAGCGCGCCGGCTACGAGGTCATCTATGTCGACAACGGTCCGCGCGCGCTCGAGAAGGCGTCACACCTCCAGCCACTCGCCATCCTGATCGACGGGCAGCTGCCGCCCAGTGGCGCGCCCGCCCTCATCCGCGAGCTGCGCAAGGATCCGCGAACCCGTGAGATCCCGCTCGTGCTGCTGGTCGCGCCCGACGCGCCGGCCGTAACGACCGCGGATTGCGAGGTCCTGGTCAAGCCGATCGATCGCCAGCAGCTCGTTCAACTGATGGTGCGCTTCGATTTGATGGCGGATGGCAAGCTGGCCAAGAAGATGCCCGCCAACCTGCTGGTGATCGACGACGATGCCCAGGCGGTCAGCCTGCTCAAAGCCATCCTCAAGCCCTACAACGTCCGGGTCAGCTCGGTGGATAACGCCCGGGCGGGGATCGAGCAGGCGCTTCGCAATAAGCCTGACCTGGTGATTCTCGACCTCGTGATGCCAGGGGTTGATGGCTACGAGGTGATCGCCGCCCTGCGCCGCGACAAGGACATGAGCCGGGTGCCGATCCTCGTTCATACCGCCAAGACCCTGACGCCCGAGGACCGGCAGCGGCTCGAGGGCAAAGTCGAGTCCATCGTCGAGAAGGCGGAATTCCAGCCCGAGCGCTTCCTGGAACTGCTGCTGAAGCGCGGCGAGCGCCGCAAGCGCGCGGCTTAGCCCGGGACTTCCTCCGCGGCCGGTCGGGCTTCCGCCGGTTGCACGTCGGGATGGCCCGCCAGGCGTTCGCTGCGGAGCAGGTAGGCAATCACCGGGAGCGTGAGCGCGATGACCACCAGCGACGTCACTTGCGCCTGCTTGAGGCCGCCGAGGATGACGATGTTGTCGCGCAGAAAGAAGATGAAGAACTGGCTGACCGAGTAGAGGACGACGTAGATCATGGCCAGCATGCCCTCGGGGTGGACCCGAGTGCGCAGATTCCAGAGCAGCACGAAGAGCGCCAGGCTGATCAGGAGCTCGTAGAGGCTCGCCGGCTGGACCGGGACGTTGAGCGGCCCGAACGTGTACGGGTTCGTGTATTCGAACCCCCAGCCGTTCGTCTTGTAGCCCACGATGTCGCCGTTGATGATGTTGCCGATGCGGCCGATCGCCTGGCCGATCGTCATGCCCAGCGCTCCGATGTCGAGCAGGCTCCAGAAGGGGAGGTGCCACCGCCAGGAGGAGATCGCCACCGCCACCGCTCCGCCTGCCATCGCCCCGAAGAAGGCCATGCCACCCTGCCAGACCGCAATGATCTCCGCCGGGTGGTGCCAGAAGAAGCCCGGGTTGTTCTGGACGACGTAGTAGAGGCGCCCGCCGACGATGCCCAGGACGGCGGCCAGCAGGGCGACGTTCATCAGCTCGTCCCGGTTGATGCCCCGGCGCGTGGCGTCGCGGAGGGCGACTTGGATGCCGACGTAGAGGCCGATCGCGATCATGATCCCGTACCAATGGATCTTCAGCCCCCCGATCGTCACCAGTACCGGGTCGATCCCGATCTTGATCAGCACCGCCTCAGTTTACGAGGTCAGGGTTGCGCGATTTCCCGAAGGTAATCTGAGGTCATGGCGGTCCGGGCGTCCTTCACCGATGAGGTCAAGGCGGAGCTCGCCAACGTCCAGCCGGCGCGCGCCTGCTGCCAGGAGGCCGAGCTCGCCGCTATGGCCGAGGCGCTGGTCGGAACGAGCGACAGCACGCCGGTCACACTGCGGATCCCCCGCAACGCAGTGGCGCGCAAGGTCGTCCACCTGGCCAAAGTTGCCGGCGGTCGGGTGGAGACCGTGCGCAAGGGCGCGACCGAGAAACGGCCCAGCTACCGGTTGCGCCTGACCCTGCCGGCCGGGCGGGGTTCCGATGAGACCTGCTGCGCTCGGGCCATCCTGCGCGGGGCCTTTCTGGCTCGCGGCCTGATGGGCAACCCGGCCGATGCGTATCACCTCGAGCTGGCGCTGCCCGAAAACGGGGCAACGCTTGTGGCCGCCGCCGCGGCGCGCGCCGGCATCCCGTTCAAGCGAACCACGCGCCGAGGCCGGAGCGTCTTTTACCTGAAAGGCGCCGAGCCGATTTCCCGCCTGCTCGGGTTGATGGGAGCCAACCGCGCCGTGATGCGCTTCGAGAACGACCGGATCCTGCGCGACATGCGCAGTCAGGCGAACCGGCGGGCCAACGGCGAGACCGCGAACCTCGACAAGCGATTGCGCGCGGCGCTGCAGCAGCGCGAAGCCGTTCGCCGTCTGAAAGCGCGCGACGCCCGACTCCAGGCGCTCGCGCCCGCGCTCCGCGAGATCGCCGAGCTCCGCCTCGCGCATCCTCGGGCCGGATTGAAAGAGCTCGCCGAGCTGGCGCAGGTCAGCAAGTCCGCGGTCGCGAATCGGCTGCGGCGACTGGTGATGCAGGCGAATCGAAATGGTCTAATAGATTGACAAGGAGGAGGACGTCATGCCGGTAAAGGTTGGCATCAATGGGTTTGGCCGCATCGGGCGCAACGTTTACCGTGCCGCCCACGGCCGTCGCGACCTGGAGATCGTCGCTGTCAATGACATCACGGATCCTGGGACCCTTGCCCACCTCCTCAAGTACGACTCCATCCTCGGCAACTATGCCGGTGACGTCGCCGCCGACGGCGATCAGCTAACGGTCGACGGTTCGCGGGTCAAGGTTTTTGCCGAGCGGGACCCCGGCAACCTGCCGTGGCGCGACCTGGGGATCGACATCGTCATCGAATCAACGGGCCTCTTCACCGACGCCACCAAGGCGAAGGTGCACATGGACAAGGGTGGAGCGAAGAAAGTCATCATCTCGGCGCCGGCCAAGAACGAGGACATCACGATCGTGCTCGGCGTCAACGGAGAAAAGTACGATCCGCGGCGGCACCACGTCGTCAGCAACGCCTCCTGCACGACCAACTGCCTGGCTCCGGTCGCCAAGGTGCTGCACGACAGCTTCGGCATCGAGGCGGGACTGATGACGACCGTGCACTCGTACACCAGCGACCAGCGGTTGCTCGACGCGCCTCACAGCGACCTGCGCCGGGCGCGGGCGGCGGCCCTCTCCGTGATCCCGACCACCACGGGCGCCGCCAAGGCGATGGCGCTGGTCATGCCGGAGCTGAAGGGTAAGTTCCACGGTATCTCGCTGCGCGTTCCCACGCCAAATGTCTCGCTCGTCGATCTCGCGGTGATGACCCGCGACGCGGTGTCCGCCGACACCATCAACGAGGCCTTGCGCGAGGCGGCCGCCAGCGATCTCAAGGGAATCCTCGCGGTCACCGAGGAGGAGCTGGTGTCGAGCGACTTCAAGGGCAACTCCAACTCATCGATCGTGGACGCCCCGCTCACGATGGTGGTCGGAGACCGTCACGGCAAGGTCTTTGCCTGGTACGACAACGAGTGGGGATATTCCTGCCGTGTCGTCGACCTCACCGTGTACATGGGCGACCGGCTGAACTGACCACGGACGCAACGATCGGCGGCGCGCTGCACAAAGCCACCATCCGTGACATCGACGTCGCCGGCAAGCGCGTGCTCGTGCGGGTCGACTTCAACGTTCCGATGGAGGCGGGCCGGATCGTCGACGACAGCCGGATCCGCGCCGCCATCCCGACCATCAAGGACCTGGTCGAGCGCAGCGCCCGGGTCATCCTGATGACGCACCTGGGCCGTCCCGACGGCCAGGTCGACGAGGCGTACCGAACCCGGCCGCTGGCGGAGCGCTTGAGTGACTTGATGGAGCGCCCGGTCCGTCATCTCGATGACTCCATCGGTCCGGCGGTCGAGGCCGCCGTGCGGGCGATGCAGGACGGCGACATGGTGATGCTGGAGAACGTCCGCTTCCACCCGGGGGAGACGAAGAACGACCCAGCCTTCGCCAAACAGCTCGCCGCCCTCGGCGACCTCTACGTCAACGACGCCTTCGGCACCGCGCACCGCGCCCACGCGTCCACCGCTGGGATCGCCGAATACCTGCCGGCGGTCGCGGGTCTGCTGATGGAGCGCGAGATCCAGACGCTGGGACGGATCATGGTCGACCCGCCCCATCCGCTGGTGGCCATCATCGGTGGCTCCAAAATCTCGACCAAGATCGTTGTGGTGCGCAGCCTGCTGCAGCGGGTGGATCGCCTCTGCATCGGCGGCGCCATGGCCTGCACCTTCTTCAAGGCCAAAGGGCTGGAGATGGGCCGCTCGCTGGTTGAGGAAGACCAGCTCGACGTCGCCCGCGCGCTCCTTACCTCGGCCGGGCAGGGCAGTGGCACGCTGGTGCTGCCGCTCGATGCCGTGATCGCGGCCGAAGCCAGGCCCGGCGTGAAGGTGGAAACTGTCGCCATCGACGCCGTTCCCGCCAACATGAAGGTTCTCGACGTGGGACCGATGACGGTCGAGCGTTTCCTGCAGACCTGCGACGGGGCGGATGCCGTCGTCTGGAACGGACCGCTCGGCGTCTACGAGGTTCCGCCGTTCGACCGGGGAACCGATGCGCTGGCCGAAGGGCTGGCCGGCAGTGACGCGGAAACGATCATCGGCGGCGGCGACCTGGTGGCCGCCTTGCAGAAGCAGCACCTTGCCGACCGGATGTCCTTCGTGTCCACCGGTGGTGGCGCGACCCTGGAATTCCTCGAAGGCAAGATCCTCCCGGGGATCGCCGTGCTGCGTGACAAGAACTATGCGTAAGCCGCTGATCGCCGGCAACTGGAAGATGCACTTCACCGTTCCCGAGGGGCTGGAGTACGCGCTGCACCTCCGGCACGATCTCGATCCGTTTGCGACGCTCGTCGACGTCGTGATCCTGCCGCCGGCGGTGATGCTATGGGAGATCGCGAACGCGCTCCGCGGTTGCCCGATCGAGGTGGGCGCACAGAACGCCTCCTGGGAAGACCAGGGACCCTTCACCGGCGAGATTTCGCCCAAGATGCTGGCGGCCTGGTGCCACTACCTGCTGATCGGACACTCCGAGCGGCGCCAGCTTTTCAATGAGACCGACGAACAGCTCAACCGCAAGCTGCAGGCGGCGTTCCGTCACAACCTGAAGGTCATCCTGGCCCTGGGCGAGACCCTCGAGGAGCACGATCTCGGGCGCACCGAAGAGGTCATCACGCGCCAGCTCAGCGCCGCGCTCTACGGCATCGACGTGAAGCGTGCCATCGACCTGACGATCGCCTACGAGCCGGTTTGGGCGATCGGGACCGGACGCGCTGCCACGCCCGAGTACGCCAACCAGACGATGGGCCTGATCCGCGGCCTGCTGGCGGGGACATTCGGCCCGCTTGCGTCCGAGATGCGCATCCTTTACGGCGGCAGCGTGAATACGGCCAACGCGCGGAGCTTGATGGAACAGCCGGAGATCGATGGGGCACTGGTCGGCGGCGCCAGCCTGAAGGCCGCCGACTTCACCGCGATCGTGCGGGCCACGGCCGAGGTCGTCCAGTCGGCGCGAGCGTGAACGGTGCGCCGGTGCGCCCCCTCGTGCTTGTGATCATCGACGGCTGGGGATACCGCACCGATTCATTCGGCAACGCGATTGCGGCGGCCAGGACGCCGAACTGGGATGCGCTGTGGCAGCGGTGGCCGCACACGACGCTGGCCGCTGCCGGTTTAGCGGTCGGACTGCCCGAGGGTCAGCAGGGCAACTCCGAGGTCGGCCACCTGAACATCGGCGCCGGCCGCATCGTCTATCAGGACCTCACCCGGATCAACCTCGCCATCGAGGACGGGAGCTTCTACAAGAACCGGGTGCTCAGCAAGGCCATGACGTCCGCGGCTTCCGGCCACGCGTTGCACCTGATGGGCCTGGTCTCCCCGGGTGGCGTCCATAGCTCGACCCAACATCTGTATGCGCTGCTCGAGATGGCGCATTCGCTGGCGGTGACCAACGTCTTTCTTCATGCCTTCACCGACGGCCGCGACGAGCCGCCAACCAGCGCGGCCGGCTACATGGCCGAGCTCGTCGAGCGCATCGGGACCATCGGTACCGGGCGGATTGCGTCGGTCAGCGGCCGGTACTACGCGATGGACCGCGACAAGCGCTGGGACCGGACCGAGCGCGCCTATCGAACCGTGGTGGAGGCGAATGGACCAACCGCGCCCGACCCGGTGACCTTCATCCAACAGAGCTACGACAAGGGCATCACCGACGAATTTCTGGTGCCGACCCGCATCGTGCCTCCGGGTCACTCACCCCCGCCGCCGATCGGCGATGGCGACAGCATGGTCTTCTTCAACTTCCGTCCGGACCGGGCCCGTCAGTTGAGCCACGCCATCGTGGATGAGACCTGGGACCACTTCGAGCGCCGGCACCGGCCCCGGCTCGCGCACTTCGTCACCTTCACCGAGTACGAGAAAGGGCTCCCGGCCCAGGTCGCGTTTCCCGACGAGCCGCTGCCCGGCGTGCTGGCTGAGGCGGTGGCCAATGCCGGCTGGCAGCAGTTCCATACCGCCGAGACGGAGAAGTATGCGCACGTCACCTACTTCCTCAATGGTGGGCGCGAGGCGCCGTTCCCCGGCGAGGATCGGCTGCTCGTCCCTTCGCCTCGAGTCCCCACCTACGACACCCACCCCGAGATGAGCGCTCGCCCCCTCACCGATGAGCTCCTCGACCGCCTGCGAAGTGGCCGGTATCGCTTCATCGTCGTGAACTTCGCGAATCCCGACATGGTCGGGCACACCGGCGTCTTGCCGGCGACGGTCAGGGCGGTCGAGGTCGTCGATGCCATGCTCGGCCGGATCGCGGACGCGGTGCTTCCAGCTCACGGCATCCTGGCGATCACGGCCGATCACGGCAACGCCGAACTGAAAATTGACGAAAGCGGCGCGCCGCTCACCGCCCACACGACCAGCCCGGTCCCATTCATCCTCGCCGGGGATGCCGGCGTCAAGTCGCTACGGGAAGGGGGCAAGCTGGGCGATATCGCGCCGACGCTGCTGCGCGTCGTCGGACTGACCCCACCCGCCGAGATGACGGGCAGCGACCTCACGGCGCTGACGTCACCCAGTCCTGCTCGAGCCGGCTGAGGAAGACGCCCGCGAGCGTCGTGTCGCGTACCAACAGGTCGAGCTCATGGTTGCGGGTAAATCCCGAGCGCGACCAGTTGCAACTGCCAAAGAGCACCGTCTCCCTGTCGAAGATCCCAAGCTTGG
>Ga0099827_10002375_pt1 | contig 10385 bp, 8 predicted proteins | sample CZO8metaG_FD_79339 | JGI IMG/M metagenome (GOLD analysis project Ga0099827, IMG submission 79339) | Vadose zone soil microbial communities from the Eel River Critical Zone Observatory, Northern California, USA - CZOApr15con1.8 metaG | ecosystem: Environmental > Terrestrial > Soil > Vadose zone ...
CCTGGGGGTTCTTCTGCCACATGGCCGCCTCCGTCGCGGTCACGACGATGGCTGGCGTCAGGTGGATGCTCCCGTCAGGCAGGAACGTGGCGATATAGCGGGCACCTGGCCTGGCGCCGTAGGCCTTGAGCGCGGCGCGCCCGCGTTCGTCAAGCTCGATTAGCGTCTCTGGCATGTCACCCTCCGTGCGCTCTGCAGGCAGCGTAGCAACCCGTGTACGCAGGTTCAAGTGTACCAGTGTCCCATGTGGGTCATCGGCGCAGATGTAACGCTGGCCCGTGGATCCGGAACGTGAGCATCATCCATAGCCGGTGTTGGCCTGACGAATAGCGACTCACACCCAAGGACGGATAACCTGCTCCTCCATCTGCCCGTCGATCGTGATCGCCAACCGGGAAGTCTGCGCAGATCGCAGGCACGCCGAATATCTACTCGGTACCGCCAAGACAATCCTGGTGGAGATCCGAAGAACGTCCAGATCGAGCCCTCGGCGTGCGCGCTATGTCTGAGCATTGATCACGTTGTGTGACTAGCTCGGGGCGTTCGGGCCAATCGCCGGATCCGCACGTGACCACCCGTGTGGGCTACTGTGTCGCGCGGCCGGGGCGCGCCTGGTTTCGCGCGGCCGCGCCGGGACGGCCGAGGAGGGCGATCTGGGTGCCTGACCTTCAGCCGGCTCAGCTCGGCCGGCAGCTGCTGGCTGCGGTTGCGCGGCGGGCGGCGCGGACCGAGTGTTGGTCACCGGTGAGAGGCTGGGCGGTGAGTCTCGTTCGGCGTTTGCCGTGGCCGCGGACGGGGACGAGTTGGTGGTCAAGCTGGTCCCGGGCGGCCGGCGGGCCATGGCCAGCCAGCGGCGTCTGGTCCGCCTGGTCGGCGGCCTGCGCCAGCGGGGCTATCCCGCGCCGGAGTACCTCGGTGCCGGGGAATCAGGCGGCACCGTCTTCACCGTCCAGCGGCGTCTGCCCGGCCAGGTCCTGCACCGGGGGCCGGGCCTGGCGCCCGAGCCCGGGTTGTTCGCCGCGGAAAGCGCGGCAAATACTCCACCACACGGAAACACTCCACCGGAACTCAGGGCAAACCGGACAGGATTTCATGATCGTGGAGACTTGCCGCAGCCAGCGCGGCAAACTCTCATCGATCCCGATGCGGCCACCGCTCGCGCGATTACCACTAACCCAGCATCCGACACGCCGCAAACTCACCTTATTTTGGAATTATTACAGAACGAGCCGAGTCCGCGCAGCCCGATGTGCCGCGTACCCATGGGCGCGGTCAGGCCACTGCACAAGGACGGACCAGTATCGGTGTTCGCGGTGCTTTACGGCCCCGACAGGCTCTCTCGGGCAGACGTCAGATGCGGACCCAGCGTGCGGCAACCTAGACCACGCTGCGCTGTCTGCACGACCCCAGTCGCGCAGGCAGGAGATGATGTTCCTGGCCGGTGCACAATCTGCGGCAACCGGCGGTCCCCAGCGGCTTTCGGGGTGAATGCATCCGCCTCACCCGGGGCAACGATGTCGTCCCGGCCGCTGAGGGAGAGCCATAGAGTAGCCGGGGTTGTCGGCCAGCGCCCGGCCAGCTCGTTAGCGGCAATTTGCTGTGAAGGTGCAAGCGCCCGTCATGCGTGGTGGGACCGGGCGGCTGTTAGCTGCCCGCGCCTGTCGGCGGTGCGCCTTCCGGAGGCGCGATCTCACCGGACCCCCTGGTCAGCAGGGTCGTGGGGACCTGCACAGTTTCAGGGGCCCCCCTGGGATCGCGGATCCGATGCAACAGCATCTGGGCGGCCAGGGTGCCCAGCGCGGGCGGGTGCTGCGCGACCACGGTGATTCCGGGATCGAGCAGGGACCCGAGGGGGATGTCGTCGAAGCCGACGTGAGCAATGCTCCGCTCAGCGCCCGCCGAGCGGAGCGCCATCCGGGCTCCGATGGTCAGCAGGTTCTGAGCCGTGAAGACCGCCGTCGGGGCTGACCGCGACCTGAGCAGTTCGTGGGTCGCCTCCTCGGCGAGCCGCTCGGTGTGGATGTCGCGGCGGATCAGCCGCTCCTCCGCGACGATGCCGCGCTCCCTGAGCGCCTCGGCATAGCCTCGGTAGCGCTCGGCTGCGGTGTGGATGCTGCGCAGGTCACCGAGAAACCCGATCCTGACATGACCCTGGTCGAGCAGGTGGGCGACCGCCTGCCTGGCACCGCCGAAGTTGTCGCTGAGTACCGTATCCGCCGCGATGGTGGGCGCCGGGCGGTCAGCGAACACGACCTGGGTCCCGCGCCGCAGCTCTGGCAGCAGGTAGCGGTGGTCAGCGCCGCAGGGCATGATGATCAGCCCGTCGACCCGCCGGGAGCAGAAGGCGCCGAGCAGAACCCTTTCCCTGGTCGGGTCGCCATCGGAGCTCGCGCACAACACGAGGCAGTTCAGGTCTCCGACGACGTTCTCGACCGCGCGAAGCAGTTCGGCCGCGAACGGGTTGGCGACGTCCTCGAGGAGGACCCCGATGGTGGCCGTGCGCTGGCCAGTCAGCCGCAGGTGACGAGCATTGACATTGTGGCGGTAGTCGAGCTTCTCGATCGCCTGCCAGACCCGCGCCGCCAGCTCCTGGCTGACGCCGTCCCTGCCGTTGACCACCCTGGAGACCGTCATGACGCCGACTCCCGCGAGCGCGGCGACATCGCGCATCGTCGGGTGCGTACCGGCAGGTGACCCAGGATTGGGATCGTTCCCCATCCTTGATCCCCCTCGCCGCAGACTGTCCTCCACGTCAATATACCCAGCATATACGGGCTTTAGTTTGCTATCAGGGCTTGACTGACCAGTTTGGGCGAGCGTACGTTCAAGTCAGGCTTGGTAACGTTACCAAGAGATTGGCCGACCGGCCGTACTTGCGGGCTACTCCAGGTATGTCCGGTCCTCCAGCTACGCCCTCTAGCCGTTGCGGAGGTTCGTTTCATGGGCAATCTTCCGTTCAAGCCCCGGGTAATCGGGGCCGTCGGGTGCATAGCTGCGCTGCTGATGGCGAGCGCTTGCTCAAGCGGCAGTTCTGGCAGTGGCAATGGTCCAGGCGTGGTGACTGTTGCCGTGGTGTCGAACCCGCTGATTACTAGTCAGATGGAGCCGCTGACCAAGTCAGTATTCGAGAAGAAGTACCCCGGCATTACCGTCAAGTTCGCCACCTATACCGAGGGCGACCTGCGGGCAGCGATCGAGAAGGACGTCAGCACGCACAGCAACACGTTCAACGTCATCATGATCGGCCCTTACGAGACGCCGCTGTTCGCCAAGAACGGCTGGCTGGACAACCTGTCCAGCCAGTTCATCCCGAAGACGCCCGGATACGACGCAGGCGATCTGCTCCCGCCGATCGCCAAGTCGCTGTCGTACAAGGGCGGCCTGTACGCGGTGCCGTTCTACGGCGAGTCATCGATGCTGTACTACCGCAAGGATCTCTTCGCCAAGGCCGGGCTCACTATGCCGCAGCATCCGACCTGGCAGCAGGTGCAGAGCTTCGCGGCCAAGCTCAACCAGCCAGGCAAGATCGCCGGCATCTGCCTGCGCGGCCTCGCCGGCTGGGGCGACAACATGGCGTCGCTGGACACGGTCGTCAACACCTTCGGCGGCGAGTGGTTCGACCAGCAGTGGAAGCCCCAGCTCACCTCGCCGGCGTTCGAGCAGGCCACCAACTTCTACGTGAACCTCATCCGCAAGTACGGCGAATCCGGCGCCGCCAACGACAGCTTCAACCAGCTCCTGACGCTGTACGGCCAGGGCAAATGCGCGATGTGGTACGACGCGACGGTGGCGGCGACCTCGATCGCGGGCAGCTACCCCTCCGTCTTCGCCCAGACCGGATATGCGTTCGCGCCGGTCAAAGTCACCAAGTCATCCGGATGGCTGTGGACCTGGGCGCTCGGCATTCCGAAGGGCGCCAATGATGAGTCCGACGCCTGGAAGTTCGTGTCCTGGGCGACCTCGAAGTCCTACGACCAGCTTGTGGGTGCCAAGTACGGGTGGGCCGCGGTCCCGCCGGGAACCAGAACGTCCCTTTACGACAACCCGCAGTACAAGAAGGCTGCCGGCGCGTTCGCTGACATCACCATTGCCTCCATCGACTCCACGGACCCGCTGCACCCGACGGTGAATCCGGTCCCCTACGTCGGCATCCAGTACGTCGACATCCCGCAGTTCGAGAGCCTCGGCGTCCAGGTCGCGCAGCAGATCGCCGGCGCGATCGCCGGCACGGAGACCGTGGCCCAGGCTCTCAAGACCAGCCAGGCTGACGCCAGCGCGTTCACGCCGCAGCAGCTAGCCGGCTAGCAGGACGTGGCCGGCGGGTCCCGGCAAGCCCGGACAGCAGACTGGGCAACCCGGACCCGCCCGCCACGATGCCAGAAGGAGACTCCCGTGACAGTACTCCAAGACCGCACGGCACCTTCTCCTCGCGAAGAGGTCCTGCCTAAGGCGGCGAGCCGGCGCGAACGCTGGGTTAGGCGGCTGCCGCTGCTGCCAGCGGTGATCTACATCGTGGTGGTCACCCAGATCCCGTTCGTGGTCACGCTCTGGTACAGCTTTCAGAACTACTTCTGGGACCAGCCTGGCGGCGCGCACTTCACCGGGCTGACCAACTACAAGACCGTCTTCACCAACGCGGCCTTCCGCGGCTCGCTGGTGCGCTCGGTGGCGATGACGGCCAGCGCCGTCATCATCGCCATGCTCCTCGGGATCGCGTTCGCGCTCCTGCTCGACCGCAAGTTCTTCGGCCGCGGCATCGTGCGGACGCTGATCATCACCCCGTTCCTTGTCATGCCTGCGGCGGCGGCGCTGGTGTGGACCGGGCCGATGCTCGATCCGAACTTCGGACTGCTGAACTACCTGCTCGAGCCGTTCGGAATCCATCACGTCGCCTGGCTGAGCACGCATGCGCTCGGCTCGGTGATCGTGGTCATGATCTGGCAGTGGACGCCGTTCATGACGCTGATCGTGCTGTCCGGCCTGCAGAGCCAGCCCCCGGAGACGCTCGAGGCGGCGAAAGTCGACGGCGCAGGCGCGCTAGCGACGTTCCGCGAGCTCACGCTCCCCCACCTGCGGCCCTACATCGAGCTGGGCATCCTGCTCGGCTCGATCTACCTGGTGAACACCTTCGACGCGGTCCGCCTGATGACCAACGGCGGCCCTGGCACGTCCACCACCAACTTGCCCTTCTACCTGTACCAGCAGGTGAACAACGCCTTCGATATCGGAGGAGCCGCCGCGGCCGGGGTGGTCACTGTGGTGCTCACGATCATCGTCGCCACGTTCGCGCTGCGCATGTTCGCCAGGGTGTTCCAGTTCGAGGAGGCACGAGGATGACGGCGGCTCCCGCCCGGCTGCGGCCGCGCACGGTTACGTCCTGGGCAGGCAGCGCGGCTTGGGCCGCGGTGGCCTGGGTCGTGGCGATCGCGTTCTTCCTGCCCGTGCTGTGGATGCTGGTCACGGCCTTCAAGCCGGAATCCGACGCCGAAACCTGGCCGCCCAAGTTCATCTTCGCCCCGACGCTGGCAGAGTTCCGGCTGGCCGTCACGGGAATGGCCCCGTTCTTCACCCACTCGGTGATCGCGACCGTCGGCTCCACGATCTTGGTCCTGCTTATCGGGATTCCGGCCGCATACGCGCTATCGGTCTACCCGGTCGGGCGCTGGCGCGACGGATTGTTCTTCCTCATCTCGACCAAGATGCTCCCGATCGTGGCGGCGATCGGGCCGCTGTACGTCATTGCCCTGCACGCGCGCCTGCTGGACAGCATCTGGCTGCTCATCATCCTCTACACAGCCATGAACCTGCCCCTCGCGATCTGGATGATCCGCTCGTTCATGCTGGAGGTGCCCGGCGAACTGCTGGAGGCGGCACGGCTAGACGGCGCCGGCCGCGTGCGGGAGATCGGCGGGGTGATCTTGCCCATCATCGCGCCGGGGCTCGCGTCAACCGCGCTGATCTGCGTGATCTTCGCCTGGAACGAGCTCTTCCTGGCGCTGAACCTGACGGCTACGAATGCCGCCACGATGCCCATGTTCCTGATGAGCTCGGTTCCCCAGGAAGGGCTTTACATCGCCCACCTGTCGGCGGCGGCGCTCGTCGCCTCCGTCCCTGTGATCATCGTCGGCTGGATCGCGCAGCGCTCGCTGGTGCGCGGCCTGTCAATGGGAGCGATCAAGTGACCACGGCCGGCGTGCACGTTCAGCAAGGCACCGAGCGCAACGGAGGTTCGTGATGGCCAGCGTCAGCTACATGTCGGCGACCAGGGTCTTCGGCAAGGGCACGGCGCCCGCTGTCGATGCCCTCGACCTCGACATTCATGACGGTGAGTTCATGGTCCTGGTCGGGCCGTCAGGATCGGGGAAGACCACGGCGCTGCGCATGCTCGCCGGGCTCGAGCCGGTGGACAGCGGGCGGGTCGGGATCGGCGACCGGGACGTCACGGACACCGCGCCCAAGGACAGGGACATCGCGATGGTTTTCCAGAACTACGCCCTGTACCCGCAGAAGACCGTCGCGGAGAACATGGGGTTCGCGCTCAAGATGCGACGCGTCCCCGCTGCCGAGCGGGACCGGCGGGTCAGGGAGGCCGCCAGGCTCCTGGACCTCGACGAGAACCTGCTTGGCCGCAAGCCCAAGCAACTGTCCGGCGGGCAGCGCCAGCGGGTGGCGATGGGGCGGGCCATCGTCCGTGAGCCCAAGGTGTTCCTGATGGACGAGCCACTGTCCAACCTCGACGCAAAGCTGCGCGTGCAAACCCGCAGCCAGATCGCCGAACTGCAGCGCCGCCTGGGGGTAACCACCGTCTACGTGACTCACGATCAGGTGGAGGCCATGACGATGGGCCACCGGGTTGCCGTGCTCCGTGATGGCCGATTGCAGCAGTGCGCCACGCCGCGCGAGTTGTACGACAACCCGGTGAACCAGTTCGTGGCCGGCTTCATCGGCTCGCCCGCGATGAACCTGCAGCCAGTGCCGCTCACCGAGGACGGCGCGGTGCTCGGAGGCGCTACCCTGGCGCTGCCCGCCGGAACACGAGCGGCCGCGGCTAAGGCGGGGCTGGGGGAGCTCGTAATCGGCATCCGGCCCGAGCACCTCCACCTCGCGGACGGATCAGGCGAGCTTTCCGGCGACGTCGTCGTCGTGGAGGAACTTGGCGCCGACGCGCTGCTGCATGTGCGCCTGGCCGGCACCACCGATACCGTGGTCGCCCGCGCCGAGGGGCGCAAGCCGCCCGCTGCCGGGCAGGCGGTGACATTCCATGTCCAGACCGACGATATCTTCGCGTTCCACCCGGTTACCGGTGCCCGCCTCGCGAGTTGAGATCCTTGGCTGGCAGGGCGCGACGCCGGCACCCGGGAACAGCAGCGAAGGACGGTCAATGACAGGAGTGACAACTCACGCCGGTGCGGCGCCGGTGTGCCTGGCACGCTCCAGCGCATGATCGCGGTTACCGGCGAGGCACTTATTGACCTTTTCGTCGATCGGGAAGGGAACTGCCGGGCGCGGCCAGGCGGCGGTCCGCTCAACACGGCCAGGACCATAGGACGGCTCGGGATGGCGCCGTGGTTCGCCGGCCGGCTGTCACGGGACAGCTTCGGGCGCACGCTAGCGACCTGCCTGAACTCTGACGGCGTCACGCTGGCCGTGCCGCAGCTCACCAGCGCCCCCACGACGCTCGCGGTAGTAGGGGTGGATTCAACGGGATCGCCTGGCTATGAGTTCTACCTGACCGGCACCTCCGCGGGCGCGCTGGAGTACCCCGAGCTGTCAGCCGCTCTCCCAGAAGGCATAACCGCACTGCACGCAGGGAGCCTCGCGCTGGTGCTTGAGCCCATCGCCCCCGCGATTGAACGCGTGATCACCGAGGACCTGCCGTCCGAGTCGCTGGTAATGATCGATCCGAACTGCCGCCCTGACGCAATTGCCGACCCGGGCGTCTACCGGGGCCGGCTCTCGCGGATACTGCGCCGGACGGACGTGGTCAAGGTCAGCATGGAGGACCTGGGCTACCTCTTCCCCGGCTCGCCGGCCGACCAGGCTGCCGCTGCCCTGCTCGGCCAGGGACCTGGGCTCGTGCTGATCACCGACGGCCCGCACCCGGCCCGTGCGTTCGTTCGCGACCACGAACTGAGCGCGGAAGTCCCTGAAGTCACCGTCGTGGACACTCTCGGGGCCGGTGATGCCGTCGGCGGCGCCTTCCTCGCCTGGTGGTCACGCAATGCGCTGACCAGGCAGGACCTGAACCGGATCGACCTAATCAGGGAAGCTCTGCAGGCGTCGGCGCAGGTCGCGTCGCTGACCTGCACGCGGGTCGGCGCGGAGCCGCCCTGGCTGTCCGAGATCGCCGGGCGACCCGGGTGGCGCCTGGGCGCCGACATCGACCGCTAGGGAGGAATGACATGGCCAGTCCCGCCCTGCCCAGGCCGCTCAACCGCCGGACGCTGCCGAGCTGGAACGGCGTGCTGCCGATTCCTGCCTACGATCGCGACCTGGTCAGGCCGGGCGTGGTTCACGTCGGCGTGGGCGGTTTTCACCGCGCCCACCAGGCGATGTACCTCGACCGGCTGATGAACGAGGGAACGGCTCTGGACTGGGGCGTCTGCGGCGTCGGGGTACTGCCCGGCGACCGGCTGATGCAGCAGGCACTGGACGCACAGGACGGCCTCTACACCCTGGTGCTCAAGCACGGCGACGGCACCTACGAGCCGCGTATCATCGGATCGATCGTGAAATACCTGTTCGCGCCCGACGATCCTGAGGCGGTCATCGAGCAGATGTCCGCGGAATCGACCAGGATCGTGTCGCTGACGGTGACCGAGGGCGGGTACTACGTCGACGACACCACCGGCGAGTTCGACGCGGCGCACCCTGATGTGACCGCCGATCTCGTGCCAGGTGCGGTCCCGCGGACGACCTTCGGCTTCATCACCGAGGCGCTGCGGCGCCGCCGGGAACGCGGCGTGGCGCCGTTCACCGTGATGTCGTGCGACAACCTGGCCGGCAACGGCCACCTGACCAGGCGGGTCTGCACCGCATTCGCACGGTTGCGCGATCCCGGGCTCGCCGACTGGATCGAGCGCCAGGTCCGCTTCCCCAATTCCATGGTCGACCGCATCACCCCGGTGACCACGGACGCGGACCGCGCCGAGGTGCGAGACCGGTTCGGCATCGACGACCGGTGGCCGGTCGTCTGCGAGCCGTTCACGCAGTGGGTTCTGCAGGACGACTTCAGCTCCGGCCGGCCGCCGTACGAGGAGGCCGGCGTGCAGCTAGTCAGCGACGTCGAGCCTTACGAGCTGATGAAGCTGCGGCTGCTCAACGGGAGCCACCAGGCAATGTGCTACTTCGGGTACCTGACTGGCTACCGGCTGGTGCACGAGGCCGCGCAGGACGCGCTCTTCCAGGCCTTCCTGCTCGGCTACATGGACCGGGAGGCGGTGCCGACGCTGCCTCCGGTGCCCGGAGTCGACCTTGCCGAGTACAAACGGACGCTGATCGAGCGGTTCTCCAACCCACAGATCCGCGATACCCTCGCGCGGATCTGCGCCTTCAGCTCAGACCGGATACCGAAATGGGTGCTACCCGTGATCCGCCACCAGCTCGCGACCGGAGGCGAGATCACCAGCTCAGCCGCGGTCGTGGCGAGCTGGGCGCGCTACGCCGAGGGCGTCGACGAGCAGGGCACGCCGATCGAAGTAGTCGACCGGCTGAGCGACAGCCTCGTCCCCACCGCCCGCCGCCAGCGCGAGGAGCCGGCCGCCTTCATTGCCAACCGCGCCTTGTTCGGTGCCCTGCCCGACGACGAGCGCTTCGTGACCGCCTACCTCTCGGCGCTCCGCGCGCTGCACGAGCGCGGAGCGCGGGCGACGCTTGGGACACTGGTGGCATGACACCGGCCGACCCGACAGCCCGTCGTTGCCTCCGGCTGCGGGCGATTTAGCTCAGGTTGCTGCGTTCAGACCTTCGCCAATTTTTATGCAGAAAATTTTGCGTCCCGCGTCCGGTTTCGGTGGCGTCATCCAAGGGCTGGCCCGGTCGGGTTACGGCGGCGCCAGTCGGATATCGAGGGCGTACGCCACGTACGCGCCCGGCCAAACGCGGGGAAGACCGGGTTGTACATCTTCGTAGGGGTTGATGATCAGCTGTCGGTGAGTGCGTGGCGCTGTTCGGGCCCGGGTGGGCGCTCACGGTCTGCGGTTTGGGTATCTTCGCTGCGGTCCCGTTGATGCTGGCGATCCGGCTTGGGCCGGCCTGCGCTGAGGGTGAGGCTGAGGAGTCCGAGCATGCTCCGAGTATGGTGCGCGAGCTGCGCGAAGGCTGGTCGGAGTTCTGGTCGCACAAGTGGCTCTGGGTCACCGTGCTCCAGTTCACCGTGGTTCTCG
>Ga0099827_10002377_pt1 | contig 10383 bp, 8 predicted proteins | sample CZO8metaG_FD_79339 | JGI IMG/M metagenome (GOLD analysis project Ga0099827, IMG submission 79339) | Vadose zone soil microbial communities from the Eel River Critical Zone Observatory, Northern California, USA - CZOApr15con1.8 metaG | ecosystem: Environmental > Terrestrial > Soil > Vadose zone ...
CCAGGCGTAGCGGAAGGTGCCGGTCTCCAGCTCCCGGGCCAGCACCGGCGCCCCGGCGAACGCCCCGATCAGCGCGGGCACTGCCTGCAGTACGTAGCCACCCACCAGAACGTTGTTCATGCCATTGAAGTTGGTGATCAGGTCAGCGCAGGCAGGTGAGGCCGGGTGGCAGGCGGTCGCGGCGGCGTACGCGTGGTGCAGCCGTGCGAGGACAGCACCACGGACACACCGTCCTCGGCCATTGCGGTCATCACCCTGGCCATGAAGTCGTGGCGCGCCAGTGGGTCGAGCATCGCCATCGGCTCGTCGAGCACGAGGAGCCGCGGCCGCCGTGCCAGCGCCAGGGTCAACGCGAGCTGCGCCTGCTGACCACCGGACAGCCTGCCAGCCTTGCGCTTCAACGGGATGCCCAGCTCGCCCAGCCGGGCTTCGGCGTATCCCTGGTCGAAGTGCCGGTTCAGGTTACGGGTCAGGTGCAGCATGTCGGCAGCGGACAGGTTCTTGTACAGCGGTGCGTCCTGGGCGACGAACGCGATGCCGTCCAGCGCGGCGAGCGATCCGGCCCGCGTACCGCCGAGGACGGCGACGGTGCCCGCGGTCGGGTCCGTTAGCCCGACCGCCAGGTTCAACAGGGTGGTCTTGCCGGCGCCGTTCGGTCCGACGAGCGCGGCCACGTGCCCGTCGGGAATTGCCAGCGTGCACTCGCTCAGCGCCCAGGTGCCGCCGTACCGCTTGCCCAGGCCGCTGGCCTCGATGACGTTCATGCCACACCCTTCGTTTCGCTACTTGGGGCGCCACGGCGATCGCGAGAGCTGCCGCGGTGCCCACGAAAATCCCGCAGCACGCTGGTGAACTGCGCCACGATCCCGCCCTCGTCCGCGGCACGACCGCGCCGGGAGCGCCCGGCGCTCTCCAGTGGTTTCGTCAGATCGGGCCATGTGCTGGGGCTGTTCATATGCGGAGGGTACGAAAGGCCCGATAACACTGCGATAACACCACCCCCTGGCACGGGGCAACGGACACCGCTCCTGCACCCAGGGGGTGTTATCCCGTTGTTATCGGCGGTGAGCCACCATGGAGCCCGTGAGGGTGCTGATCGTGGAGGACAACTCGGTCGTGGCGGACGCCGTAGCCGAAGGGTTGCGCGACCAGGGCATGGCAGTCGATGTCGCATACGACGGGCCGACCGGGCTGGACAAAGCGACCGTGAACACCTATGACGTCATAGTTCTCGACCGCGACTTGCCCCGGCTGCACGGTGACGTCCTCTGCCAGCAGATCGTGGACTCGCCGAGCACCAGTCGTATCCTGATGCTCACCGCCGCCGCTCTAGTCGAGGACCGGGTGGAAGGGCTGAACCTGGGTGCCGACGACTATCTGGCCAAGCCGTTCCACTTCTCCGAGCTGGTCGCCCGGGTGCGGGCCCTGGCCCGCCGCAGCCCCTCCGCCCCACCGGTGCTCGCCCGGGGTGACCTGATCATCGATCGGGCCCGCCGGGCCGTCACCAGGGCGGGCCGGCCCGTGCCCCTAGCCCGAAAGGAGCTCGGGGTGCTCGAAGTGCTCGTGTCGGCGGACGGTGCGGCGGTGACGGCCGAGCAGCTCCTCGAACAGGTCTGGGACGAGCACGCCGATCCGTTCACCAACGCCGTGGCGGTCACCGTCCTGCGCCTGCGACGGAAACTCGGAGAGCCGCCGGTGATCAAGACGGTCATCGGCGGCGGCTACAGGATCGCCTAGACATGGCGTGGGCCCGACTGCGACGCAGAATCCTCGGCCGCCGCAGCGTGCGGGCCAGAATCGCGCTGGCCTGCGCGGGGCTGTTCCTGGTCATCGCCGCAGCGTTCGTCACTGCCACCTACACGGTGGTTGACCACAGCTTCAGCCCCGCCCCTGCCCACAACTCCATACCTACCGGTCTTGTCCGCACCTGCCAGACGGCTGAAGCGAATGGCACCCTCAAGCCCGACCCAGCTTTGGTGACCCAGTGCCAATACTTCCTCGGAGCCGCCAATCAGCGCACCAGGGACCTTCACGAACTGCTCGTATGGTCCCTCGGCGGTCTAGGCGTCGCCACCATCGTGGCCGGCGCCTTGGGGTGGGCAATGGGACGGCGGATCCTGCTCCCCCTCCACAAAGTCACTGCCGCCGCCCGGCGAGCCTCGCAAGAGCGTCTCGATGAGCGGATCAGCCTCGACGGACCCGACGACGAGCTCAAAGAGCTAGCCGACACTTTCGACGACATGTTGACTCGTCTCGATCTGGCCTTCGCCAGCCAACGCAGGTTCGTGGCCAACGCCTCACACGAACTGCGAACCCCGCTCACCTCCATGGGCACCCTCATCGACGTCGCCATGTCCAAACCCACCAGAACGACCGAACAGCTCGAGGTGCTCGTCGGTCGCGTCCGACAGGCCCTTGACCAATCAGAGGCGCTCATCGACGGGCTCCTCACCTTGGCCCGATCGGACCGCGGCATGACCGCCCACGAGCTCGCCGACCTCGAAGCCGCCGCCCAAGATGCAATAGACCAAGTCAACACCGCTGCACGAAAGTCGAACATTGTCATCGACACCGACCTGTCATCCAGCCCTGCCCTCGGCGATCGGGTCCTGCTCGAGCGCCTCGTCGCCAACCTCATCGACAACGCCGTCCGCTACAACCTCACCGGAGGCTCGGTAAGAGTCGTAACGGGCTCCGACGACGACGCGTCGTACATCACCGTCACCAACAGCGGGCCGCTCGTGCCGGAGTCGGCGGTGACGTCTTTGTTCGAGCCTTTCACGCGCCTCGAGGAACGAGTCAGCAACGGCCAAGGCGTCGGGCTCGGACTGTCCATCGTCACCTCGGTTGTCAACGCCCACCACGGTCACCTCCACGCCGAAGCACTCCCTAATGGCGGAATGAAAATTTCGGTCCGACTCCCGAAAACAACCGTGGGCACCTCAAAAGGCGACGCTGGGACAGCCCGTGAAGGAGCATGAACGGCGACCAAACTGTCCGCTAACCCCGGGGCGGTGGTGCGCCACGAACGTTGCTCTCTCTACCGAGCCGCTGGTCGGGCGGCTTCACGGGAAGCGGTGGGGCTGGTGGTAGGGGTGGCGCACCGCTGCGGCCGATCGCGCATATCTCCGGGCACCATACCGTCCAGCCTTACCCAGGCTGCGCGGCCAAGATGGCCAGCTAGCATGCTCGGGGATGGCCAGCTAGCGCGCTCCGTCACAGTCACTCACCGTCACATCCGCTGCGGAACAGCCCGCATCTAACCGCGGCCAGCGATCACGCAGCGCGAACCTATCAGACACTTAACGTGAAACCGCGACTGTAATACTGGGCTAGTCGCCGACGGGCATCGCGGTGTTTCGGTCGGTGATGGTGATTGTCAGCCGGGCAGCTGGGCCTAGGATCGGCAATTTCCGGGCTTCCTCAGGCAGATCCACACGACATTGCCATTGATCGTTGTCACGCGTTAGCTGGGCCGGATGACGTCCCTTTTCGGTTAGTCCATCGGTGATGGGGTCGAACGCGGCGATGGACCCGGCAACCTGAGAATTCCACGCCAGCCAGGCCTGCAGTCCGGTGCCAGCTTCGTCTGGGCCGACGTCGACGATCAAGGAGTCGCTCCAGTCGGGAACCTGTTCGAGGTGATCGGCGAAGCGGAAGCTGCCAGCGCGTTCGTCCAGCTGGTACACCCGCAGGCTGAGGCTGTAGCGGGCGCGCCCGCCGTGGGCCACGTCATCCGCGTCGTCGGTGGTACCTTCGGCGGGTTCGCGCAGGAAGGTCGTCACCAGCGGCACTGGATGATCTGGAGTGTCTTTCAGCTGTTTGAGTTCCTCGTTGAGCTGGATAGGGCACCAGTGCGCCGCCTGCTGCTCGCTCATGACCACGGGCAGCCCGCGGACTGCCAGGCGCATGTCCGCCTGCCGTACCGGCCACCGCTCGCTCTCGGGCAATTCCTGCATGTTGGCCGGATAATCGGGCAGTCCCTCAAGGAACACCTGTACCTTCCAGCGGCCGAACAGGAATCGCCGCAGATTCTGGTAACCCTCCTCGGAATTGACCTCTCCGTAGCTGCCCGAATGCGACTTGTAGGCATAAGCACGATGGGCGCCGCGGACATAGGCATGCTCGATGCGCACGAGGCCGTCGCTCTTGGGGCCGACCACGACACGCGACAACCCGTAGTCTCGGGGATCCGTGCCGATGAGGCAGAACACCTCCTCTGCGTCGAAGACGGCCTCGGGGATCAACTGGGGGTCCCAGCCCGAGCCGTCGGCGGGGACATCGCCGAAGTGCGCATCTTTCGTGAGATAGCCGTACATCTTCGCCGGTGCGAAGATATCGGAGCCGGCCGGTCCGAAAGCGTCCTCGGCCCAGTTCAGCGCGCCGATGTCGAAGGAGATTCCGCCGTGCGGGGTGCCGTAAGTGAAGAACTTGCTGATCAGGTCCTTCGCCGGTTTCCGGTCGTGGTGGTTGTCCGGATCCCGCTCGTCGGGCAGCAGGCAGATTTTCTGCATCATGCACCGGGCGACCAGGCCGCCCATGGAATGCGCGACAATGATGACCTTGTCCGCTTCCTCGGTTTTGCGAAGCACCAGGTCGATCAGGTCGTACAGGCCGACGGCGGCGGTCTCGATATCGAATCCGTCTGCGGTGATATGACGATGCAGCGCGGTGTGCACTCGTTCGAGAATTCCATGGTGAGGCTGGGAAACGAATGTCGTGGCGGCCTGATCGTAGAACCGGTATACCCAGAGCGTGGCTGGGGGGAGCGAGTCGGGCTGCGCATCCAGTAGGAAGGCGTGCTGATCGCCGTGAACTAGTAGCTGATACTGCTCGTCAATCATCAGCCGTAGCATCGGGCCCTCGAACTGATAGAACATCGGGTCGCCGCCACCGCCAACTCGCACATGAGTGGCACCCTTGTTAAAGCCATAGAATGGGTCATCGACTTGAGTGTCGATTCCCGACGTTGGCCCGGCGTATCCCCGCACGTAAATGATCGGTAGCCGATTCATGCCAACTCCCCGGTTGCTCGCGGCACCCAGCATGCCGATTGCTGTGAGTGTGCTCACGCGAAGTGGGTCCGGTCAAGAAGTCTGGCTGGGTAGCTTGGAAAAGCTGGTGCTGCGATGATCCTGTCCCGGCCGAAGATAGGATTACGCTGCTGACCTGCACGTTCGTAGGCGTCACGCGGCACGCGAGTATTCGTTGATCAGGCCGCCCAGCACGGGTTTTCGGTAGATCGGCTGGGCGTCGAGGTCGGCTGCGGTGATGCGGGGCGCGTCGTGATGGCTGTCAGGGACGCGCTGGGCGGCCCTGGTGCGGCAGGCTGCACCGTCCACTCGCCAGCCGGGTTCGCGGTAACGCCGCCGACATGCATCCGGCGAGTGCCGTGCCCGGTGAACACCAGGACATGCAGCCTCGTAAGCAGCACGGTGTCCACGTGCGGGAAGTCAACGGCGAGGATCCCGGCGGCCTGGGCATGCAGGAACTGCCGCCACGCCGGACCCGTCCGGCGCGGCGCCGGATCGATGCCCGCGGCACGCAGGATCTCCCAGACGGCAGACGGCGCGATCGTCACGCCGAGCTTCGCCAGCTCGCCGTGGATCCGGCGGTATCCCCACAGCGGGTTCTCTTTCGCCAGGCGCACCGCAACGCGGGCGATGCTCCGGATCGTCGGCGGCCGGCCAGGCTCGCGCCGCCTGCCGCCAGCAACGGCAGGCCAATCCGGCCAATCGAGTATTCGAGCGGCACAGGACCGAAGGGCTTCGGCCTGAGGACCGAAAGCGCGCGGCAGTACTTCATGCGCCCGGTCTGCAACTGACCTATTGGGCCGCTGGCCACAGAACGCCCGCGCTTGAGCGCTACGGGCGCTTGAGCGCGACTTTACACACGCATATAGTTGGCTTTACCTTCTTAGTGGGGAAGAGCGATCTTAATGGGGGAAGAGCGATGAAGCCACCCGTCGGACTCTGGCACTGGTCGTCGGCCAAACCGGGCCCGGGGCGCCTGCGAGACCTCGACGATCTCTGCAAGCGCGCCCGCACCGCCGGCCTCGACTACATCACCTTCAAGGCCCTGGACGGCGCCCAGGACCGGTTCCTGACCGATTCCCAGCTCGAGGAGGCGAAGCGGGCCTGCGAGCGGGCGGGGCTTAAGTTCTCGCTCTGGCAGTACGTCTACGCCGTCAAGCCCCCGCGCGAGGAGGCGCAGTCGTTCGCGAGGCTGATCGAGCGGTTCCACCCGGCCTTCGCCTTCATCGACGTCGAGAAGGAGTACGAGTCCAACCCGAACCCGGTTTCGGCCCAGTATGCGTCCGCGTTCCGCGACGCGCTGCCCCGCTTCCCCGCGACGATCGCGCCGTTCGGCCGCGCCGACCTGCACCCCGGCATCGACTACAAGGCGTGGCACGATCACGGATTCGGCGTCGCCCCGCAGGCCTACGAGTGCGAAACGAGCGAGCTGACGCCGGCCAAGTGCGCCCAGAGCTTCTCGCACCTGTGGCCGATGGAGAAGCAATCGACGGTGGTCGGCTTCCACAAGGGAGCGCGCGGGAAGCTCTCCGGTGCCGACATCGGCGCCTCGCTGCGCGGCCTGCCGGTCGCGAACATCTCCGGTTGGTTCTCCGGCGAGGCCACCAGGGAGCAGATGCGCGGGATCGCGAGCCACCACGGCCCGGTGCCGGCTGAGATCAGGGAACCCGGGCCCAAGACGGCGGAGCCCGCGCCCGACGCCTCGATCGAGACGGTCCAGCGCCAGCTCAACGCCAGCGGCTTCACGGTCAAAGTCGACGGTAACCTAGGCCCGCAGACGCGCGAGGCGCTGCGCTTCTTTCAGATTGGGTGGTGCGGCGAGCACGGCCTCGAGGGCGCCGACGGCGAGCTGACGCCGGAGACGCGCGAGGCGCTCGCCTGGGCGGCCGGCCACGGCGGCGGCCTCGGGCCGAAGGCGAAGAACTTCCACTACCAGGAGTTTCGCCTCGACAACACGGGCGATCCTCGCGTTCGGCGCAGGGTCGGCCTCGCGGCGCAGGCCTACCGGGATAAGTTCGGGCCGACAACGATCCTCTCGAGCGCCCGAAGCGGCGAGCACAACCACGCAATCGGGGGCGCGACGGATAGCCGGCACCTGTTCCCGAAGCACTGGGATGCGATCGACCCGTCGCCGCAGGTGCACTCGGTCTCCGAGGTGCGGGGGCTCGGCGCCTGGGCCGGCATCGGCCACCACGCCGCGGCCCCGCAATCGGTCGACCACATCGACCTGCGGCCGGGGTTCTCGCCCTCCAACCCGTCTGTCTTTCCCGATCATTAGCGGGCGGAGGGCAATGCGAGTTGGGCCCGGCGCTATGGGTTCGAGCCCCACCCGCCCCACCACGTCTGACCTGCGCCTTCGCGGTTGTCGCTGGGGCCTTGCTGTTTTTCGTCGCGGTAGATGTCAACTGCCTCGGGTATCAAAGTCGCGTGCCCGCGCTCTACTTAGTGACACAAAAGGATGCGTATGGGCGCATCATTCCAGGGAGTTGCCATGACCGATCCCGATCGGCCGACCGGCCAGCGCGCAGGCGCAATCGGCGTGGCAGGGTCGCCGCCCGCCGTTCCGGCCGCGGTGGTACGCGGGCGGCGGAGATGGGCTGTTCCCGTGGCCGCGTTCGCGATCGTTGCGGTGCTTGGCTTGATCGCCGGCCTGGTGATCTGGGCTCCGTGGCAGAGCCCTCCGCTGCTGCGGCCGGCCGGGCTCATGGCGGGCCCCTCGACCACCAGCTCAGTTACGTTCCGCTGGTCGCGCCCTGCGACGGGTCCGCCGCCCGGCAGGTACTTGATCCTGCACGACGGTAAGGTGATCGGCTCGGTCCCCGGAACTGTCATGTCGTACCGGGGCACCGGCCTCGCCCCAGCCACCGCGTACCAGTACCGCGTGGCGGCGGTGCGCGGCGGCAAGCGTTCCGCCGCATCCTCCGTCCTTGTAGTGAGTACCTCCACCCCGCCCATATCGGCGGCCCGTTTGCAGGGGCCGTGGACCGTCAGCATCAAGATCGTCCGGGGCCGTGCGGACCTCACGGGCTCCCGAAGGTGGACCGAATCGTGGCTGGCCAGCCCGAAGTGCGCAGCCGGGGCGTGCGCCGTGCGGCTCTCCGGGGGTATCAACGGGCACAAATTCAAGACGACGCTGACCCGCGCGGGCGCGGTATACAGAGGGAAGATCAGGGGCAATGTGTTTCCATGTGGATCAGGTTCCGCTTCGTTCCCCATGCGGTCCACGCTGAGGATCCGGGTCACCGTCACCACGGCGTGGGTGGACAACCGGGCATGGACGGCCAGCTCATGGGCCGGCACCATGCTGGTGTCCGCCCCCTACACCTCCTCCGGCGCCTACTACTGCACGGCCTCCCGCCAGACAGCCACCCTCTCCGGGAACTTCTGATCGAGCAGATCCCCTCCAAGGCACCAGGCAGCGTTAGGTTGTGTAGTCCGGAAGGGCCGGGATCCTGCCCGACCGCGCCGCCACCCCGCTGAGCAGTGAGCCGATGGCGATGCCGATCACCAGGTCGACTGCCGCTGTGGCGATCTTCTGCGACAGCGGTGCGGACGTGCTGAACGGGAAGAGAACGACGGCAAGCGTAGCCAGGGCGACAATCCAGCCAAAGAAGGTCAGCGGCCGCGGCGTGGTGAGCAGAAGCCCGTGCAAGAGCGCGGTCGCGGCCAGGGCGGGGGCATCGGCGGGCAGCACGAGCGTCGTGGTGTGCACGTCGCCGTAGGCGCCCGCCCGGCTGGGGGCGAGAATCGGGACGTTGACCAGCCAGCGGCACGCCAGCACGCCGACGAGCGCGACGAGCCCGGCGACGACGGCGGTGGCCACTCCACCCGACCATAGCTGGCGTGCATCAACCTTCGGGCGTGCCGGTCTTATCTCGTTGTCCGGCGGGATCGGCGCCGTCATCGCGTACCTGCCTAGCTCGCTCCGCGGCGCCGCACGTGCGCTCGCGGCTGCGGCAGCCCAGGTCGGTGCTGCCTATCCGCCACCCTATCCGTCCCAGGTTCCGCCCGGGAGCCGGGTCTCGGGCGTCCGGGCAGCCTGCCTTCATCTAATGCGGCAGGCGGGGTCACTGCCAGGCGCTGATATCACACACTTCGGGACAGGGTGACCACACCAGGGGGAAAGTCAGGGTCAGGAGCCGGTCATGAGGCAACGTCAGGAGGCCATCGGATCAGGTGGCTTGCCCCATTGGATCAGGTGGCTTGCCCCATTGACGGGGTAATTCTCCGTACTTATATTCCTAACATAGGCCTCTGCTTCGTTGAGCGGCCTTTTCGACGAAGGAGTCGACACGCGCGTCTTCGTTGTCGAAGAAGCCTGGCCAGTTTGCGCGCGGAATGGATCAATGATGCACATTTCTAGGTCTCATCGACGGCCCGGCCGCACGACGTGGCGTGTCGCGGCACTTCCCATGGCGGGCATGTTGGCCACAGGCATGCTCACCGCCGCCGCACCGGCTGCCTCGGCAGCGACGACGCCGGGGTGTATCTCCACGACAGACTGCCTGTCGAAGATGACCCTCGCGGAGAAGGCCGGGCAGATGACCCAGGCCGCGTGGAACTACCTCAAGAGCAACTCTGACATCTCGGCCTACGCGCTCGGATCGCTGCTGAGTGGCGGCGGCGGCGGGCCCAACGGGGCCGGCGGCACCGCGGCACAGTGGAAGAGCATGGTGGACAACTTCCAGAGCTACGCGCTCAGCAGCCGGCTTGGGATCCCGCTGCTCTACGGTGTCGACGCGGTGCACGGCAACAACAACATCGACGGCGCCGTCATCTTCCCGCACAACATCGGGATGGGCGCAACGCGTGACGCCGCACTCGTGCAGCAGGAAGAAGACATCACGCGCCAAGAGGTGCTCGGCTCGGGAATCCGGTGGTCGTTCGCGCCATGCGTCTGCGTCGCGCGAGACGACCGCTGGGGCCGTACCTATGAGAGCTACGGTGAGGACCCGTCCATCGGCGATCCGCTGGCGAGCGCCGCGGTGACCGGCTTCCAGGGCACGTCTTTGAGCTCGGCATCGGTGCTCTCCACGGCGAAGCACTTCGTCGCAGACGGCGGCACCAAGTACGGCACTGGTAGCAGTGGCTACCTGATAGACCAGGGAGACGCCCAGATATCCGAAACAGAACTCGACGCGATCCATCTCCCGCCGTTCACGAACGCCATCAACGCGGGCGTCGGCTCGGTCATGGTCAGCTACTCGAGCTGGAACGGGGTCAAGGACCACGGCAACAGCTATCTGATCAACGACGTGCTCAAAGGCGTGGAGGGCTTCAAGGGCTTCGTGGTGAGCGACTGGGGCGGCGTGAAGCAACTCTCTGACTCGACGTACGCGGCCCAGGTCGC
>Ga0099827_10002378_pt1 | contig 10381 bp, 9 predicted proteins | sample CZO8metaG_FD_79339 | JGI IMG/M metagenome (GOLD analysis project Ga0099827, IMG submission 79339) | Vadose zone soil microbial communities from the Eel River Critical Zone Observatory, Northern California, USA - CZOApr15con1.8 metaG | ecosystem: Environmental > Terrestrial > Soil > Vadose zone ...
GGGCGCCCAAGGCGATGCCGCCGCCAACTGCTTTCTGCCCAGCCGAAAAACGGAAGAAGCACCACTGGTTCGGATTGCACTGATCGTCGCCTGAGGCCAGGCCGATCACGGCGCCGGTCAGGGCCCCAACCAGCAGCCCGATACCGAGGCCCTCGAGCGCGCCCGTCGCGCGCGAGCGATAGCTAACACTCTGCAGCGCGGCGGTGGGAACTCTGCGGGTCTCCTGGGAGGCGGCGTCGATCCATGCCGTTTCCTCGGCGCCGAACATCACGCCCGTGGCCCGCCGCGTTTCGCCGGCGACCTGGACGTCGGCCACGCGCCCGCGCACTTCCTCGTTCGCGAGAGCAAGCTGCTGCTCCATCGGGAGCCGGTCCAGCACCCGCGTCGTGGTGCAGGACCAGGCGAGCATCGCAATCGCGATCCATCGCACGACCCAAGAGTGCTCCTCGAAATGGCAATGATCAATGCGCGTGGTAGAGGAAATCGTGCTGCGGATCTACCTGATCACACCGGACGAGAAAGATCCCCTGCCGGCGGTGAGCGCCGCGCTCTCGGTGCTGCCGCGGGGAGCGGCGGGCGTGCAGTTGCGGCAGCCTTCGGTGACGGCTCGCGTGCTCCTGGAGCGGGCGCGCGCGCTCCGCGCAATTTGTACAAGATTCGCGGCGCCGCTCCTGGTCAACGACCGGGCGGACGTCGCGATCGCCGCGGGCGCCGACGGCGTGCACTTGCCCGCGCGCGGGCTGCCGGCCGCAGACGCGAAGAAGCTTGTGCCGCTCGTGGGCGTGAGCTGCCACACCGTCGAGGAAGTCGCGCGCGCAACGGAGGCGGACTTCTGCGTCTTCGGCCCGATCTTCGACACGCCGGGAAAAGGTCCCGCCCTGGGCACGAACGCGCTGGCCGCCGCCGCTCGCGCCACCTCGAAGCCCGTCTTCGCGCTGGGCGGAGTGGACGCGGGTAACGCCGCGCGCTGCATCGAGGCCGGCGCCCGCGGCGTGGCCTGCATCCGCGCGGTGCTGGCCGCGAAAGATCCCGCCGCGGCGGCGATCGCTTTGTGGAAAGCGATTGCGCTCGTGCTTCTGCTCTGGGCTCTGCCGGCCCGCGCCGACGACTCGCGCTACCAGGACTATCCGGTGGGCTCGCGCGCCTCGGCGCTGGGCGGCGCTTTCGTGGCCCTGAGCGACGACCCGAGCGGCCTCTACTACAACCCCGCCGGCATCTGCGACTCGCGCCGGCTCAACGTCAGCGTCTCCGCTTCGCTCTACGGGATCGAGCGGCAGAACCGCGGGGCGATCCAGATCGGCCGCGAGGCTTTCAGCATTGCGGGATTGAATACACTGAATGTAATACCAGGCGAGGCCGGGTTGATCAAGGGCGTCGGTCCCCTCGACGAGCGCGGCACGCCCTTCGCCTACGGCTTCGACGTCACCGTCCCCGCCTACCGCTCCTACGGCATCGACGCCACCGACCCCTTCCAGGTGCATACCCGCGTTACCGACCGCACCTTCGACCTGGCCGCCGGCGTCGCGGCGCGCTTGAATCCCAAAGTCAACGTCGGCTTCGCCCTGCACTACGTGCTCCGCCTGTTCGACACCTCGGAAGATGCGCTCTCCGTGGGCGCGGGCGCGAATCCGCCGGTCGGCGTCTATCACGCCAATGCTTCCTTCCAGAACGGCAACCTCGTCGGCCTTGTCGGCGTCAAGTACCGCCATTCCGACGAGTGGCTCTTCGGCGCCTCGCTGGGATTGCCCGGGGTCTTCATTCACTCCTCGGGCAGCGTCAGCGTGCAGGACGTGGTCAGCAATCCCGGCAGCCCCAACCAGGCGACCATCGACAGCAACGGCGACGTCGGAAGCCGCACCTACGTGCCGGCGATGGCGCGCGTGGGAGCGGCGTGGGTCGTGCCGCATCGCTGGACGGCGACCGCGCAGCTCACCGGCCACCTCGGCACCAGCTACGATCGCTTCAGCGTCGCCCCGCAGATCTCCCAGCGCCTGCGCCTGCAGGACCACATCGAGCGCTCGCCGGTGGTCGACCTGAATATGGGCGGCGAATACCTGCTCGATCCGGAGTACTCGATCGCGCTGGGGTTCTTCACCGACCGCACCGGCGCGCCGGATTTCGCTCTCCTCGCCGACGGGACGCTCGCCCCGGGCTCCAGCCGCCAGCCGCGCGTGTCGCTCTACGGCGGCACGGCGACGCTGGGGCTGATCGGGCTCCACTCCATCTCGCGCATAGGCGTGTCCATCGCTTACGGCTCGGGCCAGGATGCCGTCCCCAACGATCCCACCGGCATCATCGACCCCACCGGCTTCCGCCCGGCGCCCATCAACCAGCTCTTTCTCTATGTCTTCCTCGCCTCGACGTTTCGCTACTGAGGCGCGCCCACCTGTTGGATGAAGTCGGCGCTGGCGAGAGCGCGGCCGAGGTGGTGGCGGAGGAAGGCCGACAAAGGCTTCGCGGCCTGCGCCGCCGCTTCCTCGAAGGCGCGGGCATCGGCGGGGCGCCCCGAGCCGTCCGCGGAGACGGGCGCATCGGCCGCTGCCAGTCCGCCCCCGCGGAGTTGCCAGAGCGCCGCGCGCGCGCCGGTGCTCAGGACCATCGCGCCCGGGATCGTGCAATTTGCGCAGGTCGTCCCGCCCGCGTCGGGATCGAAAGCGGCCCTCCCGGGCAGGACCTCCCCGCCGCAGCGCGCGCAGGCGGCCAGCTCGGGCAGAAGGCCCGACGCCGCCAGCGCGCCCAGCTCCAGCGCCCGGAGTCGCGCGCTGGTGGCGGCGCCGTTCTCGAGCCGCGTGAGGAATTCGTCCAGCAGCGCGAAGAGCGCATCCGCCGGCTCTCCCGCGCGGGTCAGGTCGTGCGCCAGCTCGGCCGCGTACCCCGCGTGCGCGATGCGGTGCAGATCCTCGCGCAGCCGCGCGTGCGCCTCGATGACCCGCGCCTCGCGCAGGGACCAGAGCTCGGCGCCTTCGCTCATCAGCGCCTCGACGCGCGTGAACGGCTCCAGCGCCCCGCCGAAGCGCCTGCGCGAGCTGCGCGCGCCGCGCGCGAACGCCGGAATCCGGCCGCGCCCGAGCACGAGCAGGTGCACTACCGCGTCCGACTCGCCGTAGGGAATGGCGCGCAGGACCAATGCCTCCAGCCGGTGCGCGCGCAAATCCATCAGCGCCTCCAGAGCAGCAGCACGGCGCAGACCAGCGCGGTCACGCCGACCACCAGCCAGACAATGGGCTCCCGCGGCCGCGCCGACCAGAGCCGCTTCCAGAGCGGCGCGCGCCGGGCCAGGGGCGGCACGCTCTGCTGGAGCTGCTCCTCGAGCCGGAGCGCCGTCTCGTCCGGATCGAGCCCGATGGCCGAGGCGACCGATCGCGCCACGAAGAGCGCATGAGCGCGATCCTGCAGCGCCGCCCAGTCCTCCGCCTCCAGCGCCGCCAAAAGGCGCACCGGCAGCTTCGTCGCCCCCGCCACCTCGTCGAGCGACAGCTCACGCATGGTCCTGCTCTTGTTCAACCAGGCGCCGAACCTCATCGCCGAGAACCGGGGGACCGCTCAGGTGGCGCCGGCGCGTCGACTGGGCTCAGGGGGAACCCAGTTCCTTGAGAAACTTCGCGCATTCCGAGGCGACCGGCTTGTCCTTCTCTGCTTTTGCAATCGCGCAGCGCTCGAACTCCGCACGCGCCTCCGCGGCCTTCGACCGCCTCGCCAGGATTTTCCCCGCCTGCAGATGCGAATCGAGCACGTCGGGGCACTCCTCCGTGTAGCGGGCGAACGCCGCGCTGGCTTCGTCCAGCTTTCCCTGCTCCGAGTAGATGACTCCCAGCTGCCGCCATCCCAGGCAGTACTTGGGGGCCACTTGCAGCGCGCCGCGGATCTGCACCACGCCTCTGTCGGCCTGGCCCGACTTGTAGAGCGCCCAGCCCAGATTGCTCTGCGCCAGCACGCGCGATTTGTAGAGATGATCGGCGGCCGCCTTTTCCAGCAGCGGAATGGCCTCCGCGAACCGGTCGCGCGAGATATAGAGCGCTCCGAGGTTGGTCATGGCCTCGCTGTAGTCTGGCCGCATCTCCAGCGCGCGCTTGAATTCCTTCTCCGCCTCCTGCGGCCGCCCAAACGACCAGGCGTCGATGAGCCCCACCCCGTTGTGCGCCTCCGGGGTCTCTTCAAAGTCGATCGACTGCAGATATTCCCTCAGCGCCTGCTGCGGATCGCCCTGCGCCATGAGGTTGTCGCCCAGCTGCCAGTGGCTGTCCGCGCTGGCCAACCGCTGCTCGGCGGTCATTCCGCTGCAGCCGATGAGGAGCAGGAACGAGAATGCCGCGAACAGCCGCGCCACCGCCGCGAGCGGGTCATCGATCTTGGGCCGCTCCACCACCGCCGCCGACTTGGGCAGCGGCGGACGGAACGCGGGAATGCGCTCCACCAGCTCCGCGCGATGCGCCTCGTCGAGGTTGCTCCACCCCGTGGCGTCGAGGATGAACCCCATGCTCTCGGCGAAATTGAGCGCCTCCTCGATGGCCTGGGGCAATTCGTTTTCGCCCACCGGCTCGCCGGCATAGATGACGTGCTCACCGCTCTGGGTGAGGGTCAGCGCGACCACCACGTCGTATCCGCGCTTCACGGTCATGGCCACGACCGCCGCCTGCGCCGACTGCGCCGCGCGCCCGGCGGGCTGCACCATCGGCTGGTTGGTCGCCTCGTAGAGCGCCGCAATGCGGGCCAGAACGGCCGGTACGTGCGTGCGGCGGGGGTCTTCCTGGAGCATCACCGTCCCTGGATGGTGAACTCTTCGTTGAGGTTGTCCGTCTCCGCCGCCGTCCGCTTCAGCTCCAAGAGCGGGTTGTCGATCATCACGTTGTTGCCGCCCGACTCGCCCTCGCCCACGATGAACTTCACGAACGAGGTGGGCGCGCTGCCCTTGCGGCCTCCCTCGACATGCTTGGTGGCGGCGAAGAGCACCTTGTTGGGGCCGGGCTGAAGATACCTGGTGATCTCCAGCACGATCTGCGCGTCGCTGCTCTTCACCTTGCGGATCCACTTGGAGTTGACGAACACGTCCACCTCGTACTGCGCGGCAGCGCCGTCGCTCTGATCGGTGACGAGGAAGTAGTGCTTGGTGATGGCGACAGGCGGGACGGCCATGGCGGCGGCGACCACCGGAAGTGGCGGCGTGGCGGGCGCGGCCTGCGCCTCCACCTGGTAGCCGGGGCAGTCGAGGTGCACGTCGCCGCGATCGTCGATCTTGATGCTGCGGCACTTCTCGAAGGACTGCGAACGGAGGCCGTCGATGTTGACGCCATTGAGGAAGACGGAGGCGAGCAGCGCGAGGAGTGTCATGGGCATCGAGGGTCTATTGAAAACCCGCTGCGGTCAAGGATGTTTACGCGTGTAGGACAAGCTTGCATAGGCGCTGTGGGCGTGGATTGACTCGAAGCTCTCCGCCTCCACCTCCCAGCGGGTGAAATTCGCGTCCGTGCGAAGGCGCGTGCCCACTTCGCGGACCAGATCCTCGACGAAGCGCGGGCGCTCGTACGCCCGCTCGGTGACGTACTTCTCGTCCGGTCGCTTGAGGAGCGCGTAGAGATCGCAGCTCGCCGAATCTTCGACGAGCGCGATGAGGTCCTCGATCCAGAAGAACTTCGCGAACCAGACCCGCACCGACACCAGCGAGCGCTGGTTGTGCGCGCTGCGCTCGCTGATGGCCTTGCTGCAGGGGCAGAGGCTGGTGACGGGAACGTCGACCGCGACCCAGAGATCGGAAGCCTCGCGCGAGACGCTGGCGTTGAAGGTGCACGCGTAGTCGACCAGGCCCACCGCCTGCGTGACCGGCGCTTTCTTCTCGATGAAGTAGGGAAACCGCACCATCACGTGCGCGGCCTCGGCGTCGTGGTCTTTGCGCAGCGTCTCGCACAGCGCGCGGAACTTGCGGATGTCGATCTCGCGGCGGTGGCGGTTGAGCAATTCGACGAAGCGGCTCATGTGCGCACCTTTGCGGCGGTGCGGGAGCGAGACGCTCATGTCGATCTCGGCGATGGTGTGCTGCTGGCCGCGCTGGCGATCGAGCACGCAGACGGGATAGCGAAGCCCCTTCACGCCGGCGCGATCGAGGGCGAGGCGGCGCTCGTCCTTTTCCGAGTGGATGTCGCGCAACAGGCGCGGCGCATCGCGCTTCCTGGAGACTGTCTTGCGGCCGTTCATAGCTCCAGCTCCCCTCGCAGCACGGTCACGGCCGCGCCGCCGATCCAGCCCCGCACCTTGCCCGGCTCTGCTTCCGGGCGCACTTCTACCTCGACGCGGCCGGGCCGGTGCATCTCGTCGCCCTGGGTGAAGAGAAGCTTGCGCGGCATGATCTCGGGGAGCACCGACTGGATGAGCGCGCCGAGCTGCCCGGCGGCGCTGCCGGTGACCGGATCTTCGAGGATTCCGTAGCCGGGGAAGAAACAGCGCACCGCCGCGTCCACGCCGGCCTTGGGATTGAGCGTGTAGACGACGAAGCCGGCGACTCCCATCTGCTTGCCCAGCGCGGCCAGCGCCGGACCGTCGGGCTTGCAGCGGGCGAGCGCATCGCGATCGCGCAGGCAGAGGTAGAGGTTTCCCTCGAGGATGGCGCTTTTCTGGGGCGCGATCTTGGGATCGAGCACCTCCGGCACGAGCCCGAGCGCGGCGAGCAGATCGGCCGGCAGCTGCGCCGGCTCGAACCTGCTCGCGGGCGTCTCGATGAGGACGCGCAGCCTGCCGTTCTCGCGCCAGAGCTCGACCTGCAGCTTGCCGCCGCGGCAGGTGAAGGAGGTGTGCACCACGCCCCTCTCGGGCACGCGGATGCGCCGCGCCTCCTCGACCAGCACGTGAAAGGCGGCCAGCGTGGCGTGCCCGCAGAAGGCCACTTCCGCCTCGGGCGTGAACCAGCGCAGGTGAAAGGCGCTCACCGGCTCGCGCGCCGGCAGCGGGAACGCCGTCTCGCTGTGCTTCAGCTCGTTGGCGATGCGCTGCATCGCCTTGCCGTCCAGGTCCGCACCGTCGAGCAACACTCCGGCGGAGTTGCCCAGAAGCGGCTGGGCGCTGAAGGCATCGACGACGTAGCACGGCCTGCGCATTCAGACCCCTCTCGCGTCGGCGCCCCAGATGAGCTTGTGCAATTGCAATTGCAGCCGCGCAGGCTTGCCGCTCTTCAGGAGCCACTCTGCCAGATCCTTCGCCGCCACCTCGGTGAACGAGGGCGAGAAGAGAACCGGCACTTTGCCCCAGAGAGCGAGGCGATCGATGACCTCCATCGCCCAGTCGAAATCGGAGCGCGAGCAGACTACGACTTTCAGCTCGTCGCCGGGACCCAGCTTGGTCAGCTCGGTGAAATCGGTGTGCTCCTCGCGCGAGCCCGGGGTCTTCAGATCGACGATCTTGCGCACGCCGCGGGGAATCGCGTCGAGCGGCCGCTGGCCGTGGGTCTCCAGCGAGACCCGGTAGCCTCTCTCGAGCAGCTCCCGGGCCAGCTCGGGCAGCTCCTTCTGCAGCGTGGGCTCTCCGCCGGTCAGGCAGACGAAGCGCGCGGGGTATTTGGAGACTTCCGCGATGATCTCGTTGCGGGACATCGCGCGGCCACCATAGAAAGCATATTCAGTATCGCAATACTGGCAGCGCAGGTCGCAGCCCGTGAAGCGGACGAAGACGCAGGGCTCCCCCGCCAGCGTCGATTCGCCCTGGATGCTGAAGAAGATCTCCGTCACCCGCATCGCGGCGTGTTTACTCGCCGCGCGACTCAGGCGCAATCTTCTCGCCCGGCCAACTCGCGCCCAGCCAACGTTCGCGGAGCGCCCGCTGCTCAGGGCCGGCCTCCGTATCGGGGACCAGGGTCACCGTGTCGCGCGGCGCCTGCGCCAGCTGGATCGCGACTTCCATCAGCTCGTCCATGCGAAAGAGCGACAGGCGCACCGTCTGCCCGGGCTGGGCGCGGCCGAGCCGCGGTTTCAGCTCGGAGCGGAAGCCGTCGAGGGCGATGAGCTCGTCCCCAGCGGCGATCCCCGACGTCTGCGCAGGAGACCCTTCCGAGACGGAAGCCACCTCCAGGGCCGCGCCCTTTTCGCGCAGCGTGGCGCCCAGCCAGCCGCGCGCGGGAGAGGCGGGATCGGTCGCCTCGGCCGGATTCTCCTCCGCGCTGCCCTTGTCGTCGGCGCCGCTGGCCGCGTGCTGGATGCCCTTGAGACCGACGCCGGCGAGGGCCTCGTCCAGCTGCAGCTCCCGCGTGGAGTGGACGGCGCGCTGGAACCAGTCGTGCAGGCCCGATTCGCCTCCCAAGAGCTCGATGGCCGCTTTCTCCACTCCGTCTTCGGGCAATCCCGGCGGCAGCCCGTGCTTCTGCAGCAGCACCCGCACCAGATCGTCGAGCGAGCGCGCCCCGCCGCTTCGCCGCCGCAGCTCCAGGTCGAGCAGGAAGCCGACCACGCTGCCCTTGAGATAGTACGAGAGCGTAGTATTCGCGGTGCTCTCGTCGGGGCGGTAGTGCTTGATCCAGGCATCGTACGAGGCCTGCGAGAGCGAGGTCCGCAGCCGTCCCGGCGTGCGCAGGAGCTGGGTGATGCGCTCCGCCCAGATCTCGAGGAAGCGCTGGGGCGTGAGCAGCCCGGCGCGGCGCAGCGCCAGCACCTCGTAGGTCGAGGTGAGCCCTTCCATGGCCCAGAGCAGGCGGGTGTGATTCTCGCGCGTCCAGTCGTAGGGCGTGAACGCCGCCGGCCGCAGGCGCTTCACGTTCCAGAGATGGAAGAATTCGTGCGCCACCAGCAGCAGAAAATCCTCGTAGGCGGACTTCTGCACGAAGGAGAACCGCGGCGCGAGCAGCGCGCAGGAGCGGCGGTGCTCCAGTCCGCCGCGGCCCTTGTCGTTGAGGTGGAGGATGAAGAGATAGCGATCCTGGTACGGCAGGCCGCCGAAGATGGCCGCCTCCGCGTCGATGATCTTGACGATGTCCGGGACCACGCGCCGCGAGTCGAAGTCGCCGCGGCCCCAGACCACGAGCTCGTGCGGCACGCCCTGCGCGGTGAAGGTGTGCGAGGAGTGCGAGCCTTCCGTGCCCGCCTCGATGGGGCTGTCGGCCAGCTCGTCGTAATCCTGGGCGCGGTAGGCGCCGTCTTCGAGGGGAAGCGCCATCCACGCGCACCAGCCCTGCGGCATCGCCAGGCGCACCGTGCAGGGCTCGTTCTCGCGGCCCACCACGAACATGGCGGCGGCGCTGGGATTGAGGAAGGCGTGCGTCGCGTCGACGTGGTTGGTGCGCACCGTCAGCTCGAAGCAATGCAGCCGGTAGCCGGCCCTCACCGTCCGCGCGCTTCCCGGGGAGATGCGCCAGGTATGCTTGTCGATCTTCTCGACGGGAAGCTCGCCGCCCGATTCGTCCTGCGCGCGAAAGCCGTCGACGTGGCGCTGGTGCTCGCGCACCAGGTAGCTGCCCGGCGTCCACACCGGCAGGCGGACATCGAGGTGGCGGGCGCCGCGCGCCTCGACGGAAAGCTCCACTTCGATGCGGCGCGCCTCGGGCTGCTCGATGCGGAAGAGGTACGCGTTGGCCATTTTCGTTATTGCCGCGCGGACTCTACCACCGCGCGAGGAGGCGCCTGATCTGTTCCGCGTCGGGAGCGTCGGGCGCGGCCTCCAGATATTTCTGGTATTCGGCCTTCGCCTCGGCATTCTTGCCCTGCAGGACGTAGACCATGCCCATTCCGCGGTGAGCGCCGGGGAGAGTCGGGTCGAGCTTGAGCGCGCCCTCGAAGGCGGCGAGGGCTTCCTTGGTGTTGAAGGAGCGGATGGCCCTGTCACCTCTCGCGACCGCTTCCGCTGCGGCGGCGCGATCGCCCGCAGCGGCGGTGGCCAACGGCTTGCGGGGACGAGGCTGATCCCTGAGCACGGGGTGCGGTTTTTCGGGGACGGGCTTCGGCTCGGCGCGCGCGGAGGTCTCGGCGGGCTTTTCTTTCTCGGGGAGGGGAACGCTCGCAGCGGGTGGGGCCACCGGCGCGGGGACGCGTACGATCACGGGGCCGGGGACGTTCGCGGGAGGGGCCACCGGCGTTCTCGGGGCGAACGACACGCCCAGCGCCAGGGCCATCGCGCCGATCGCTGCTCCGCCGGCTGCCGAGAAGATCAGCGCCGTGCGGCGGATGCGATCCCCGGCGGCGGCTTGCGCTTCGGCGCAGCCCGGATCGAGCGCGAGGGCCGATCGCAGAAGCGCCGTTCCGTGGCGGCGCTTTCCCTGGCGCACGAACAGCGTGCCGAGGAGGGCCTTGGGCAGGGCCCAGCGCGGGTCGAGATCAGCCGCGCGCCAGAAGGCCTCTTCGGCGCGCGCGGCGCGCGTTCCGTCGGGATCTGGCTGCCCCAGAAGCGCCTGCCCGAGGCGGACCAGCAGCAC
>Ga0099827_10002382_pt1 | contig 10370 bp, 7 predicted proteins | sample CZO8metaG_FD_79339 | JGI IMG/M metagenome (GOLD analysis project Ga0099827, IMG submission 79339) | Vadose zone soil microbial communities from the Eel River Critical Zone Observatory, Northern California, USA - CZOApr15con1.8 metaG | ecosystem: Environmental > Terrestrial > Soil > Vadose zone ...
AGAAGATCCAGCCCCAGTGCCAGTGCTGGCTGATGAATCCGCCGGCCAGCGGGCCGAGGGCGACCGCGAGCGCGGTGACGCCGCTCCAGGCGCCCACCGCCCGGCCGCGCTCCCGCTCGCCGGGGAACATCGCGGAGATGATCGCCAGCGTGGTGGGGGCCGCCAGCGCCGCCCCGGCGCCCTGGAGCACCCGGCCCGCCAGCAGCACGCCCTCCCCGGTGGCCAGCCCGGACAGCAGCGATGCGACGGTGAACACGGCCATCCCGGCCAGGAACAGCCGCCGCCGGCCGTACAGGTCGGCCAGGCGGCCGCCGGCCAGCAGCAGGCTGGCGAACACCAGGACGTAGGCGCTGGCCACCCACTCCAGCCCGCCGATGGACAGCCGCAAGTCCCGCTGGATCGACGGCAGCGCCACGTTCACCACCGTGTTGTCCAGCGACGTCATGAACGTGGCGAGGCTGACCGCGGCCAGCGCCAGCCGCCTGCTGCCGCGGATCGATCGCAGTGCCATGACAGCCTCCCGATGTGATCGCCGATCTTTTTAAGTGCAGTGCTCTCAAAATCTAGGCGCGGACATCTCTCTTGTCAAGAGCGCCGATCTCGAAGTTTGCGCCGATCACATCTGGGTGGCATAGTGGGGGCATGCGCCCCTCCACAGCCACGTCCCCGGCCCCGACCCGGCGGGCCCGGCAGCGGGCCGCCGCGATCGGGGAGATCAAGGCGCTGGCACGGCGACAGCTCGCCGAGCAGGGCCCCGGCGCGCTGTCGCTGCGGGCGATCGCGCGGGAGATGGGCACGGCCTCCTCGGCGCTGTACCGCTACTTCCCCCGCCAGGGCGACCTGGTCACCGCCTTGTGCGTCGAGGCCTGGGACTCACTGGCCGCGGCCCTCACCGCGGCCCGGGACGCCCGCCCACCCGGCGACCACGCCGGGCGGTGGGCCGCGGTCTGCCAGGCCTACCGCCGGTGGTCGCTGGAGCACCCCGCCGACTTCGCGCTGATCTTCGGCACGCCGCTGCCCGGCTACCACGCCCCGGAGGAGGTCACCGCCGCGGCCGCAGGCCGCAGTCTCGGGGTCGCCGCGGGCGTGTTCACGGCGGCAGTTCAGGCCGGGGCTGCCGACCCCGGCCGCGCCCAGATCCCGGCCGGCCTGAAGACCGGGGCGCTGTGGGCGGCCCTGGCCGGTGACAGCATGCTGGCCGCCGAGCCGGCGCTGGCCGGGATCGTCCTGAACGCGTGGGCCTCGCTGCTCGGCTACCTGGTGGCCGAGATCTTCGGCAGCCTGACCGCGCTGATCAGCGACACCGGGCTGCTCTACCAGGCGCACGTCCGCACCGTGATGATCGGCATGGGATTCCAGCCTGCCCCCATCGAGGTGCCGCCCCGTGGCTGACGGCTGACCGCGCCAGCACCCCGCCAGAGACCTTGGCCAGCGGCCGGGAGGATCGCCAGCGCCAGCCCCGGGGCGACGGCCCGGGTGTCCGGCGCGGCGCGATGGGCCCGTGACCACCGGCCGGCGTCCAGGACTGATCTTCAGCCCCTGCCTGCTGCGCGCCCTTCCGAGTGCAGCCCGGACGCGGAGCGGCCGCCCCGGTCCGGCGATCCCGGCACGCGGAGCCTGATTCCCCAGGTGGCTCGCCCTCGGTACAGTCAGGTACGTGACACGTGCCACGCCAGCGCCAGTCCCCGCCGGGAGCCGGGCCGGGCACGCAGGGGACCCACCCAGGACGCCGAGGCCCCGGGGGATCCGCCGCCTGATCGTCGCGCTGCTGTGCGCGACGGTGCTGGTGGTCGGCCTGCTGGCCTATCTTGTGGTCCGGCACCGGGATCAGCAGAGTTCACTGGCGGGGATCCGGCCCAGCGGGATACCGGCCAGCATCTCCACCCCGCTGGCCGACCTGATGCAGCTGTCCCCGGTCCCGGCCCGGCCCGCGCCCGGCTTCACCCTGACCGACCAGGCCGGGCATGTCCTGTCGCTGGCCAGCTTCGCCGGCCGCGCGGTGGTGCTGGAGTTCATGGACGCGCACTGCACCGACATCTGCCCGATTGTCTCCCAGGAGTTCATCGACGCCTACCGTGACCTCGGCCGACTGGCGGCACGGGCCGTGTTTATCGCCGTCAACGTCAACCCTTACTTCCACGGCGTCGCCGACGTGGCAGCCTACTCCGCCGAGCACCAGCTGACCACGATCCCGTCGTGGCATTTCCTCACCGGCCCGGTGGCCAGCCTGAAAGCCGTCTGGCGCGCCTACGCCATCGAGGTTCAGCCGCGCGGGCGCAATGCCGACGTCATCCACACCTCAGAGGTGTTCTTCATCGACCCCCGCGGCCGCGAGCGCTACGTCGCCACCCCGATGGCTGGCTACACCCCGAAGGGCAAGGCATACCTCCCCGCGGGCTCGCTGGCCGAGTGGGGTCAGGGGATCGCCGAGGTCGCCCGGGTCCTCGGTCACTGACACCGGCCGGTCGGCCGACACCAGGCCGCCACGCCTCGCGTGACTGGCCGGCAGGCGGCATGCGCGTCACGGGCAGGACGGGCGCGTTCTGTGCTCGCAGAGGAGGGACCGGCATGCTCGCGCAGGCTCACGTCGTGGCCTGGCCGGCGAGCACCTGCCGGCCGGGCTGGTCGTCGCCGGGTCCGTTCTGATGGCCGCGGCCACCGTCGGGGTGCGTGGCTGGCGCTGCGCCGCCCCGCCGGCACGGGGCGTGGCTCGGCGCGGCATCCGGCGCGCTGCTGATGATCGCGCTCCTGCACCTGCTGCCGGACGCCTGGTCGGCGGCTCGCGCCGGCGGGATCTGGCCGCTGGCCGTTCCCGCCGCGGCGCTCGGGTCGTTTGCGCCAGCCGGCCTCGCCGCGCGCCGGGGCTGTGCATGTGACGCTGACGCGGGCAGGCAGCGCGCAGGCGGGGCAGGCAGCGCGGGCGCGCTGGCCGTGCACCGGTTCCTGGAGGGCTCGGCGCTGGCGCTGACCGCATCGGTCACCATCACCATGGCCCTGGCAGTGCACGCCCTAGCCGAGGGAGTGGCCGTCGCAGCGCTGCTGGCCGGCCAGTCCAGGCGCTCTCCTGGCGGCCGCCGCCGTCACCGCGGTGGCCGTCCGGGTCGCAGGCTGACCGGAGCCGGCTGCCGGCCTTCCGGCTGCTCAATCGCCCTGAGGCCAGGCCGCGGCCAGACAGCCTGGCCGGCGATCAGCTGGCCGGTCCCGGCGGATCAGGTCAGCTGGCGCCGTTGCCCGATCCCGTGCGTCCGCTCGACGACGTGCCCATTCCTGGTGCGGTCAGGCCGGCTGTATGGTCGCTGCCGCCGGCACCGCGTGCGGCGAGTACGCGGATGACGTTCCGCGACCTGGGTCCGAGGCGAGCCGGCTGAGCTAAGCGAGGTACTGGTTTATTCGCCGATCTGGTCCGGGCGCGGCAGACCCCCGCCGCTGCCGACGCCGCGCGCCGCCTCGCTATCCCCGCGCCGAACGCTCTCAGCTCTGCAGCGGGGTGCCAACACCGCCGGTGCACGGGGCTCCGTACTCGGGACTGTATTTCTGCGACGCCCGGAACGTGCTGACGAACTGCTGCAGCCGTGGGTCGGCGGGTGAGGCGAGGCGCAGCTGGAATCCCCACGAGGAGGCGACGATCGGGGCCGGGAGCCCGGGGTAGGGGGTCAGATCGAGGTACCGCGAGCTGCTCGCACCCCCCGACGAAAGGGCGGTCTGGCGGCTGAAGAAGGCGCGTAGCTGGTTCAGCTCGGATTGTGGCAGTGACGGCTGGTAGGTGATCCAGACGGCGCCGTGCTCAAGGTTGTGCACGGCGCGCTCGGCCGGTACCGGCTTGTCATAGACGCCGCAGTTCATCCAGGTGCCGTGGTGGTTGCCGCCGACGGGCGGCGTGACCGAGTACTGCACGGGACCGGGGACATGCGGATGCCCGAGCGCTTGGTTCGCGGGACCGTTGTGGCTGATGGCGGGCCATCCGGTGGTGTCGTAGGCGACGACCCCCCTGATGCCGGTCGGGTTCGGGAGGGTGAGCGCGGCCGGCTGGACAGAAGGGGTGCCGCCGCCCACGTCGGCCGGCATCACCTCGTGGCCGCCGCTGCGGGAGGAGACAACGACGAAGGCGATCACGGCGATCAGCGCGGTGCCGACCACTCCGGCCACGGCTCCGGCTATCGCCTTCCGCCGCCGCTCCATGGCCCGCTGCTGGGCTCGCAGTTGCTCCACCTTCTGCCGTGCCTGCCGCGTGCGCGCTGCTTTGCTCACCACATGCTCCTTGCCGCCCATAGTCCTTAGGTGCTTGGGTAACATACCGCAGCGGACCGGCCAGCCCGGCCGGAGCTGGCCATCCTGAGGCGCGCCGCCGACGGCTGGACCGCGCCGAGTAGGGCCAGGGAGGCAAGGTCACCGCTGCGCGGTCACCAGCCACGCAGCCGCGCGCCGTGTCACGCCGTCGGAACCGTGATGAGGGCGCAGGCCATCCCGCAGGGCCTCGATGACCGCTGCGGTAGCCTGCTCGTCGGCGCTGGTTGGCATCTGCCGCGCCAGCGGAAGGTCCCCGGTAATTGCCGATGACATCGTCGACGTCGTCGCCCACCCGCGTCGGCTCCTCAATCCCTCAATGCCGATGCCGCTGAAGCCGGCCTCGGCCAGCAGGCCGCGGATCCGGCCGGGGAGAGCGGGCCTGGCTGGCCGGCGCCGGGCAGTTCAGGCTGCGTGAAGTGCGCTGCCACGGACGCGAGCGGGACCGTCATGACCTCGTTGCCGGCCGCTGCCTGCCACCAGCACAAGAACGCCAGCCGGGCCCCTGGACGCAGCGCGGCGGCGATGCTGGCGAACGCAGCGGGCGGGCCGTCGAAGAACATCATCCCGAAGCTGCTCAGCGCCACGTCGAAACGGGCGGCACGAAAGCCGCGGGTCTGCGCGTCGGCCTGCTCGAAACGGGCGTTCCGGACGCCGTCCTTAGCGTGGCTTTCCGCACCGGTACTTCGGCCCTTGGCGGGTCAGGCGAACTCCCAGTGCAGGGTGCGGTTGCCCCACCAGGGGACGGCGGTGTCGGCGGGCAGGTCGGCGTGGCGGAGGACGGGTGAGTAGGCCCGGCGGTTGATCTTGATGGTGATGCTGTCGCCGTTGCTAATGACCTCGCCGGGGGTGTCGAGGAAGCGGCGCTGGAGGGTGTCGGGGGTGGCGTCGTGGTAGTTGCCGGGCAGGCGGAGCCGGAAGGCGGCGGTGAGGGCCCGGGCCAGGACGCAGAGGACGACGTCGCGGTCGACGTTGAGGTTGACGGCGGAGGAGAGGGCGTCGGCGCAGAACGCTTGGATGATCTCGGCGAGGCGCTGCTCGATGGTCATGCGGCGGGCGTAGCGCTCGGTCAGCGCCTTGGTGGTGATCTGGTAGTCGTTGGTGATGATCACGGTTGGTGCCTCGCGGCCCAGGCCGGTGACGATGAGCTGGCGGACGGTGCCGGGGTAGCTGGTGAGTTTCACGCCGGTGGACTCGGCGACTTTGGGCTTGGTGTGGCGACCGGTCCGGTCCAGGGTGATCTGCTTGAAGTCGTTGCTGGTGAGGGCGCTGATCCGGCGGGTGAGGCTGGGTGAGCGCATCCGCAGGGTGGCGAATTTCACGCCGCGGTCGTCCAGTTCGCCGAGGATCGGCTGGGTCATCGCGGGCAGGTCGAGGGCGACCAGGTCGGGGATGGTCAGCAGCAGGCCGGCCATGGTGGTGTGCGCGCGTCTGGGCAGCGCGGCGAAGTCGGTCACGGCAGCGGCGGGCAGCCGGGTGTCGCGGCCGGAGGTGGCCGGGCTGATGCTGGCCTCAGGCTCGGGGCCGCGCAGCAGCCGGCCGAATCCTTCCTCGCGCAAGATGTCGCTGACCGCGGTGCGGCCCAGCGGGGTTCCTTCCCCGGTGAGCCGGGTGCTGATCTCGTAGATCGACAGGCCTTCGCGGCGCAGCTCGATGACCCGGCCGCGGGCGGCGTCCTTCTTCGGCGCGCTCTTGCGCCCGGGCACGCCTGGCGGCGCGAACACGGTGAGCCTGCCTGCCCGCAGGTCGCGTACCAGCGAGGCCAGCGCGTCGCGGGTGTAACCGGTCGCGTCGGCGGCCTGCTGCAGCGATGCGCTCTCATACAGGTAGGCGCGCAGCGCCTCGTACCGCCGCTGGTTCACCTGGCCCGGGCCGGCCAGCAGCTCCCATCCCGGACGTGGGGCCGATACGGCGGCCATGTCGCCGGTCTACCTCAACGGCCGTGCCGTCCGGCGATGGCCGGCTCGCGCACGGTCATGCAGATAGTGTGCCAGTTTGCTGCTGTCTGGGGTGATTGGTCTCGGACGATTCACTCTGAGCGCCCTCACGCCTCGTTTAGATAACGATCATCAGATTGTTGAATCATCCCGTACTTCGACCCTGATTCAAGCACCGACATGCGGCAGATCAGTGACGCACCCGCTGGTCCTTGGCCTGAGGGCTTCAGTCAGAGTGGGGTTCATATACCGGAGCGGAAGTCCGCGTTAGCGGCCAGGCGGCGCGCCACCGCCAGCATCGGCGCCGACAGGTCAACGCCGAGCGCGCGCCCAGGTGCCGCGGCCCTGGCCGCGCGGAGCATGGTCTCGCCGCTGCCTCAGCCGATGTCAAGGACCGAGTCCCGCGCACTGATCGCGGCAGCGGCGTTCGCAACCATGCCGCCTCGGTAACTACTACCACATAATAGTACGAGACTATGATAGTAGATCTGGCTGAAGCTACTGCCTGCCGGCGGTGAGCGCGGTGCCGCTGGATCCCTTGTGTCGCACAGCAGGTCGCGCGGTGGCGCGCCGACCTGCCGCAGATTCTGAGCCGCCTCGCGCTCGCTTATGGCGGCGCCGACGCCGACGAGCCTGGCTGCCGGGCCGTCCGGCCCAGTCCAGCCAACCAGGCCGCCGGACCAGGGAGGCATGGCCGGCCGGCAGCCGGGACTACCCCGCATGCCCGCCTGAGACCCAAGCAGGATAGGTTATGGCAGCCGGGGCGATGGGAGGGACGCGATGAGCGGCGGAGTCGGCAATCTGGTCCTGAACGGCCCGCTGATCCTTGCGGTGCCGGTAGCGGCCGCGGCGGGCGCGATCACGTTCATCTCGCCGTGCTGCCTGCCATTGATCCCCGGTTACCTGTCCTTCGTGACCGGCATGGCCGGCGCCGATGCCGAGGGTCAGGACGCCGACGGCCCGTCCCCCGGCGCCGCAGGCGGCGATCCGGCGAGCGGGCCGCGCCAGCGGACTGAAAGCAGCACGGCCGTCCAGCGCACCACGACGGCCGTGCTGTCCGCGACCGCGGCTCCCGTGGCGTCCTGGACCGCCGCCGGCAGGCCGGCCGCGCCGCCGGGGCGCCGCCGTGCGCTCGCGGGGACCGCTCTGTTCGTGGCCGGGTTCTCAGCACTGTTCGCCAGCTACGGCGCGGCGTTCGGCGGTCTTGGCGAGGTGCTGCTTGTCCATCAGCGGGGCCTGATCCAGGCGCTCGGCGGGCTGACGATCTTGCTCGGGCTGCTGTTCGCCGGGGCCTTGGACCGGCTGCCGCTGGCTGGCCGGATGCTGCGGCCGTCGTTCCGCCCGAGGGCCGGGCTGGCGGGCGCGCCGTTGCTTGGCGTGCTGTTCGGGCTGGGCTGGACGCCATGCATCGGGCCGGCGCTGACCGCGGTGCTGACCCTGGCGGTGACTACAGGCTCCGCCTGGCGGGGGGCGTTCCTGGCGTTCGTCTACGGCCTGGGCATCGGGATCCCGTTCCTGTTCGTCGCGCTGGCGTTGCGGCGCGGCATGCGCGTGTTCGGGTTCGCCCGCCGGCACGCCCGGTGGGTCACCCGGATCGGCGGGGCGATGCTGGTCGCCGTCGGCGTGCTGCAGGTGACCGGGGCGTGGACAGTGGCGCTGACCTGGCTGCGGGTGCACTGGATCGGCGGCTACCAGCTGCCGATTTAGCTGGTCCCGTGCTGCTGGGGTGCGGCCATTGCCGGTGGCTGGGCGGCCAGCTGCTGCCCGACCGGCCTGCGGGCACTGGCCGCCGGCCAGAACGCCAGGGCCAGCAGGATCAGCACCGGGCCGGTGCCGATGTCGGCGGTCGAGGCGGTGAGGATGCCGCCCAGGTTCTCCGTGGCTACCCACCCCGTCCCCGCGACCAGCACGCTCACGGACAGGAACAGGCGGGGCAGGAAGCCGAGGAAGACCGTGAACCCGGCCGCCAGGCACACGGCCGCGACGACGGCACCGAGGATGGCAGAGTGGCCGGCGGTGAGCCAGCGGAGTTCGGCGGCGTCCAGGGACCGCAGCGGCCCCGGCGCCTCGGACTCGCTGGTGAACAGCATGAACTCCAGGCCGCCCGCGCCGGCCTGGGGCAGCGCGGTGAAGAACGCGGCGCCGATCCACAGCGCGAGCCACGGTTTCCGGCTTGTACTGGCCCATAACCCCGGCCTCGGCCGCCGCGGTCGCCTGATTCCGGGGCTCGCCGCGCGGGAACAGGACGGCGGCGGCGAGGACGCACAGCAGGGCAGCGCCCGGGTAGCCGGTCAGCACCGACGACACCCCGCGGGCCCCCTCGCCGACCAGCCAGACCAGGAGCGCCCAGGCGGCTGAGACGGCCAGCGCTCGCCGGCCGCCAGGCCGGGTGACCAGCCACGCCCCGACGCACAGCTCGACGGCGGCCGGCAGCCACCACAGGAACGGGTGGGCGGCGAACAGGTTCGTCTCCCTGGCCAGGAGGTGGTGCAGGCCCGGCGGGCCGGTCTCCGCCATCATGACCTGCTCATACCGCTGGCCGACGGCCCGGTCGCCGAACGGGATTCCGATCTTGACCAGAGCGTCGGCGAGCCAGAGCACACCGAGCGCCCGGCGCAGGGCACTGGCCATGGTGGCCCCGCCGCCGGTCCTGAGCTGTGCCAGGCCCATCGTGCCTCCGCCCTGCCGGCCACCGCTGTTCTCACCTGGACAGGCAGGCGCTGACCGCGCAGCGCCACTGGCCTGTAAACCTAAACACCTTAGGAGGTAAGGTTTATCGCGGCAAGCGTCTCTATGCCCTATCCGCGCTGGCGAACCGGTGATCCGGGTGCCCGACGAGAGGACCATACAGCTCACATGTCTCGTCCGAAGTCCAAGTCGCAGCGGCAGCCGACCGCGCCGCTGCCTCCGGCTGCCCAGCCGGCCGCCGACCAGTCCGGGCCCGGCTGCGCCGAGGGCGCCGGGCAGCAGATCCTCAAGCATGCGGTGACCGCGACCTGCTGGCTCGATCCAGGCGGCGACGGGCAGCCTCATCCGGTGTCGGTCAGCTTCTCCGGCCGCCGGGCCGGCGTCAAGGGACGGCCGCGGGACGGGGACCGTTTCGACCAGGTGGAGACGATCGACCCCGCGGTCCCCGGCAGCGGGCCTGTCTCGGTCACGGCGAAGGTCTTTGATGTGACGCCCGGGGAGTGGGCTGTCTGGGTCAGGCCCGGTGCCGGGCCCGACCGGGGCCGGCGGGCCGCCCTGCTGCCCGCGCCGCCGGCGGGCGGGCGGCTCGGCCTGAGGCGATTCCTGTGGGGCAAGGGGAACCCGGTGCCGGCCGGCAACTCGGGGACGCCGGTCACGACCAGGGCCGGCGCCTTCACCACCGGGCCCGGCCTGATCCCGGGGTCCTGGCTCCCGCTGCTGCTTGGCGGCGTCGTGGTCGCGCTGGCTGTGCAGGCGGTCCTGGCCGGCCGGGAGCACCTGAGCGCCGGCACCGCGCTGGGCGTCTCGCTGGCCGCCAGCGCGGTCGGCGCGGCCGGGGCGAGGGCCTGGTTCGTGGCACTGAACTGCGGGAAGGTACAGGGCATCCCGACGCAGGGGCTGTGCGTCCAGGGCTTCATCGCCGCCGCGGTCGCCGTCCTGATCGCCGGCCTGGCGCTGACCGGAACGCCGATCAGGACGTTCCTGGACGTCACCGCGCCTGGGCTGTTCTTCGGCATGGCGATCGGCCGGCAAGGATGCTTCCTGCACGGCTGCTGCACCGGGCGGGTGACGTCCTCCCGGTGGGGCATCTGGGCCTCCGACGGCCGCGTCGGCGCGCGCCGGGCACCCGCCCAGCAGCTGGAGTCGCTGGCGAGCCTGCTGATCGGGGTGGCCGCGCTGCTGTTTGACCTGCAGGCCAGGCGACCCGCCGCCGGTACTGTCTTCATCGGCGCAGTCGCTGCCCACACGCTGTGCAGGCAGCTCCTGTTTCCTTACCGCGCGGAGCCGCGCAGGACCTCATCCGGGCGCCGCGTGGTCCTGATCACGGCCGCGCTGGTGCTCGCCGCTGACGTCATCGTGGCGATCGTGACCTGACGGCGGCCCCGGTGGTCACCTCGGTCACCGCGAGTTCGAGCTGGCCGTAGCCGGTCACGCCGAACCAGGCCCAGGCGATCCGGCCGC
>Ga0099827_10002384_pt1 | contig 10367 bp, 6 predicted proteins | sample CZO8metaG_FD_79339 | JGI IMG/M metagenome (GOLD analysis project Ga0099827, IMG submission 79339) | Vadose zone soil microbial communities from the Eel River Critical Zone Observatory, Northern California, USA - CZOApr15con1.8 metaG | ecosystem: Environmental > Terrestrial > Soil > Vadose zone ...
CGGAACGATCGTGCATCGCTGGCTGCAGCGCATCGCCGATGACGAGTTGCGCACGTGGGACGCCACGCGCATCGACGCGCTGAGGAGCCGCTTTGCAAAGGAACTCGAGCGGCGCGGCGTTCCGCCGCGTGACCTGAAGGCTTCCAGCGAGCAGGTCAGCGTTGCCCTGAAGAACGCGATCTCAGACGAGCGCGGTCGCTGGGTTCTCGGTCCGCATCCCGAAGCACGCAGCGAGCATCGCATCCGCGTGACGAGCGCTGCCGGGGCGAACACCTACATCGTAGATCGCATCTTCCGCACGGCGGAGGATGTGCGGTGGATCGTTGACTACAAGACCAGCCGCCACGAGGGCGCCGGCCTCGAGGGGTTTCTCGACAGCGAGCGGGAGCGCTATCGCGCGCAGCTCGAACGCTACGCCACCGCCTTGGCCGCAGGCCCATCCTCCCTGGGACTATACTTCCCGCTGCTGGCAGGATGGCGTGAATGGGAGCACAAGAATCGCCCTTGAATCCTGCGCGTGCGGCCCATACAATTAGGTCCTCCTCATGGCTGTTGTCCCCATTCGTTTCGATCCCGAGCGCGCGCTAGAACTGGTTTTGTATGTCGCCAACCAGCTGCGCTATCCGACGCTGCATTCGGTATCCAAGGTGGTGTATTTCGCGGACCGGGAACACCTGTCGCGTTATGGCAGCCTGCTGTCCGGCGACAACTATGTCGCCATGCGGCACGGCCCCGTGCCGAGCGCGATCTACAATCTGTTGAAAGCTGCCGCGGGACGTCAGGAACCGTTGATTCCCGCCGAGTTCTACGAGCTGGTCGGCCAGTCGCTGAAGGTCGAGGGCGGGAGCCGCGTGCAGCCCTTGCGGCAAGCCAATCTCGAGCTTCTCAGCGATTCGCAGCGAGAGTGTCTCGACGCATCCATCAAGACCAACGGCCGGCTCAGTTTCAAGCGTCTGACTGATAAGAGCCACGACGCAGCATGGAAGTCCGTTGACGAAAACGACCTTATCGAGGTCAGGGCAATCGCCAAGACGCTGCCGAACGCCAAGCAGGTCCTCGCCTACCTGGAAGAGTAAAGGCCCGCGGAGATGGCGAAGCTGGGCGACGCCTTCTCCGACGAACAGCGCCGCGAATCGGTAAGGCGCCAGCTCCAGCCTGGCGCTGTCATCTACATTGACGTCGTGTTCCCGGAAGGCCGGAAGCCAAAGTATCTCGTCGTCGCCCACGTGGACCACGAATGCTGCACCTTCGTCGTCAATTCGCGGGTACACCCTTTCATCGAGGCAAAACCTTCCCTTGCGGTTTACCAGGTCCGTATCGACGCCGCCAGACACGCCTTCCTCAGGCGAGACTCGCACATCGCCTGCCACCAGGTACTGCGGCTGCCGACTGCGAATGTCATCACCGCACTGGCCGCCGACATGAGCCGAATCAGAGGCCGGCTGCACGCGGAGGTGTTAGCGGAGGTCATCGCAGCCGTCAAGCGAGCGCCGACACTGTCGCTGGCGGAACAAACGCAGATTGCCAACGCGCTGAGTACCCCTCACGACAACGAGGGCCGAAGGTCTTCTCCTGGAAATGCGAAGGGTCCTCGAGAAGAGTAGATAGTCGCCGTGATATTTTCAGCGTTCAACCGAAACTCGCATCGGCGTCACGGAGATCATAAACTTTGCGCGTCCGTATGGGCCGACCGTAAGCCGGCCCTATTGACCTTCAGCGTATTCCGAGAGCCGATCCCAACTGATTCGGAACGGCCTCTTAGCCATGTAGGGAAACCATCGGATCCCGCCGACGCTGACAATGGCCGTGCCAAGGCGCGTTTTACCCCATTTATCCCAGATGACAAGCCTGACTCCAGCTTTGCCTAGGCCAATCGGTTCGGTGATCTTTGCCGTTACCCACTTCCTTGGTCTTCCCGATGCCATAGTCGTTGACCTCCCAGTTTAGTTAAAAAGGCGAATTGACTTCACCTTCTTGAGCGTACGACTCGGAGATTTTACGCTCTATTAACACCTAATCACGCTGCACCGCCCCATTCGAGTATCAGGGCACGGTCACAAGAACATCTACCGTGTAGGAAACTCGATCGCTCGGAGTACGATTCAGCCTTAGAGCCGCGTATGTAACCCAAAACGGTACCCTGGGTCGGCTGTACCGGCTACTATGCAAAGGGCTGAAAAGTCCGGCAGGAGGACAGTAACGCGCTGAGTTGAACAAACAAGACGATGCTGCTGGCGAAGGCCAGACCATAAAGCCACCATCACCAATGCGAATCGCTATCATCCTGGCACTTGCATCGCTGGGCTTGCTTATGGCTGTAGCGCTGTACGTCCTGGCTACGCAAGGCAGGAGTCGGCGTGTGAGCCTTTCTGATCATGAGAATGAGTTAGCGGAGAGCGAAGCGCCACCTACGGTAGAGCCGGAGCATTCGGTTCAGACAGAAGACCCGAAACCGATTTCCCTCGAACCGAAAACTCCAGTTGCCGACGTCGAAATAGAGCCTCCCGTTAAGGCCGTATCCACAAACGAGGGGGAGCTTCTACGAGATACGTTGAAAACAGCAGGTAATGCAACAGGAATCAGCAAGACGCCCAATACTAACATCGGCGTCAAAAAGCAGCCTCAAAACGGCATCGAAGAGGGTTTGCCAGGCAACGATGGTCAACCGCCAGAGCTACCCAGGATTAGCCCAGAGAAACGAGGCGGCCGTTCTCGCGGCAAGTCGCAAGATCGTGAAGAGGAGAAAAGTACCAACAGTCGTCGCCTTGGCCCGAAGCCCGAGGTTGTGTGCTGGAAACGAGCGCGAGAGTGGATTCTAGGGATTGAGCTACCCGAAGACCTTTGGGGAATAGCGGAAGTCTCGGTCTTTCAAGACGACATGCGTTTGACGGAGGACGACTCGGAAGAAACCTGTTGGCAACTTGCCAAGCTTAGCGGGCGAATAGCCGTGCGTACCGTGAACCATGAAAGCGACATCAACACAGATTTGGGCAGTGAAAGTTTCTTAACATTTAGGCTTAGCGGCTTGGATCTGAATCGGGGCCGTTTTGTCAAACAGCCGTCTTCTGGGTCGTATCTTGTCATCGCGCCTCAGGATTGGGAACGTTGTCATGAACTAGCAAACGCGGCACCCGTAACGCCGGAACCTGTCTGCTTAGATGGTTTCTGGGCGCATTTTTTTGACATACGCGGCGGTTCCCCTACGACCATTGCTTTCCAAGACCACACGGGCCGCTCAATTGTGATCGGCTCCGCTGGACCGCGTTTTGAACTTGTGGGACAGGAAGTTCAAGACGCTTGTGAGAGCTTAGGGCCGCTGTTTATAGGTCAAACGCCGTTGCTGAGCATAGTGGACGGAAGCTGGGGAAACGTTGGAATTGTTGTACTCGGAGAAGAAGGACGGGGGATAGGAAGGTGGCGTACTAGTTTCAGCCCTAATCCTGCCTTAGGCAGACAGCAGCTGCCTGACGAGATCGCGAGCAGAAAGGCAGGCTGGTATTTTGTAAGGATCTACAACTTGGAGGCTGAGCTAATCAGCAGCCTGGATTTTCGGTTTGCCGCAGGACTGGGAGCAATAGAACTTCCAGAAAGCAATGCCTTCCCATCGGCACCAGGGCATCAGGCAGCAACCGTTGAGCTCCGACACGATGCAGATTGGCTCGTCACGCGGGCAAGTGCGGGTCTTGGCGAAGTTAATGTCGAGCGCATAGACGAAAAGACGGTCCTAACGATTCCTCCGACGCATGACCTCGACCGAACCCAATGGCTGTTCGGCCCTGGAGGAGGACCACAGGTCGAGGTCTCGATACTAATCGAGAGAATTTGGTGGACCGCGAGCGAAGAGAAGAGCTTGCCGAAGCAATGGACAGACAAACAGTTTGTAGTCACGCGCGAGGAACTAAAGGCCTCCTCGACGCGAGCGCTATGGCTGCACTTTCCGAAGCATCGATGGACTGATTGCGTCTTGGTGGGGTTCAATCACACAAGAGTGAGACTCTACCGAGTTCTCGCTACTGAAAGTACAGTTGCGATTCCGCTACGAGATTTCGGAGATTCTTCAGAGATGGACACCATCGGAGAGTTTCCGTTACGTCTCTGGGTGAATCATCAGGAAAGGACACATGAAGCTTCCGCTTGTAAGTTGGTCGTGATGGCTGGCTGCCCGTTCGATAATTTCATCGCGGGTACTGAGGAGGAAGTGCTTGAGCATAGTAAGGCCAATCATCTATACGAACTTACCCGCGTTTTGACGTGGGAGGAGCATCGAAGGCGCATGCCCAGCCTCCCCACGGTGATCTACCAATGTAGATACTGTCTCTTCTATGTTAGGGCCGACAACTCAGCACACCCAACGGACGCGATCATTCATCACATCGACGATGTCTGTGAAGGTGTCGTAGCACGCCCTGCTCAGATTCGATTTCGCATCGTCGAAGATACCGAAGAAATCCGTCAACAAGTCATCGTCAACTTGCCCCGAATCCATAGATGCGAACTCTGTGCTACTGAGTTTGAGGACTTTAACGATGCCGATCTGTGGCGACACCTGATCGAGAAGCACAAGAACCGACTCTGGGATATCTCCAAGAATGAGACTAAGCCATGAATCAAGTGAGGCTTGCACACGAAATTGAAGAAAGGTATCGCCGGTATCTAAAGACGACGTTCTACTTCAGAAATCCAGTCCTACGCGATTCTTTTGAGGACGCGCTTCGCTCTGGCCACCTCAGCAAAGGTCCGTTTCTCGAAGCGACCCCGATATTCAAGAGGGGAATGCCTCCGCGCCTTCTATTTGAGCATTTGCTCGGGGCTGAGCCTGACCCAGGGCTTCTCGACGCGGTGCGGGGCGATCGGGCACTTTATCGCCATCAAGAGGAATCCATAAGACGTGTCTTCGAAGGCCACAATGTGGTTGTGGCCACGGGAACAGGGAGCGGAAAAACGGAGGCGTTTCTTTTCCCAATTCTGCTCCACCTTTATCAGGAGTTCCAAGCGGGAACATTGTGCCCTGGCGTACGGGCATTAATTCTTTATCCGATGAACGCCCTGGCCAACGATCAGCGCGAGCGCCTCGGGGAAATCTGCAAACGGGTAGAGGATGCAAGCTCGCCCTTCCGATTCACTTTCGGCCAATACATCGGCGAGACACCGGAGAACGAAAACGACACGTATCGTCATGCGCGAGATCACATTGCGAACCGTTTACCTGGGGAAATGGTTCTGCGCTCCGAGATGCGCACGGCACCGCCGCATATATTGATGACCAACTACTCTATGTTGGAGTACCTGTTGCTTCGTCCCGACGACAGCCTCTTATTTGACAATGGGCGTGCGCAGTGGTGGACATTTTTGGTGCTGGACGAAGCGCATCAATACCGTGGCGCGAGGGGTATTGAAATGGCGATGCTGCTACGTCGACTAAAGCAAAGACTGAGAGAAGGAGGACGCCTTAAGCCATTCCGTTGCGTGGCTACTAGCGCCACATTGGTGGATGGCGAAGGAGATAAATCAGGGGTTGCAAAGTTTGCCACTGACCTTTTTGGTGAGAAGTTTGTTGAGCAAAACATAATCCTAGGCGAGGTCGAACTCATTCCACCATCGGGTGCGATGACCCTTGGCCGCGAAGACTACAAGTTGCTTTCGTATGCGTTGGAAGACGGAACGGGTGCACACGAGGGACTCCTGGGGATCGCAACTAAGTTAGGCGTGTCACCTCCAGATTTCGACGACATACCGAAATCCGTGGGACGGCTGCTACAGGAAGACGGCCGTGCTGCAGAGCTGCGTCGTCTGACGACTGAAAAGCCCGATGAAGTACAGAAGATCGCTGATCGAGTGTTCGCTGACTTACCACTTTCGGAGCGGGTTGATGCGTTATCCGATCTAGTCGCCGTCGTGTTGCGAGCCAAAGACCCTGAAACAGACGCTCCCCTTCTCTCGGCTAGATACCATCTTTTCCTTCGATCACTGGAAGGAGCGTTCCTTTCGTTTTGGCCCGACAAGAAAGTTAGATTGGACCGCCGTACCGCAGACGACACCGCTCTCTTCGAGGCTGGTCTATGCCGAGAGTGCGGGCAGCACTATCTCGTCGGCAAAGTAACTGAAAACAAGTTACTGGAAGCTATCCGCGATCCAGGCCGCGAAGAATTTGGAGCGACGTTCTTCTTACCTTTGGATGATCTGTCGGGGGATGGCGACGATGATGACAAACGCGACACGCAAGGTTACAAGCTTTGTGGACGTTGTGGCGAGATTCGCCGATCCACTGAGCAGCTACGGTGTGGTCATGGCGCCGCTATGCTTGTTCAGAAACAGGCAGGGGCCGAAGAGCGAGAAGATCAGATTCCCCGCTGCGCTGTCTGTGGCTACCAGGCTCCAGATCCGGTCCGCGAAGTAGTTCACGGTACGGACGGCCCACATGCGGTGATAGCAACCACTCTCTATCAAGAACTCCCAGAGGCAAGGAGGAAAGTACTGGCCTTCGCAGACGGGCGACAAGAAGCCGCATTCTTCGCCTGGTACCTGGAAAACTCATACAGAGACATTCTTGGCCGTAATTTGCTTCTCAGAGTGGTTCACAAACAGGCTGGTCATACGCGAGAAGGTTCGTCCCTTTTGGATTTGGCGACGGGACTCCGTGAGGTGTTTCGCGAAAGAAACGTTTTCGAGCGCGCCGCTAGCGACCTTCAATTGCGCCGCGAGGCGTGGCTTTCACTGTATCGGGAATTCCTCACCGACGAGCCTAGGATTTCTCTCGTGGGCGTCGGTTTGGCGCGCTGGTCTCTTAGATGGCCGGATTGGTATCGCGTGCCAGAGCCACTGACAACGGCACCATGGTCGCTTTCCGAGCAGGAGGCACGTGATCTGGTTTTTGTGCTCTTAGACTCGATGAGGGTGGACCGCGCGGTTGAGCTTCATGGCGACGACACGGTTACACTCAATTGGAACGACCTTCACTTGCAAGCTACCCAACAGCGTTTCCGTATCGGCGAGCCAAAAAAGCAGTACGGCGTGGCGAGTTGGAATGGAAAAAGAACAAGACGTGTTCGCTATTTAGCAAAACTTCTGACGCGAGTCACACCTGGCATCACAGAGCACAACGCAATTGATTCTGCAGAGCAGGCGGCGAGAGCTGTATGGGAGACGCTTCGGCAATGCGACGAGCATGCGCCGACATCTAAGGATCGTTTGCTCGTCCCGGTGGATGACGCTCGGAGATTAAACCCGGATTGGTGGAGACTTCAATTCGTCGGGATGGACGTTTCCCTTTACAGATGCGACACCTGTAGCCGAATCCAAGCGGCATCGATAAGGGGCGTATGTCCCAGGCATCGTTGCCCCGGCTCCTTAAAGGCAATAAGGCGGCGAGAGCTGGATCCCAACCACTACCGGTTTCTCTACGAGACGGAGCTGCCGGGTTCGCTACGAGTTGAAGAGCACACCGCCCAACTCGAAAGAGAAAAGGCGCGGGACTTTCAACGACAGTTCCGGGAGGGCAAGATTCACGTATTGAGTTGCTCAACCACCTTTGAGTTAGGGGTGGATCTAGGTGATCTTGATACTGTCTTTCTTCGCAATGTGCCGCCTGAGGCATTTAACTACGCGCAGCGAGTCGGGCGCTCTGGCCGCAGAAGTGGCTTCCCCGGATTTGCCGTCACCTACTGTCGCCGAGGACCTCATGACATCTATCACTTCGCCGAGCCTCACCGGATGTTGGCCGGCAAGGTCCAACCACCTGTTCTTGCGTTGCGGAACGAGAGAATCCTCACGCGTCATATCACAGCCGTTGCACTGTCGTTCTTATTTAGAGCTTTTGCCGAGAGATTTTCAAAGGTTGAGAACTTGTTCAAAGATCTGACTTCGCCGCATGGCGTCTCCGATTTTAGGACGTTTCTCGCAAGCAATCGTTCTCGCATCGAGGACACGATTCGACATGTCCTGCCGCAGGAAATGGCTGCCCAGTTGGGATTGGCTGATGGAAGCTGGATCAATAAAGTCACAGGTGAAACTAGCCGCTTCGCGTTGGCCGAAACTGAAGTCTCAAGCGATTACAAGACTGTTATGAACCTCGAGGAAATCGCGCGCGACAATAGGGACTACAGCACAGCCAAATGGGCACAGGGGCGAGCCAACGCCATTGCAAAAGAGGAGGTCTTGTCATTTCTTTCCCGCAAAGCGGTGATCCCCAAGTACGGCTTCCCTGTGGACGTCGTGGAGTTGGACACCCAGCGAACGCAGCAGAATCAGGAAGCGTTTGAAGTAAACCTTCAAAGAGATCTCAGTATTGCAATCTCAGAATTTGCTCCCACAAGTAGGTTGGTCGCGAACAAAAAGGAGTGGACGTCCTACGGTCTTAAGAAGGTCGCTGAAAAGGAATGGCCGAAAAAACATTACGCACGATGCGCGACCCATAACGTGTTCCTTCAATGGGAAGGCGAATCTGCACCTACTTTGCCCTGTGGTGACCGCTTACGACCGCACACGTATGTTATTCCGCAGTTTGGGTTCGTGACAGATCGAGACAAACCCAGGGAACCGAAATCGCGCCCTGCGAGGGTTTTTTCCACACGGCCATATTTTGCAGGCTCTCTTGGGCGTGAACCCGGACTTATCCCGACGCCCGCCGCCTCCCCATTGGTAGCTGTGAGAAAAGCATCGCCCGGATTAATGGTGGTACTGTGCGAAGGCCGACGCGGAGAGGGTTTCTATCTCTGTGGCGGTTGTGGAGCCGGATTCCGCAATCGTCAGAGCCGTCACAGAACACCGCAAGGCCAAGATTGTCGTGGGACACTCGAACAGGTTTCTCTTGGACAAGAGTTTGTGACGGATGTATTGCAGTTGCAGTTTTACCCTGCGCCACAGAGCGGAACGGACATCGTCCCATTTGCGTTCTCAGTCGCATATGCTGTCGTGGAGGGCGCAGCCGAAGTCCTTGAAGTTCCCTCTAATGACCTCAGCACAACGGTTGCACACGGTGACCAACAGAGAGTGCCTCCAATAGTTCTCTATGACAACGTCCCAGGAGGCGCTGGACTCGTAGCGAGGCTTGAGGGAGAGAAAGTATTGAAGAACTGTTTACAGGCCGCTTTGAAACGTGTCGAAGGCGCTTGCGGTTGTGCTCCAAACACAAGCTGCTACGGCTGTCTGAGAAGCTACAGAAACCAGTTCGCACATCAAATGCTCCAGCGAGGCCCGGTTCAACAGTACCTCGAATCGATGCTTTCCACTTGGAGCTAGCCGCCCTAAGGACCGCGCTCCCCATGCGCTGTTCCTCGCCTTCAGCACACCACTGATCGCGGGCGAGGAAAAGACGCGCGAGTAAGGGGGCTCATTCGGAAAACCATGGACCTCGGCATCACGCTTGCACTCGTCGCCTCGGCGTTCCTCGGCACGGCGGTCGTGATCGCGAACCTTGGGTTGCGCTATCTGGATCCTGCGCGCGGCGCGCTGGTCAGCATTCCCTCGACGACCGCGATGTTCTGGCTGCTCGCCTTGTTCCTGTTCCGCGGCGAGGGGTGGAACGCGACGGCGTTCGTGATCTTCGCGGTGGTGGGGCTGATCTTTCCCGCGTTGGTGACCTTCCTCAACTTCGCTTCGAACCGGCTCACCGGGCCGACTATCGCCGGGACCGTTTCGAGCACGACGCCGCTGTTCGCGGTGCTGGGCGCGATGCTTTTCTTGAGCGAGCCGCTCACGCCGGCCGCGGCGGCGGGAACGGCGGCGATCGTGCTCGGCGTCATCGCGCTGACCGCGCGCGGCGCCGACCGGCCGCGTGCCTGGGCGGCGTGGGTCATCCTCCTGCCTCTCGCCGGAGCGGCGATCCGCGGCGGAGCTCAGGCGGCGGTGAAAGGGGGACTCGTGCTTTGGCCCGACCCTTTCGTCGCCGCACTGGTCGGTTACTGTGTGTCGTCCGTGACGATCTTCGCTGCGAACCGCGCTTTCGTGCCACGCGCGAGCGCGCCGTTCGATCGGCGCGGCATCTCCTGGTTCGTGGCAGTCGGACTTTGCAACGGGGTTGGAGTGCTTGCCATGTACGCGGCGCTCAACCTTGGACAGGTGAGCGTGGTGTCGCCGCTCGTCGCGACTTACCCGCTTTTCACGCTCGCGCTGAGCGCGCTGTTGCTGCGCGAGGAGAGATTCGGCCCGCGCGTGCTGCTCGGGGTCGCGCTGACGGTCGCCGGCGTGGTCGTGCTCGCGCGCGCCTGAACGCCCGCGCTATTCGAGGTACTTCGCCGCCGGGACGTCGCGCGAGTACTGCGGTCCGGCGATGAACTGCTTCGGGTCGTAAGTCCAGAACTGGCTCACCTCGGGATAGGTGGCGATGGTGGTGTTGACGAGCTCGCCGCCCTTGCGCTCGACCCTGCGGA
>Ga0099827_10002389_pt1 | contig 10359 bp, 4 predicted proteins | sample CZO8metaG_FD_79339 | JGI IMG/M metagenome (GOLD analysis project Ga0099827, IMG submission 79339) | Vadose zone soil microbial communities from the Eel River Critical Zone Observatory, Northern California, USA - CZOApr15con1.8 metaG | ecosystem: Environmental > Terrestrial > Soil > Vadose zone ...
AGCCCACCTTGACCGGCCCGTTGGTGCACCAGCGCCGGACACCTGTCCGGACGTGGACGCGGAAGTCATTTCCGAACGGGACGGTCTGCACTGTCAGAGAGATGACCAGGGAGAACTTCCAGGTCCCGTCATCATCGTGGTGTTCGCGCGGTGGCCAGGAGATGAGCTCAGCACCATGGGTGCTCGGCGAGATGCGGAAACTCAGGTGCAAGCCTTCGAAACTGTAGGGCTGCAGCTCAAGCGCCCGCCGCGCGAGTTCGTCGGGCAGCAGCTGGTAGAGACGCCCGTCGGGTTCTGCCGTGCCGCCCTTGCTCAGGTGGCGGCCGAGAAGGTCGACCGTGAGCGGGTCCCAGCAGAGCTCATCGAAGTTAAGCCCTTCGACGAGCTCGGTGGTGGCAGCCAGGAACTCCGTTTCCGGGTGCATGTCGCGGATCCAGGCCAGGACCATCTGGCGCAGCAGCGGTATCGGGAAGGGCTGGCGCGCGTAGATCCAGGGGTGGCTGTCGTTCACGGTGGCCCTGCGGGCTACGGACACCAGGTCAGGCGCTACGGCCCGGACCACCTCGTTCAGGTACCCGATCGGGACTTGCTCATGGCGGTCTGGGTTGCGCTTGCCGAGCTTGTAGTACTCCAGGAGGAGCTTGCGCCAGCGAGCCGGGAACGCCAGGCCGTACCACTGCTGGATGAACCCGTCCCCTGCGCGGTCGGGTTCGTAAGCGGTGAGGCGGATGGAATCGTAGGCCACGAAGTCTCCAGGTGCGTGATAGCTGGGGCGGTCCGCTTTCAGGACTGGGGGAAGAGCCGGGACAAAGCTGCGTATAGCGGCTCGTAGAGGGTTGCGACGAGCACGCGATCCAGCGCGGGAACAGGCTCTCCGCTGATAGGCAGTTCAGCGTCGGCGCGGTCGCTGAAGTACGGGGCGAGCACGTGCAGCATGCTGACGAGCAGGCTGGTCCGGGCCGTATCGCCGCTCAGCCCTTTGGCCTGGCGCTCGGCGAAGGGAGCGTCGACGAAGACAACGCGGGCCGGCACGCCGCCGCGCACCAGCCTGCCGATGACCTGCCAGATGACCACGAGCTGGTCCCAGGTGAATGAGATTTTCTCCTCGGGGCTGAGCCGTGAATAAGCCAGCTGGCGGTTCAGGAGCCTGCGCCACTGGCCTCGTGCCAGGTGGCGGAATTGCTTGCCGGCGGCGTCAAGGCTGGGCTGGGAGCGCACCAGCTCATCGAAGCTGCCGTCCCTCAGCATTCGTGCGGCCCAGTCGTTCACCGCCTGGATCGCCAGCCCGATATCGTCCGGCCGTGGGTGGGGGCGGGCGAGGAAGAACACCGAGCCGATCGCCGCTGTCCCTTCATCGTTGAGGATGTTGTGGCCGCGCTCGATGGCCAGCAGCGGGGCGATGAGGATCTCGGCGCCGGTCTCGGCGAAGGTCGCGACGTCCCCGCGCCGAAGTAGCCCTGCCGGCCCGCCGTGGGTTGGCGCCGGCACGTGGGCGGTCTGCCGCCACAGGTGATCTTGTTCCGCGTCGTCGGAGACTAGCCGGCATACCTTTCCGGCCCAGCGCTCGATGGTCTCCAGGTAGCCGGCGGCCCTGCGGGCCTCGTCATAGCTGCCGGTGAGAAGCAGCAGCCGCCTGCGCTTGTCGTTGTCAATCTTGGCGAGTTCTGCTTGGAGGGGGCTGGGGGATCCGTCGGGTCGCGGCCGGGCGAGCTGGCCGAGCATCTGCTCTAGCACCAGCGGGCGCAGCTGGGGCCTGGTGCCAGAGAGCTTCAGTGGTTTGTCCTTGGCGTCTTTGAGGAAGCAGGTGGTGAAGGTGGTCCGGGCGATGGCGTCGAGTTCCCCTTGCGGGGGCTTGAGGATCGCGCCGACGTCGGTGAGCACGTGGTAGCGCGTCGAGGTCCCTGCCCAGCTGGTTCCTGACATGAGCACTACGTGAGGGCCGGGGAGGCCGTCGGCTGCGGTGAGGCTGGACAGGCCAAGGAGCAGCTCGCGCCCGGATCCGGCGCACCGGAAGAAACGCAGCTCCCCGCTCTGCGCTTCGCCAGTGCCGGAGTCGTCGGACTGGAACTGGAAGCCGAGGATGTTGCCCATGGGGGATTCCGGGACAAGCGGGCGGTAGTCCTCTGGCGGGCGCCGGGAGAGAACGTTGGATGAGGCCGCGAGGTTCAGCGCCGCCTCCACCCGCGGCCACATCTCGGTCATCATGTCCAGCCGGGTATGCAGGACGGCGAGCAGCAGCGTGAACTCGAACTGCCGGGTCTGCTCCTCAAGCCTCTGCTTAGCATCGGCCTCGGATTGGCGGGTGGCGTATGCGGTAGCCGCCGGTTCCGGCTGCCCAGATAGGGCTAGCAGCTGCTCGCGCACGAGTCGGCGAGTGCTCCTGGTCCGGGTAGTGTGCAGAAGCTGGCGGGTGAGCTGGATGAGAGCCTGTACCTCGTCCCGGTGCTGCTCAGTATCCCCAAGGGGATCATCGCGGAACTCGTCCAGGATTTCGATGACCCTTGCGCGCTGTTCCCCACCGTGTCCAGGGCCTGCAGATCGTTCAGGGTCGGCGGCGTGACCGGTGTCTTCGTCTTCCACGTCGTCATGCCGGGGATCGTCCCATTCGGGACCCGGCTGGTCTAGAAGGTCGGCCGCGTCCGGCTGCCCGGGATTCTCAGCGGGACCGAACCACGAGGTGATAAGCGTGTCCTGCAAGGTCCAGGCACTGAAGTAGTCAGCTTCCACCCAGCGGCGGACGTCGTTCTGCCTGAGCAAGATCGCGTAGATGCGGTCGGTAGCGATGCTGACCGAGTTGACCGCTGCGGTCCACCGGATCACGTCGGTGTCGGAAAGCTGGATCCGGCCGCTGCGTGACAGCTCCTCGATGTTGTGGGTGTGCACTTCATCAAGCCAGGAATTGGGGGCTTTCCCCACCAGCGTCGTGGCGGGCGCGAACATGATGTCCAGCTGCATCTGGACCCGGTCGGCCTCGTCCACCACGATCAGGTCGCTGCGACGGCAGGCCAGCTCCAGGTAGCGGAGGCGTTCAGGATTCTGCTGAGTCGGCACGGCGCTGTGGACGAGGCTTGCCGGGGTGGCGACCCAGATGTCGGCCGCGACGAGTTCTCGTGCCCCGTGGTGACGCGGGCACTGGTGCCACAGCGGGCAGCTGTGGCGTTTCCCGGTGGGCTTCGCGGCCGACTCGTCGTCTTGCGGTGCGGCCAGCGCCGACAAGCGGCGTGCGGAGCGTCTCTGGCCGACGGGCCGCAGATTCGCGCACGGGGCGTCGGAGAACTGGAGGGGCTCTGCTGCCTCAACGCCGCGGAGCGCGTCGAGCGGGCACGCGGTGCTCAGGAAGTCGAAGGCCGGGGAGGACTGGGCCAGCAGCGAGGCATTGCCCTGGGTGGCCAGCCGCCGGTGCATGCGCTGGATGTGGCGTTCACGAGTGGAGGCCCCGAGCACGGGGGCGGCGGTGATGCCCAGGGAGGTGAATAGCGCCACGAGATGAAGAGCCTCGGCAACATCGCCGACCACCAGTGTTGAGCGCAGGCCGCGGTGTGCAGCCCAGACCGCGAGCACATCACGAACGGTGCTCTTGCCCGCACCCACCATGCCGATGATGTGCAGCATCTGGTCGATGGCCAGGACATCGGACTCGGCAAAGTCTGATCTCACGCTGTCGCGGACAGCCAGCCTCACGCGGCTGAACCGGTCTGCCCAATGGCCTGGGGGCTCGTTCCGGGCGGCGAGTTCTGCGTCCATCCAGACGGCGGTGTCGGCCAGTTCGTCCCAGCGCACCTGCAGCGGCTTGCCGCCCCCGGCCAGGGGAGTGCCGAGCTCGTGTTCCGCGCCAGGCTGCGGGGGAAGGTCGGCCGGTAGCTCGACTCCACTCCACAGCAGCTCGGCGCCGCTTCGCATCCGCCGTTCGGGGAAGCGGTACGGTCCGGGAGCCGCGACCGGAAGCTGCTTGGTGAGGAATGGCGTCGGAGTGGTCAGGGCGGCGGCATAGGTTTCCCGTCGCCGGTGGGCGATCGCTGGGTGCCGTCGTTGTGCGGTACGGTCTGGTCCGTCCAGCAGGTACCCGCGCAGCCTTTCATCGATTTGGGTGTAGCGGTCTAGCGCCAGGATCCAACTCCGGGGGCGGCGCATCGGCCACAGCAGATGCCTGGCTATCCGCAGCATCTGTTCCTGCTCGGGGCCGTTGATGCTCCCGATGGCGCGGGCGAAGGGATAACCACCCATCAGCGTCCACCCGGCTTCGGCTGGGTGCCCGGGGATGAGCTGTTCCATCAGGTAGAGGCCGAGTTCGACCTCGCACAGACGGGATGCGGCGATGTGGGGCTTGAGTTCCCCGTCCAGGTGCTGGCGCAGTTCGGCCACCAGGTCCGCTTGCCAGACGCTGCGATCACGCATCATCGTCCTCCGTGGTCTCATGGCCATCCGCCTCGCGGCCGTCGTGCCTGGTGACCGCATCGCGTACCGCGGCGGTCAACTGCCGCTCGCTCATCAGCACCAGCTTTGATGCAACCGCTCTCCTCATGTTCCTGATCACGACGTCTAGATAGTTGGCACGCCGCCGCAGGCGGTGGTCGGGGACGACGACAAAGGCATTGTCATAGCGAGGCGTTTCCGGCAGGGGCTTGATATGGCGGCCCAGCAGGGCGGGATTGGCCCAGTCCTTCACGTCGACTGCCCACACCTGACCGTCTGGCAGCGGGACCAGCAGGTCATAGGCGTCGTACTCAGGCCACATCTGGGCCTGGATATGCAGGCCGCGCAGCTTCTTTTCCAGCCGCAGTTCGGCTCGACCCGGCGTGGTGACGAACAGCCGCAAGGGGCGTGTCAGCGCGAGCAGCCCGCCGCCTGCGTCTTCGTGGTTCGTCGCACCGACCGGCGCGGGGCCTGTGCGGCGGCAGCGGTCGTTCTCGCACCACCACCCGTCGTCTCGGGTGGGAATCAGCAGTGTCTTGCACCGGCCGCAGGAGTAGAACATTCCATCGCGGGTCCAGGCGACGGGAGCGCGAAGGTAAATGTGCGGCAGCAGCCCGGCGACCGGGAGAAAGGCCGGTTCGAGCGCTGTTGCGGCGGCCTCTTCCCGGGTGAGTACTGGATGCTCGATCAGGAGGCGGCGGAAGGCCGCGTACGACGCTGGGCTGCGCGCGGTGCGGCACTGCTCGATAGCCGCGAAAACCAGCTCGCGGTCGACCTGGTCGGTGGCCGAGTCAGGATGATCGATCGCCCACTCGTAGCACAGCTGCGTGGGTTCCAGGGCATGCGGGTCGATCAGGTACTCATTCGGTGCGGCCAGGTCTTCAGGGAGGTCCAATGGCCAGTCGACGACCGGGATCTCCTGGCACCAGACCAGCAGGTCCGGGACGCTGCGCGGTGGCTCGGCTCCGCGCAGCAGGCAGGCCAGGATTGTGCGGTCCAGGGCACGCTGCGCCTCGGCCGGGTAGGGCAGGCTGAACGTGCCCGGGTTGGGTACGTCGCTGAGATCGAGGACCGCCGTGGCCACGGTGTGCAGGAGCGTCATGCCGTTGTGCGGCACTGGAGGCAATGGGTGTTCGGACATCATGAGACCCCGATTCACGCTCAGGCGGCGGTCGACTGGGCAGATGAGGCAGGTGGCGCGGATGGAGAACCGCCCTCCTGGCTGTGAGGTGGCGTGTCCTGGGCACGCGGCGGGGCCGTGGTGGCAGCCGACGGGCACCACTGGGCAACTTCGCAGCCCGCGCACTGCTTTCCTGGATTGGCGGCAAAGACTCGGTCGGCGTGCCATGGGGCGGCAAGCGAGGCGAGGACTTCGCGGGCTTTTGCGACACGGCCGGGATCGCTGGGGCTGATCAGCTCCAGGTCAGGCCCGGTGGGACGGAGGATCTCAAGCTCCACCCGTGCCAGTGAGGGATCACCGCCAAGGGCTCCTTCTGCCAGCAGCACCAGGGCGAGCGCGGCTTGAGGATAGGCCTCAAGGATGTCCTTTCCTGACCGGTCCGCGATGTACCTGGTGGTTTTCGTTTCCCGCCATACCCAGCCGCCGCTGTCTTGATAGAGCAGGTCGGGCTGGGCGATGACGATGGTGTCGGCTGCTGGGTCGTCGAAGGCAAGGACCTCCTCCGGGCGTGGCGGGGTGCCGTGGTCGGCGTACTTGAGCGGGCAGACCGCGATGTGCCGGGCCATCAGCTGGGCGCCGAGTTCCGCGTCACGGCCAGTCAGGTGCCACTCGCCGATTTGCCATTCCCGGTGGTCCGGAACGTCCGCGACGGTGCAGGGCCGGTGCGGCGTGCGGGCGTGCAGGTGCTCTAGCAGAGCGTGGACCGCCTTTCCCCGCCGGATGTGCGGGCTGCCATATTCGATGTCGAGTCGGCGTGGCAAGCCCAGGCGCCTCAAATGCTCCTGTGCGGGGCACTTGTCGTGGCGGCGCAGGTCTGTCGGTGACACGGTGCGGCGCGGGCGCGTGACATCGGCCACCCCGAGGAGCCCGGGAACCTTCTGCAGGGCGGGGCAGGACGGCGCCAGCCGGCAGCTGGCACAGCTGCGCCCAGGCTTGCGTTCTGTGGCGTCCACGGTCGCACGAAGCCGGCTCCTGGCCTGCTCGTCGTACAGCCGCAGCGCTTCCTCGGGAGCGTCATCGAAGAGCACTTCCACGCTGCCGTCCCCACAGCCGACCTCCAGGATGCGGACCCAGGCCGGCGAGCCCCCCGGGTGTACCTCGTAGGGTCGGCCCCAGGTCGTGCGCCAGGCGAAGGGTCCCGGGCCGAGCTCGGCGGGCTGCGCGCGGGAGCCACGTGCCAGGACGCGGGCGGCCATGGCGACCTCGCCGGGCTCGCGCTCTTTAGTGGCGGCTGCGTCGAGCCGCAGCAGGCGCAGTTCCCGGAACGAGCCGTCAGGTGTTTCGTATCGGCGGCCCCAGGCGCACAGCTCGTACATTCGCACGCCGTGCTCGTCCAGCTGGCCCGCATCGATCTGCTCGACCCACATCTCCTTGACGGGAACGAGCACCGGCGTGGCGCCCCCGGCTAGCCGCGCGGGCGGCGGGAATCGCGCTCCCAGATAGTGCGTGACCGCCTGCGCGGCCCATTGAGCCAGCCCTGGATGCAATGGCTTCTGCTTCCGCCCTCGCCCTGGCGTGGAGGCCATGCCTGACACGGCGTCGAGGGCCTCGCTCACGCTGCGACCGTGGTGCTCGATGAGGTCCAGCGCGCTCATAACAGGCTCAAGCTGGAAATCTTCAAAGTCGGGGCTTTTGAAGGGCACCCTCACCGTAGTCTCGATACGCGGGTGTGCCTTTAGCGCCCGGTGCATCGGGCACTCTTGCTCACCCTCCCGGACCGCGGAAGTGAAAACCCTCACCAGGCGCGGATCACCTACAGCCCCGTCAGGGACAGGCCATCCAGTCATCACGTGCTCTCCCGCGACACCTCGATGCGCTGGCCCGCAGCGCATCGCTGGGGGCCGGACGCCGGAGCCATATGGACGGAACCAGAAGACCAGACTTTGTGAATATAGTCAACAGGAATCTGGGGACTGCTAGGCTTCACACACCGCCGGCTCACATGTAGGGCGCAGGAGGTCAGGGCATGACGGACGCGGGAGTACTGGTCGGCGGGCGCTATCAGCTGCAGCGCCAGCTCGGCGCGGGGGCTATGGGCGAGGTATGGGACGCCCGGGACAAGGTCCTGGGACGCAGCGTAGCCGTGAAGCTCCTGTCGATGCCCGCGGCGGGGCGGGAGGCAGAGCGGCGGGTCGAGCGCTTCAAGCGTGAGTGCGGGATCACCGCGAAACTCAGCCACTGGGGCATTCCGACGGTGTACGACTTCGGAACGTGCGAGCAGACCGGACTGCCCTACCTCGCCATGCAGCTGATCGACGGCCCCACCCTGGCGGCGTTCCTCAAGAACCATAGCCCGCTGGCCACCTCGGCCGCGGCCGCCATCTGCGCTCAGGTCTGCTCAGCGCTTGCTGCAGCGCACGATGCTGGGCTGGTGCACCGGGACCTCAAGCCCGAGAACATTATGCTCTCCGCGCAGGGCATAGCCTTCGTCCTGGACTTCGGCGTGGCGGCAATGGAGGAACCCGGGGCAACCCGCCTCACCGCAACGGGCATGGTGGTCGGCACCGCCGCTTACATGGCCCCCGAGCAGGCAGACGCAGGAAAACTAACCCACCAGACCGACCTGTACGCGGTCGGCTGCATCGCCTATGAACTCCTCACCGGCCGCCCCGTGTTTAACGCGCCCACCCAGAACGCAATGATGCGCTGCCATCTTGAGCAGACACCGCCGAGCCTCCGCCAGATCCGCGACGGCATCGCCCCCGAGCTTGACGGGCTCATCACCTCGCTCCTCCAGAAGGACCCGCAGCACAGGCCGTCCGATGCCCGCGCCACCTACCGCGCCTTCCGGTCGCACTTGCCGAAGGCGGGCCAAAGCTGGGGCGGCACCCCGATGGACCCCGACCCAACCCTCCCGTTCCGGGAGCCGTGCGCGCCGCCCCCTGTCCCTGCCCCCAGCCTAAGCGGCGGAACGACCGGGGCCAAGGCTGCTCCCCGGCGCCCGGGAAGGTCCCGCCCAAGCCGGAGAGCGCTGCAGGACGCACGTACCAAGGCGGCCGAACTCGCCGCCATCGGCGAGTGGCGTGAGGCGGTCACACTCCTCGACCAGGCCATCACGCCCGCCAAGGCCGCCTTCGGCAGGCGCGACAGGCAGGTCGTTGACGCGCGCGCAGCCCGTGCCGATCTGCTCCTGGAGGCCGCTGAGTACCAGAAAGCGCTGGACGCCTACACCGACGTCCGCCCAGACGCAATGTATTCACACGGGCCGCAAGACACCTTGATGACCCACATCGACGCGGGCATCACTGACTGCGAGGAGTGGCTGTAACAGGGGGCGCAACTCCGCCGGGCGCAGGTGGTGACCTCGCGGAACTCGACAATCGTGAACTATATTCACATGATCGATCTTGGGCCTCCGATTCACGCGGCGGCTGCGATGCAACGTAGGCAGGAGGATGGCATGAGTGACCGCGCCGCGACCGTGACGGCTACTGGCATCGCCAGCCTCGCCGGTGTCGGACGGGCAGCCGTGAGCAACTGGCGCCGCCGCCACGCCGACTTCCCCCAGCCTGTGGGAGGCACTGCCACTAGCCCGGCTTTTGACCTGCGTGCGGTCGAGACGTGGCTCCAAGAGCAGGGCAAGGTCCCGGAGATCCCAGCCGAGGAGCGCACGTGGCGGCGCATCGAAGCCTTCGGACTGCCCTCCCAGGCCGGTGAGGCTCTGTGCCTGACCGGAGCCTTCCTTCTAGGCGAAGCATCCCGATCGGAGGAACCGGGCGCTGCTCGCGACGGAGAACGCAGCCGGGACCAGGCTGCCACAGTGCCCCTGGCGCGCGATCTGGCGGCGAGAGTGGATGGGTGGGGCAGCTATGCCAAGGACCTGCTCACAGGGCTAATTCCCCGGCAATGGTCGTCTCAGCAGGCAGAGCTTCTGCACTTTGCCCGCGAACTTGCTGCGAAGCGCGGCGCCGATGATGCCTTTGAATACCTCTGCAACCGCTACTCAACTGCTGGTAGCGCATCCGGGCATTCCGCAACACCCCGACCGGTAGCGGAACTGATGCTCGATTTGGCCGGTGACGCTGCGGTCATCTTCGACTTCGCCTGCGGCAGCGGAAACCTTCTCCGAACAGCCGCGAACCGCGCCCTTGAGCGCAATGCCGCTATCACCTGCTACGGCCAGGACATCAGCAAGACTCAGGCCAGGATCACTCTTCTCCGGCTCTTCTTCATTTCCAGCCGGGCCGGTGTCGCTCCAAGCGACGAAACCGCTCCCCGCGTCGCCACCGGGGACTCCCTGCTCGCCGATGCCTTCCCCACCCTGGTCGCCGACGCCGTCGTCGCCAGCCCCCCATTCGGGATCCACGACTGGGGGCGGGACAGGCTTGCCTATGACAGCAGATGGGCGTTTGGCGGATTGCCACCCCGGACAGAACCGGAACTCGCCTGGATCCAGCATGCGCTCGTCCACGTGACGGAGGGTGGACGAGTCGTCCTGCTCATGCCGCCCGCCGCGGCCAAGCGGCCTGCTGGCCGGAGGATACGCAGCGAACTCGTACGGCGCGGGGCACTGCAGGCGGTCCTGGCGCTGCCGCCAGGCAGCTTGCCAACCACAGGAATCAGCCTGCATCTATGGGTACTGCGCAGGCCCCGGCCCAATGAGACCGCAAGGCAAGTACTGTTCATCGATTCCACAGCCACTACGCAGAGACCCGGTCCTGATATCGCAAGGGTCCACCAGGTGGCGACACAGGCTTGGTCCGCCTACCTCGAAGGTTCTGGCAGGGCAGAGCGACCAGGAGAATCAGTGACCGTCTCCGCCATCG
>Ga0099827_10002390_pt1 | contig 10358 bp, 9 predicted proteins | sample CZO8metaG_FD_79339 | JGI IMG/M metagenome (GOLD analysis project Ga0099827, IMG submission 79339) | Vadose zone soil microbial communities from the Eel River Critical Zone Observatory, Northern California, USA - CZOApr15con1.8 metaG | ecosystem: Environmental > Terrestrial > Soil > Vadose zone ...
ATGACCGGGCGCGACCTGCGGGTGTTCGAGGGGCGGTAGGGGAAGCTCGGGTCGAGGCCCGGCGAGACTTCACGACGTTCTCGCGGAACTGTAACCCATAGTTATAATCCTAATATGCATATTACACTATATTAAAACAACTCTGTCGAGCAGCCCGCCTCCATCGTCGGGCACAGCAAGGGCCCGGCAACGACCCCACCGAATTATATTAAGACCTTAAGTTTCAATAGGTTAGGAGGCCAGTTCCACGTGGAACGGCCTGGCCCTCGGCTGAGCCCCGGGCTTGCGCGCCTGGCAATGGCTTGTCAGGCTTCGATCACACCGCGTACAATCGCCTCCGGCATGCTCTCAGAGGCGCGCGCTCGTCAACTCCTCGAGCCCTTCGGGCTCAGCTTGAGCGACCGGCAGTTAAGCCAGACGCTCGAGTACCTCGACCTTCTCCTCCGCTGGAACCAGAAAATCAACCTGAGCGGAATCCGCGCGCCGGAGGAATGTCTCTCGAGGCACTTCGGGGAAAGCTTCTATATTGCCCGTTGGATCAAACTTGAGGGTAGGTTGCTCGACATTGGCAGCGGCGCAGGCTTTCCGGGCCTGGCACTCAAGATCGTCTATCCGCAGCTCGCCGTAACTCTGCTCGAACCGAACGCGAAAAAGCGAGCGTTTTTGAAAGAGGTGGCGAGGACGTTGGCTTTGGAGTTCGCTCAAGTCCTGCCGGACCGGCTGGAGCAATATTCTCGTGAAGCTGGCGCTGCGAGTTTCGACGCTGCCACCAGCCGCGCCGTCGGAAACTTGTCTCAGCTGGTGCCGCAGGCCGCGCGGTGCGTCCAGGCCGGAGGTCGCATATGCCTCTGGGCAACGCGCACCGAGGCCGCTTCCCTTCCTCGCTCCTTCGCCTCTTTCGAGTGGGTCGAGCCGATTAACCTGCCATGCAGCCGTGACCGAGTAATCTGCATAGGCGTCCGGAAAGCCGCTGCTCAATGACCGCAGCCGGCGCGCCCCCGAAGGCCGCGGCCGCCACGAGAGAACCCCGTCCCTTTGACAGTCCGCCGGCCGTGCATTCTGGCCCTCCCGCGTTCCACGTGGAACTGTTGACGATTTAAGTTGAAGTGAGGATACGCTTTTGGTAATATCCGCTCGCCTTCGACGGGTTGGGTAAAAGCGACGGTGGGCCGCTTAATAGCAATCGCCAATCAAAAAGGTGGCGTCGGGAAGACCACGACGGCTATCAACCTAACTGCCTCTTTGGCCAGCCACGAAAGGAAAGCGCTCGTCATCGATTGTGACCCTCAGGCCAACACTACGGCAGGGCTAGGCTTTCCAAGGGACCCCGCGAGGCGTTCGCTTTACCATGCGCTTGTCTCAGACGAGCCGCTTTCGAAGATGATCCTCCAGTGTGCGGTGGACGGTCTCTACCTCCTCCCCGCCGACCGCAACCTGGTCGGTGCCACAGTCGAGCTGGTGGATCAGAAAGACCGGGAACAGATTCTGAAAAGAAAACTTGAACCGATGAGGGACGAGTACGCCTACATCGTGCTCGATTGCCCCCCGGCGCTCGACCTGCTGACGCTGAACGCACTCGTGGCGGCGGACTCTGTCCTGGTGCCCATCCAGTGCGAGTACTTCGCCCTGGAGGGCGTTTCCGAGCTCCTTGACACCCTGCTTCGGGTCCGCCACACACACAACCCGAGGCTCGCCGTGGAAGGGATCCTCTTGACCATGTTCGACGAGCGGACAAACCTCTCGCACCAGGTCAGGGACGACCTGAAGGATTTTTTCGGCGACCAGGTCTTCGACACGCTGATTCCCCGAAACGTCAGGCTGGCCGAGGCTCCGAGTTATGGGAAACCGATCCTGCTTTACGACCCGGAATGCCGAGGGGCATCGAGTTACCTCGAACTTGCCAGGGAGGTCATGCAACATGACAAGAAGGGCCTTGGGGCGGGGGCTTAGCGCCCTCCTGGGGGAAGTCGAGACGACGACTGTCGGACTCGAGCAGGTCCTCCTCAGCCTCATCGACCCCAACCCTTCCCAGCCGCGGCGCGCCTTTCCGGAAGAAGGTCTGCGAGAGCTTGCCGATTCGATTCGGGCAAGCGGCGTCGTGCAGCCCATCATGGTCAGGCGGGCGAACGGGCGCTACCAGCTCGTGGTCGGCGAGCGCCGCTGGAGAGCGGCTCGGCTTGCTGGCCTGGAAAAGATCCCCGCTGTCGTCCGCGAACTCGCCGAAAAGGAGGCGCTCGAACTTGCCCTCGCGGAAAACCTCCTGCGCGAAGACCTGAACCCGCTCGAGGTAGCGGGCGCCTTCGAGGCCCTCCAGGAAAAGCACCGGCTGAGCCACGAGGAGATCGCCGAGCGATTGGGCGTGAACCGCTCGACGGTTACGAATACTCTGCGTCTTCTGCGCTTGCCGGCCGCGGTCAAGGAGCTGCTCGCGGGCGGAAGGATTTCATACGGTCACGCTCGCGCTCTCCTGGGACTCCAGACTGAAGCCGCCCAGGTCCAGCTTGCACAGGCGATCGCGAAGCAGGGGCTCTCCGTCCGGCAAGTCGAGACTCTGGTCGCCACGCGTGAAGCCCGTGCCGGCAGGCGAAAACAGACGTCGGCCACCGCAAGACTCGACCCCAACACACGCGCTGCGGTCCTCGAGCTCGAACGCACGCTTGGCACCAGGGTGAGGATCGTGGGCAATGAGACTCGGGGCAAGATCGAGATCAGCTACTTTTCGCCAGAAGACTTGAACCGGATTTACGAGGCGATCGCCCGGCGCTAATACTACATAGATAGTAGTAAGTGGACGATTGCGTTGGGTAATTGCTACATAAGTAGTTGTATGGACGGCGATCGCCCAAGGACGAAAATTCGCAGGAGGCTGCTATGGTCTTTCAGCTAAGGAAGCCTCGCCGCCGTCGCGAGCTGACCGAAATGACGGACGAGGACGTGGGTTGGCTGGACACCGGCGTTGAGGTCGAAGGAAAAATGAAAGTGAATTCCGGGCTGATCCGCTTGAACACTCATTTCAAGGGGGAGATCTTGTGTCAAGGCACAATCCTCGTGAACGATCAGGCCGAGGTTGATGCTGAAATCCACACCAAGCTCATCAGCATCTCCGGCAAGGTCAAGGGCGCAATCCACGCCTCCGACCGGGTCGAAATCAAAGAACACGGGGTGGTCCTCGGGGACATCTATACGCCCTCACTCGTCATCGACCCGGGCGGATTCTTTGACGGCCAGTGCCATATGCCGATTCCCGGGCCCGAAAAGCAGAGCGCCACGCCCGTCGGTTCGGCGGACGATTTGATTTGACCGCGGTTCCTCATGGGACTCCTTTCACCCTAAGGAAAATTCAGGGACCGTTCTTTCCTGGGTGAGCCCGCAGGTATTTTCGGCCGCGACGAGCTTCCGGCGATTATCTTCAACCTCCTACCCACTTCCACCCGCGGCTTTGTCTACGTAAAGAGTGGCGTCGCCGCAGATAGAACTACACATGTAGTCATATGGGCAGGTCGAGGCTTGGCAGGATTTGCCCCGCGCGGGGAGAATACTTGGTTGCGCCCGGCTAAGGGAATGCAAGCTCGAAAGGAGGCCGCTCGAATCAAGGCACGGGAGAGCTTGGCGCCAAGCATTGCGGGGTTAAGAAACAGGGAAGCCGAGGCGAAATTATCACCCCTTGCCTTTGCGCGGCGGGCTCAAAGAGTAGCAGCGGCCCGCGCGCGCTCTGGCGGAATTTCCTGGGTGGCTGGCTCGGCTTGTTAAGACTGGTCGTGGAGGGTTGCAAAGGACCGGACCTCGAACTCCCGGACGCCCTGGGGGGTGGCGATTTTTACCGTATCGCCGACCTTTTTCCCCATCAGACCCCGGCCGATGGGTGAGGTCGTCGAAATCAGGCCGTTGCTGACGTCGACCTCCTCGCTCGTGACCAGCTTGTATTCGATCTCGGCATCGCGATCGAGGTCATAGAGGACAACCTTCGACCCGAGGGCGATTCTATCTCTTGGTATGTTATTCATATTAAGGAGCGATAAATCAGCTAACCTCTTTTTGAGCTGGGCGAGTCGTGCCCCGACGTAGTCCTGCCGCTGTTTGGCCATCTGGTACTCGGCGTTTTCGCTCAGGTCGCCGAGGGCCCGGGCGCGCTTGAGCTCTTGGGGCAGTGCGTGGGTGAGTTCGTGTTCCAGGGCTTGTATTTCCTCTTGCAGTTTCTGGTTGATGGGCGACGGCATGGGAAATGTCCTCGTCTCCGGGCTACGTACGAATTATAAGAAAAAAACCTCCGGGGGCGCAACGAGCGCCTTCAGGCGGTGTGGACGCTGATGCGGACTCGGGCGGGGCGCGAGGAAACTCGGCGAACTCTGAAGATTTCCGTCTCGGCCCGCGCACGTAATCCACGCGGAGCTCAACGTGAAAAGTGCCCGGCGACTCGTAGTGAGGCGCGCCTTATTTTTCGCCGGGGAGCCCTGAAGAGGCGCGCGGCCGGGCGTTTTCGTTGACTTGGGCAGGGGCGTATGTTAACTTAGGCTGAATTGTCCGCAAAGCGCTCAGGTGTTCCGGGAGCCCTGTAAATGGCCTTTAATAAGGTCAAAGCATTGCAGGAGGCGGAGAAGCTTGTCGGCGAGGGGAATGTCACCTTGGCGATCAGGCACTACCTGCAGATCATCGAGAGGGAGCCCACCGACTACATCTTGCTCAACACTGTCGGCGACCTCTACCTCCGCGAAAAGAACGTGGTGGAGGCGTTGAGGCATTTCAACAAGCTCGCAGACACCTATACGCGCGAGGGCTTCACCGTCAAGGCGATCGCCATCTACAAAAAGATCCAAAAGCTCGACCCGGGCAGGGTGGAGCCACTCGTGAAGCTCGCGGAACTGTATGCGATGCAAGGCCTCAGCCGGGAAGCGCGCGAGCAGTACGCCCAGGCGGTGGCTTTCTACCGGAAGAAAAACCAGACGGACAAGGCGCTCGAGGTCTATCGCAAAATCATTCAGCTCGATCCCGAGAACGCGGCGCAGCGGGCGCGGCTGGCGGAGTTTTGCGAGCAGCTGGGCCGGAAGGCCGACGCCGCGCAGGTTTACCTCGAAGCGGCCGAGCATGCCCTCCGCGGCGGGAACTCGAAGGACGCGGAGCTGGCGCTGAAGAAGGCTGCGAGCCTTGACCCAAAGAGTTCGAAGGTCCGCCTACTGAAGGTCCGCCTGACACTGGCGATGCAGCGCCCCGAGGAAGCCGAAAAGATCATTCATTCGGACCCGACGTTGAAGGGCCAGCCGGGGGCGCGCGAGCTGCTGTTTGAGGCCTACCTGGCGAGTCACAAGGTCCGGGAAGCCGAGAAGCTCGCAGTGGAGGTCTTCCGGGCAGCCCCCGGCGATTTCAGCCCGCTGTCCTCGTTTGCTGCGCTGTGCATTGAGAAAGGGGAGTTTGAAGCCGCGCTCAAGCCGCTGAGCGAAGTCGCCGACCAGCTGATCGAACAGAAAAATGCCGCACCGCTCATCGAGGTCCTGCGACAGGTCTGGGATAAGAGTCCCGATCCGCTCCCGGCGCTCGAACTGCTGCACCGCGTCGGCGAGCGGACAGGGGACGAGTTCAACTTGCCCGAAGTCCTCGAGGCGCTCGGGAACGCCTATGTCCAGTCCGGCGAGCTCGAAAAGGCCGAGGATGCCTTCCGCAAGCTGACTTTGCGCGAGCCCGAGAATGACCGCTACAAGGACCTGCTGAAACAGGTCCTGCAGAAATCAGGGAAGGAACTTGCCCCTCCGACCCCCGCCGACCTTTCGGGCGAGGAGATGGCGCTTGCTCCTGAGCCGGACGCCGGTCCAGAGACCGCCCCGCCCGCTCCCGTCGATGACGCTGAACAGGCGGCGGTCAAGGAGGCGCTCGAAAACAGCGATCTGTTTTCCCGCTACGGACTTGTGGACAGGGCCGTGGCCGAGCTCGCAAAGGCGCTCGAGGTTTACCCGGACCAGGTGGAGATCCACGAGCGCATTCTGGAAATCTGTCAGCGGAACCAGGCGGCGCGAGCGGCCCAGGCGGCCGAGGCGCTGGCACGGATTTATGCGCAGCGAGGCGACACCGAAAACGCCGAAAGGTACGAGGCGATGGCGCGCCGGTCGGGCGGGAAGCCTGCGCCCGTCGCGCAAATTCCGAAATCCAAAACGGCGGAATTCGATTTATCTTCGGTCCTGCCGCATGGAGTCGAGCCGGCTGAGGCTCCGGCCGTGGAAGAAGTCTCCGCACCGGCGCCGGAGGAGGCCCCCGTGAACCTGGCGGGAGCGTCGGTCGCAGAAAATGAGACGACCTTTGAAAGCGAGACCCGGGAGATTGACCTCTCGGGCGACGTTGCGGCGCTGACCGGCCCGCCGGAAGCCGCATCGGCTGAGCCGGAGGTCTCCGCTTTCAACGAGGAAGAGGCGCGCATCGAAATCAATTTTTATCTCGAGCAGGGTTTTGAGGACGAGGCGCGCAAGGCGCTCGAAGCCTATGAGGAAAAGTTCCCCGGAGACCCGCGCGTCGCCGGGCTCCGTCGTCACATGAATGACTACGTGGGCTCGGCGCAAGCGTCTGCGAATTACTCGGGAGCATCCTCGACGCTCGACGTCGGGCCCGCCGCGGGGCCGAGCGCGCCCGCCGCTCGGGGCCCCGAGCCTCGGCCCGTGAGCGCGCGTCCGCGGCAAAAGGCCAAAGCCCCCGCGGCCGAGCCCGACCTCCTCAAAAGCCTGGCCAGCGACCTCGCGTCGAGCCTCGAAGGGATCGAAGAAAAGGCGCCGCCCGCCCCGGTCGAGGCCGCGCCAAAGAAAGAGAAAGCGAAGAGCGCGGACGCCGGTGCGTCACTTAACGGGCTGCTCGAGGAATTGGGCGAGCCGACCGAAGCCGAGGACGCCGAAGAGGACCCAGAGAAGCGTTACAACCTGGGCGTGGCGTTCCGCGAGATGGGCCTGCTCGACGAGGCGATCGGGGAATTCCAAAAAGTGGTGAAGTTGAAGCACAAGGGCAAGTTCCCGCCCCACTTCCTCCAGGCCTGCACGTTGCTGGCATCGAGCTTCATCGACAAAAAAATGCCAGCTATCGCGGCGAAGTGGTATTTGCGCGCGCTTGAGATGCCCGGCCTCGACGAAGAGGCCACGCTGGCCTTGTACTACGACCTGGGCGTGGCATACGAGCAGGCCGGGGAGCCGCGCATCGCCCTTGAAAAATTTACCGAGGTTTACAGCCAGAACATCGACTATCGCGACGTCGCTGAAAAAATACGCCTGTTGCAACAGAAGATCTCGTAAGCCTCCCAACCGAGGTTGCTGCGGGCTACCGATGCCGGCTTCCCAGGCGATTAGTCCCTGATCGTCGCGGCCGGCAGAGGTGTAGGTAGCTTGCCCGTTGCGACCGCCGATCCGCACGCCACTCGTGGCGAACACCCCGGGCGTCAAAATGACCCGTCTGCTGACCATCCTGTACATTATTGTCTGCTTCGAGATGGGAGTCCTGCTCTTCATCTTCCCCTGGGTCTCGCTGTGGGGCAAAAACTTCTTCATCGACCACTACCCCTGGGTCTCGAGCATCGTCCAAAACTATTTCGTGCGCGGCGCGATTTCGGGGATCGGGCTTGCGGACATCTGGCTGGCGGTTTACGAACTGTGGCGACTCCGGCGGGAGCTTGGCCTGGTGCATCCGCGCTAGCCGCGGTCGGAGCCGAGGACCCTCGGCAGATCGCTCGCCTCGAGTAAGCTGGCCTCTCCCCGGCCCGATGCCGTTTCAAATTTGCTACATCACGGACCGCCATGCTCTCGAGCCCGCGCCGCTCCCGCCGCGCATCCAGGAGGCGGTGCGAGCCGGGGTTGACCTGGTACAGATCCGGGAAAAAGACCTCGAGACCCGTGCCCTCGTGGAGCTCGTTAAAGAAGCGCTCGAAAGCGCGCGGGGGTCTCAGTCGAGGATTGTTGTGAACGACCGGCTGGACATCGCGCTGGCTCTAGGCGTTGACGGAGTCCATCTGAGCACGCTGTCCATTCCGGCCAAAGCGGTCCGCGCTCACGTCCCCGCGAATTTTCTCATCGGCGTTTCTTGCCATACGCTCGAAGAGGCGCTCGACGCCGAGTCGGCCGGAGCCAGTTACGCAGTTTTCGGGCCGGTGTTTGAGACCCCGTCGAAGCTTCGCTATGGCCCGCCGCTCGGGCTCGAAAAGCTCCGCGAAGTTGCCGCACAAGTAAGGATTCCCATCCTGGCCCTCGGAGGGATCACGGTCGGACGCGTGAAGGCCTGCCTCGGAGCCGGAGCGGCGGGTATTGCCGGCATCCGAATTTTTCAGGACTGCAAATCGATTGAAGGCAGGGTAAGAGAGTTGCGCGCCCAGTTTGCGCGTTAATCCGCATCATTCACCGGAGACCGGACGTGCGCCTCGACCCCTTGAGACGAAGTGCCGTTAACGTAGCGCGGGTCTGCGAGAAAGCCTAGCGGACGAGTTCCGCGATTTGAATCTGGTGGCGGTCGAGCAGCGTCCCGGCGGCGTGTTCTACCGCAGTGGCGGCGAGCTGGTAGCCGATTTCAGCCTGCACGAGGCTGGCCTCAGCCTGGGCCAGTTGCGTCTGGGCCTGGAGAACGAAAAATATCGGCTGGGTTCCGAGCTCGTGCTTGCGTTCTTCCGCCTCGAGGGTTTTTTGGGCCAGGTCTCGAGCGATCTTCGCCGCGGCCATGGAAAGTTTGGCCTCTTCGAGTTGATGAACGGCGTCACTCACGTCCTGGGTGATGGCTTGTTTGGCCTGCCGCAGGAGGTAGAGGTTGTGGCGCCTGCCGACCAGAGCACTCCCCAGGTCGGCTTGGGCGGCCCGGTTTTTGATGGGAAGTGTTAGCTGCGCGGTAAACCCGTAGGTGGGAAAGCCAAAGCCGAAGACCTGGCCCAGCGCGTCGCCGAATCCGCCCCGGGTGAGGACAGGCGGCTGGCTTCCGGTCGTGCTGAGCTGGTTGCCGCCGAGCCCGCTGGCCGAGTAAATGCCGGTGAGCGTGAGATCGGGTTCGAGGCGGTTGTGTGCGAGGCGAAGGCTCGTCTCATTGTTGGCGAGCTGCTGCCGGAGCGCTTCGAGTTCCGGACGACGGGCCAGCGCACGCTCGAGAGCCGTCTGAGCGTCCATCACAAAAAGTTCTCCTGCCGGCTCGGCTTTTTCCACCAGGTCGAGGTCGAGGGCGCGGAAGTACGGGTCCAGGTCCGCGCCGATGGCGCGGCGGAACAGGTCTTCGGCCTTCTTAAGCACGTACTCGGCCTGGATCACGGCCACGCGGCGCGTTGCGACCTCGGATTCCGAGCGGTAAATATCGAGTGGCGGCAGCGCGCCCAGCTCGAGCGCGCGCTTGTCGCGGTTGTAGCTGGCCTCCGCCGCCTCTTGCGACTTGCGAAGCACTTCAAGGGTCTCGCGCGCCTGGACCACCGCCCAATACTCGGTCACCGCCTGCAAGATGGAGTCGTTGATTTGCGACTCGAAGATCGCGCGGGACTGATTCAAATTTCTCTGGGCGATCACAATCGGCGCGCGGTTGGGAAAGCTTCCCCGGTTGCGGAGCAAAGGCTGCGTCACCGAGAAATTCAGGTTTGAAAAGATGGAAGGGTTGAAGGTGGCGAAAATCGTGTTGGTCGAAAGCTTTGAGGCGTTGAAGCCGACGTTATAACGCGTGCCCGTCTGGAAGGTCTGGGAATAGTCGATAGTCGCCCCCTGACTGAGAGAGCTCAGGGTGGGGGCGCCCGACAGTTGGGTGAAGGTCGGCTGGGTGGAACGCGTGGTGTTGAAGTTCGAGGTCGCCACCGGGTCGAAGGGTTGATAGGCGCGCTGGACGGCGAATCTCGCCTGTTCGACCGGAACCTGATTCAGACGGACGTCGGTGTTGTTGAGCAGCGCCAGCCGGATGGAATCAGCCAGAGCCAACCGCAACTTGCCTTCCACGAGGTAATCGCGCAAACCCTCGGGCCCGCCAAGCTGCGACGACACTTCCGACCGGCTCATCAGCTGCTCGAAGTATTGCGGCGTCGGGAAAGTCTGCCCGCCGGCGGGCGAGACCGCAGGCAAGATCAGAAAAAGTCCAATCAGGAACCGGCCATAACGTTTCATGCGTCACCTCCGAATGCGTGCAGAGTGTTTGGGCCGCACGATGGTGCGGCTCGGGGAGTCAAACTCCAACGATTCACCCGCGCCCTAAAAATTCCCCCGCCAGATTGTTGAAAAGAACCAGCTGGTCACAATCTGCCCACCGGCAACATTATCTTGGACGACCCGCATACCCTTTCGTTATCCGCCTCGGCGGTCGCCTCCTGAGGGCGGCGGGGATATTCGGGAACAGAAACGGTGCGTCAGACCACCCGGCGGGCCAGTTCCAGGTTTGGAAACAGGCACCGA
>Ga0099827_10002392_pt1 | contig 10353 bp, 11 predicted proteins | sample CZO8metaG_FD_79339 | JGI IMG/M metagenome (GOLD analysis project Ga0099827, IMG submission 79339) | Vadose zone soil microbial communities from the Eel River Critical Zone Observatory, Northern California, USA - CZOApr15con1.8 metaG | ecosystem: Environmental > Terrestrial > Soil > Vadose zone ...
ACATCGGTGCGGCTGCTGGCGACGATGGCTACCAGGCCTGAGAATCCGACCTGGACCGTCACCAGGTTGGGCCTGGTCTCACCGGCAACCCAGTTGAGATTCGAGGCGGTCGGGCGTGGGTTGCCAGTTGGCCAGAGGGTCAGGAAACCTGGCCCGCTGGTGTTCGTGACCGTCATGTTCAGGACAACCGCGCTTGCGGACGCGGGGACCGGCGTGCTCCCCCCGGCAACGGTCAGATTCACCGCAACGCCAGGTTGGAGAGGCATCCCATCGGTTCGCGTATCCATCAGGCGCGTGGGCTGCAGCGCGTGATATTGCGCCGGCGGGCTGCTCGGGTTGGTAACGACGACCGTGCCCTGCATGTCCGGATGGAAGAAACAGTGGTAGGGAAAGGACCCCGGCGTGGAGAAGGAAATTGCCATGGACGTCCCATTGGGCCCTAGCGCCCCCGTGTTCCAGGTCCCCGGAGGGTCGGCGGTTGCTGAGTGGACCGCCGTGGTCATATCGGTCCAGGTGACGGTCGATCCGACGGTCGTGCTGATGGATGGGGGACTGAAGCAGAACCCGGAGGGAGTTCCGCAGGACGAACTCTGGGTCATCGACACCGAGCTGCCCGCGGCGCTGGCGGGTAGCGGCTGGCTGAGGGCGGGGCCGGCCAGCATCAATCCCAGAAACGCCGCTGGCACCAGTCGCCTGATGATCGTCACCCCCGATAACGGTGTTAAGGACCCGACCGCCTGAGCGCCAATCCGGGCCCAGGTTACGGCTTCAGGTCTTCGATCTTATCCCCTTCTTGACGGTTGGAGGGGATCAGGCGGAGAGCCTGACCGTCGCCCCTCGGGAGCCCAGCAGGCGGACTACCTCGTCGACGTGGGCGGCCAGCCCCACATTCAGGAACTGGTGCTCCTCGATTTCGCGGTCCCCTACCGTCACCTTCGGGTTGAACCCGAGGGGCAGGTGCACCGTCCGGCTCTGGATGCCCCAGACAACGCCCTCGGGGTCGAAGATGGGACCGCCGCTCTGGCCGCGCAGCCCAGGGGTCGAGACCTCTATGAAGCTCGCCTGCCGGTGGCTCGCCGGATCGACCACGTTGTACAGGCGGGTGTGGATCCCGTCCAAGGGAAAGAGGGGTAGGGGGAGCGTCCCCTCAGCCAGCTGGAACTGGCCGGTGGCGTCGACGAAGGTAGCCCCGATGGCATGGAACGGGAACCCCAGCCGGCAGAGGGCGGTCCCGGGCAGCAGCGGTCGCGCCGAATTCCCAAACGTCGGGTAGGTGCGGACCTCGCGCCGGTCGAACGGCTCCAGCCGGCCCACAGCCAGGTCGGCCAGCCCATCCACCGTCAACTCCGCCACCGTCACGCCGTCCTTGCCCCACCAGTAGGAGACATTGGTGATGCGCGCCGAGTCCGCCGCGCCGGACGGCACAGCCGACTGCTGCTGGTAGGCCACCAGCTCGCTCATCACGTGGCCGGCGGTGACTATCCAGCCGTCGTCGTTGACGACGACGAAGGCGGCGCAGCCGGAGGTGACGGTGCCATCGGCCAGCCGCGTAGAGACGATCAGCGGCCGGGTAAAGCCTTGCGTGAGCTGCACCGCCCTGGCGAACATGCCCACCAAGTTAACCTCAGGAACCTGCGGTTCGAATCCGGTGGCCCCAGCTTTTACCCGTGACGCTAAGGCGCGAGCGCCCGCTTGCGCTACCTCCCTGGCCGGCTCAGGTCCGAATCAGAGGAATCTGGTCGCGGCTACAGCTTGATCCGGCAATGAGTCGTTCTGACACCGAAAACGGGCCCGCCCGCCAATTCGAGGGCCTTTCGTTAAGACGTTGTGCTACAATACGCATATGTCGACACCAATTAGTGCGTTACAACGCAATGCTTCGCTGGTCGTGCGGCGGGTGGCGGCATCCGGGGTGGCTGAGGAGATCACCGATCGGGGCCGCGTCGTCGCGATACTTGCTCCGCCACCACGTACAGAGGGCCTCGAGCGTCTGCGCCAAGCCGGCGCGGTGCGCCCTGCCAAGCCAGGTCAGCTCTACGAGGTCATCAAGGAGCTTGGGACACTGCCTGAGATCGGACTTATGGACGCTCTGCAGGAGCAGCGTGACACAGACCGGTGAGCAAGAAGGAATCGCTCGAGGCGCTCTACGTTGACTCGTCGGTGTTGGTTGCGCTCCTCGCCCCGGGTGACAGGCATCACCGATACGCGGTCAGGCTGGCTCGTGCCGACCAGCGGCCAATGGTGACCTCGTCGGTAAGTGAGGTCGAGATCGGTCGCGCCTTGGGCCGGCGGGCCGCTCCCTCTTCTGTCCAGGGGGCAGCTCGCGAGCTACTAGATCACTGCGAAATCGTGGACCTCACTCCCGAAATCCGGCTCCGGGCGATCGAGGTGCGTCCCGCCAGCGTCAGATCGTTAGACGCCATTCACGTCGCCACCGCACTGGTCGCAGGGATCAATCGTTTCGCATCCTTCGACGCCCGGCAGCGGATCGCCGCCGAGGAGATGGGGATGAAGCTCGTCGGGGGCAGCACCTAAGAGAGGAGTCGACGGAGACCAGACGACATTGCCTGGCTGAGGTCAGCCACAAGACTTGCCAGACCTGACCAATTCGCCCAGCCATCGCCTTCAACCGGCGGGGCCTCGTCATTCTGCAGTCAGCTTCGACATGAAGGATCGAGCTTACTCGACCGGAGCGTCCTTGACCTCGAGCAGATCTCGGTGGCCAGAGACGAGGACGGCTGCATTTGACCTCCCGAGCGCAAGGAGGTAGTCGTCTCCAGGGTCACGCGATATTCGCGGCGGCGAGGCCGCGTCGCGCGCCATGAACCCGGCTCCCCGCAGGAGCTCGACGAAAGCCTCGGCTTGTTCTCCCGAGACGTGCGAGCGGAGCTTTGGATAGCTCAGGGCGCGACGCAGCTCAGCGAGCAGGCGCTCCGAGACGACGAGCTCGAACTCCCCATCCAGCCAGCGTCTGAGCAACGCGGCAGGGACGCCGGTGGGTGCCAAGATCGCGAAAATCAGGACGTTGGGATCGAGGACGGCTCTCAATCACTTCCGGCGGCGCGGCCTCGTTCGGTGCTGAGCTTCGATGGCGAGCCGAATGGCGTCATCCCCGCCCATACGGTTCTTATCCAGAGTTGCTCGAGGAGATCGAGGCCGAGATCGCGACGAAGCGACTCCTCGATGACCTTGCTGTCGCCCTTTCCCTGGCGAGCGCCCCGAACGCGGATCCAGCGGAGTACCTCTTCGTCGAGACTCACTGTCTTCCGCACTTTTGGCATATTTGCATCACAGCATATCGGTGCTTACGCGCCAACAGGACTTTGGTTCAGAACCAAGCCGAGCCGGTCGCCGCGGCCCCAGGGTTGTGAATGCTGACCAGTTGACCCCGGCATCGGTCTCAGTTGCCGGCGGCCTTGATCTCTAGGGCAGTCCCCACTTCGCGGGATCGCCCAGGACCGTGACGGCGGCGACCTGTTGCAGCGTCGACGCCTCGGCGTCCGACAGGCTGCTGTGATAGGTCAGCCCCTTCGGGCTCTCTCGGAAGATGGTGGCGTAGAAGACGCAGGCCGCCAGGTATGTGCCCTTTTCGGTGGGGTGGCTCCCGTCGTCTTGCCAGAGTCCAGGACTCCCTTCCTGGCCAAGCAGCGTTTGCCAGGCGAATCCAACCGGCGCAACGGCGGCGTGCTGCTCGCGCGCGATGGTCAGGTAGCCGTCGTCGATCGCCGATTGCATGCTGCTGTAGTCGGCGAGACCATCCTCGGGCCAGCCGTCGCGGTGCGCCCAGGTGATAAAGAAGATTGGCTGCGCACCGGCGCGGCGCACCATCGCGACCAGGGTGCGCGCGGCTGGATACATCTGCGTCTCACGGAACTGGTCGACCGCCGGGATCTGGCTCTGCTCCTGCAGGACGACGAGGGTCCAGCTTGCCGATGTCAGCGCCGTGGTTGTCCCAGCGGACCCCGCATGGTCCGCCAGCGTCGAGCCGTCTTGCGTGGCCGTTCCCGTCTCCACCCGATGCCCACCGGAACGGGCGAGCTTGGCGAAGATGGTTGGCAGGTCGTTGACGGACGTGTAGCTGTTGCCGATGAAGAGGACCCGGATGCACGACGCGGAGTTCCCAGGAATCCCGCAGCCCAGTTGCGCCGGCGGTCCCAGGACCAGAAGGAGTCCCACGGCCACCGCCGCCACGGTCGCGAGAGAGATCACAAGGCGGTGCCGTCCATGGCGGGTACCGCCTGACGTGCCCCCAAGGAGGGATGGCGCGGGGACTCCAATTGCAGGCGGGTCCGTCACCGCGCTGCCCGAGGTCAGGGGGACTCCACACCGGGGACAGACCGGCTCGCCGGCGCTGTACCACGTCCAGCATTGACGGCAGACCCGATCCGTCACGAAGCCAGCCTCAGAGTCACTTCGGTCAATAGCCATGACCCGGCCGGGCGGTAAAGACTTGCGGGCTACGCCGCCTCGGTCTTGCCGGTCGAGGAGGTAGGCGGTAGAGTAGCCTCGCTCGCTGCTGCGGTCGTGAAGAGGAGGGTCTGATGGCACAGCTTCTCGAGAGCCGGCTTCGTGCGTTTCGACGCGACTTCACCGGCAAGGTGATCACTCCCGACGACCCGGACTACGACACTGCACGGTCGGTCTGGAACGGCGCCATCAACCGCCGGCCGGCGCTCATCGCCCGCTGCTCAGTGCCGGCCGAGGTTGTCCAGGCCATCAGGTTCGGTCGCGACCAATCGCTCGAGATTTCGGTCCGGGGCGGCGGACACAACTTCGCCGGCTCCGCCGTCTGCGACGACGGCTTGATGATCGACCTCAGCGCCATGCGCCAGGTCGCGGTCGAACCCTCGGCCCGGCGAGCCGTGGTCGGCGGGGGCGCGACCTGGGGCGACCTGGACGCGGCCAGCCAGCAGCACGGGCTCGCCGTCACCGGGGGCTTTATCAGCCACACGGGCATCGGCGGACTCACGCTGGGCGGCGGCATCGGTTGGCTGACGAGCCGAGCCGGATTGAGCTCAGACAATCTTCTTTCGGCTGAGGTGGTGACCGCCGACGGGCGGACCCTGACGGCGTCCCCGCGGGAGCACCCCGACTTGTTCTGGGCGATCCGCGGTGGAGGCGGGAACTTCGGGGTGATCACGTCGTTCGAATTCCAGCTGCACCCGGTCGGTCCGCTCGTCAATCTCGGACTGTTCTTCTGGGGCTCCGACAAGGGTGAGATGGCCCTGCGCTTTGCAAGGGACTTCATCACGACCCTGCCCGAGGACACCGCGAGCTTTATCGCCGGCCTGAGCGCCCCGCCGGCGCCCTTCGTGCCGAAGGAGTTCCACTTCCTCCCTGGCTTTGCGCTGATCGTGGTCGGTTTCGGGTCCGCCGAAGAGCACGGACGGCTGATTCAACCGGTCCGCGATGCGGGTGGCCAGCTCTTCGAGCTGGTGACACCGATGCCGTACACCCAGCTCCAAAAGATGTTCGACGAGGCCAACCCGTGGGGCATCCTGGGCTACGAGAAAGCACTCTACCTGGACGAACTGAGCGACGATGCCATCCGCGTCGTCACGAAATACCTGCCGCGCAAGGCATCGCCCCTCTCCTTCACCCCGGTCTTCGTGCTGGGCGGCGCGTACCGGCGCGTTCCTGAGGACGCGACTGCCTTCGGCGGCAGCCGGTCAGCCCGCTTTGCCTTCAACATTGCCGCCATTTGTCCAGCCCCGGAACTCCTGGAAGCGGATCGGGCCTGGGTGCGCTCGTTCTGGCAGGCGCTGCGTCCATACGCAAGCGGCGCCGGCAGCTACGTGAACTTCATGACCGAGTACGAGGAGGACCGGGTGCGGGCTTCGTATGGATCGGCGAAGTACGATCGGCTGGCGCGGATCAAGGCGCAATACGACCCGGACAACGTCTTCCACCTGAACGCCAATATCAAGCCGGCGCTGCAGCCAGCCTGAGCCTTCGAGAACGGACGTCGGAACTCTGAGCCACTCGGTGCATGCATGATGTATGATGCATACATCGTGATGAGGCGCACCCAGATCTACTTGGACGACAGGCAGCGCCGGAAACTTGATCGCGTGGCAAAACGCACGCGCCGGACGGTCTCGGATTTGATCCGCGAGGCAATCGATGCCCGTTATGCGGCAACCCCCAGAGAGGACTTTCTGGAAGCGCTGCGCGCCGGCAGCTTCGGCGTGTGGAAGGAGCGTAAGGATCTCGGGACGACCGATGCCTACGTCAGGCGCCAACGCCGTGGCAAACGTCTCGACCGGCTGGCAGGGTGATCCTCGACTCCGATGTGCTCATCGAGATCCTCCGGAACAACGCCCGGACTGCTGGGTGGGTCGCCGCACAGGCATCGACTGGCGAGGCTCTTCGATACTCGCCAGTAAGCAGAGCCGAAATAGGGGCTGGCATGAGAGCCGGAGAGGAGAAGGGAATCGCGGCCCTTTTTGCCGGGCTGGACGCCGTGACCGTTGATGGCACCACTGGCGAGGTGGCCGGTCAGCGTCTGCGGCAATATCGCGGGAGTCATCGTCTGGAGCTTGGCGACGCCCTGATCGGCGCGTCTGCTGAGCAATATGGCGAACGGTTAGCGACCTTCAATCGCCGCCATTACCCAGGGATCACTCGGCTGGCCTCGCCGGATCGCTGATTCGGCCCGCCCTCACACGCTGCGCAGCGAGGCGACCTCGGGGCTCTAACCCAGGCTGCCGACTTCCGATCGAGTGGACTTGTCGCTCTGCTGCCACATGGTCACCGCGATCCAGAGACAGCCACTCGCGACCAGCAGGCCATGCGCCACGCGCAGTGGCTGATTTCCGAAAAACTGCGGAATGTAAAGCAGAAAGCCGAGGGCGAATGGAACCCCGCTCCACCTTGGCCACCCGCGAGATTTCCAGATTGCCGTGGCCGTGATGACGGAGGCGATCCCCAGCAGCAGCAGCCCGACGAGGAATACGACGAGCCCAGGTCCCGAGCGGACATCATTGGCGAGGCTGACCAGTGCCACATTGTGCTGCCTGACCGCCGCCGCGCCGATCGCATGCAGCCAGTAGGCCTCGGCTCCGTAGAAAGTCAGCGTCAGACCCGCCCCCACCACCCACACGATGAGCGACAGAAAGGCCAGCCGCTCACCAGACGCGTTCGGGAGGGCGGCGTGCAGGCCGATCAGTCCCAGGGCGACCAGGATGAACCCCGCCATGGCGAGCATGTGCGCCACAATCCAGGCGGCCGACGCGAAGGCCTGAGCACCTTGAAGGGACGTCTCATCGGAAAAGGGTCGAATCGCCGGATACAAGACGAAGAGGATGCCGGCTACCGCCAGCGAGACGGCGCCAAGGCGAACGCGGTTCCCAGTAGAGGCCACGCAGGTAGCTCCAGCTTACGGGCTCGAGGATACCCCCGGCCCGCCCGAGGAAGGGAGAGATAAGGAAGTCGGCACTCTCCTACGTCTGAAGGCCCAGGGCAAACCGGAGAGCCCCGTCGACCGCTGTCATTCGGGAACGTGAAAGGACAGTGAGGCGTTCTCTGAGCGCGTCCTTCGGTATTGTCGTGATGGTGTCGAGATTGACGACACATTCACGTGGCATGCCATCTTTCGGGCCCAGCGCGACCTCGACAGGAATGCCTCGAACACGGGTCGTCACTGGCGCGACGGTGACGAGCTTTCGCACCTGGTAGGCCTCGTCACGGGACAGGAGAATCACCGGGCGGCGGCCGCCTGGCCTGGGGAGCTCAGCCCACCAGATCTCGCCCCTCTTCACTCCCAGGGCTCGGCCGCGAGAACCTTCGAAGACGCGGCGCGGGCGGCCTCCACCTCGTCGGCCGTTTCCGGCTGGGTGGAGTAGCCGCGCACATAGCAATCCACATCCCGGTCTCCGGCGGGGCCGAGGAAATTGGTAGCAGCCTGTCGAAAGTACTCGCTCCGGCTCACATTGCGCTCCCGTCGGGCCCGGTCTACCCGATGCAGCAAGTCATCGGATAGGCTGATGGCGACCTTGACGGCTCGTTTCATACCGGTATCATACCAACACCGTCCTTCCCTGGGCGGATGGCCGAATATGGCGCCGGGCGACTGTGGCGATGCGTTTGGGCGCTGGCGAGCGGTGTTGCCACCAGGTCGTACGGCTGCCTACGGCGGCTACCGTAGAGCGTCTCCGACCGGTGGCATCTCGTCATCGACTGTTGACATCCCAGTGGTTGCCTGGCGGCGTGTTCCGCGTCTTACTCATTGGTGGGGATGCGTAGAGCGATTTGCCTGGTGGCCTGGCTGGGACCCTTCATGCTCGTGCCGCTTCTCACTCCGGTCGTGGTCGGCGCGGCTCCGGTGCCGTCGACCACCTGCCAGGTCTTCCCCGCCGACAACATCTGGAACACCGACATCTCGGCGCTGCCGGTCCACGCCCGCAGCCCCCAGTGGCTGGCGTCGATGGCGGCCTCCACCACCAACCTGCACCCAGATTTTGGCGGCCCACCGTATGGCTTTCCCTTCAGCGTGGTCGACAACACTCATCCACTGCAGACCATCACCTTCCAATACGCGAGTGAGAGCGACCCGGGTCCCTACCCGGTCGGGGCCGACACGCTGATCGAAAATGGCAGCGACCGCCACGCCCTGATCATCAACCGCAATACCTGCACGCTGTACGAGCTGTACAACCTGGCGGGCAGCGGGTCGTCCTGGACTGCCGGGTCGGGGGCCATCTTCCCGCTCGGATCGGATGCGCTCCGCCCGCTGGGATGGACCTCCGCGGACGCGGCCGGGCTGCCCATGTTCCCGGGGCTGGTGCGGTGGGATGAAGTGCAGGCCGGGGCCATCACTCACGCCATCCGCTTCACGGCCCAGCCGACCGACCAGAGCTTCCTGTGGCCGGCCCGGCATCAAGCCGGTGCGGCCGCCAACCCCTCGCCGCCGCCGATGGGAGCCCGCTTCCGGCTGCGCTCCACTTACGACATCTCGCCCTTCAGCGCCCAGGCGCAGGTCATCCTCAAGGCTCTGCAGCACTACGGGTTGATCCTGGCCGACAACGGCAGCAACTGGTTCTGCAGCGGCACCGAGGACGCGAATTGGCCGAACAGCCTGCTGAGCGAGCTGAAAACGGTGCCCGCTTCTCAGTTCGACGCCATTGACGAGTCGTCGTTGATGGTCGACCCCAACTCGGCGGCTACCACCCCCACGGCGCCTCCGGCGGCGCCGGGCGCGCCAGTTGCCATCGCCGGCGAGGCATCGGCGACCGTCTCCTGGACCGCTCCCGCGGGGGCGATCACCAGCTCCACCGTGACGGCATCGCCGGGCGGGGCCACCGCGACGGTCTCCGGCGGCGCGCTGTCCGCGACCGTGACCGGCCTCACCGATGGCACGGCCTACACGTTTACGGTCAAAGCCACCAATTCCGTCGGGACCGGGCCCGCTTCAGCGCCCTCCAACGCCGTGGTGCCCGGTCGTGGCCAGTTCATCGCTCTGGCCCCGAGCCGGATCCTAGATACACGCACCACCAGCCCGGTCGGTCCAGCCGGCACCATGAATGCGCAGGTCACGGGGCAGGGCGGCGTGCCGGCCAGCGGCGTGGCAGCGGTCGTGCTGAACGTGACCGTCACCGATACCACGGCCTCCAGCTACCTGACGGTCTGGCCTGCCGGCTTGCCGCGGCCGCTGGCCTCCAACCTCAACTGGTCCGCCGGGACAACCGTTCCCAACCTGGTGGAGGTCGCGGTCGGCGTGGGCGGCCAGGTGAGCATCTTCAATGCGTTCGGCAATACCGACGTGCTGTTCGACGTGGCCGGGTACGTGGCCACACCAAGTGCCACGCCGGGGTCGGCCGGGCGGTACAACCCGATCGTGCCCAACCGCGTGCTTGACACTCGAACGGGTCTCGGCGCGCCCGGCAAGCAGCTGTGCGCGTACCAAAGCATCAGCGTGACCATCGCCGGCACGCCGAATGTCCCCAGCAGCGGGGTGGCGGCCGTGGTCCTCAACGTGACCGCGACCAACACGGTGGTAGCGCCCAGCTATGTGACCGTGTATCCCACCGGCGGCACGCGGCCCGTGGTGTCCAACTTGAATTTCCAGCCGGGCCAAACCGTGGCAAACCGCGTCGTCGTCAAGCTCGGGACTGGTGGCTCGGTGGACTTCTTCGACTACGCGGGCCACACCGACGTGGTCGCCGACGTCGCGGGCTGGTTCACGGATGGCACGACCAGCTCGGCGGCCGGCCTGTTCGTGGCCGTGCCGCCCGCGCGCATCCTGGATACCCGCACCACCAGCGGCCCGGTGGGGCCAAATGCCTCAATCGCGCTCCCGGTGGCGGGCCAGGGCGGGGTACCGGCTATGGGCGCGCCCGTGGCACCCACCGCGGT
>Ga0099827_10002394_pt1 | contig 10351 bp, 8 predicted proteins | sample CZO8metaG_FD_79339 | JGI IMG/M metagenome (GOLD analysis project Ga0099827, IMG submission 79339) | Vadose zone soil microbial communities from the Eel River Critical Zone Observatory, Northern California, USA - CZOApr15con1.8 metaG | ecosystem: Environmental > Terrestrial > Soil > Vadose zone ...
CAGGCCGAGCTCGCGCGCCCGCTTGGTCATCAATTCTGCAAATTCGGATTCGGTGCCGGAAATTCCCTCCGCCAGCGCGATACAGGCGTCGTTGGCCGATTGGATGATGACGCCGTGCAGGAGATCGTCGACCGCCACCTTGCTGTGGATCGGGATGAACATGCTCGAGGTGCGCGAGGGCGCGCCGCCTTTGCGCCAGGCACCGGTGCTGACGATGAATTCGGTGTTCGGCTTGAGCTTGTCCTGCTTGATCAGGTTGAACACCACCTCCGCCGTCATCAGCTTGGACAGGCTGGCGGGCGGGATCAGGTCGTCGGCGCCCTTCTCGAACAGGACGCTGCCGCTTTCGGCCTCGATCAGCATGGCGTGGGGGGCCGCGGTCTGAAACCCGCCGTCGGCGGGCTTCGGTCCCGAGACCGGGTTGGGCGCCGCAAACGCCGACGCCAAGGCCAATGCCGAGCCGCAGACGAGAAGCGCAACGCAGGCAAGTTTACGCAGCCTGCGTAGACTTGGCTGCGTGCCCCACTTGACGAAAGGCGAAGACGGCAGGTTGGCAACGCGCATGTTCATGAGGACTGCGGCAAGCCGCGCGTGGACCTGGGCCACGCTCCCTCCCCTGCCCCGCATCTGCTTAGCAAGCTCCATCTGCCGGAATCAATGCCATTCGCGGCGGTTTGATGGCTCGCGCCGTCTAATAAAGCCCGCGGCCGCTCATCAACCCGAGCGCGGGACCTTCGCTGCGCATGGGCGCAAAGCCGGCCGACGGTTGAGCGGCGCCCGCCGACCGCGGCTCGGGCGCGGAATCCGCGGCGCTCGCGGTGGAGCCGCGCAGGGTCGGCTTCCCTTGCGGCCGGCTGACCGAGGTCACTTCGCTCGCGGCAGGCTCGGGGGCGATGCGGCTCGCGGCGCTGCCCAGCGTGAACGGACGCTCGGGCGGCAGCGGCGCCTCGCCGAGATTGGAGAGGAAAGGCTTCGCCGTGGCGATCATGACGCGGGAGGGCGCCGGCGCAGGCTGGCCGTCGCGCAGCGTCGCCAGCAGCATGCGGTCGTCGCTGCCCTCGACCGGCGCGCGGCCGACATATTCGACCCGCACGCGGGCGAGCCCGTTGCCGTAGAAGTTCAGCGCCTTGGCGGTTCCGATCGAGAGATCGATGATGCGGTTACTGACGTAGGGACCGCGGTCGTTGACGCGCACGATGATCGAGCGGCCGTTCTCCAGGTTGGTCACGCGCGCATAGCTCGGCAGCGGCATGGTGGTGTGCGCGGCCGAGATCCCGTGCATGTCGTAGACCTCGCCGTTCGCGGTCAGCCGGCCGTGGAAATCGGGCCCATACCAGGATGCGATGCCTTCGGCGTGGTAGCCCGGGCTTTCGGTTGGGACATAGGTGCGGCCGTTGATGTTGTAAGGCCGGCCCACGCGATAGACCCCGCCGCCCTTGGGCACAGGCTCGCCCTCCTCGACCACCCGCTTGCTGAATTTGGATTCGCTCGTGAGTGGCCCGGAGCAGTGGGCAAGCGCAAGGCAGCCGAGCGCGAGCGCGCCGATGCGCGCAAAATCGCCGAAACCCGAGCCTGCAGGCTGCCGCCCCATCCGATCCCCGTCCGGCCGCGCCCTGAACCCCGACTTGCGCATTTAGGGGTACCGATCTCGGGTAAACCCGAGATCGGGTGGCTGCGATCGGTTCCCGACCCGGTATCATATCGCAGTTCGAACGCGGCGGGAATGCGGCTCGTTTATGTCGCCATTTTGGGTGGTAAACGGGGGGTTTGCGGTCCGGCCGCGCGCCGGTCCGACGACGGATCAAAAGCTCGATTTCAGCTTGAGGTGATCGAGGCGGTTGATCGACTTTATTTCGAGGCGCCGCACCTGGCTGTCCTGCAGCAGCTCGAGCGCCACGGTGGCACCCGCGCTGCCCTGGGCCCAGACCTTGCGGTAGAAGTCGGGCAAGCTCTTCGGCGGCTCGCCGTTGACGCCGACGATCACGTCGCCGCGCTTGACCCCGACTTTGTCGGCCGGCCCGCCGGGAGCTACGCGGCCCACGAACAGGTGGCCGCGCACCTCGTCGGCGTTGATGCCGAGCCACGGCCGTCCGGGTCCGGCGATCCGCCCGCTGGAAAGTAGGTCGCCGAGGATCGGCGGCAGCCGGTCGATCGGCACGAACATGTTGCCGGGGGTCTTGTCGCTGCCGCCGGCGGCGTCGCCGACGATGAGGGAGCCGACGCCGACGAGCTTGCCCTCGCGGCTGATCAGCGCCGCCCCGCTCCAGGCCGGATGGGGCGGCGCGGTGAACAGCGCCTCGTCGAGCATGTATTCCCAATTGCCGGCGAATTCGCGCTTGGCGACGACGTAGGCCGCGGCGACCATGGCGGTGCCGCCGGCGCTCGCGATCAGCACGGGATCGTGGACCTTGATCTCGGCCGACTTGCCGAGCGCCATGGGCTTGAGCTTGAGCGGCTCGATCGCCCGCAGCAGGCCGAAGCCGCTCTCGTGGTCGTAGCCCACCACGTTCGCCGGCACCGTGCGCCCGCCATTGTCGACGACCTCGGCGGCGTAGGCCTCGACCATGAGATAGCCGATGGTCAGGACCAGGCCGTCGTTGTCGATGACGATGCCCGATCCTTCGCGTTCGCGACCCAATCCCTCGACCGTGCGCCCTTCCGGATGGATGTGGGTCTTGATCCGCACCACGGCGGAGACCAGGTCCTCGACCCAGGCGTTCTCGGCGGCCGCTGGAAAGCCGCTCGCGAGCATTGTGACCAACAAGACGGTCGAGCATGAAGCGGCGGCAAAAAACCGGCGGCGACCAGCGTTGCGCATGAATGCTCCCTTTCGAACGGAAACCGCCGCGCCTTTCGGGCGCCGCCTACGCAAAACAACGCTTGCCGCAAATGTACGCTGGCGGCAGCAACAGGACTACAGGGAATTGCGGGAGAGGTGTGGGGAACTACGAGCGCGCGAATGCGCGGATGACGGTGGGCTTGGCGTCCGGCGCCAGGACTGCATCGGCGCTAACGACGCGGTTGCGCCCGCTGTGCTTGGCCTCATAGAGCGCCAGGTCGGCGCGTTTGAGAAGTTGGTCGATGGTGTCCCCGGTCTCCCATTCGCTGACGCCGAAGCTGCAGGTCAGCATCATGGGTCCCTTCGCGGTCTCGAACCGCAGCGCGGAGAGCTTCACGCGCAGGCGTTCCGCAACCTCGGCCGCTGCCGGCATGCCCGCGCCTTCCAGCACGATCGCGAATTCCTCGCCGCCGAGACGCCCGACCAGCCGGCAGTTGCCCGCGACCTCGCGCGAAATGCCGCGCAGCGCCTGGTCGCCGACGTCGTGGCCGTAGCCGTCGTTGATGCGCTTGAAATGGTCGACGTCGAACATGATGGCCGACAAGGCGCCGGCGGCGGCGCGGGCACAAGCCTTCTGCGCCCGCTCGAAGAACGCCCGGCGGTTGAGGACGCCGGTCAGCGGATCGGTCGTCGCGAGCGCGATCAGATCGCGCTGCATGGAGGTGATGCGCTCGGCGCAACGCAATCGCGCATAGAGCTCTTCGGCCGCCGGCGGTTTTCCGATGAAATCGTCCGCGCCGCTGTCGAGCGCCTCGATCAGGTGCGCCTGATCGTAGTTCGACGACATCAGAATGACGTGGAGCGGCCGGTCCCGGCTTGCCAGCAGTCGCGTTTCCCAACACAGCTCGACGCCGGGAATCGATACCGGCTCGGTGCTGGTGATCAGCACATCCACGTCCGAATTGGCCTTGATGTGCTCGAGCGCCTCGCGGCCGTCGACGAACGGGCGCGCTTCATGGTGGCGGGCTTCGAGCATCCGCGAAACGGATTTCAAGACCAGACGGCTCGGGTCGACCACTACGATACGCACGACGCCAACCTTATTGTTGCGACCGCATCGTGAGCGATTCAGACTAACCAGGGCTGAACAATTCGCTACGTGCATTCACCTATGGTTGCCGACGGATGAACGTGGCGCGGTTCAATTGTTTCAACAATGAACTGGCGAAAGAACTTTTCTGAAATCCGATCCCCACCCGAGCTGTAGAACGCGTTCCGATTACGTTGAATCGGAAACGCGCTCTAGATGCTCTAACCGGCCAAAGCGAGCGCGCCGGGCTTGCTCGCCCGGCCGACGAACTCGGAATAATTCTCGATCGGTTCCGGACGGCCGACGAGATAACCCTGCACTTCGTCGCACGCTTCGCGGGTGAGAAAGGCGAGCTGCACTTTGGTCTCGACCCCTTCCGCGACGATCGGCAATTCGAGACCGCGTCCCAGACCGATGACGGCGCGAATGATCGCCGCGGATTGCGGATTGCGCTCGAGATTGGCAATGAACGACTGGTCGATCTTGATCTTGTCGAACGGGAACGACTGCAGGTACGACAGCGACGAATAGCCGGTGCCGAAGTCATCCATGGCGATGCGAACGCCGAGATTCTTGAGACGTCGCAGAATGGAAAGGGCGCGGTTGAAATCGTCCATCAGAACGCCTTCCGTGATCTCGACCTCGAGCCTGCCGGCGGCAAGGCCGGTTTCCAGCAGGACGGAGTGGACCAGGGCCGGCAGTTCACCGTGGCGGAACTGCACCGGCGAGAAATTGACCGCCACTCGAAGCGGGCGCGGCCACGACGCCGCCTCCCGACATGCCTCGCGCAGGATCCACTCGCCGATGGAGATGATCAGCCCGCTTTCCTCGGCGAGCGGAATGAATTCGGTCGGAGGTACGGTGCCGTGGGTCGGGCTGTTCCATCGGACCAACGCCTCGAAGCCGACGACTTCGCCGGCGATCGAGGCCAGCGGCTGGTAGTGGAGCGAGAGCTCGGCGCGTGCGACGGCCGCACGCAGCTCGTGTTGCAGCGCGCGTTTGCGACGCAGCCGCTGATCCATCTCGGGTGCGAAGAAGCGGATCGAGCCGCGCGCCTCGACCTTGGCGCGATAAAGCGCGGCATCGGCATTGGCGAGCAGCACCGTGCTGTCGGTTCCATCGTTCGGGTAGATCGCCACGCCGATGCTCAGCCCCGCCTGCAGGACCTGGTCGCCGATTTCCATATCGCCTTCCACCGCGCGCAGGATGCGGTCCGCCAAGGCCTCGGTCGCGGGCGGCTGCGGCCCGTCCGCGCAAATGATCGTGAACTCGTCGCCGCCAAGTCGCGCCAGGAACGCGCCTTCGCACACGGCCTGCAGCCGCTTGGCGATCTCGCACAGCAGGCCGTCGCCCACGGCGTGGCCGAATATGTCGTTGACCTCCTTGAAGCGGTCGAGGTCGAGACACAGCACCGCGAAGGCTGTTCCCTCGGCGGCGGCCTTCTCGATCGTCCCTTGCAGGCATTCATTGAACGCCGTGCGATTGGGAAGGTCGGTGAGCGTGTCGTGATGCGCCAGGTGCTCGATCCGCGCCTCGGCGCGTTTGCGCTCGGTCACGTCTTGCAGGACGTTGAGGACGTATTGCGGCATGCCGTCGGCGCCGGGAATCGGGACCCCGCTCACGGCGAGGACGCGCGTGCCGGCGTGCGGCGTTGCCACGGTGTGCTCGCCGAACACGGTCGGTTCCGCCGACGCCAACAGCACGCGGTCGTGCGCCGCGATGACGTCCGCCGTCGCTTTCGGATAGATATCGGCCGCGGTCCGCCCGAGGATCTGCTCGCGCGGGATGCCGAACCACTTCTCGCCCTGCCGGTTGATGAGCGCGTATTTGAAATCCGGCAGCTCCTTGACCGTGATGACGGCCGGCACGTTCTCGACGACCGCATCCAGGAATCGGCGAGCGTCATTGAGCCGCTCGATCGTCGTCCCGACCTCCGCCTCGGCCGCCCGCCGCGCCTGGACCTCCTGCGTGACGTCCTGCAAGCGCCGCCATGCGTAAACCGCGAGCGCGACGCTGAGCACGATGCAGACCACGGCGACGTCGTCGATTGCCCAGCCGGTGTGGGCCGTGTGCAATCGCGAGACGACGTCGAAGAGCGAGAAGTATTCCGCGCACGCGTAACAAGCGACGGCGACGCCGAAGATGACGACGGCATCCTGGACGGACCTTCGATTCCAGTCGGATCTCCCCGCGGAACCGCCGGTGCCGTTGCTGGTGGTCTTTTCCACTGGATTTTCCTTGCGCTGCCGCACACTCCGTCTTTTGTTTTTGCGATGTTGCAAACGCCAAGTCGGCGGAAGTCGCTTCCGTAGACTTGTCGTCAAATGCTTGGGGATGGTCGTGGTCTCCAAATAGGCGTTGCAGGCGGGGCCTTCTCGAGCGTCATGCGCGCGATCCCCTCCCCCGTTACCGTCATCCGCGTCTGCCGACATGCCATCGCCGCTTGCTGTTGGTTGCCGTCATAGGCGGCGGGAACCTGCGCGGGAGTTAAACCGTTGATGCGTAGTATTACGGTCCGTACTATTACCGATAGACGAAATCGCCGCAGTCTACCTTGCGCTGCGCTCACCTGCGCGCAACCGCAAGCGGTGCGGCGGACAGAGGCGAAGCAAAAAAAGATGTCGCACGGGAATCTTGCCACCCAACGGAGTTCGGCCACGGGCGAGGTTTTCATCGTGGACGATGATCCCGCCGTGCGTGACGTGCTTGCATCTCTCTTCACCCGTGACGGATTCCAAGTGACGAACTTCGCGGACGGCGTGTCGCTCCTGGCCTCGGCGCGCGCCCGCACGCCGGTATGCATCATTCTCGACGTGAATATTCCCGGCCGCTCCGGGCTCGACATTCTCAAGGAGCTCAACGCCCAGGACTATCCGGCGCCGATCTTCATCATGTCCGGTCAGGGCGACATTCCGATGGCGGTCGAGGCAATCAAGAACGGCGCGCTCGACTTCATCGAGAAGCCGTTTCGCGGCAGCAGCGTCGTCGCGCAGGTGCGCGAGGCGATGGAGGCGCACAGCTGTCGGTCGGCGGCAAACGCGTCAAAGGCCAACGCCTTCCACTTTCCGGGCCGCGAGCCGCTGACGCGCCGCGAGCAGGATGTGCTCGCGCACATCGTGGCCGGGGAATCCAGCAAGGAGGCCGGCCGCCAGCTCGCGATCAGCCCCCGCACCATCGAGGTGCATCGCGCCCGCATCATGGAGAAGCTCGGGGCCAAGAACGCCGCCGATCTCGTCCGCATCGTGTACGACGAAGGCCGTCGGCAATAATCGGCCACCGGCGAGACCAAAGAGAGCGATCCCGGTCCAAGCAACGACCTGCTTTGGGCCGTTGCTCCGCCAGGATCAGTTGAATTGCTCCGTTTTGAGTTTCTGGCACGGAATCATGGCCGTCCGTGCTTACGCCCGGCTTAACAACGATCTACGCGTAACTCCGGTACGGAATTGTACTGACGGAGCACATTCCATCACGATGAACGCGCCGCGAGCGCGATGAGGCCGAGCAGCGCGGGGATGAGCGCGCACGGCATCACGATGGCGCCGAGCCGCAGGAAGCGCCAAGCATCGACGCCTTCGCCCTCGCGCCGAAGTGCAACGAGCCATAGGATGGTGGCAAGCGAGCCGGTGACCGACAGATTCGGCCCGAGATCGACGCCGACGAGCAGTGCTGCGATCACCTGTGCCGGCACCTCGCCGGCGGTGACCACGGAGCCGGCAATAAGCCCGGCCGGCAGATTGTTCACGAGGTTGCCCGCGAGCGCGACCAGGAGGCCGGCGCCCAGGGCCGTGCCGTTCGCGGAAGTTTCGACGGCGTGGCGCAAAATTTGACTCAGCGCGACGATGACGCCGGTGCGAGCGAGCCCCTCGACCAGAACGAACAGGCCCGCGACCAATGCCAGCACGTCCCAGGAGATCGCGCGCAGGAGCGGCCACGGCGCGCGGCGGTCGAGCGTGAGCACGATTGCCGCCGTGACGCAGCCACAGAGGAAGGTGGGCAGGCCGAGCTGCACGTCGAAGGCCGAGCACGCGAGCAGCACCACCGCTGCCGCAGCGATGCCATAGGCCGTCAGGCGCCCGCCGCGGCCGAGCTCTGGGCGCGTCACCTCGCGGGCGATGCGCTCGCGCCGAAGCGCGGCGCGCAGCGTCAAGCGCAGCGCCAGATACGTCATGGCGATCGCGGCGACGGAGGGAACGGCGAACTGCGCCAGCCATGCGGTCAGGTGAGGCATCCGGCCGTCGAAGATCACGAGATTCGCCGGATTGGAGATCGGCAGCACGAAGCTCGCGGCATTCGCGACGAAGGCGCAGACGAACAGATACGGCAGCGGCGTGGCACCGGCGGCGCGCGCGGCGGCATAGACCGCGGGCGTCAGCACGACAGCGGTAGCGTCATTCGACAGGAATACCGTGACGACGGTGCCGACGGCATAGACGAGCGTGAACAGGCGTTGCGGGGAGCCGCGCGCACGGCTGACCGCAAGCGCTGCCAGCCAGTCGAACAAGCCCTCGCGCCGCGCGAGCTCTGCCAGCACCATCATGCCGGCGAGGAACAGATAGACATCGAGCCCCCTCGCCGCGCCGCGCAACGCGTCGCTCCACGGCAGAAGTCCGAACGCGACCAGGGCCGCCGCCCCGAGCAACGCCCAGGTCGCTTCCGGCAGTCGCCACGGGCGGGCGATGATCCCGCCCGTGGCCAAAGCCGCGATCCCCCAGGTCGCAGCGGCGCCTTCGCTCAATATCGACACTGCGTCTCTCCCTGCAGCGAGACCTCGCTTCGATCGGAGCGAACGGCTGCTCGAAGGCAGCCGCGCGCTCGGACGCATCAGGAATTGGCGGTGACGAGCGCGTCGGGGCGTGCCGGCGGCATGCCCTTTGTATCGTTCTCGCCTTTGTGCTCGTGCTGCGGCTTCTTCTTTTTCTCGGGCTTCTTCACTTGGACGATATCCCCTATCAGGACAAGGCCGTCGAGATCGCCGCTGGGATTCGGAATGAACCGCTTCACGACGCCCCTGGAGGCCGGCAAGCAACTGGGATCGATCCAATGCATATTCGTTCTCCTTCGGTTTGGGTTGGGTTCGGTCAGCGGCGCGGAGGCACTGGACCACCGGGTGGCGGAGGCGGCGGAACGGCACCGGGAGCCGGCGGCGCCATGAGTCCCGGCTGCGGCGCCGAGACCGGATTGAGTTGTGGCGCGGAGGCGCCGATCGACTGCACGTCGACGACCCGGCCATAGGCGGTGCTCAGTCCCCATCCCTGCGCGGCAACGGTCTGTCCGGGCATGAGCGCCATCTGGTAGGCGACCGGCGGCGGCAGGCGCAGGATCGTCCCGTCGTCCAGCAGCGCGCCATTCACGTCCCCGGCCGGGCCGCGCAGCAGTCGCTGCACGCGCCCCTGCGCAGTCGCGCTTTGGGCGCCGGGCGCAGGCATCCCGGGAGGCGGAGGCGGCGGCGCCATGCCGGGAGGGGGCGGGCCGCGATCGACCACGGTCTGATTGTTCGCGGTGTCGGTCACCGACGTCGCGATGAACAGTGCCCCGGTCGGCGAACGAAAGCCGCTCACGTTCACGGCGTCGTCCGGCCTGACCGCCGCGGCAAGCTCGGCGGAGAGATGCGGCGGCACGTGCACCTGGGTGCCGTCGCCGAGGATCAGACCGTCGAGCTCGCCCCGCGGCGTCAGGGTGAAGCGCGCCACCCTGCCGGCGATCGTCATCGACTGTTGCCATGCGGCCGGCGGGCCGCCGGGAGGCGCGGGGGGCGGCGTCTGCGCCAGCGCGGCGGTGGCGAGCAGGATTGCGCTGCTGCTGAGGATCAGGCTTCTCATTGTCGTTCTCCTTTGCTCCGTGTCCCCGTGCTCTCAAAGCCTTCGAGATCATTCCGCGGCTTGCATTGCCGTGCCGTTGCCGGTGGCGAGGCTGTTGCGGCAGGCCGGCGCGACGATCGGCGTCGCGAACAGCCACAGCGCCAATCCGATGGCGGCGATGGCGCCGAGCGCGACGAAAGCCGCGGAGTAGCCGAGCTCCTGAGCAACGAGGCCGGCCAGCGCCGGGCTCGACGCCGCCCCCACGCCCTGCATCGTCATGACCGCGCCGAGGCCGGCGTTGACGCGGCCGGTGCCGGCGAGAATGCGCGCAACCAAACCCGGCGTGGCGACGCCGAGCAGGCCGGCGCCGACGCCGTCGAGGATTTGAACCGGCGCCAGCCCCCACGGATTGGCGATGCTCGCGGCGATGGCGCCGCGCACCGGCAGGGCGAGGAGCGCCAGTACCAGCACGATCCAGTATCCCCTTGTCTCGGCAAGCCTGGAGGCGAGCAGCGCCATCGGGACCATGGTGAGCTGCGCCACCACCACGGTGGCGGCGGTGAACGCGCTCGGATCGCCGGCGCCGCGCGCCACCAGCGCCTGGCCGAGCAGCGGCAGCATCGCCGCGTTGCCGAGATGGAACAGCGCCAGCGTGCAGGCGAGGATGACCAGGGGCTTCGATTC
>Ga0099827_10002396_pt1 | contig 10344 bp, 8 predicted proteins | sample CZO8metaG_FD_79339 | JGI IMG/M metagenome (GOLD analysis project Ga0099827, IMG submission 79339) | Vadose zone soil microbial communities from the Eel River Critical Zone Observatory, Northern California, USA - CZOApr15con1.8 metaG | ecosystem: Environmental > Terrestrial > Soil > Vadose zone ...
GCCGCCCTCGGCTGTCGGCGGCGACTACACCGGAACTATCGAGCACTCGGTGGCCTAGGCCACCACTCTGGCAGTCCAGCCTTCTAAGAGGCCTTTCGTTACGCAAAGTCAGGAGAACGATCGTGCGCCGAGCGCTCGGCGTGATCATGTTGACCGCGGCAGCCGGGATTTCGGTCCCGGCTGCCGCGGTCGCATCAACCACGCTTACCTCAAGTCCAGGCCCGCAGCGGTTCGGAGTGCGCCTCGTAGACGTGCCAGTCTCCGATGCGCACAACCCACGCGGACTACGCTACATAATCGACTTCCTGCACCCCGGAATGGTTATCCATCGCCGGATCCTGGTGATGAGCGAAGAGTCAAAGAAAGTGCACCTGACAGTCTATCCAGACGCGGCGGTCATCAAGAAAGGGTATTTCATCGGTGGTGCCGGCCATACCCGTAGCGAATTGACAAACTGGATAAAGCTGGCGCATTCGCAGGTCAACCTGCGGCCAGGAAAATCGGAGATGGACCTAGTCACGATCAAGGTGCCGAAAGTGGCCACGCGCGGCGAGCACTACGGCGTGATCTGGGTCCAGCAAACCGCCGTGATACACAAAGGCAGTGGCGTCGCGGTCAAGGAGATCAACCGGGTAGGGATCAGGATCTACCTGGCGGTCGGCAGGGGCGGGGCGCCGCCCACCAGGTTTGCCATTTCCTCGATCGCCGGGCACAAATCCCGTAAGGGCAAGCCCTTCCTGACCGCGATGGTGCACAACACGGGCGGCCGGGCCATCGACATCTCAGGAACGCTGCGGCTCAGCGACGGCCCCGGCGGCACATCGGCCGGGCCGTTCTCCCTCCCGCAGGCAGTCACGCTCGCGCCCGGCCAATCCGAGCCGGTGACGTTCGCGCCGCCACGATCGCTGCCTAATGGCCCGTGGAAGGCCAGCATCAAGCTGGTCAGCGGGATGACCGTCGAGCGCGCGTCGGCGACCATCTCGTTCTCACCCCAGGCGACGGAGAGCTTCTGGCTGCAGCCGCTCACGATGATCTGGGTTGGCGTGGTGACAGCATTGGTGCTGATCGGCCTGTGGGCTGGCTGGCGGGCGCGGCGGGCCAGCCAGCCGCGCGGGGTGCACGGAATCCGCCGGGTGACGCCGCTGCGGGCGCCGTAGGCGCCAGCGGAGCCTTCTGAGCAGGACCGGGGAGCGCGAGCTGTGCTGGCGTAGTGGAGGAAGACCACCGTCCCGTCCCCTTGGGGTGGGAGAGTGGTCTTTCTCCGCGGAGCCAGCGCCCACAGCTGGGCTTGGGCAGGCAGACGGCCAGACCACGCCGCTCCAGGGGCGCACAGCACCCGCACGTCCCGGACCGGCATATGCGCCTGGTATGCCGGCGGCGCTTGTGTGGGCTGGGTTAGGCGTGGCTGGGAGCATGCTTTGCCCGGGTGAGGGCGCACCCAGCCCTGACCCGACACACCACCGCCGCGCCTCCTCTTACTGCCGCCGAGGCGCGGCACTTCCCACCCGTAGCGCTGACTTCCCACCCGGGCCGCCTGAGAGCGGAAAGTCACGGATGGGGCTGGTGTGGCTGAGGTGGCCAATGTGAGGCTTACGGGAGCAGGCGGAACCCGCTGACTGAGTCCTCAGGGGCGAGCCGGTCGTCGATCTTGGGCAGATCCGTCACCAGGCGATGCACGACCGCCGGGTTGCCGAAGGCGACCACGCCTGGCGGCAGGTCCCTGGTTACGACCGATCCGGCGCCGACCATCGCCCCCGCGCCGATATAGACGTGCGGCAAGATCGTGACGTTGACGCCGATCTGCGCTCCTGGTCCGATCTTCGGCCCGCCCATCATCGCCGCGGAGCGGGCGTCGCCGGGGTACAGATCGTTGGCTGTCGTCACGCCCGGCGCGAGGAACGCGTCGTCGCCGATCTCCGAGAACTGAGCGACGTAGCAATTGCAGTGGATCTTGACCCGGTTACCGATCCGGCAGCCGTAGTCGATCACCGTGTTGGTCCAGACACAGACGTCGTCACCAAGCACGCAGTCTTCCCGTACGACGACGCCGTGGCCGGTCTGCAGGCCGCGGCCGATGACCGAGCCGTCATACAGCGTGGTGCCAGACCGCAGCCGCGCCCCGGCTCCGAGTGCCAGCGGGGCGACTGATCCCGCTCCGGCTCCGCGCGACACCGGGTACCCCACGATCACCCCGTCATCGATACCGGCCGAGTCGATACGGGCCGAGTCAGTTGGGGCCGACATCAGCGTCCTCCCTCGGGTCACGACATCTGGTCAGTACGCACCCATGCCGCCGATCACGGCCGAGCAGGTCTTCCACAGGATCTGCAGATCGAGCGCGAACGACCAGTTCTCGACGTAACGCACGTCAAGCCGCACCGCCTCGTCCCAGGACAGGTCTGATCGTCCGCTGACCTGCCACAGACCGGTGATTCCCGGCTTGACCGCCAGCCGGCGCCGCATCCGATTGCAGTACCGCTTCGTCTCCTCCGGCAGCGCCGGCCTTGGACCGACCAGCGACATGTCCCCGATCAAGACGTTGAGAAGCTGCGGAAGCTCGTCGAGCGACCAGCGGCGCAGCGATCGGCCGGTCTTGGTGACCCGAGGGTCGTAGCGGATCTTGAACAACACGCCTTTCCCCTCGTTGGCCTTGGCGTACTGAGCCTTAATACGCTCGGCGTCGACGCGCATGGTGCGGAATTTGTACACGGTGAAGCCCTGGCCGTCCCGACCGACTCTGGTCTGTCGGAAGAACACCGGCCCCGGGTCGATGAGCTTGATCGTGAGCGCGATCCCGGCGAACAGCGGAGCGAGCAGCAGGAGCGCGCTCGCCGCAACGGCCCGGTCGAACAAGCCCTTGATGACCTGCCTGCCACCGCTTAGGTCCGGGTGATCCAGATACATCAGAGGCAGGCCGGCCACCGGCCTGATCGTGGTGCGCGGCCCGGCCACGTCGAGCAAGACCGGCGCGACGAACAGATCGGTGCCGGTCTTCTCCAGATTCCAGGCCAGCTCACGCAGCCGATCTGGCCCCATCTCCGGGCAGGCCAGTACGGCCACCGTATCGGCGCCGAAGGCCCTGACGGCGTCAGTGACCTGGTCGAGTGCCCCGGCTACCGGCACTCCGGCCAGCCGCTCATCCACGACTTCCTTGCCGGCCAGACAGCTCGCGACTACCGACAGTCCGTGATACCGGTCCCGGCGCAACGTGGTCACCAAATCGGCGACCGCATCGGCGTGGCCGACCGCGACGACGCGGTGGCTGCAGAAGCCCTGTCCGCGCCGAACGTGCAGGTGCTTGCGCAACAGGTACCGGCACCCGAGGTCCGAGACCGCCGCCCACGGCAACGCGATGCCGAGGTAACTGCGCGATAGGTCTAGGTGAGTCAGGTAGGACGTGACAACCACGACGGCCGCGACGCCGAGCGCGGCATTGATAATCCGGCGGAATTCGTCCGAGCCTAGTCCGATCACCCGGGCGTCATAGCCGCCAGCCAGCAGCACGCAGATCCACCACATCACCGGAGTGCCGATGAGGAGGAAGACGTACACGATCGGAATCTGAGCCACATCACCAAAACGGAGATACGCCGCCAGCAAGCCGGCGCCAAGTGCACACGCGCAATCAACTACGGAAGCCCGCCGAAGATAGGACGATGTCCACGCTCGCGGCGCCGACATCGAAGACCGGTAGACATCCCCCCGTTGGACTTGCGCACCGATTGCTTCCTCGGTAACGCTCATGCCGCCGCCACCAACTCCTCATTTATGCCACTACTCGCCTTTAACCCTTGCTGTTCATCTTGCCTATGAATGGCGGAGAATCGCCCAATCTGACTCGCCGCCGTCCACCACCCCGTAACGTTGACAGAGATGATCTTAACTGTATTCCTTGCCCCCGACAGCCCGATACTGAGTTCAACGACGCGCTGCAATTGCAAATAGCAAACAGTAGGCGGCTAACCCGACACTTCGGGAAAGGATCGAGGCATGGACCTGGCTGGCGCGATTGGCCCAGCTGTGCTTGCTGGCGAACTCCCGGCGGCTCGCCACCGCCTCGGCGGTCCTCGGCGCGACCGCCAGGCGACGAGCCTCTGCCGCGTAGTCAGCCGGACTATCGGCGACGCAGATCTGCTCCTCGTCGCGGCCGGAGGACCCAGCCCCCAACTCCCCCAGCAGCCACCTGGTGGCCGGCAGGTCGGTGGCAACGACCGGACGGCCGGCGGCCAGGTACTCTAGCGTCTTCAACGGAAAGCTCCCCCGGTTGAACGCGCTATCGCGATAAGGCACGAGCCCGACGTCCATGACCTTCAGATAGCTCGGCAGCGCCTCGAACGGCTTGGGCCCCACCCAGCGCACGTTCGGCTTGGCGGTCAGCGCCGCGAACCGCTCGGGCTCGAACCCGGAATCCTTCGGCCCCACCAGCAACAGCGACTGGCCGCCGGCCGCGATCGCCTCAAGCAGCGCCAGATCGGTACGGCTGTTCAGGCGGCCTACGAAGCCGGCCACCGGACCAGACAGATGCAGGCCGGCCGGGGACGGAGCCTCGTCGACCCGCTCGTAGGCCGCGGTGTCGGTGCCGAAGGGAATCAGCACCGGGTCAAGGCCGCGGCGCTGCCAGGTCTGCGCCACCAGCGGGCTGGCGGCGACCACCAGGTCGGCCGCTGCCGCCACGCGCCGTTCCCGGACGTCGAGCAGCCTGGCGTTCTCGCCGAGCAGAGCCGCGCCGCCGACGAAGTCGTCCTTAGCCCAGTAGACGCTGACCTGCTCCCGGCACGCGCCTTTCACCGGGTACAGTGGCCAGCCGCTGATCACGGCCCTAACCTGGCCGCCAAGCACCCCGGTCGCCCGCCTCAGGTAGCGCCGGGTCAGCTCGGTGGATAGGTGCACCAGTCCAGGCCGGGACGGTCCCGGCTGAACCACCGGGGTGAGCCGCGCCAGCCCGGGACCGAGCACGGTGAGCCGCGGCCTGGCCACCGCGCTCGCGGCCTCTGGCCGTCGCAGCGGTGTCAGCCTGGACATCGGCGGGTCCACGAACAGCACCGGCGCGAGGCGGGACAGCTCTCGGGCCAGGTGCCAGTCCCCCATCGGCATGCCGTCGTACTGGCTCGTCGCGCAGAGCACGATCAGGTCATCCCAGTGTCCCGGTGTCACCCGACGTGCCTCTGCCTCGCCGGCGCCTTGCCCGGCCAGGCAGCGCCAACACCGCGGCTGCTGTCGTCACGCAGCCAGGTCGAGTAGTCGCCATGCGCGATCGCGCGGCGCGCGGCCAGCCTCGCCGTGACGGTAACGGCCGCGAACAGCGCCAGCTTGGGCGCGGTCGCCGGGTTGCGCAGAAAGATCGCCATCAGATCGGCCGGGCTGGTGCGAGCCGTTGATTCCGGCGCCTCTTCGGTCCGCTCGATCTGGGTGACGCTGGTCACCGCGCGGATCCGGCGCCGCAGCAGATCACCGGTTCGCTTGGGCGCGTGGCAGACCGCGCTGGCGTTGGCCGCGATTCGGCGCTCGTCCGGCGCGAACGACAGCGACGCGGCCAGGTCATCGGCCATGAGCGGCGGCAAGGCGGCCAGCCGGCTATGGCCCTCCTCGCTGACCGCGATCACCCCCCGGGCGAACAGCCCCTGCCGAACCTGGGGCAAGCGCAGCCAGATGTCGTAATACCAGCGCACCGGCCGCGGGCAGCCATCGAACGCGAGTACCCGCTCAGGTGCCGCCGCCAGCACTCCCGGCTCGGCCAGCTCGGCTTCGAGCGCGCGCACATCGGCCAAGCCAAGCTCAACGTCCGCATCGACGTAGATGCGGGGGAAATCGCTCGCTTCGCGGTCTCCCGCCATCAGCGCAAGATGTTTGGAGGCTTGCGGAATACTCACCACTTTTACACCGGCTCCAAAAGACCGCGCCGCCTCAACCGTGTTGTCGCTGCAACCGTTAGCTACGACTATTACCGTAAGGTCGGGTGCGGGATCTTCCGTCACAAGTCGTCCGAGCAGACGCCTGATAACCAGGCCTTCGTTGTGCGCGGGAATCACAATGGTCGTCACGACGGAGCAATATTAATGAGCAGCCGACCAGTCATCAGCACTTTAAGAGAAAGCAACTTCCGCGCTATCTGGCTGCGCTAGGCTCCGTGAACTGATTGACGGCTAACAACAAAGCGGCAAATTGATTAATAGCTGCGGTTATCGGCTTATCTTGCCTGGAATATGCGAAGAGACGCGATTATGCGAGGAGACCGCATTGCCTATTAAGGGGGGACGATATCCGACACCGCAGCGATGAATCCGCTATCGGGATGGCCGTGGTAGGCGCGGGCTATTGGGGACCGAACCTGGTCAGGACCGCCTTGGCCACCGAGGCCTTCGCGCTCCGCTGGCTGTGCGACCTAGATGCCGACCGGGCGGCCAAGGTGCTCGGCCGGCATTCACCGGTGATGCCGACCGCGAGCTACGACGACGTGCTAGACGACCCCGAGGTGGCGGCGATCGCGATCGCGACCCCGGCCGCGACGCACTACGAGCTGGTACGTGCCGCCCTAGATGCGGGCAAGCACGTCCTGGTCGAAAAGCCGCTGACCGCGTCGGCCGCCGAGGCAGCCAAGGTGGTCACCCAGGCCGCCGAGGCCGGTCTGACGCTGATGTGCGACCACACCTACTGCTACACCCCGGCCATCGCCAGGGTCAGGCAGGCGATCAGCGACGGCGAGCTCGGCGACCTGCGGTTCATCGACTCGGTCAGGATCAACCTCGGGCTGGTGCAGCCCGACGTGGACGTGTTGTGGGACCTCGCCCCGCATGACCTGTCGATCCTGGACTTCGTGCTGCCCGATGGCGTGCATCCGGTCGCGGTCGCCGCTCACGCGACCGACCCGCTCGACACCGGCCGTGCCTGCCTGGCCTATCTGTCGGTCTGGCTCTCCAACGGCGCCCTAGCCCACCTGCACGTCAACTGGCTGAGCCCGATCAAGGTCAGGACGACGATCTTCGGTGGCTCGCGGCGCACGATCGTCTGGGACGACATGAGCCCGGCCGCGCGGCTGATGATCCACGACCGGGGCGTGGACCGGGTTCCAGCCCAGCGCGACGACCTCGACGAACGGCGGCGCAAGCTCGTCTCCTACCGGATCGGCGACATGTGCGTCCCTGCCCTGCCTGAGCGAGAAGCGCTGCTCAGCGTAATGGCCGAGTTCGCCGATGCGATCACGCAGCGGCGGCCAGCGATGACCGACGGCCCTAGCGGCCTGCGGGTGCTGCGAGTACTGGAGGCAGCCTCGCTCAGCGCCGAGACCGGCGGCCGGCGGATCGAGATCGAGACGGAAGACAGCGAGACGGAAGACGAGGCGCAGGACGCGCGGGTCTAGCGCCAATGGCCGGGAAGCACAAAGGCAAGCACAGAAAACGTCCGTTCGGCGACAAGGGCTCGCTGCCCGGGCTGGCGTCGCGGGCGCTCGGCTGGAGCTTTGCCAGCAACGTGATCGCCCGGCTAGGCACGCTGCCGATCGGGATCGTGCTGGCCCGGCTGCTCGGCCCGCACGCCTTCGGCACGTTCGCCGTCGCGCTGGTCGCTCTGGTCGCGCTGCTGAGCTTTAACGACCTCAGCGTCAGCCTCGCGATCGTTCGCTGGGAGGGCGACCCGGACGAGATCGCTCCGACCGTGGCCACCCTCTCGGTGGCGGCCAGCCTGATCATCTACGCGGCCTGCTACGTCATCGCGCCGACTTTCTCCTGGGCTATGGGCGCTCCCCAGGCCACCGAAGTCGTCCGGGTGCTCGCGATCAACGTACTCGTGGACGGCCTGGCGGCGGCGCCGGCCGCGATGCTGCAGCGTCAGTTCAAGCAGGACCGCAAGATGATCGCCGACCAGGTGAACAGCTGGCTCGGCGCCGCGGTCTCGATCGCGCTGGCGTGGCAGGGGTTCGGTCCGATGAGTCTCGCGATCGGCCGGATCTGCGGCGGCGGGGCCTCGGTCATCTTGTTCTTCATATTTTCGCCGGTGCGGTTCGGCTTCGACCCGCGCAAGGCCAGGGCGCTGCTGAAATTCGGGTTGCCGCTGGCCGGATCGAGCATCGTCGTCTTCGCGGTCAGCAACACCGATCAGCTGGTCGTCGGCCACCTGCTCGGCGCGACCGCCCTTGGCTTCTACGCGCTCGCGCTCAACCTCGCGAGCTGGCCGGTCACCATGTTCTCGCTGCCCACCAGAAGCGTGGCCCCGGCCGTGTTCTCCCGGCTGCAGCAGGACAAGGCCGCCATGCAGGCCGGCTTCCTATGCGTGGCCCGGCTGCTCAGCGCGATCTCCGTGCCGATCTGCCTAGTGCTCGGCGGCGCCGCCATCCCGCTGGTCGGCCTGGTGTACGGAGCCCGCTGGGTTCCGGCGGCGGCCGCGCTGGCCGGGCTCGGCGTGCTCAGCGCGCTGCGAATTGGCTTCGAGCTGATCTACGACTTCTTCGTCGTGCTCGCCCGGTCCCGGGTGGTGCTGATGGTGCAACTCGTCTGGCTGACGGGCCTGATCCCCGGGCTGATCGGCGGAACGCTCGCCGACGGGATCTCCGGAGCGGCGATCGCCGAGGCTTGTGTCGCCGGGTGCGTGGTGCTGCCGTGCTACCTGTTCTGGCTCGCCAAGGTCGGGATCAGGCCGACGGACCTGGCCAGGAGGCTCTGGCTCCCGATTCTGGTCGGCGTATTGGTCGCCGGGGTGGCCGCGGTCGCGGCCCGCGGCCTGCCCGCGAACCTGTCCGCGCTAGAGGTTGCTGCTGCGGGAACGCTCGCCGGCATCGGTTTCCTCGCGACGAGGATGCGCCCGACGCTGGCCGAACTCCGCCAGAACCTCCAGCCCAACCGAACCCTAGCCGAACCAGTACCCGCACCCGTCCAACCGCACCGAGCCACCACCATCGCCGCAACCGCCGGGAGCCAGCCATGAAAGCACTCGTCTACCCGCACGCGGCCGGCATCGGCGGGTCCCAAATGAACGCGGTGGAGATCTCCGCCGCGGTCCGCGACCTCGGCCACGAGATGCTGATCGTGAGCAGGCAGGGCCCGCTGGTCGAGAAGATCAGGCAACTCGGCCTGCCGCACGTCCTGCTCGACGACCGTGCCGTCCGGCGCCCGTCCGCGCTGGCCGCCGCCCAGCTCACCGCGCTGGCGAAACAGCACCGCTGCGACGTCGTGCACGGCTACGAATGGCCGCCGGGCCTCGAGGCCTTCGCCGGGCCGAGGCTTCGCCTTGGCCTGCCGACCGTATGCACGGTCATGTCGATGGCGGTCGCGCCGTTCCTGCCGCGCACTATGCCGCTGATCGTGGGCACCGGCCAGATCAAGGCCCGGGCGCTCAGCCAAGGCCACCAGAGCGTCACCCTTCTCGAGCCGCCGGTCGACGTGCACGAGAACGCCCCCGGATACGACGGCTACGACCCAGGATCGTTTGCACAAGACCTGGGCCTGCGGCCAGAGATCCCGCTCGTCGTCGTAGTGAGTCGCCTGGCCTCCGAGCTCAAGCTCGAAGGTTTGCTCGCCGCCTGCGACGCCGCGGGCGAGCTGGCCAGCTCGGGCACCCCCCTGCAGCTGGTCCTGGTCGGCGACGGACCGGCCAGACCGCTGGTCGAAGCGGCCGCACAGGCAGCCAACGCCCGGGCCGCCCGCACCCGGGCCGCCCGCACCCGGGTTGTCACGCTAGCCGGACTGATGAAAGACCCCAGGCCCGCCTACGCGGCGGCCGACATCGTGCTCGGCATGGGCGTCTCGGCCCTGCGCGGGATGGCGTTCGCCAAGCCAGTCGTCGTCCAGGGCGAACACGGCTTCTGCGAACTGCTGACACCGCAGTCCGCCCGAGTATTCGCTCATCAAGGCTGGTTCGGCCTCGGCCCGCCTGAGCACGGCCGCGCCGAAGCGGCGGCCAAGCTCACCGCCATCCTGCGCGACCTGGTCGACGACACCGCCCGCCAGGTCAGCCTGGGTCAGTTCGCCCGCACTGTCGTCGTCGAACGGCACAGCCTGGACGGCGCGGCCAAGATCCAGCTGGATGCCTACGCCCAGGCTATCGCGACCTGCGCAGGCACCTCCAGGTTCGAACTGCTGACCGACGCCGCCCGGGCCGGATCGGGAATGGCGCGCTACAAGGCGCTCAGGAAGTGGCAGCGCTGGCGCGGCCGCGCCGCGGTGGACGACTTCAACACGGTCGCCAGGATGCGCCCCCAACCGCAGCAGGCCTAAACCCCGCCCAAGGAAGGTCAAGGAAGGTCAAGGAAGGTCAAGGAAGGTCAAGGAAGGTCAAGGAAGGAGCAGCACAATGACCGAGATCCCCCTCGTCGACCTAGCCGCCCAGCACGCGGTGATAGCCGATGAAGTCGCC
>Ga0099827_10002397_pt1 | contig 10342 bp, 8 predicted proteins | sample CZO8metaG_FD_79339 | JGI IMG/M metagenome (GOLD analysis project Ga0099827, IMG submission 79339) | Vadose zone soil microbial communities from the Eel River Critical Zone Observatory, Northern California, USA - CZOApr15con1.8 metaG | ecosystem: Environmental > Terrestrial > Soil > Vadose zone ...
CAAGCGCGCCGTGCAGTCGGGTGCCGAGGTTCCGTTCGAGTCGGCGCTCGCGATCGAGCGTGAGCTGCAACAGCAGCTGTTCCAGAGTGAAGACGCCAAAGAGGGGATCGCCGCGAATCAGGAGAAGCGGATGGCGGAGTTCAAGGGGAAGTGAAGACCGACCTCTTCATTAATAACGAGTGGCGGCCGGCCACCTCGGGGAAACGCTTCCCCGTCGTGAACCCCGCGACCGAAGAGGTGCTGGCCGACGTCGCCGCGGGGGATGCGGCGGACGTCGACAATGCGGTGCGCGCGGCTAAGGCCTGCTTCGAGTCCGCCGCCTGGCGTGACCTGTCGGCGCGAAAGCGCGGGCGGCTGCTGTTCAAAGCCGCGGATCTGCTCGATGCGCGGCTCGACGAGGTCGCGCGGCTCGAGACGGCGCAGAACGGCAAGACGCTGTTTGAGTCGAAAATCGAAATCGGAATGACCGTCAACACCTTGCGCTACTACGCCGGGTGGGCGGACAAGATCGTCGGCGACACGCTGCCCGTCGAAGGGCCGTTCTTCACCTACACGATTCGCGAGCCGATCGGCGTCGTGGGCGCCATCGTCCCCTGGAATTTCCCGCTCAACATCGCGAGCTGGAAGTTCGCGCCCGCCCTGGCCGCCGGTTGTACCATCGTCTTAAAGCCCGCCTCCGAAACGCCGCTCACCGCCCTGCTCTTCGCCGAGATCGCACTCGAGGCAGGCCTGCCGCCCGGTGCCTTCAGTGTGATCACGGGTGGAGGCTCGACCGCCGGCGCGGCGCTCGTGCGGCATCCCGATGTCGATAAGATCTCATTCACCGGTTCGACCGAGGTCGGACGGCAGATCATGAAGATGGCGTCCGAGACCAACAAGCGCGTGACGCTCGAGCTGGGCGGCAAGAGTCCCAACATCATCTTCGCCGACGCCGATTTGAGAGCTGCCGTGCGCGGAGCGCAGACCGGGATCTTCTACGGCAAGGGCGAGGTTTGCGCCGCCGGATCGCGACTGCTCGTCGAGAAAGCCGTGCACGAGCAAGTCGTCGAGCAACTCGCCGAGGGTGCGAAGAAGCTGACGCCCGGTGACCCGCTCGATAAGAACACGCGCATGGGAGCATTGGTCTCGAAGAAGCAGCAGGAGACCGTGCTCTCCTACATCAAGAAGGGCGTGGAAGAGGGCGCGCAGCTCGTTGCCGGCGGCAAGGCGGCGAAGCCCAACGGCAAAGGTTTCTATGTCGAGGCGACGGTCTTCGATCACGTGCAGCCGGAGATGACGATCGCGCGCGAGGAGATCTTTGGACCGGTGCTCGCGGTCCTCACGTTCGACGATTTCGAGCAGGGCGTGAAGCTCGCCAATCAGACGATCTACGGTTTGGCCGCCGGCATCTGGACGAAGGACATCCAGAAGGCGCATCGCGCCGCCAAGGCGATTCGCGCCGGTACGGTCTGGATCAACTCCTACAATTCGTACGACTCCGGCGCGCCGTTCGGGGGGTTTAAAGCATCGGGATTTGGCCGAGACCTCGGACGCGAGGCACTCGACGGTTACCTCGAAACCAAGACGGTGTGGGTCGGATTGTGACCGACGCGTTCATCAGCGTTGCGTTGCGCACCCCCGTGGGCAAGCACGGCGGCTCGCTAGCCAACGTGCGGCCCGACGATCTCGCCGCGATCCCCATCAAGGCCGTTGTCGAGCGCGCAGGCGTCGATCCCCAATCAATCGATGACGTGATTCTCGGCTGTGCCAATCAAGCGGGCGAGGACAACCGGAACGTCGCACGCATGGCCTTGCTCCTCGCCGGTCTCCCGGTCGAAGTGCCCGGCCAAACCGTGAACCGGTTGTGTGGCTCGGGCCTACAGGCCGTTGCGAGCGCCGCGCAGGCGATCAAGGCGGGCGAGGGCGAAACCTTCGTCGCCGGCGGCGTCGAGAGTATGACGCGCGCGCCGTACGTGATGCTCAAACCCTCCGAGCCGTTCAGTCGCAAGGCGCCCGAGGTCGCAGATACGACCGTCGGATGGCGGTTCGTGAATCCGCGGATGAAGCAGGAATGGACGATCACGCTGGGAGAGACGGCGGAGGTCGTCGCGGCTCGCTATAAGATTTCGCGCGCCGAGCAGGATGCGTTTGCCGTGGAAAGCCAGCAACGCACGGAGCAGGCGCTCAAGAAGTGCGTGTTCACGAACGAACTCGTGCCGGTGACGCTTCCGGACGGCTCGACGTTCGCGAAGGACGAATACCCGCGCGCCGGCACCACGCTCGAAGCCGTCGCGAAGCTCAAGCCGGCGTTCAGGAAGGACGGGACGGTGACGGCGGCGAGCTCCAGCGGGATCAATGACGGCGCCGCTGCTCTCCTGGTCACGGGAACCGCAAACAAGCCACTCGCTCGTATTCTTACGACAGCTGTCGCAGGCGTGGATCCCAGCTGTATGGGCCTCGGGCCGATTCCGGCGACGCAGAAAGCCCTCAAACGAGCCGGCCTCACAATCGATCAAATCGATCTCGTCGAGCTGAATGAAGCATTTGCCGCGCAGGCGATTGCGTGTATCCGCGAGCTGAAGCTCGACCCCGCGAAGGTCAACATCTACGGCGGCGGCATCGCGCTCGGTCACCCGCTTGGCTGCACCGGCGCGAAGCTCTTAACGACGTTAGTGCACGCTTTACATCGCACGAAGTCTTCTTACGGTTTAGTGACGATGTGCATCGGCGTTGGCCAAGGGATCGCGATGATCGTGGAGCGCGTTTGATGGCTGCTTACGAGCGGGTGCTCGTCGAGGTCAAAGGCCACGTGGGCACGGTGACGCTCAATCGGCCGGAGAAGCTCAACGCCTTCGACCCCGAGGCGTGTGACGATCTGATCGAGGCGTTGCGCATGCTGTCCACAGCCGACGCGGTGCGCGTCATCGTCATTACGGGCGCCGGGCGGGCATTCTGCGCGGGTGCGGATCTCGGCGTGCTCGGCTCGCGCGGTGAAGAGCTCGTGCGTGCCGGCAAAGACATCGTGCTGACGATCCGCAACGCACCGAAACCGGTGCTCGCGGCGGTCAACGGACCGGCGGCCGGCGGCGGCGCCAACCTCGCGCTGGCGTGCGACTACCGCCTCGCGTCGGATCAAGCATCGATCGGCCAGGTGTTTCACAAACTGGGGATCGGGCCGGATTGGGGCGGCAGCTATTTCCTGCCCCGTCTGACCGGCATCTCCAAGGCGCTCGAGCTGGTCTGGAGCGCGCGCATGGTCGCTGCGGGCGAGGCGTTGGAGCTCGGACTCTTCGATCGGGTGGTTCCGCAGGCGGCACTCGCGGCGGAGACGATGAGTCTGGCGGAGCGATGGGCGGCCATGGCGCCGCTCGCCGTGCGGAAGACAAAGGAAGCGTTGTACCGCTCCGAGCACTCCACGCTCGAGGAGATGCTCGACGTCGAAATCGCCGATCAACAGGTATTGTTCGCTACACCAGAGGCCCGTCAACTGATAAGGAACCGCTGATGGTCCGCAAACTCCACAACTTTGACGACTGGATCGACTACTTCAAATACTGGCAGGACTCGATCGGCCTTCCCGAAGGCGCGATTCGCGCCTTCAAGTTCGAGGCAAAGTTCGGCGACCCGGAAGTGCCCCACATCGAGTTCGGGCATTACAAGGGCCAGCGAAAATGGCCGACGATCATGCACATCCCCGATCAGCGCATTCGTGATGCCCTGCTCAATCTGATTGTGTACCAGGGAGACACGGAGTTCGCGTCCGTCGAGCAGCAGCGCAACCTGCTGCAACACGCGCCATCGGACTACGACCTGTTGTCGCTGCAGCGCGTGATGACCGAAGAGATGCGGCACGGCTGGCAGATGTCCTACCTGCTCTGCTCGCACTTCGGTGATGAAGGCAAGCGCGAAGCGGCCAAATTACTCGAGCGCCGCGCCGATGAGGGCGAACGCCTGCTTGGCTCGTTCAACGAGATCGTCGATAACTGGCTCGACTTCTTCACCTACACCCAGTTCATCGATCGCGACGGCAAGTTTCAGCTCAAGATGCTGTCGGTCTCGGCATTCGATCCGCTGTCCCGCTCGATGGGGCCGATGCTGAAAGAGGAGTCCTATCATCTCGGCACCGGCAACAACGGGCTGCTCCGCATTGTGAAGGCGGGCAAAATGCCGGCTGAAGTCATCCAACGCTTCTTCTATAAGTGGATTCCTACGGCGTTCGACCTGTTCGGTACGGACAATTCCTCATCCGCCCACTGGGCCTATGTTTGGGGTCTCAAAGGCCGCTACGACGAGCGCGAAACCGGCGGGAACGGAGAGCCGGATAAGAGCAAGCTCAATGAGCTCGCGCGCAATCTTTATCGGCAGGAAATCGTGAAGCTCGTCGAGCGGCTCAACATTTTCATCCCCGAGCGCGACCGGCAGCTCAAGGTTCCTGATCTCAAGTTCAATCGGCGGATCGGGATGTATGCGCATCAGCATTTCACGGTCGATGGGGAGCCGATCGACGCGGCGAAGTATCCCGCGTACCTGGAATCGGTGCTGCCGCGTCCCGAAGACGTGGCTATCGTGCACGACATCGAGAAAGAGCCGGACTGGATCGAACCGAAGAAGGCCGACAGCCTCCAGCAGTGAAAATGGTTCCCCTCGTCATCGCCCATCGAGGGGCGTCGAGCGTCGAGCTCGAGAATTCCCTTGCCGCCTTTCGGGCGGCGGGTCCGTTAGGCGCTGACGGGATCGAGCTCGACGTGCACAACACGCTCGACGGCGAGCTCATCGTTCATCACGACCCATCGGTGCTCGGCCTGCCCATCGCGCAGGCGCGAGCTGGCGATCTCGCCATGCTGCATCTCGCGAACGGCGAGCCAATCCCCACATTGGCGCAGGCGCTCGACGCCATAGGCCCGCGACTCAAAGTGTTCGTCGAGATCAAAGTCCTCGATCCGCGCTGGGACGATCATTTCCTCGAGACACTCGACCGCGGTCCGAATCCCAAGGGATACGCCATTCACAGTTTCGCCTTTCACGTCGTCCGCCGGTTCGGCGAGAAGCGTCCGGACCTGCCGCGCGGCCTCCTGTCCGACGTCGAGACGCGCGATCCCAAGCAGACACTCGACGATGCCCGCGCCCAAACGCTGTGGCAGGAGCGCAAGACGCTGGACGAGAAGCTCGTCCGCACGGTCCACGATCTCGGCGCCCAGATCATTGCCTGGACGGTGGACAGCCCGTCCGACATAGGGCGATTCGTGCGCATGGGTGTCGATGGGATTTGCACGAATCATCCGGAGCGCGGGCGCCGGATAGTGGACGCTTCCTGGGCTGCATGAAGTCCCCCGTCGTCGCGGTGATCGGCGCAGGCACGATGGGTCACGGCATCGCGTATGTCGCGGCGCTCTCGGGTTGCGAAGTCCGTCTCACCGATGACCGTGCCGATGCTCTACCGCAAGCAAAAGCCAAAGTCGAGGCTCTGCTCGCCGGCGGTGTGAAACGGGGCAAACTGACTGAGGCAGACGCGGCGGCGGTGCGGCAGAGATTGCAGACCGAGCCGACCGTACGGAACGCGATCGCCGACGCCGATGTCGTCATCGAGGCCATCGTTGAGAACCTGGCGATCAAGCAACGACTGTTCGCCGAGATCGAGCGTGCCGCGCCGGCCACTGCGCTGCTCGCGAGCAACACATCCTCGCTGTCGATCGCGCAGATTGCCGCCGCGATGAAGCAGCCCGGCCGGTTGATCGGGATGCACTTCTTCAATCCGGTGCACGTGATGAAGCTCGTCGAGGTTGTCACCCACGCCGGCGCCGCCGCCGAGCGAGCCGTGGAGTTCGCGCGCCGGCTCGGCAAGGAACCGATTGTCGTGCGCGATTCGCCCGGATTCGCTTCCAGCCGCCTCGGTATCGTGCTTGGCCTGGAAGCGATGCGCATGCTCGAGCAAGGCGTCGCCAGCGCGGAAGACATCGACAAGGCGATGGAGCTCGGCTACAACCATCCGATGGGACCGTTGAAGCTCACCGACCAGGTCGGTCTCGACGTGCGACTCGCCATCGCGCAATATCTCCACGCCACCCTCGGCCAGCCGCACTACGAACCGCCCAAGATCCTGCGCGAGAAAGTGAAGAAGGGAGAGTTGGGCAGGAAAACGGGAAAGGGGTTCTACACCTGGAGCGACTGAGTCGCATCACCGACGTGCACATCCACATCCAGCCATGGCGCGACCTCAAACCCCAAGTCCAGGAGGCGATGCGCAGGGGGAAGGAATCCCATTGGGATTTCCTGCTGTCCCTCATGGACGATCCACGCGCGCTGCTCGACGTCATGGATCGCGCCGGCGTGTGGCGCGTGGGACTCGTCAACTATCCGAGTCCCGATGTGATGGGGTTCGACGATTCCACGAACACGTTCGCCGCGAAGTACGCCCAGGCGAATCCCGAACGGCTGATCGCATACGGCGGCGTGCATGCCCGCTACACGCGAGATCCCGGCGGTGACGTCGACCGGTTGATCGACCAGGGGATTCGGCTGCTGAAGATTCATCCGCCTCATCAGTGCTTTGCCGCGAACGCCTACACTGATGGGCTCGACGCGCTCGGCAAGATCTACCGCCGCTGCGAGGAACGAGGACTACCGGTCATGGTGCACACGGGCACCTCGATTTTTCCCGGGGCGCGCTCCAAGTACGGGAATCCGATGGAGCTCGATGACGTCGCGATCGATTTCCCCGATTTGCCGCTCGTGATGGCCCACGGTGGGCGGCCGCTCTACATGGAGGAAGCCTTTTTCATCCTGCGACGTCATGGCCGCGTCAGGCTCGACGTCTCGGGCATTCCGCCGTCCAAGCTGCTGGAGTACTTTCCCCGCCTAACGGAGATCGCGGACCGCGTGCTGTGGGGCACCGACTGGCCCAGCCCGGGCGTCAAGGATCTGCGGCAAAACATCGATCAATTCCTGGCCCTGCCCCTTTCGGATACCCAGCGTCGGGCCATTCTCGAAACCAACGCGCTCGCGCTTTTTCCCGGAGTTTAAGCCCCGAATGAGACCACTCTGGCTGCTGGCGACCCTGATCCCGGGCGTGCTGTCGGCGCAAGCGGGTGCGGGTCGTATCGCCTTCGAGCAGTTCACGCTGCCGAACGGCCTCCACGTCATCTACTCGGAAGATCATTCGGACCCGATCGTGACCGTTGATGTCTGGTACGAAGTGGGCTCCCGCAACGAGCGCCCCGGCCACTCCGGCTTCGCCCATCTCTTCGAGCACATGATGTTCGAGGGATCGGCGCACGTGAAAAAGTCGGAACACGATCAGCTGATTGAACGCGCGGGCGGCGATTTCAACGGCAGCACGGCGGAAGACCGGACCAATTTCTACGAAACCGTGCCCTCCAATCGGCTCAACCTCGCCCTCTGGCTCGAGGCGGATCGGATGCGGTCACTGGCGATCACCGAAGCGAATTTCGAGAATCAGCGGCAGGCGGTGAAGGAAGAGCGGCGGCTGCGGGTCGACAATCAACCGTATCAGGGCGCGTTCACCGACGGCCTCACCTGGCCGTTCGACAGCAGCAGCTGCTTCCCCTACGCGCACACCGTCATCGGGTCGATGGCGGATCTCGATGCGGCGAAGTTGGCCGACGTGAAGGCGTTCTTCGACACCTATTACGCGCCGAACAATGCGACCCTGGTCGTGGTCGGCGATTTCAGTCCTGCGCAACTCCGCAGTCTCGTCAATCAGTACTTCGCCAGCGTGCCCAGCCATGCGGCCTTGGAGCCGCCACGCTGCGATATGCCGGCCAGCACCACGTCCCGCCGTCGCGAAGTCCATGACGTGCACGCCAATCTCGATGCCGTCATCAGGCTCTATCGAGTCCCCGAGCACCGGCACGCCGACACCCCGGCGCTCGAGGTGCTCAACGTCATCCTCGCCTCAGGCGAGAGCTCGCGACTCAATGTCGCCGTCGTGCGACGCGAAAAGGCCGCCGTGGCCACCGGCGCGCTCCTAAATCCTTTCGGCTCGCGCAACGGGCCGGGTATCTGGGCGGCCTACGGAATCGTGAATCAGGGAATCTCTGCGGACAAGCTGGACAGCCTGATCGGCCTGCAGCTCGATAGCATCCGCGCGAATGGGATCACGGCAGAAGAGTTGGCGAAGGCAAAAAACATTATCCGCTCTGGAATGATCGCCTCCCGGGAGACGACCTTCGGAAAGGCGGAAGAGCTCCACCATTACCGGACGTTTCACAACTCCCTCGACGAGATCAACACCGATCTCGATCGGTTCATGGTCGTCACGACCGACGATGTGAAGCGTGTCGCGACCACCTATCTCGCCCCCAATAACCTCACGCTGGTGATCGTCCGTGCGGGTCCGGGTCCGAGGTCGGGAGGTGGACGATGAGGGCGGTTGGGCGGTTGGGCGGTTTGGCGGTTGGCGGGAGCGCGGTTCTGTTTCTAACCGCTCAACCGCTCAACCGCCTAGCGGCCCAGGAGTCATTCCCCACCCGTCCACCCGCGCCCGCCCGGCTGCGGCCCGTCCAATTCCCGCCGTTCCACGACGTCGCTTTGCCGAACGGGATGACGCTGCTGCTCGTCGAGAATCACGAGCAGCCGTCGCTGACGGTCAGCCTGAGTTTCCGCGCCGGCACGGCGTACGATCCGGCGGGCAAAGAGGGACTCTCGGATATCGTGTCTGAGCTCCTCACCAAGGGGACGCCAACCCGCGACGCCGAGCAGATCGCGGCGGCGATCGAGGGCGTGGGCGGTAGTTTGAGCGCGAGCTCTGGCAATGACTTCCTTACTATCTCCACGGACGTGCTCAGTGACCATGCCGACCTCGCGTTCGCGCTGCTCGGCGACGCCGCCCGCCGCGCGACGTTTCCCGACAAGGAATTGGATCTCGCTCGCACCAGGGCGTTGTCCAGTCTCGAGGTGGAGCTGTCACAGCCCGAAGCCGTCGCCTCGCGCGCATTCCAGAAGGAGATCTACGGCCGCCACCCCTACGGGCGTGCGACCAGCGCCGCGTCCTTCAAGGCGATCACGCGCGAGGACGTCGTGAAGTTTGCCGGCCAACGGTTGCGGCCGGCCGGCGCACTCCTGGTCGTCGCCGGGGACATCACGTTGCCCCAGGCGCGCGAACTCGCGGACAGCGCGTTCGGCGGGGGGAGGGGAACCTGGCGAGGCACGCCACCCGCGACGCCGGCGCAGCCCAGCGTGCCGACGAAGCGGAGCACCGATATCGTGCTCGTCGACCGGCCCGGTTCCGCGCAGTCGAACATCGTGATGGGGAACACGACCTTCCCGCCGACGGACACGGGGTACTATGCCGCGCGCATTGCGTCGCACGTGCTCGGTGGCGGAACGGACTCGCGGCTGTTCCTCATCCTGCGTGAGCAGAAGAGCTGGACCTACGGCTCCTACGCGGCGCTACGCCGGAACCGCGGCATCGGAAATTGGGAGGCGACGTTCCAGGGGCGCACGGAGGTGACTGACAGCGCGCTGGCGGAGATGCTGCATCAGATCGATCGGATCCGCACCCAGACCGTTCCCGACAGCGAACTGAACGCGGCCAAGGGATTCCTGGTCGGCTCCTTCCCGCTGACGATCGAAACGCCGCGGCAGATCGCCGCGGTCGTGACGACCGCGCGACTCCTGGGGCTTCCCCCCGACTATCTGCAGCGTTACCGGCAACGTCTCGCCGCCGTGAGTGGCACGCGCGCCCGCGCAGCCGCGCGGCGTGTGTTCCGCCGTAACGCACTCACGATCGTCGTGGTTGGCGACGCCAAGTCGCTCTACGACAAACTCAAGGCGATCGCTCCGGTACGGCTCGTCGACGTCTCGGGGAATCCGGAGGATCCCGCTCAACTCAACCCGGTAGTCTCCCTGGCGCCGGTTGTGTTCGATCGCAACCAGATCGTGTCGCGCAGCGACAGCTTTCAGGTGCTCGCCCAGGGCAACGCGCACGGATCGCGGGTCCTCAAGGTCGATGTCACGCCGGATTCGATCGTGTACACGCAGGTCACGAGCATCGGCGCCGGCTTACAGCAACGGTCGACCGTCGTTGTGAATGCGGACCTTTCAATGCGGCGCAGCGATCAGACGTCAACTATCCAGACTCAGCAGACGGAGACGCACCTCGCGTATGCGAATGGCCGAGTCAAAGGCACGTCGATGTCCCCGCAGCAGAATGGCACACCGAAGTCCGTTAGCGTCGACACGACGGTGACGGCGGCGACGATCGACGACAATGCGCTGAGTGTGTTTCTGCCCGCACTCCCGCTCGAGACCGGCAAGATGTTCAACCTCAGCGTGTTCTCGTCGGGTGACGGAGTGACCAAGTCGGTCAGCGTGAAGGTAGGTGCGATCGAAAACGTCGCCGTGC
>Ga0099827_10002402_pt1 | contig 10331 bp, 8 predicted proteins | sample CZO8metaG_FD_79339 | JGI IMG/M metagenome (GOLD analysis project Ga0099827, IMG submission 79339) | Vadose zone soil microbial communities from the Eel River Critical Zone Observatory, Northern California, USA - CZOApr15con1.8 metaG | ecosystem: Environmental > Terrestrial > Soil > Vadose zone ...
CCCGAATCCCAATCCAGTCATCGCGGGGGAAGTGATCGATAAAGGAGAAATCCAGTTCAATCGAGAACAATTGCGGCAGGCGCTGGCTTGGATTTCGTCGAATCCCCGCGCGTTTGCTTCACTGACAGGGCGGCGCTTTCTGAAGTTCTGGTTCCCGTATCTTGGCAGTCTTCGCTACGCGATTCCCACCGGGATTCTCACGATTCTTTCGTTCGCGGGACTGGCCATCCTGTTTCGCAAAAACCCGCGCGCCGCCTGGATGCTGGCTTCGACGTTGCTGCTCTATCCGCTCGTACATTATTTCGTGCAATTTGAAGCGCGCTATCGGTATCCCATCTTCTGGGCGACATTCCTGCCGGCAGCTTATGCGGTTCGCGAAACAGCGCGATGGCTGCGAAAGGCGCCTCAGCCAACCGTAAGCGCCGCTAAGGAACAGAACGAGCTGGTTCCCCAATTGAAGTAAGAGTTTGGTGCGGTACGAGGGACGCCGAATTGGCGATTGACTGTAAAAGAGCAACTCGATAGCGGCGCATCAGGTGCACAACAGAAGTAACCTTCCACAGGTTCCCAGAATACCAAAAGGAAACCATCGCCTGGCGATTCGTCCCAAATAGGTCTACCCACGCATTCTCCAAAAGTTGAAATGTATTGGTATGGCGTACGCTTCAATCACTTAGCCACCCATCAAGTTTGGCCCCATGAGTGCATGTGGCACAGCCCCCGAGGACTTGGCTCGAAAGATTCCGTGCCCATGGCCCCGGGTGCATATCCTTAACAACAAATCAATAGGTCAAAAGGGTATGAAACTCACTCCAACAATAGGCTTCCTGTCGTTCGCGCTCGCGATCAATGCGCAAGACTTGCCTCAGGAGCCCTACACACCTAAAACGAATGATCCAATCGTTCTCATCACGGACGTGTCGCGAGATGCCTTAAATAGGACGGCGCCGGACACGACGCGCGGGGAACAATCTGTGGGACTCCGTGCGGGCGCTGGGCGGTGCTTGTAGTGGAGGCCTAGATTCCTTCGAGGAGATTGCAATGGCGGATATCAGCGGAAAGCTGATGGCGGACTTGCTCCCAAATGGCACAGTCCGTATTGTATTTGTCCCGACCCTCGGCGGCGGAAACGAAGCCCCGGTCACAGTTAAGAATCTCACCACTGCGGAAAAGGAATTCGTCAGCACCTTCGGTGTGACACCCGTAGGCGCTGCCTGGATACGCGCAGAGGTGGAACGCAAAAAGTTCTTCTGCATATATTTGAGTCTTGATGAGGCGGTTGCGGCAATGTTTTCCGCGCATAGTTGAGACCAGGAACTTCATGGTCATGTAATTACGCGATTTCCCCGGGCGCGTTGGCCACGAAAGACAGTCCTTGACGGCCTCCCGAAATAGATTCGCATGGAGCGGTAGAGGAGCCTTTTGCAATGGCATAGGTACGCGAAAAGCAATCCCGCCTTCTCTTTGAAAACAAGCAAAAACCCCCTGTTTGCTGGAATTTTTTAAATAGGTCTGCGGAAGAAGGGACTCGAACCCCTACGGCCTTTCGGCCACCAGCTCCTAAGGCTGGCGCGTCTGCCAATTCCGCCACTTCCGCGTTGCGGGACAGTATAACATCGAGATCGCCATGACATCATCGCGAGGTCTTCTGCATTCGATGCTGGTGGTTCTCCTATGTCTCGGCAGTTTCGTAGCAAGTTGTTCCGCACAGTCGGGAGTGCCTTCGTCTCCGGACGCCAATCCCGGACGCCCCACAGTTTCGACGCCCGCGACGCTCACGCCTGTAGGGTATCTCCAGTTTGAAAACGGAATTCAGTACGCGCAGGATTCTACGGAATTCTCCACCCGACTGGGTTTGAATCAGGTCACCAAGCTCGCGGTGCATCCGCGGCTGCAACTGATCCTATTGTCCGAGCCTCTGGTGGACAGTGTAGTCGCAGGGCAGCACGACTGGCAGACGGGCGGAGTCTCGGTGGGCGCGCAAGGCGTTTTGCTTCCCGGGCACGAAATTCGCCCAACGATCTCGGTGAGTTACTTTCGGTCCATCTACTCGGGGCCCGCCCCGGACATCGACATCGGCTCGGCGAATCAATCGGCTCTGGTTCTCGTGAGCGGCGACCTGCTCGGTTTTCATTTTGACGCCAACGGAATCTTCAACGAGCAAGCGGAGGGAATTGTCCGGCGGGCGCAGTACGGGCAAACGCTTTCGGTCTCTCATCCGCTGAAGAGATTCACGCTGGCAGGAGAAATCTGGCACTTCACGCAGCCGCTCCTGCACGGCAACACGACCGGGAACCTCTGGGCTGTATCCTACGCGGCTCGTCCCAATCTTGTCGTGGACGCGGGATTCAACCACGGTTTCAACGGCACTTCCACCCGCTGGGAAACCTTCGTCGGCTTCACGTATTTGCTTCCGCATCGTCTCTGGAAAAGTCGGCCCCCGAGCCCGTAGGAGCCAACGCGATTGAAGGCCTCACCCTTTTCATCTTGACTTTCCTCCGTTTCCCTTCCATCTTTTATGACTTTGCATGGGATGTCGTGTTCTTGAGTGGGATGGAGGCGCGCGAGGGCAGTGGCAAATCCGGTCAAAGTTCGTCTGTGTTTTCATGACCGATGCTTCGATGGCGCGGCATCGTCAGCGGTGTTCTATCGCTTCTTCCGCGAGCGCATCGTGCCTGGCGCGGAATTCCATTTTACGGGGATGACGCACCGGGCGCGCCAGCCCTTCGAACCAGGGCTGTTTGATGGGGACGAAAACGCCATCGTCGATTTCAAGTACTCGAGTTCGCCTCGCGTGACGTGGTGGTTTGACCACCACCAGAGTGCATTCCTTACGCCTGCCGATGCCGAACACTTCCGAAGCGATCGCAGCGGCCGCAAATTCTACAAGCCCGAATATAAATCCTGCACGAAGCTTCTGGCGGACGTGACCTCCGGGCAGTTTGGCTTCGACGTGAAACCTCTCGCCGAACTGGTGCACTGGGGCGACATCATCGACGGCGCGCAATATCCCACGCCGGAATCCGCTGTGGGCCTCTCCGAGCCAGCCACGCAGCTGGCACTGGTGATCGAAGCGGCGCCTGAGGACGGGCTGGTGCCAAAAATTATTGCGGATTTGTCCGAGCGTCCGCTGGCGGAAATGATCAAGCTGCCGGTCGTCGCGCGGCACCTCGGGCCGTTGCTCGAACGGCATCACCGGTCCATCGATCTGCTGCGCCAGCGCACGGAGCTGCGAGACGGCGTGGTCTTCTTTGACCTGACGGACCTGGATCTGGAGGGATACAACAAGTTTATTCCGTACATGCTGCACCCGGAGGCGCGTTACTCGGTCAGCGTTATCGCGTCGCCGACACGCTCCAAAGTTTCCGTAGGGTCGAATCCGTGGAATCCGGATTCCACGGAGCACAATCTGGCGACCCTCGCGGAACAGTACGGCGGCGGCGGGCATCCGCGCGTCTCCGCGATCTCTTTTGAACCGGAAGACATCGAACGGGCGCGTTACGTGGCCCTGGAAATCGCGGAAAAGCTGCGCCGCTAATTAATGCATATCCAGACGCGCAGCCCTCAGCCCGGTGAAGCCGCATTCAACAAGGTGCATCCCGCGCTGGCAGTTCGACGTCTGGAAGTTCTTCACGTAAATTCCGAATAGCTCAACACAGAGGACACTGAGAATCCCAGAGAACTGCAGAGAAATCCGGGTTTCTCGTCCGCCCTCTATTTCTTTTCCATTCAGACCTCTGCGTACTCCGTGGCCTTTCTCGGTGTGCTCTGCGTTAAATTCCGGCCGCTTTTTGCCTTCCCCTGTAGGACTCGAAAAATAATCGAGCCGTGGTAGTATAAAAGATTCGTGGGCCGGTAGCTCAATGCCAGAGGAGCTGACTCTTAACCGCTTGCAAGGCCTGTGTTGGATTGATTTTTCAGAGGCTTACATTAAGCCAGATTAGGTTCACGCATACCGGATTCGGGGGCATTAGCGCAATATCAGTGCAAAGATTCGGGGCTTTGCACTTAGTCCGTGGGCGACTAACTCAATTGGTAGAGTAGCAGACTCTTAATCTGCGAGTTCAGGGTTCGAGTCCCTGGTCGCCCACCATTCATTTCCAGCGCGCCCGGATACTGGCCAGTCCACCATCCATCGAAGCCGAATTCCCAAATTCGCCGATGCTACCGCTGCCGCGATAGAATCGCCCTGTCATGCCTTCGCTCTACATCGGCACTTCCGCCTTCACCGCCGTCGGGTGGGAAGGGTCGTTCTATCCCAAGGGCGCCAAGCCCGCTGATTTTCTCAGCTACTACGCCCGGCACTTTAACAGCGTCGAGATCGATAGCACTTTCTATCGGTGTCCATCGGCAAGCACGGTACGCGGCTGGGCCAGCAAAACTCCGGATGGATTTGTTTTTGCCGCGAAAGTTCCACAAGTCATCACGCACGAGAAGGTGCTCGTGGATTGCGATGCCGAGTTTAAGGAATTCTTGGATACGATGGAGCTGTTGGGTGACAAGCTCGGACCTTTGCTGCTCCAATTCAGCTATTTCAACAAAAAGGCTTTCGTCGGCGTGAATGACTTCCTCGCTCGGCTCCGGCCATTCCTCAAAAAGCTCCCAAAGGGCCGCAAGTTTGCCGTGGAAATCCGAAACAAAAATTGGCTCGTTCCGCAGTTCGTAGAGGCACTGCGCGAACGCGGGGTTGCCCTTGCCCTGATTGATCAATCCTGGATGCCCCGGCCCGCGCAGTGGTTCGAGAAGTTCGACCCTATCGCATCGGACTTCACCTACGTCCGCTGGTTAGGCGACCGGAAGGGCATTGAGGAGCAAACGAAGACTTGGGACAAGGTGATCGTGGACAGGGGTGCGGAGCTATCCGAGTGGGCAGAAATTCTAGGTAAAGTTCACAAGCGGAAGATTCAGATATTCGCGTACGCGAACAACCACTACGCGGGGCACGGCCCTGCCACCGTGGAGATGTTCCAAGACCTTTGGCGTAGCCATGCGAAGGAACAACCGAAGATTGGCAAACCTGAAACTCTATTTCCTATGTGACCGGCGCGCCGATGCGTAGCCGTCGCACAGCCACTCTAACGGGCAGATTGTGATAAGGTGGTCGACGAAAATTCGAAGTGAGGGGTGGAACATGAAAGTTGGTGTTGCCGGGCAAGGCGCTTTCGGCCAGAAGCATTTGGAGGCTATGGCCAACATCCCGGGCATCGAGGTCATCACCCTGACGGGCGGAAACCAGGCCGCCACCGAAGAGGTAGCGAAGAAGTTCAAGGTCCCACATTGGACCGGCGATCTCGCGGAGAGCCTGAAGCAGCCCGGCCTGGAAGCGATGATCCTCGCAACCCCCACCGGGATGCACGCGAAGCAGGGAGAGCAATGCATGCGCGCCGGCAAGCACGTGCAAATCGAGATTCCTATCGCGGACTCCCTGGCGGATTCCGAGCGTCTGGTCAAGGTGCAGAAGGAAACCGGCGTCGTCTGCATGGGCGGCCACACGCGGCGCTTCAACCCCAGTCACCAGTACGTTCACAAGAAGATCAAGGCTGGTGAACTCAAGGTCCAGCAAATGAATGTGCAGACCTATTTTTTCCGGCGCACGAATATGAACGCGACTGGGAAGCCCAGAAGCTGGACCGATCACTTGCTGTGGCACCACGCCTGTCACACGGTGGATCTGTTCCAATATCAAACCGGCGAGATCGTTTCCGACTGTTACGCCGTGCAAGGCCCGATACACCCCGAGCTGAAGATCGCCATGGACATGGGGATCTTGTTGAAGGCGCCCTCGGGAGCGATTTGCACACTGTCGCTGTCATTCAACAATAAAGGACCACTGGGCACGTTCTTCCGCTACATCTGCGATAACGGCACGTACGTTGCTCGCTACGACGACCTGGAAGATGGAGAGCAGAATAAGATCGACCTGTCCAAGGTGGACGTGTCGATGAACGGCATCGAGCTTCAAGACCGCGAGTTCTTCGCCGCGATTCAGGCGAAGCGCGAGCCGAACGCTAGCGTCGCTCAGTGTTACACGGCCATGCAGGTCTTGGACAGGCTCGAAAAAATCCTCAACTCGGCGGCGAAAGCCACTGCATAGACGCAGTTTTGGTTTCGCCTATCTGTCGGGGACAAGGATTGTCACCACAAATGGAGGGTTGTGTTGACGGCGTGCTGGTGACGGGCAAATCTTCAGAGTGGCGCGCCCGGAGGGAATCGAACCCCCGACCCTCTGCTTAGAAGCTACGCAGTACAAAACTCTAAGTGCCGCTTCTGGTGTCGCTTACGAGGAAGCGCGTCATTTATCTCGCCCTTGAATTGGACCGAAGTTGGACCGAAACCGACCACTGCAATGAGCTAATGCTTCTAGCGGGCGTTGTCACCGTCATGGAGTTATCCCGTGTGGAGCGTAAAGCGCCGCTGGAGTGAGTTGCACGGATTCTGTTTGAGATATACAATTACAATGTATATCAAGGAGGGCTGATGCAGGTATCGAAATGGGGTAATAGTCTGGCGGTGCGGTTGCCCACGGCTGTGGTTGACGCGCTCGATCTCAAAGAAGGCGACCAGATCGAGATTCGAATTGCTCGTGAGCGGGTGTTCGAAGTGAGCCGCGATCAAAGCAAACCTCACGCGCTCGCTCGTCTACGCAAACTCCGACGCGCTTTACCTCCCGGATTTGTTTTTGATCGAGAAGAGGCCAATGCCCGGTAAGGCTTTCTTCGATACGAATGTGCTGATCTATGCTGTGGCGCACAACGAGCCACGGAGCACGCAAGCTGAGCAACTCCTCGCATCGGGAGGAGTCCTCAGCGTGCAGATCTTGAACGAATTCGCCTCTGTGGCTCGCCGAAAAATCTTAATGTCCTGGAGTGAGGTGACGGAAGCGTTGGATGCTTTTCGAGTTCTCTGTCCTTCTCCGCTGCCCATCACCATTGAAATGCACGAAGCGGCACTCAAAATTGCGGAGAAGCACGGCTACAACATCTATGACGCGCTGGTCGTTTCCGCTGCATTGGAAGCTGGATGCACGACTCTCTATTCCGAAGACCTTCACGATGGCCAGACAATTGATGGACAACTGACCATTCGAAATCCGTTCGTTGGATCATCCGGCTAGCAATCTCGTGAAAGGTACAGCCCGAGCAATGACCACTGTGCGGATGCCCCTCAAGCAGCCGAGAACAGCTAAAGCTTTCTTTCGTTCCCGCCATCGGCCCCCTTTGATGATCCCTGCGAGGTTTGACGCTGCACCGCTCGGAACCTCCTTTTCAATGAACCGAAGGGGGACGTCACGATGCTGTACCTCCATTCATCCAAGCTGCTGCGGCCTGAGAAGACCTCTGTTGCTCATCCAGCTCAGCCTTCCGAACTCTCACGTACGCCCGGACAGTCGATTCCCCGATATCGCATCCTGGCATCTCGACTTGCATGCGCTGCAGTGCTGCTCGAACGGTCCGACGATGTACTTTGTATTTTGGGGCGACCCCCCTGATGGTTCCTAGCCCGTGTTCGTATTCCCAACGAAGTCGTTTGTAGAGCTGCGTTCTGTCCTCCAACATTTCCGATGGCCAATAGCCTTTGATGTTTGTTGTTCGCAGGAGTTAATCCTGTTTGAAACTTCTGAAGAGTCACCTTGATCCCAATCCGCCGCTGCCCTTATTGTCAACACATTTTCCAACCCTCGCCTTACCGACTCCAGCAGCACGTTTGCAGCCATGCGGAATGCCAACGTTGTCGCCGCGCCGCCGACCACCGGCAAAAGATCGGGACTGATCCCTATGTATGGATATATTTCTCATCTCCATTTGAGTGATCCTGTTGGTTTGCCACGAACAAGAGTAAAGTTGAAATTGCCAAACCGACCGAGAAATAACCACTGGAAGACCGCAGATTCGATGGGTGAATCAACATGCTCATTACTTCCCATCTGTTCGAAGCGTACCTCAAATGTCATACCAAATGCTTTCTTCGGTCGCTCGGAGAAACGACAACCGAAAATTGCTATTCGGACTGGGTTCAGGATCAACAAGCTTCTTATCGTAGTGAGGAGATTAAACGCCTTACACAAGGAGCTGCGCAGAATCAGTGCGTCACCGGGCCGATCGATAGGGAAAATGTACAGTCCGCGAAATGGCGCTTCGCGGTAGAGACCACTGTGCGGGCACAGAATCTGGAATCGACCATTCATGCTGTGGAGCGCCTGACGTCAGAGGGGCTGGAGCTGTTCATCCCCATTCGATTCATCTTCACGAACAAACTACACAAAGATGCAAAGCTGCTGCTAGCGTTCGATGCGTTTGTGTTATCCAAATTGCTGGGCCGCGAGGTCGGCCTGGGCAAGATTATCTACGGAGACGACCGCGCCACACTCAAAGTCAACACCGACGCGCTGGTTAGCGAGGTGCGCAGAGTGACTGAGAAGATTGGCGCTCTCCTTTCCAGCAATTCGCCTCCCGAACTGATTCTCAACCGCCATTGTCCCCAGTGCGAGTTTCAGAACCAATGCAGACAGAAGGCGATTGAGAAAGACGAACTGAGCCTCCTCTCAGGCATCACTGAGACCGAACGCCAGGGCCATCGCAGCAAGGGGATATTCACCGTCACGCAGCTTTCCTACACTTTCAGGCCGCGCAGAGCGCCCAAGAGAGCAAAGAATCCTGCAACGCCGCACCACTTTGCGTTGCAGGCGCTCGCCATTCGGGAGGGCACTGTTTATATCCACGGAACTCCTCGTTTTCCTAAGTCAGAGACCCAAGTATATCTGGATATCGAGGGACTGCCTGACAACGAGTCTTATTACCTCATTGGCGCTTTGGTTGTCTCCGAAGGGAAAGAGATCTTCCGCTCGTTTTGGGCAGATCACGAATCAAAAGCCCCGGACATATTCTCCCAGTTTGTCGAAGCGGTCTGCCAGTGGTCTGATTTTCGAATCCTGCATTTCGGAAGCTATGAAACAGTCGCCTTGAAACGGATGAAGACGAGACTGCCAGAGTCCCTCCACGCGAAGATGGATGCGATTCTCGAGCGAGCAACAAATGTGCTATCGGTCATACACCCTCACGTCTATTTTCCGGTCTATTCCAATGGCCTTAAAGATATTGGCCGCTTTCTTGGGTTTGAGTGGACCCATGAAAACGCCACAGGGCTGCAGGCCATAGTTTGGCGAAAGAATTGGAACAAGACTAACGCCCCCGATATCAAAGCTCAACTGCTTCAATACAACCAGGACGATTGCCGTGCATTGAAGCACGTCGTTGAGTCTATCGGATGGTTGATCTCGTCGGACGCGCCAACGCCGCCTGGTCATGCGCGAGGTTCAGCAATCAATACAGCGGATTTGAGACCAGCGAGTTGCAGGTCTCACAGATTTCGGACAATCGAGTTCGCTCTGCCCGGCTTTGACGTTGTCAATCGATCCGCATACTTCGACTATCAGCGTCAAAAGATTTTCGTCCGAGCCAGCACATCACTCAAGCGAGTACTTACGAAAGCCGTGCCAAGGCGGCCGCGTCTAAAACCAAATAAAGCTCTTCAAATCGCGGCCAAGAAGTGCGTTTCGTGCGGGAGCAGGAAGATTTCTCAGTTGCAGCCACTCAAGAGAACGGTGATCGATTTGAAGTTTTTCAGGGGTGGTGTAAAGAAATGGGTCACAGATTATCATTCGTGGAACTACAAGTGCGCGAAGTGCGGCACTCGCTTTGCTCCAGAGGGTGTTCCCAGAGGAAGAGCACCAAAGTACGGACCCGGGCTTGTCACTTGGTGTATGTATAACAATTTGGTCTGTGGGCAGAACCTCTTGAGGGTCCGACGAGCATTAGATGAAATCTTTGATCTTGACATCCCACGGCCCACAATTTTCCGTTTTAAGTCATCGCTGCGTGAAACGATTCAACCGATATACAACAGAATCCTTGCCCACCTATTAACAGGATCGCTGCTTCATGTTGACGAGACTGAGGTGAAGTTGAGAGGTTGCAAGGGTTATGTTTGGGTGTTTGCAAGCATGGACGCAGTCTATTATGAGTATCGGGACTCCCGAAAGGCTCAATTTCTTGGACAGCTTCTCGATGAATTTCAGGGCGTTCTCATTTCTGACTTCTTTACCGGGTACGACTCCCTAAAGTGCCCCCAACAGAAATGTCTAATACATCTTATACGAGATATGAATGAGGATTTGCTCGGCAATGGCTTTGACAATGAATACAAGGATATGGCGCAGAGATTCGCGCACCTGTTGCAGCAGATTGTCGAGACGGTTGACAAGTATGGCCTGAAGCGGCGGCATTTTCGAAAACATAGGAATGATGCAGTCCGGTTCCTCAAATCAGTTGAGA
>Ga0099827_10002403_pt1 | contig 10331 bp, 10 predicted proteins | sample CZO8metaG_FD_79339 | JGI IMG/M metagenome (GOLD analysis project Ga0099827, IMG submission 79339) | Vadose zone soil microbial communities from the Eel River Critical Zone Observatory, Northern California, USA - CZOApr15con1.8 metaG | ecosystem: Environmental > Terrestrial > Soil > Vadose zone ...
TACGGAGAGCGTGCGCAGTTCGGGAGGGCGATCAACCGCATGGTGGCGTCGGGCGAACTCAGCGGGCCGATCGTCATCACGCGGGACCATCTGGACGCTGGCTCGGTGGCGTCCCCGTACCGCGAGACGGAGGGGATGCGGGACGGCTCCGATGCGATCGCGGACTGGCCCTTGCTTAACGCACTGCTGAACACCGCCGCGGGCGCGGATCTGGTCGCCATTCACAACGGCGGCGGCGTGGGCGTCGGCTATTCGACGCATGCGGGCGCCCTGCTCGTGTGCGACGGCACCGAGGACGCGGAGCGGCGGATCGTGCGCGTCCTGACGACGGATCCGGGGATGGGCGTTGTGCGCCACGCCGACGCGGGCTACGAGGACGCCATCCGGTTCGCGGCCGAGCACGGGATCCGGATGCCCTCGCGGGAGTGATCGAATGGTGGCGCAGGCGCACCCCTCGGTGGCCGTGGACGGGATCGTCCTCCACGGCGGCAAGCTCGTTGCGGTCCGCCGGAAGAATGAGCCGTATCGCGGGATGCCCGCCCTCCCGGGAGGCTTCGTCGAGTTGGGCGAGACGACGGTCATCGCGGTCGTCCGCGAGGTCCGAGAGGAGACCGGCCTCGAAACGAGCGTGAAGCGGCTCGTCGGGGTCTTCTCCGACCCAAGGCGGGACCCGCGAGGCCACGTCATCTCGATCGTGTACGAGCTCGATGCCGTTGGCGGGCGCCTGAAGGCGGGCAGCGATGCCGCGGCGATCGTTCACGTGAATCTGTCCGCGGTCCCCGTGATGGCGTTCGACCACAACGAAATCGTGCGCGTGTGGCGCGGCCTCTAAAGTTGAGCCCGCGGCGCGGACCACGCTCTCTTGGCGGTCCCCGGGATCCATCCCAGGAGCACGAGCATCACGGAAACGGTGATCAGGAGGCCAAGACCGGTCGCGGTCGTTTCCGCACCAGCCAGGGTGACCGCCGCGATGCCGAACGCCGCGAACCGGGAGACCATCGCCGCGGAGCCGGCGAGGATTCCCGCCCGGGAACCGGCGGCCACGCTCACCCACAAGATCCACGCGGCTGCAATCACCAGAAAGATGATCGACAAGGCGTACGGGAACAGGCTCTCAGTCCCGACCGCGAGGACGGGCACGGAAGGGAAAGCGAGGAAGAACGCGATTGCAGCGAACAGCATCTTGTACGAGCGTCCGTACCCATACAATTCGCGGTAATGACGTCCGACTTCCCCGGCGGACCCGACCGCCGCCAGGGATGCGTTCACGTTCCCGCCGTTCGCAGCGGTGGACTCGGCGATGTGACCCCTCAGCTCGCGGAGAATGTCGTCCCGCACTCCGGGTTCCATCCCGGACATCGCGCGTCGGACTTGTTCCAAGTACTCGTCCGGCGGCGTCATCGGGCGTCCTCCAGGACGCGTTCCGCGCCGGCGGTCATGGCGTCCCAAATCGCGAGGGCCTCCGCCAACGCGGTCCGACCGCGGTCCGTGAGCCGGTAGTACTTCCGAGGCATGCCGCTCTCCGGTTCCTGCCACCGGCTCAGCACGAACCCGCGCTCCTCGAGCCGCCGGAGCGCCGGGTACAACGTCCCCTCCTTCAGATCGAAGAACCCGTTCGACCGCTCGCGGAGTTCGCGGAGAATCTGGAACCCGTACTTCTCCTTCTTCGCGAGCAGCGCGAGCAGGCACAGTTGGATCGAGCCCTTTTTCAGCTCCGCGGTCCACTCCGGCGAGACTTCGGGCATCCGGTTCGCCTCGTATCCGGGGCACGCTATATCGGCTTTCGGTCGCCGGTCGCAAGTTCGACGCTCGCGCGGATTCGGTCATACGGTTGCATCCCTCCGAGGAACGCGATCATCGTCTGGATCCGAAGAAAAAAGGGGAGGGGAGACGCCTACTTTTGGCGCCTCGCCTTGGCTCGCAAGTACAGGGCGGGACCCATGGCAATGCCAACGACCGCCAGCTGCGCCGCGAGGATCGTGAAGGGGGTGAGGTTCACGCCCACCGGCAGATTGACGAACGCTTCCGTCGAGATCTCCGGGTCGTGACTGATCACCTGGCCCGCCGGATACACAAAGGCTCCGCGCAGCCAGAAGCCCATGAAGTACGCCCCGTCATGGCCAAACGCGATTCGGCCCCCGCCTTGGAGGTTGAACGTCATCGTGGCGGCCTGGCCGTCCACCGTGACGTTCGTCGCCCATCGGAACCGGCCGATCCGCGTGTAGGTGTCGTTGAAGTACACCCGGTCTCGGGTGAAGAGTTCGGGGTGGGTCGGCGCCGTCGCGTTCAGCGTGGCGTCGCCGATCGTCCGGGTCCCGTCGTCCGCGTGGTCTCGCATGTACGCCTGGTGGATGAATTCCGCCGTCCGCTCGGGGATGTAGTTCCCGAACACCAGGTGGGTCTCGAGCGCCAGACGGTCCGTGGGGTAAGCGAAGTCCCAGCCTTCGATCAGGTGATCGTACTTCGCGCCCATCGCAACGGCCGGGCCGGTGACGTTCCGGTACCCGAGGAATTCGACATGCGTGATGTCGTAGCGGTTTCCGTCATCGACGGTCACCCGGTACCAGGGGACGTTCGCGGTCACATCGTGTGTGCCGACCACGAGGTGGAACGTGAACGCGACGTGGTTCAGCATGCCATCGCTGAGATTCGTACTGTCAAGCACGTGCGTGTACGCCAAGTTCGTTGCCGATACGGTGAAATTCACGGACGTGACGCCGCCCGAGGTTTCATTCGTCAGGCCGGTGAGCTCCCACGCCGTGTGGAGCATGAGTACTTTCACGGGCACGTTCTGGGTGAGCGGCACGTGGAACGGGTCGACACTCGTGAGGTCGAATCCATCCGTTGCGTTTCGCTCTCGGAATTCGATGAACCGGTTGAGGCTCTGGGCCAAGACCGTGTACACCGGGATGCCGCGGGACGCCAGCTCGTTCCCTTGCCCGTCGACGATCTGCGCGCCGCCGAGGAACCGCTTGTACTCCGCGAAAATAACGATGTCGTTCAGATGCTCGCTCGTTCCGTACCGAACGCCGAACAGGGCGTCTCCCGCTTTCACCGCGATCAGATTCCCGCCATCGAATCGGTCCGTGGGAATGGGGCCGATCACGACAGGAGTCAGGTCGCGGTGGGCGGCCGCTGCCGTCCCCATCAGACCGAGGGGCCCGACCAACATTGCGGCCACGACCAACACCGCCGCCAAGATGCGCATTTTCTTCACCTTCCGTGTGAGGCGCTACAACCTCACTATGGACATAGCGACACTATGTATTGATGCATATTTAAAACGAGCCTCACGATTCTCACCTTAAGCCCATATACTTCGGCATCGATGCACGAAAACGGTGCCTCGCCTCGTCCTTCTTGACGCCAACGCGCTGCTCATGCCATTCCAATTCCAAGTCCATCTCGATGCGGAGCTCCGTCGCGTCGTGGGCGACGTCGAGGTGGCGGTTCCGACCCCCGTCTTGGCGGAGCTGGACCTCTTGGCGGACCACGACCGGAACGCGCGGGCCGCGGCAAAACTCGCGAAAAACTACCGGACGATCGAAGGCCATGGCTCCGCGGACGACGCGCTCCTCGACCTCGCCGCGGAACAACGGGCCGTCGTGGTGACGAACGACCAGCCTCTCTTGGACCGGCTGAAGGCCGCCGGCATTCCGCGTGTCTTCCTCCGATCGCGCAACCATCTCGTCGCGGAAGGCTTGTGACACTGCGGAAGGAATAAGGACGCGCCGGTCCTCCCCGGCGCGGTTGAAGCCGTATCACGTCGAAACGCTGAAGGCGATCGCCCTTCTCGGCGGGACGAAAGAGTACGTGAACCTGTCTTCGGGAGAGCTCGGCAAGCTGGTCGGCGTGAGTCAGCAGAGCGCGTCGCAGCGGATCCTCGAGCTGATCCGGGAAGGACTGGTCGCGCGCGACCTGGCGACGCGCCGCCAGCGGATCCGACTCACGCCGCGGGGTGGAGAAGTGCTCCGGAAAGAGTATGCCGACTACCAGCGGATTTTCGAGATCAAAGAAACGGTGACGATCTCCGGAGCCGTCACCAGCGGCCTGCACGAGGGCGCGTTCTACATGCGGCAGAAAGGGTACAAAGACCAGTTCCGCAAGAAGCTCTGGTTCGAACCGTACGAAGGCACGTTGAACCTGAAGATCGCGGGTCCGGATCTCGCGAAGCTGCAGATCCTCCAGGAGAGCCCGGGGATCGAGATCGCCAGCTTCGACGCCGCGGGACGCACGTTCGGCGGCGCGAAATGTTTCCTCGCGACGGTCGGGCATGTCGACTGCGCGGTGATCATGCCGATCCGCACGCATCACACGGATGTCCTCGAGGTGATCTCGAAGCACTACCTTCGCGGCTCGCTCGGGCTGAAGGATGGCGACATCGTCGAGCTGAGCGTGAGCCTCTGAGGCTTCGCGATGGGCCCACCCACACCGTCAGTTTCATCATCCGTGACGCAATTCGGTGCGGCCGTGCGGCAGATGGGACCGTACTGGATACTCCTGGCCGTGGCGATCGCCGCGACCCTCACGTTGCCCGTTGCCGTCCTCGTGTTTGCCCCGCCCCGCTCTCGAGCCAGGAGACTCCGGCGGCCCGATTGGTCTCGACACCGCCATGATGCATTTCGGCACGCCGTGTTTCGTGCAGTTCCTCGTCTTTGACGAGGCGCATCACGCTGTCTACAACTCCTCGAAATGGGGGGGGATGTGTCCAGGTCCTCACCGATGAAAGCCACGCACCGGGTGAGTCCTGGAGATGGGTGTTCCGCTGGGGCCTGACGACGGACGCGGGAGGCCCGCTCGCCGATGGTCAGCACTACGAAGTCGTGCCCTCCTTCCTCTGGGTCTACGCGGGCGACTATCAGCGCTATGTGTCGCGGACGAACGTCGCCACGTTCACAATGGCCGCTTTCACGACTTAGACGAGGCGCTCTAGAATCGTCTTTCCACGTATCGGAGAACGCTGTCGAAGACCGCTTTCCCGTCGCCGTACACCGGGTCCCCGCCTGGCTGCCGCGTCCAATCCGGACGCAGATGGCGGAAGAAGCATCGTTCCGGGTGCGGCTGCACGCCGAACACGTTCCCGTCCCGGTTGCACAGGGCCGCGAGGTTGAACGTGGTCCCGCTCGGGTTCCATGGGTATCCGGCGTACTTGCCGCGGTCGTCGACGAATCGGAACACGACCTGATCGTTTTCGAGGAGCTCCTTCAGGATCCGCTTCTCGCGGTCCTCGGGGAACAGCAGCTTGCCTTCGGCGTGAGCGGAGATGAAGGTGACGATCTGGCCCTTCTTCAGGGTCCGGGTGAAGGCGCATGATCCCGCGTTCTCCATCCGAAGCAAGCTGGGCCGGCACTCGTAGTGGCTCGAGTCGTTCGTCGCGAGGACCGCCTCCGGCTCTTCGGTCATCACGCCCGCCAAGGCGGGCAAGAGACCCGCTTCGACGAGGACCTGAAATCCGTTGCACACCCCGAACACCGGCTTGCCGGCCTTCACGAACCCGACGAGGTCCTTCGAAAGCTTCGACCGCATGCGGGCCGCGAAGATCGTCCCCGCGCGGACGTAATCGCCCGCGGCGAACCCGCCCGGGATCATGAGGATGTCGTAGTCGTCGAGGTCGCGTCGCAAGTCCGCGGGTGCGTCCCCGGTCAGCTGCTTCAGATGGACCTTCTCCGCCTGAGCGCCGAGATGACGGAAGTAGGCGACGGACTCGTCCTCGCAGTTCGTGCCCTCGATGTAGACGACCGCAACCCGGACGTTCGAGCGTTTCACGAGACCACCACCTGATTCGGAATGGCCTCGCTCCACGCCTTCCGCATCACTGGGATGGCGAGGGAGGTCCATTGGCGGCCGCGTCCGAGGTGCAGCGACCGTCCACCGGTCGTGCCGAGGTACGTCGTCGGGATTCCCTCCATCAGGTGCGTGAACGCCTCGTACCGGTCTTTCGCGACTTCGATGAGCCAACGGCCGTTCGATTCGGAGAAGAGCTGCACGTCCCAGCGCATCGGGTCCATCGCGGTCGTCTTGAGGTCCGCCCCGATGTCGCCACCGAGGCACATCTCCGAGGCTGCGACCGCCAGGCCGCCGTGGCTTAGGTCGTGCGCCGCGGCCACTATCCCGGCGCGGATCGCGCGAAGGAGATGGTCCATCGACGCTCGCAAACCCAGCGGATCCACCGTGGGAACGGGAGCGGTGCCGCCTCGGAGGCGCAGGTACTCGGAGCCGCCGAGTTCCGCCTGCGTCGGCCCAACCAGCACGACCGGATCGCCCTCCCGCTTGAAGTCCGACGTCACGCACTGTCGCAAGTCCTCGACGATTCCGACGCCGAGCACAACCGGGGTGGGCGGGCATGGCCCGCGGGCCGATTCGTTGTAGAACGAGACGTTCCCGGACGGAATCGGGATTCCCAAGGCCTTGGCGGTCGTACCGATTCCCCGCGCCGCCTCACGGAAATACCAGAGCCGATCCGGCTTCTCCGGATTGCCGAAGTTCAGGCAGTTCGTGAGCGAATGCGGGCTCGCCCCCACCGCGACCAGGTTGCGGCACACCTCGTCGACCGCCGACGCCCCGCCGCGGTACGGATCGATCGCGGTGAAGTGCGGCGTCGAGGCGACCGAGATCGCGAGCGCTCGCCACGAATCGATTCGGGGTCGGATCACGGACGCATCGCCGTGGGCGGCTTTCCCGATGACGCCCTGAAGCGGCTTGAGCACCGTGGATGCGCGCACCTCGTGGTCGTACTGGCGAACCACGTACTCCTTCGATGCGACGTTCGGATACGCGAGGATCTTCAAGATCGTCGACCGATAATCCTGGGGCTCCCGCGGGAGTCGGAGGTCTTGACTCGGGAGGGTGGCGGGCGGCTTGTACGGTCGCGTGTACTCCGGTCCGCCCGTGTAGAATGCGAGGTCCATCTCGAGGACGACGGTCCCTTCGTAGCGGACGCGGCACACCTTCTCCGGGATCACGCGACCGATGACGGTGGCGGGGACGTCGTACAGATCAAAGATTCGCAGGACCCGGTCCACGTTCTCCGGGAGCACGGCGAGCATCATCCGCTCCTGGCTTTCGGAGACCCAGATCTCCCACGGCGCGAGTCCCTCTTCCTTGAGGAGGACCTTCTCGAGGTCGACCTCCGCTCCGAAGCCGCCCCCGAGGGCCATCTCGCCGATCACGCACGATAGGCCGCCCCCGCCGAGGTCCTTCAGGCCGTCCAGGAGCCCGGCTTGGGCGGATTCGACGCACGCATGGATCAACGGCTCTTTGAGGATCGGATCGCCCAGCTGGACGGCGCCGGCTTCCCATCCCTCGACGGCTTTTTCGGTCAGGTCGACGCTCGCATAGGTGACGCCGTGGATCCCGTCGCGGCCCGTGCGGCCCCCACCGAGGATGAACACGGCGTTCTCCGAGCCGACGCGGTTCCGAACGATCTGAGATTTCTTCCCGAAGCCGACGCACGCCACGTTGACGACGATGTTCCCGAGGTAGCCTTCGTCGAACACGATGCAGCCCGCGACCGTCGGGATTCCGACGCGGTTCCCGTAGTCGCGGATGCCTGCGACGACGCCGCCAAAGAGATACTTCGGATGTCTCGTGCCGCGGGGCAACTTCTCCATCGGGTAATCGAGCGGGCCGAAGTGCAGCGGATCTGCGAGGGCGATCGGCTGGGCGCCCATCGCGAGGACGTCGCGCAAGATCCCGCCGATGCCCGTGTTCGCGCCGCCGTAGGGCTCGATCGCGGACGGATGATTGTGGCTCTCGATACGCAGGGCGTACGCGTGGTCTTCGTCGAATTCGACCACGCCGGCGTCCCCTCGGTCGATCACGTACGGCGCTTGAACCGGGAAGATGAACTCCTTGAGAATCACCTTGGAGGACTTGTAGCAGCAATGTTCCGACCACGCCTGTCCGAGGCTCTGGAGCTCCACCTCGGTCGGGTCGCGTCCGAGATCCTGGAAGTGCGCCTGGATCCGCCGCATTTCGTCCACGCTGAGTGCGAGCCCCATCCGTTCGCTGATCGCCGCGAGTTCGTGTGCCGAGGCGTCGCGCAACGTGATGTCATGGAGCGGGAACGGGAGGGCCCTCCGCCGGATTCGATCGCCCAACCCTTCGCCTCGTTTCGGAGAGTCGCCCGCGATACATTATGCTTCTCGTTTCTCCTGAGGAGAAACGTTCCTGGGCACCGAAGGGCACGGAGAACGTTCAAGTAGCTCCGCGCACCCATGCGGGCCTGCATGCGACGGCCCTTCCGAGAGGCGCTCGCCTCCACGCCGGTGGTCCTCGAAATCGTCCCGCCGGGACGGCGGGTGAGCGAGAAGGCCGTGAACACGTTCGTCGAGCGGGTTCGCGATTCGGTCCGTTCGCTGGAGAACCTCGATGCGGTGAACATTCCGGAGGTCCTCGAGGAGAACCACGCGGGACAGCCTTTCTACCGTGATTTGGATCCGCGCGACTTCGCGGCCCTCCTGGGGGACCTCGGAGTCGAGCCGATCGTGAACAAAGTCGTCGCACACGTTCCGTCCGAGTCGGTCCTTCGACGTTGGATCCAAGAATCACTCGAGCAACACGGCCTACGGAACTTCGTGCTCGTCGGCGGGAACAGCAGCCGCGTTCGATATTCCGGCCCTTCGGTGGTCGAAGCGAACCGTCTCTTGCGGAACGCGACGAAGGGGCGTAACGACATCGCGCTCGGGAACATCACGATCGCGGAACGCGATCACGAGGTCGATCGACTCGTCGAGAAGACACGAGCCGGCTGCGATTTCTTCACGACGCAGGTGTTGTTCGAAGCGGAGCCGATGGCGACCGTCCTGCGGGCGTATGGCAGGCGGTGTTCCTCCCAGAACGTGAAGCCCGCGACCGTGCTCTTGAGTTTCGCGCCGGTTTCGGATTACCAGGACATCGAGTTCCTCGTGTGGCTCGGGGCCACGGTATCGCCGAGGACGGAGGAAGCGCTCCTCCCTTCCCCCGGTGGCCCGCCCGGAAGGGCATCGCTGGAGGTCGCGCACACATTGTGGTCGCATCTCCACGCGGCCGCCGCCCAATCGCATCCGGCGGTTCCGCTCGGCGTGAACATCGAGGAGGTCTCAGTCCACAACTTCGACCTCGCGGTGCAGATGGCCCGCGAGTTCCCCTCGTGGCGCGGAGGCGAAGGTGCGTCCGCGATTCCGGACCTGGCACCGGAGGCCCGAGGTCGAAGCCGAAAGCGCGGCTCGCGGTGACCGCCGATGGCGCGGCCAAACTCCCGAGTTCGGACCCCATCCTCCGTCGCCCCGGCCATGTTTAAATAGCTCCGCGAATCTCTGCGCCTCACACCTGCCCGGCCGCGATCGGCCGAGGTGCCTCGGGGGAATGAGGATGGGCAAAGAGGACCGGGACCAATGGATCGTGAAGTGCCCGAAGTGCGGGCGCATCCGCGAGTCGTGCCGCCACGTCTCCCGCGATGATGTCCGCCGGATCATCCACCTCCTCGGTGCCGGCGTCGAGGTGTACCAGGCCGAGGACGAACGAGAGCCGCCGGAGTCCCACGTCCACGAGGCGCCCCGCCCCGTCGCGCAGACCGTCACGCCGCGCTTCACGATGGCCGACCTCGTCTTGGCCGAGGCGACCCGGGAGGGTCTCCTCGACGCGCTGACGGAGCTGAGGCACAAAGGCCTCATGTACCGCCGCTGGGGCCTGAAGAAAGTCATGAAAAAGACGAAAGGCCTGAGCCTTCTCTTCGCGGGCCCGCCGGGGACCGGCAAGACGATGGCCGCCGAAGCGATCGCCAGCGAACTCGGACGGCCGCTCCACGTCGTCAACTACGCCCAGCTGGAGAACATGTGGGTCGGCGAGACGGAGAAGAACATCGAGCACGTCTTCCATGCGTCCCTCGAGGCCGGCGCGGTCCTCTTCTTCGACGAGGCCGACGCGGTCTTCCAACGTCGCGGTTTCATGGCGACCCCGTGGATGAACCGGGATGTGAACGTCCTCCTGGCCCAGATGGAGAACTATCCGGGCGTCGTCGTCCTCGCGACGAACCTCGCGAAAGTGATGGACCGGGCCCTCGATCGGCGGGTCGACATCGCGGTCGAATTCCCGATCCCCGATGCGGCCTTGCGGCAGAAGATCTACACGCGCCTCGTGCCGAAAGAGGCGCCGTTATCGAAGGACATAGACTACGAGATCCTCGCGAAGAAATACGTGATGAGCGGGGGTTCGATCCTGAACGTCGTGCGACAGGCGATGCGCTCATCCCTCCGGCGCGGCAAGCGTCACCGGATCACCATGGCCGACTTCACAAATGCGGCCGAGCGGGAAATGAAGAAGTCGACCCTCATGGCCGCGGACCACCTGCA
>Ga0099827_10002408_pt1 | contig 10320 bp, 12 predicted proteins | sample CZO8metaG_FD_79339 | JGI IMG/M metagenome (GOLD analysis project Ga0099827, IMG submission 79339) | Vadose zone soil microbial communities from the Eel River Critical Zone Observatory, Northern California, USA - CZOApr15con1.8 metaG | ecosystem: Environmental > Terrestrial > Soil > Vadose zone ...
CGCTATCCGAAGGCTTCAGCCATTTCGTTTCCTCCATAGCTGCTCCGGTTGCTTCCGGCTGGAGCCGTTGCCGGGTGGGCCTTGCACCCACTGGAAAGCGCCGCCTTCTCACGGCGCACACCCGAAGCGGTCACTCAGGCTACTTGGCTTCGCATACGCCGCTACCGTGAGCGCTATTGCAGAGAGGAGATGAGTATTCCCCAAAAGTGCTCGGCCGCTTGCTCTACGGAGAGTTTAGCGTCTGATGCGCCGTGAAATGACATTCCCAGCGGCTTTAAGAAAAGAGCTTGGTCATCGTGCTGAACTGACAATTCCTCGTTGAAGCTGTTGCCCCGAGATGATGCGTCGCTGGAGTAAGTGATGCTACCTCGTCGAACCCCCCCACCTAGATTTATGGCGCATTCAGCTTGCCTGTTTCCGCTGCGGTAAATCGTTGCTGTGAAGGTGTTTGCATCAATCCGGCGGAAGCGACATTCAGTATCGGGGTGACGTGCTCGGAGTTCCTGGAGAGATCCGTTGAAGAATTCAGCGAGAAATTCGAAAGCGTCGTGCAAGAAATCATCTTTGTCCGCCTCGGTGAAGGTCTTCAGCAATCGCATGTTGCTCGACCTGGAAAGCGGCCTTGCTGGGGGCGCGATCGTCTGTTCTCGCGTGGTGTCCGGCCGACGTGCAGGCGACGCCACACGGGATGTCCCACGCTCCACCACCTTGCGGACTTGCTGCGCTACATCCGTATATGCCTCGTCGAAGTTGGCCCATGTCGTTATGGGTTTGCCATCACGAGGCACGGCCAACAGCGAACCAAACGGCGATGATTGCCAGTGACACGGCCGGATGATAACGGGTATGACCGTCGCCTCGTTTGCGGCATGACGCTCCATAGCACGCCGCATCTCAATGCCATAACAGTAAGGCGAGGCGAGGAAGCTGGCGCTGATCAGTAGCAGGATGACGTCCGCCTGCTCAAGCTGCTGATCTATTTCCTGACCGACTTCGGTACCGGCAAGGATGCGCCGGTCATGCCATGAGTCGATCAGCCCTTGATGCTTGAGCGACGCCAGATGCTTTTCGAGCTGGTCGCGGTACTGCTCGTCATCGTGCGAGTAAGAAAAGAAAATCTTTGCCATGCTGCTCCAGTCCCTACGCGAGCATCATCTTGATCAGCCCACGTTGAGCCGAGCAGAAGTGTATCGCAACAGATTGTCCTGTGCTGGCTTCCGAGCCGTGAGCAATGTGAGCAGCTAAAATGGCGGCACACGCTGATATCCATGCGTCAATCTTTCTTGGAGAGCCATGGCAACGATCCTTGACGATAAGCTGCTTTCGCTGCGACTGGAAAGCCGCCCAGAATTCCAGCTTCGGCTTGCCGAGTTCCTGCATTCCTACGGAGTGGCGGACCGACCGGCGCTAGTGGTTCAGGCCAGGCGAGCCCCGGGCACCGAAAGCGGCACTGTCGATGTCGACGATCCTGAAGTGCAGAAGCGCTTCCTTGCCGGTATGCGGACCAACAATGGTTGGTGGCAAGGGTTTAGGTCCATGACCGCAGTGCAAGCGACGTTCCACGGTATCGCTAGCCTTCCCACGCGGGAGCAACCGCCTTGGGCCGCCGAAGTGCATCGCGACGGCCATTTCATCGCTGGAATTTGGAAGTTCCCCGAGTTCTCTATTCGCGGTTCAAATGTGCCTGGCCTCGCCGACTTCTATGTGGAAATGTTCAACGACTTTTTCCAGTTGTTAGCCTCAACGCTTCAGGCGGGAAGCGAGCCGCCAAAGTACGAAGTGACTGCGAGCTTGGTATGCGCGCCCAAGCTTTATTACGCGAAGCGGTCAGATTTTGGTGGGCACCACGTCATCAGCCACGATCCTTTAACGATCGACTACCTGCAATGGCCTATAGCAGCCGCCCAAGTGGGAACGCTGGAATGGATGTCGCTGGCAGCGCAGATGGGCAAAGCGCTGACCGGCGCGTATGGTGACACTCCACGGTGAATGCAGTGACCCGCCCAAGCTCAGAGGAAGAGGCGTGTTCCGTAAAGCCGGCGCACACCTGTAAGCCACATTAGGGCAGGCCCGGCTCTCGTAGTCGCAGCCTGCGACCACCGGCCAGGTGTCGTCGGTCCATTCGATGTTAGAGTGTTTGCTCAATTTCCCCCCTAGAGATGAGTCATGCCGCGTGAGATCAAGTCCGCCGCAGAGATTCGCGCCATAGTCGAGCAGCGGGTTCATGCGATTAGGGAAGTGAGGGAAGACAGAGCCACGATCCGTATCCCAGAACCCCAGCGGCACGAGGAAGACGGTGACGGTTGCAACTGGAATATGACCTACTTTGGGAATGCCACCGGGTACATGGACGGGATTCGCTCCGGTCTGGAAATAACCAGAGATGAGTACAACCTCCCGCCAAAGTAGATTCATCCGTCCTTCCTTTGCCCCACCAACCAACCTGGAGGCGACATGCAATTCGCAACGAAATCTCTCGGCGGTTCCAATGGCCAGGCGGCCTTTGCCCTGATGAGCGGCCTGATTGGCGTGTTGTTCGCTCAGGACGTGCTGGATAAAGCGGACCTCGCAGCGGTCTTTGATGCTGCGCTCCGCGAATTGCCGAGCCAGCCGAACGCGCGCGACATGGAAGCGAGAGACCTGGTCAATTCGCTTCGCGCCGGCATCGGCGTGTAGAGACGAGGAGAGACAGGACATGAGCATCCGCAGCGCGAGCCATTGCTTCGAAACCACCTGGCGGCAGCTGCAGCAAGCGGAGAAGCCGGACTCCGCTTGGAGGAAGTGATAAAGGGACTCGGAGAGATGGCCGCTAGTCTGGAAGACCGCCTCGACGCGATCAAGGCGCAGCTCGACCGAATGGCTCGATAGGCTATTTCCTTCACGCCGCTTGCTCCTGCGCGATCTCCTCCAGCCCGGTGCAATTCGGTCAACCCCGTAATGGCTCGCCGTTACGCACTGTTAATCCGCAGGTCGTAGGCTCGAGCCGTACTCGGGGAACCGAGGGAGGCTCGAACTGAAATCTCGCCAGTGTCCGGTTTTGGCCCAGGCTGTGTGAAAACTCATCGCGAAAGCAACGAAGAAGAAGTCAGACCTCTCAGATTGCGCTGTATTCGATTTTCTCGATCAGGGTAAGGGGTCGACACCCCTGAAAAAACTGATTTTCGGAGTTTTCACACAGCCTCGGCCGGTAAGCGACCGCCCCTAGGGACGGGCGCGCGATTGCGGAAGCCAGAGGCTAAACTGCGGTCTGCTCGGCAAACTGTCGACATACGGCCAGCGTAGAATAAATATGCTGCAACCCCCGGGAACCGCAAATGACCGAGCTAACCGAAAAAGAAGCCTTGCTGGAAAATGCTGGCTATCGATACCACTTCGATCGAATGATCTACTTCAACCGTGGCAGCCGGAAAGCATTCAGCCTAGAGTTCGTTGAGGACCATTCCCGCCAAGAAATACAGCACCTGGTAGACGAACCGCCGCCGGACCACGGATGGGCTTTCTACTTTAATGAGCCGCCCTCCAACGGCATCAAGCGCCAACTCATCAACGCATTTGAGTGATGGCACAACGCACTGTCGAGGATCTTTTGCGCGAGGAATATTTCAAACTCTCGCCGGAGATCAAGCGTGTTCTACACCAACTCCACACCGAAGTCGCACATTTACTGCTTCCATTTACCCTCGATCTCAAACACCACGAAAGAATTCATATCGAAGCACGCGCCAAAGAGTGCCAGAGCGCCATAGACGCACTACGGAGACGCGAGGAAGCACGGCAGTTTGATGAGGACGCCCCCGACACATACACCCTCACCCGCCTTCCAGATCTCGCCGCAATACGAGTCTTGGTTTTTCCCAAACCGCGACTGGAGCAGGTTCATACAACACTGCGTTCCAAATACTCTGACTGGACTTCAGATCCCGTCAGAACCGGAACACCACCAAGATTCCGCGCCTGGAAATATTATGGCCACTGTTCAGCAAGTTCAATAATCCAAGCCGAACTACAAGTCGTCCCCATGCTCACCGGTCTCTTTTGGCATATCGAACACGATGCATTCTACAAACCACTCGACCCAACGCTACGGGGAGCGGTTAAGAAGCCCACAGTCCGGGAACAAACAGAGCGAGTCTACGACGCGTTCGAAGCCCTGGAAGAAATACTAGAGCGCGAACTCCAAAACGCTGCCAAAGACACCCGTTAATTAGACTATGCCACCTCTCGTTCCCGAATAGTCAAACGGAGTTGCTCCCGGATTCGCTCGGACTACCCGCGTACGCCGCGTAACCGAAAGGCCGCTCCTGGCCGGTTCGCGACCTGACGGTAAGCGACCCCAAGCAACCATTCGACTTTCCGGATGGCGGAGTCTTAGAATCGAGCGAACTGATGGAAACAGGTGGACAAAAATATGCATCTCTACAACAAAGAAATTGCGTCAATCTCGTGGTCAGACATCGAGCGATTCTGCGAGCAGGGTACTGCTGAGAACACCTACCTCGAGTACAAAGGCGACTTCCCGGACGATCTCGCGAAGCCGATTGCTGCTATGGCCAACACGTTCGGTGGCCTCATCCTGATCGGCATTGATGAAACGGATGCAGGGATCCCGCAGTTGCCACTGAAAGGTATTGAGGCACAGCGGGGCTTGGAGGAGCGCGTCCTAAATACCATCCTCGACAGTATGACGCCGCCCGTTATCCCGGAAATTGCCACATGCCTCAACGGCACCAGTGAGAGGGCAATCGTTGTAATTCGGGTGCCGCAGAGCGAGCACGCTCCGCACGCGCTTCACCGCAACTCGGCCGTGTATATCAGAACAGGCAAACGCAACAAGCCTGAAGATTTCGCGGATCTTGAGCGCATTGATTGGTTGCGTGGCCGCCGCAAAAAAGCAGACGACTTGCGCGAATGGCTCTTTTCGCGCGCGTGCATGCGATTTCGAGAGCTGCGCGATGGCAACGTCGGTGGTGTCCCCGGGACAGAAGAAGGAAGATGGTCGCCAACAGCGGAGCAACCCGGGCTACTCACGATTGCATTGTGTCCGATGTACCCTGACCGCATCCTTGTGCAACCGTCAAGGCTTGACGCAGTTAGACGCGCAATTCGGATACGCGACTATATGAAAACAGGTGATGAATTTCCGCTCCAGGAGTCGGGCTGCATTTCGCGGATGGTTGAGGATGGGTTCGTCATGCACTTCTCGGGGCAAGGCGGATTGAGGACGTATCACACGCATCTGAACATGCATGGACTGTTTCTCTTCCGGCAGTCTCTCTTGTATCAAGTTCCGAGAACGAAAGAAGACGAAGAAGACGATCCAGGCGGAAGCGTTCGAGTTGTGATTCGTGGTTACGAAATACTAGCCCGCCTGTACGAGGTCGTCGAAAGCGGCGTGAAATTTTACAGCGAGATCGGATATTGGGGTCCGCTCAAATTCCGGTTGCGACTTGAAGGTTTGCTCGGCATTCCAATGCTCATGCCCGAGCTGGAATCCGGACGCGTCGTCAATTATGAGCGCTTCTCGGCGGATCATCAGATCGACACAGCCCATATCGTCCAAAGTTCGAATCTGGCTAACGGAATGCATGAGGCTGTGCTGCCATTGTTTGAGCGCGTTGGTTGGGCATTCAATTCGCACGTGACTCTTGAGTCGTTGATGGCTCACTATTTGTATATGAAGAGCCATTGATCGTATTCATCACAATAGCCTGCGGTTGGTTGCGACAGTCCAGCGTGTTGCGCGAGACTGTTAAGTGCGCGCTCGGAACTCAGACTCAGCATTCCGTAGGGGCTGCTGCTGCGCGCGGAAGAAGTGATTCAGTGATGGGACGGCGAATGACCGCTTCTGGCCGGTTCGCGGCATGACAGAATACGACCGAGGCTGTGTGAAAACTCCAACCGCACGGGTTTTTGGGAGCTGCAAAATGTCTCCCGAAGGGCCGATCGTCGATTGTGGGCCGTTCTGTTCGGTCGGGTTTTCACGTGCTATCGACAAATCCGAGTTTTCACACAGCCTGAACCCGTACCAGACCTTCAAGATTCTTCCTGCTAGGATATCCGCGTTCTCGGGTCAGTCCAAACCTGATTATAGAAGGACCCAAGGATGACAAAGAGACCGCTGGCACAAAGGGAACGCAACCCCTGGATCCCGGGAGACACGGAGGGATCTGACCAAACCCTTAGATCCTCCGACGTCGCCTTCTTCTTTGGCGCAGGCGCATCTGTTGAGGCCGGTGTTCCAGATACGGCTGGTTTACTGAGCGACTTTGTCGAATCGTTACCCACCGAAAAGGCTGGGGCTGTCAGGAATTTCTTAAATCGCCTAGAAGGTTGGGCACAAACTCAGGCCCCACGCAGACTTCTAGATTTAGAGCTGGTCCTTGAAACGCTTCAGCACGCGGTGAATTGGAAGAGCGATCCTCTGGCCGCGTTTGTTCCTGGCGAACTAGAAGTGAAAGCTGTTGAACCTGAGCACTTGCTACGCTCGCTTCGAGATTTCGTGAAAGACCGAGTAATGGTCGAGGCGGAAAATATTAAATATCTCGCACCACTCAGAGGGTTCATCGACCAGTACAAACCTCTGAATGTCTTTTCAGCGAACTATGACACCGCGATCGAGGTCCTCTGTGCTGAACACAAACTCAAGTACCGAGACGGTTTTGACGAAGTATGGAATCCCAGTGTTTTTGATGAGCCGGACATTCACGTGAGATTGTTCAAAATCCATGGGTCCGTAACCTGGTATAGAACTGATCGGGGCCGGTTCGTAAAAATAACAACGGTGGTTAAGGGAAGTCGCGTAGAGTTATTTACCAAAGAACAAGCCGAATTGGTTATGTTGTATCCGGCGCAGAAGTTTGAGTATGTAGAACCACTATTCGAACTTACTCTCCAAATGAAGAGAGAGCTCGCGCAATGCCGAACGTTATTTGTGGTTGGATATTCTTTTAGGGACGAGCATATACGTAGACTCTTTTGGGACATTGCTCGTGAGTATTCGGATTTTTACGTAGTACTAATTGATCCCAACGCGCGGCGCATCTACGACGACCGGTTAATACTTTACGATGACGGTGAGACTCCGTCATCTCTAGCCGGCCGCGTCGTGTGTCTACCGTATCACTTCGGTAAGGCGTTTCCATCACTGCAGTCCGTAATTTATAAGGCATATCGGCAAATGCGCACTGATGTCGACGCGCTAAGCGCTGCCGAAAGACAGGGTCAAGCGGCTCACTGGCAAAAATGCATGCTGCCCGCTGGCGAGTGTGGGGACTATGAAACGCTGCGGATGGTGCTTGAGAAAGTAACGGAGCAAAAGTACTTCAACTATAACGATCTCATGAGTAGCATCGCGTTGGCGCTACTCCACGCAATCGCTAATGACGCCCAAGAATTCGTTATCTATTTTTGGAACCAATTAGGGGTTGAGACGCTTAAACCGATGAAGGGCATGCTTCTCGTTGTTGATACGACTTCGGGAGGAAATTTCCTGCGACCAAATTTGCTTGGAGGTCAACAATCCCCGTCTTCCCTAATAGATGTATGGAATAGGGCACGCAGCAGCGTCGAAAATAGACTTGAGTGGATAAGATCCAACGCGAGGCATCAAGCTCTGATTGATATGTTCAAGGAGTTAAATGAGCGCATGAGCGTATGGAGAAATGGAAGCGCACGGTTTGATGATTATCTGAGCGACCGTGGGACATTTGCGCGCGGAACTTTGGAGACATTGCTCAGAAATCTTTCGAGGTCAGGAGATATGGTGTGGGAAGGAAAGGATCGACGCGAGGAAATTGCGACTTACCTTCGTATAGTGGAGGAGCGAGTACTGACCAGCGTTCTTGAAGAGTATCAAGGGAAAGTTCTCACGCTGTGTCCGGTTCTGGTCGATCAATGAAGCATCCAGTAGTTTTTTCAAATCCTGAGGAGGGAAGGTCTATGACCACTGCCCGTGCACATATCGTTGTCGCGTTGTTCTGTGCCGTGTTGCTAGTCTCTTGCGCGACGCCTCGTGAGCTAGGCATCGATGCCTGGAAAAGGGACCTGGAAGCAGAGAAGCTCACTCCCATATATCCGCCGCGCGCCGGTGATGGTTTGGGAACAATTGCCACATTCGATGCCGCAGGTAGAGAGATCATCGTCACCTCCGGCTGCTTTGCGAAAGTAAATTCCGATAGTTATCGCGTAGCCATGCTTCTCACGGAGCAAAAGATCCAATCGTCGGCTTCATTGGCAGGGGGCGCTTCCGATTTGGTGAAGGGCAAGTTAGATATTTCGTTCGCATTTAGCGTATCGAGCGACGTCAACGTGCAACTGTCACCGATCAGTCCCCATATCTCACGCTATGAGACCGCGGTTCTCAAGGACGCAGTGGGCAAGCTCGATCGCAATTCAGTGTGTTACAAGGCGGCCGTTAACCCCCGTAACGTAATCCTTTTCTATGTGCTTAGCGTGGACGGACTCAACTTCACGTTCACGGACAAGTCTGACAATGTCCTAAAGTTAAATGCGTCGTTGCTGGCGGCTGCCAAGGTCGACTCTGAGTTAGCGAGAAAATTTGAAGGGAAGGCGACTCTTTCAATCGCAGAGAAGATGCTAATCGGCTATCGCGCGATGACGGCAAGGGAGCTTCCTGGGGCCTTCATGGATGTCATAGAGCTCGAGGAGCTTTCACCGGATCAACTGCAGGCGAAGCGGCTTGCCCCGAGATAGCACGGCGGCGGAAGGCGAGCTTCCATGGGAGTCATACGCTGGGGTTCTTGCCTCGCGGCATTGCTTCTAGGCTGCGCACACGAACTGATCCCCGACGCCAAGACTGCACTGCTCCCAGTTGCGCGGGAGCGCGGGCCTACCTGTCCTGAAAAGGATCTGTCCAGCCTCTATCCTGCAGATCCATCGGACGAGGCTCTGCAGAAGGAGGCGATCGAAGTGATTTACAAGGATGAGGTCGACCCAGTCCTTACTCCCAACGAAAAATCGAAGATCCAGGGGTGGAAGCTGGTCATCCTGCGCGAAGAACGATGCCCCAGCCTATTCAGCTTTTATTCGGATCCTGTCACGACAACCGTCAGCCTTTCACTTCTGTCGCTAATATTTATGCACGACATCCTGACGGCTGACACGTGGCTGATGGACAACGGCTACCTGCCCGAGACGGTCTTGGATTACGTCGTGATGTTGAAGTACATGAGTGCGCGCGAATTCGAGGGAAATCAATACCCGATGCCCTTCGAGGCGCTGCAGATACCGCGAAGCATCCTAAACAATCAACGCACGATGAGGATGGTGAGCAAACGATGGCAAGCGGTCCTCACCTTCATTCTTGCACATGAGCTCGGTCATCTGGCGCAAGGACACGAACCGTCGAAACAAGAAAACGAGTACGAGGCGGACAAGTTTGCGCTGGAAATACTGCGCCGCAGCCGAATCGACCCAAGCGCCATCGCCTCCTACTTTACTGCGGTCGCCTATTGGGTACCTCAGAGGGGCGACTTCAAGTCTGAGGAAGAGTATCGAAGGTACGTCGAGGGTGCTCGGCATCCGCTCACCGGCGACCGGTTGATCGGTATGAGCAGCCAGCTCACGGAAGCTGCGGAGGCCTTTGGAAAGGCCATCGTGCGCAACGCCGAGGACGCAACGCTCGCAGCAGTCCTGCTGCACCATATCGCCGACGCGATGGGCAGATTGGGAGGGCTTCTCAAATACACCTCACTCCATGCCACCGTAGTCGAGCAACGCCTGGCATCTGGCAAGAAATCCTTGGCGCCCCGCCCGGTTACTACGTTACGCCGGTGAGGTGTTAAAGCAATTCCGCCTTGGAGGAGGGTCCGCTTTTGGCCGAGGCTGTGTAAAAACTCAATGCTATTTCGAATTCGGGGGTCTTCCGACCAATACCCAACCAGAAATAATCGAATACAGCGCGTTTTGGAAGGCCAATGTTTTGAGAGCAGGTTCCGTTTTGCGTTTTTACACAGCCTCGGCCGATTGCAGACTTTCGAGGCGGCGCCGGTTCGAAGGCGATGCCACCAACATGACCCGATCTGTGCGAAGGCGCTGGCTCTGATTCGAATCCTTCGGCGCCGCCGAAGCTTGTCCACGGATAGGGCGCCCAAAAGAAGAGAAGCAGAGGCTTTTCGGCCGATGAAAGGGTATGCCCCGCGAGCGGGTGGTCGGAGTTAAACTATGCGGCATCGGACTTGCGCACGAGGAGCACGCCATGAGCGTCACCCGCATCAGGAAGCAGAAGTCGGTCAAGGAGCAGGTCAGCGCCGCGGAATGGGCAAAGCGCGTGGATCTCGCCGCGGCGTACCGCCTGGTCCA
>Ga0099827_10002409_pt1 | contig 10319 bp, 4 predicted proteins | sample CZO8metaG_FD_79339 | JGI IMG/M metagenome (GOLD analysis project Ga0099827, IMG submission 79339) | Vadose zone soil microbial communities from the Eel River Critical Zone Observatory, Northern California, USA - CZOApr15con1.8 metaG | ecosystem: Environmental > Terrestrial > Soil > Vadose zone ...
CGAAACCGCTGAAGTCCCCTCACCAATCTTTTGCACCAAGGTACAAGGTGGGAAAGTTCGCCACAACGTGAGGCAATACTTCCGCAAGTCCTCATTCTCCGAGGTGTATTTTTTCCATGGGATATCAATGTTCTTCTTAAAGTTACCCATCTTGTCGAACACCTGTAGCCGATTTGCGAGCCGATCGCACACATACACCAACCCGTCCTTGGACAGCCTCATACAATGCGGTAACTGCTCGATGTCCTTTTCCGCTTCCGTGTGGTGTAGCCGCCACTGACGCAAGAATTCCCCATTCTTATCTAACACCGCAATTCGGGTGTTACCACCACCATGGCCATCGGCAACGTAAACATCGCCGTTTTGCGGATCAACATCGACAGCCGAGGGCCCAAAAAATTGCGCTGCATTTGAATTTAGAGGCTTTCCTTTCGCGGTACCATCGGAGGAATCGAAAACGCCCGACCTCCCAATCTGGAAGAGGAGTTTTCCGTCGCGCGAATATTTCTGCACGATGCCGGAACGCGCAGCGGCAATCCACACGTTCATGTCCTTATCCACCAGGCAGTCGTGCAGGTAATCTCCAAGAACCTTTGCATCCCCCCAGGAATTGACCACATTACCTTGGGGATCGAACTCCATGACTGGAGGAGCCTTGATCCGAGCCTTGGCTCCATTGGACCGATCTCTTCCCGTCAACATTGCCTCCGTTACCCCCTCCTGCCGGTGCAAGACGAACACATGGTCCTGTGCATCGATACATGCCCCACCCAACGGCCCGACCACCCAGTTGTCCGGAAGCTTGGCCCAAAACGGATCGACCTCGTACTTAGGCACAGCACTTTGCGCCTGCAGCGGCGGGGGACAATAGATCGCGGAGGCGATCAGCCACGCGACACATGTCCCGGCGATGATGCGATACCGTGTTTTCCCGAGCATATTCGACCTCACTTTCAAAATCGATTCCAATGAAAGAACTCGTTTTCTCGCGCGTTGACTTGACCGGTATGTGTACCAGTTCGATGGAGAGTATATCTCGAAGCAGGGTCAGCTGCGTCGCACTTCGGGTTCTCCTGTCGCACCGCCAACCCAGGGGATTGCCATATGTGGAACTCAGCCGTCACAGCTCATCGGTGGATAGGTTGTGCCTGGATCACGGCTCATCCTTCCACTACTGATAGGGAGCGGCATGTGATGGACTCAATGCAGTCTAGCCGAGGAAGATATGGAAAACGGGCAAACCGGAAATTACGTGCCGAGTGCATCGACTGGAGTTCCCAAGTGAAGCCGAATTCTCGCGCGGCTAGCGAAGGCAACTGCAAACTCGGATGGTTGCAGGGTTGGCGGAAGGTCTTGAAAGACAAGAAATTTTAGTTGCGGAGGCCTGATTTGAAGTAATGACGCATGAAACGAAGTAGATCGCCTGCTCACCAGGCATGCGTGCTGCCCAAGGTGCCCGGGATTCCCTCCGTGCCGAGTTGACCTTTAAACGACCGACTTCCTGGTGTTCCGCCAAGAGGTCTTTGACAGTTTCGTGTGTCGTAAGTTGCTGGTTATAAGAGGCATGATCGAGGCGAATGGGTTTGTGAGCCACCTTCCTCCTGGTTTCGAAGCAGTCTTGCAAAATCTCTAAGCCTTCTTCCTGGCGTCGCTTACGGAAGTTAGAGGAACAAGACCCCACTCAATATGTCGCAACTCTCGCAACCAAAACCCGCTGCAATCGCTTCAAGGAAAGACGCATGAAGTTGCTGAATTTGAGGGGGATAAAATGGTCGGGGCGAGTGGATTTGAACCACCGGCCTCCTGGCCCCGAACCAGGTGCCAGAGCTTGTTGAAGTCTGTAGAACTTTGTGGATTCTAAGTGATTCTTGTTGAATTGTTTGCGACCTGCTTGTTGAAGTTGATTGAATCTTATTGAAACGTGGTGCTTTCAAAGTTACAAAATCGCCCTCAATTCGAAAGTCACCTAGGTATTACCCGTTGTTCTTGAATTATTGAGAGCCAATTGGTTCTTTTCTCCAAACCAACTGTCCATCGGGTTTCTCGCGAACTACTTCACGCGGCTTCCGGTGAAAGAACCAAAGTCAAAAAACCCAAATGTCATGCAGCGTAACAGATGGGCACACGCCACGCTCAAAACATTCTTGCACATTATTAAGCGTGTGCCTCCCGAAGGTTACATTCATAAATGACTCGACACGCCGCCTGCGCCACCCACACTTCGTCCATACGTCACAGACCGTACGCTTACATTTGAGCCGTCTGTATGCGATTTGAACCATCCTGAACCAATAACCACTACATATTTACTACAGTAATCTGCTATAAGATTAGGGACCTGAAATTGCCAGGCTGTGGGATGAACTACTGCTAGACATGGCAGCGCTAGCCATCGCCACCAATGAATTGACTGGCCCGAAAACCACCCCGCTATCTCTCTCTTGTAATTCTTTTCAGTTCCGTGACCCATTTTCCAAAATTGTGAGAAATGCTCCGATTGCGCCACCAGGCGAGCCACTCAAGAGCCTGATACAGTTCCAATTCCATAAGCTCTTTACAAAAATCCTCCCAATCCCGTGAAACCTCCGTTTCAGCTTCATATTGATCGAAGTAAGCGCGCCACATCGTCTGCCGTTGTTCGTCCGTCCACTTTCCCGAAGTGAAGCTGACCAGATCAATGAGTCCTGGCCCAAGAGCGGCAGTTTCCCAATCAATCACTGCGATCATCTGCTCGCGATTCCGTCTGCGCAACATGATGTTCCTCCCGAAATACTGGCCGTGGATTACGGTCCGCGGCAGCGCGCTCAGCCATTCGATGCGGCCCATGTAATGTTCGAGCGCCTGACCGATCAACCGGCGATCCTCCAATTCCAAACCAGGGAGCATTTGCTCAACGCGTTCCGCGCAGCGCCGATAATGCTCCTCGTTGTACACAGGAAGGAAGCTTGTCAAGGAGTGCGCCAAACTTCGGCAAGCTGCATGAAAGCGGGCAGCCCATTGCGCAGCGGGAATCCAACGCGCAAAGTTCCGGCACTCACGCAGCCGTGAGGTTCCGGTGTCCTCCAGGAAAAGCCAGTAAATTCCGCGCTCGGGCTCCCAACGAACAGCGTAGAGTCGCGGAGTTCCGAGACGTTGCAGTCGAGAGAGGATGGCTTGATACATTTGCAGTTCGCGATGACCCGAAACCAGGCTGGGTTCGCGTACCTTTCGAGCGATTTCCGTCTGGTGGGCGGGATCCAAGTCCTTGAGGAATACACGGATGGATTCGCCGCCATCCAGCTCGACGTGTAAGCGCTCCGAGTGAAAACTCTCTGTAGCCTCACATCCCTCGCGGTCTAACTTTCGGACACAAACTCTCTGCCCGCGTGAACGGGAAAGAGCGACTTCCAGAGTTTTTGCCATCAGGCTGGTGCTGGAGTCACCTCTGCCCTCTTGTCGGGCAAACATTTGCTTCGGCACGCGCAGTTCGGCACCGACTTCCTCCAGCTTGGGCCTATCCTCCCATGGCGCCTCCTGAATGGCCTTGGCCATAAATGTCCTATACAGATCCATGTGCTCCATAGAGAGTTCCCACCGCGGGTCAAGCTTTTCGCTCTCCCAATCGAATGCACACAGCCGCCTCAGAATTTTCCCCGCAACCGCCACTTTCCTGAGATTGTCAATATCCAAATCTTGCCAGCAATCTTTTACAACCGAATGGTAGATATCGAGATCAACGTAGGCGAGATCGACCGCCGGGGTGCCCCAGCAACTCATTTCCCAGTCGTAAGGAAGAAAAACTGATCCGTTGGCATCCGTTCGAATCACGATGTTTTTCGGTTTGAAATCCCCGTGAATAAGCGTCCGCGGCACAATGTCACACCATTTTTCGATTTGCTTCCAGCGCGAGTCAAGAAAATTGCACTGGGATATGACCGCCTCGAGAATGACCGAAGCCGGAGCTGGCAGGTCGAGATTCTCCAAAATATCCAGGAACCTTGTACGCGCCGAGCGCAGGTGATCAAGGTAATGGTCAAGTCCGCGGTACGGAAGCTGCGGTGCAGGAGTGACACGCAACGATGACTTGTGCAAGAGACCCAGCCAGCGTGCCGCTAGCTGAGAATGATCCTTACGATCCCGCGAATACTTTTCACCTTCGACGTACTCGAGAAAAAGCCAATCGTATTCACCACTTCCCCGGACAAAGCCGTGATAAGCCGGAGAACTGACCGGCAGGTACGGGAGAATCTGCTCGTAGATGGTGCGCTCATGCGCCGCCGTCGCCCGCCGGCAATACTTGGCCACAATGGGAGCCGATGCGGGCCCAACGCGGGGCAGGAGGTAAATCGTTGACTTGACTCGTTCTTTGAGAATGGAAATTTCTCCCCGCACCGCCGCCCCTGCTGCCAATTGGTGCCAAGCCTGGACTGCCGGATGCCGGGAACCGCTGGTCTGCAAGCGTTCGAATGCAATTGGCTCAACCACGGACATTGCTCCCGGCCCATTCGATAATCGCACGCAAGAGCCCTTCAGAAGCAGAGGCAGCGGACACTGAAGATGTTGTGGCAACCAACTTTCCACCTTGGATCTGCAGCAGCGTGCCGCACCACTTGAGCGTGCTTGCCCGGTGAGCCACGATGAAGACAGTACGGTTTCGAATCAGGCGTTCAAGCGCTTCGAGAATGGCCGCTTCCGTTTTCACGTCCACGGCGCTGGTGGGCTCATCGAGAATGAGAATTGGCGCGTTTCTCAGGAAGGCCCGGGCGAGCGAAATGCGCTGGCGCTCACCACCGGAAAGACGCATGCCTCGTTCGCCGACCAGCGTCTGGTACCTTTCAGGAAGTCTCGAGATGAATTCATGCGCATTCGCAGCCATCGCCGCTGCCTGAATTTCTTCCCGGCTGGCGCCCGGGCGAGCGTAGGCGATGTTCTCCCCTACCGAACTCGAGAAGAGCACAGGCTCCTGTGGGACAAGGGAGAACTGTTTCCGCAGATCGGCGAGCCGGTAATCCCGCAAGTCCACGCCATCGAGAAGGATTTTTCCGTCGGTCGGATCGTAAAAGCGCAGCATCAGGCTTACCAGCGTCGTCTTGCCGGCACCCGTCGGCCCCACAATGCCCGCACACATCCCCGGATTCAGCTCAAAGGAGAGGCGATCCAGGGCCGGCCTATCCGGCGCGTATGCGAAGGAAACATCGACAAAAGCAATCTTTCCCTCAGCGCAAGACAGGGGACGCGGATTTGCTTTCTCTCCGACCTCGGGAAGCTCATCGAGCAAAGCGAAGGCCCGCTCAACGCCGGCCAATTGGGACTGTAAGGCCGCTGACTTCCTGCCCATGGTCTTCAATGGCTCGTAGAGTTGCGCAACGTATCCCATCATGAGGAGGAGCTCGCCCAGGGTGATGACGTTTGACTGAACTTGACGGATGCCGACAAACAACACGGTTGCAGTTCCGGCGGCAGTGATCAGTCCAACAAGGGAGTTGAACTTGCCCTCACCCAAGGCCAGGCGGAGCCGGGCGCGCATCCCATCCGCGCTTTGACGGATGAAGCGGTGCCTTTCGTCTTCTTCCCGCCCGAAAGCCTTTACCACTCGCAGCGCACCCAGCACTTCCTGGACAATCCCCATAGCGGATCTTTCCAGAGCTTTCACCTCGCGCGATCCACGGCGCAATCCGCGGCGATAGAACTTTGAAATCGAGAAAAGGAGGGGAGAAATCACCAGGGCGACCAGCGCCAACTGCCAGTCAATTTTCGTTGTGACGTACAGCATCCCGAGCAGTGTGAAGGCGGAGTTCATGAAGGGAATCAAATGTTCGACAACGATTGACTGAACGGCAACGGCATCGTATTGAACGTTGTAGAGCGATTCCGCCGTTCCTTTGACGTCGTGATAAGAAAGAGACAATTTTTGCATCTGCCGAAATATCTCGGAGCGGAAGTCGAGGAGGAGTTTCTCTCCGGTGTAGGTCTGTAGCAGCGATACAGCCAACGCCTGAATCTGATTGAGAATCGTCACGGTAATCAGCAGCCCGACGGCGAGAAACAGCGCTGAGGACGGAGAGAGCCTGAAACCTGGCGGCAGAAACGGCTGAATCAAATGAGGCAGAGGCTTGGAGCCAAGCCCGCTATCCACGGCGATCTTCAACGGCAAGGGCACTAACAACGTCAGAGGGCTCGCTAGTAAGCCGAGCAGGAAAAGAGCGGCAAAGTGCGACCAGTACGGCCGGGCCCAGCGAAAAAGCCGGCCATAGAGAAGAAAATCGCGATTATTGCGGATTGACGTCATGGGCGCTTGAAGCCCAGTTCGATTAGCGCGCAATGGATTGCGCTGACCGCCACGGCACCACTCCGAAGTGTGAGCGCTCCGAACACCGCCCCCAGCGCCCCGAGAATGGCTGCCGGGCGTGTGGCTCGATCGATCGCCGCTCCAACCGATGGGAGCATGAACAGAAGAGTCGTCCCCAGTGCGTGGATGGAGAACCACAGCCTGGAACGGACACGTAGCATGTGTTTGCTTGGGCCATAGTTCTCGGCGACCGTGCAGACACGTACGCCGCCGAACAAACTGCCGCGCACCTCGAGATCCCAATCGTCGTAGTCACCCCCGCGGCGCACAATCGCCCCGCGAGCGCGCAGCGCCGATTCCAAGGCTCGGAGGACCTCGGTTGCATCCACCCATTGTTCACTCCAACGCTGAAACATCCTCGGCCAGGGAAACATTCGCGCTGGAAAGCACCGGACTCCCCAGCCAGTTAGGGAATAAATAAGGCGGCCCCAGAAGCGAGCGAGTGGCTGCATCAGATAGAGACCTGCCGTCAGGACACGCAGGCGAAAACGATCAAAACGGCCCTTCGCTGAGGCGCAAAAACGGAAGCGCGACACTGCACTTACGGCTGGAATCAGAGACAATCCAAATCCCGCTACAGCCAGCGGGATGACTCTCAGCAGCGGCCTCCAGAGGATGCTGATGGCCCCCAGAACTACCAAAGCGAGATTCGTCAGTTGCCACTCGGGCATCAGTGGCAGGGAGTTCAAAAGGCTCTGTGCGGGCTGGTAAAGCCGCGCGTAGCCTGCAGTTCCCCAGGTTCCCTGATAAATCCGCCCCCGCGACATTGAGGTCGCGCGAAATAATCCATCCGTATAAATGTGGCCCAGCCAATTCATTTGGCCATTGGAATTATATTTTTCCGGCCACTTTCTCTCGAGCATGGCCTCCGCTCTGCCGTAGCTCACTTGCTGTTTTAAGTAGGCGCGCACGGTCCCCCGATAGTGATGCCAGATCATGGCCGCCGGACTGAACCCGAGCCTCCCGCCACGCTCGCGTATTCTCCAGCACACGTCCACATCGTCACCAGCTTGACGGAATTGCGAATCAAACCCGTTAATGGCCTCCAGCCAATTCCTCCGGAAGGCCATGTTACATCCGGGGATGTGTTCTGCCTCGTTGTCTGATATGAGCACTTGAGCCGGTCCGCCAGGAGACCCAGCGACGCAACTCGCGGTCGGTCCATCATCCAAAAACGGGATGTTCGGGCCCCCCACGCCCGCGTAATCTGTTTTGAGGAATGCGGCGGCCAGGTAGGTTAGCCAATCCGGATCGGGCCGGGCGTCATCGTCAATGTAGGCGACGATTTCTCCTGTAGCCGATTGCCAGCCCAAATTTCGAGCAGCACTCAAACCTCGGTTTTCCGTGCGGATCAACTGGGCGCGAAACTCTTGCGCGATGTCCCCGGCGCCGTCCGTAGAACCATCATCAATCACGATGGTTTCATAGTTGGGATATCGGATTTTCTCGATCCCCTCGAGACACCCACGAATCGTACGGCTTCCGTTGAAGGTGCACACAACCACAGATATCCTCGGCCAAGCCGCTCTGGACTCGAACGGAACTTCCTTGAATGCCTTACCCACGACGCTGAGGGCCCGTTTTGGTTTTCTTTCACGGCTGATAATACCGAAATCCCAATCGGTGACGTCCTCGCCTCCCCTGTACCACTCATCGGTCCAGGAATAGACAAATGCTCCGGCGCAGCCGGCAGCGAAAGATGCTCGTATCTGCCAATCCAGGCAGGTAGCTTGCACCTCTTCTCCGTTCCTGCGGCTGTCCATGCCGACTTCCGTGACGAGCAGTGGGCGGTTGCCAGCGATATTCTGGAGGCGCGAGAGATAGGCCTCATAATTGTTCCGGGATTCAAGAAAAACGTTGAAGCAAACCAGATCGAAAAAAGACAGGTCCAAGTACTCCGACGATGGATAGTTCGCGTAGGAAACGAGGGCCTCCGGATCCTCTTCCTTCACATCCTGACGCAATTGATTCAAAAATCGTTCGACGGCACGTGCTCCGTGCCATCGCACGATGGTTGCCGGGATCTCATTAGCAACCACATATCCGAGGACGGCAGGGTGGCCCGCGCACCTGCGCGCTCCGCCACTAACATGCGCCCTGATCTCCCGGACAATTTTTTTGTCCTGCAAGAACGTGTAGTGCCGTTCCCCTTGCAGTCCAACCAAGACCCTGAGGTTATGGCGGTGGGCAATGTCGAGAAGCCAGCGAGGCGGTGCGGTGTAGGTTCGCACCGCATTTATGCCGCATACCGACATCTGAGAGAAGTCTTGTTCGACCATCCTAGGTGAAGGAAACGCATCACCATTCATACCTGGCCGGAATGTTCCGTAGGTCACACCGCGAACATAGAGCTTCTCCTGGCCCAGCCAGAGAAATTTACCTCCTAAGGTAACGCGCGCATTGCTGGAAGCCCTTTTCGATGCGGGGATGAAATCCCGGATAATCACCGGCGCAGGAACCGGCAACTCCACAGAGGTGTCGGCCGGAATTGCCTTCATAGCCATATTCGCGCTCCTGCTGAATCGGCAGGTGGTTCGACGAGGCTATCTACGATTTGCGGGGAAGGATTGCCATGTTGTCCAGCCGCCAAGGCGCCGGCGCAAAACGGAAGGTGAAGTACACCCGTGGACTGGTTACCCAAGACGATCAGGTCGCGGCTCGCCCGAGAAAATAAATTCGCCGCATCACTTCCGGCACAGCCCGCCCCGCCAGTTACGAGAACTCGAATCGGACGATGGAGCGATTGGTCTCGCATGCGAGATTTGTCCGAAGAAACTTTCATAAGCGTCCATCGTCACCTATGTTTGAAATTGCGAATTGCCATAAAGCTGACTGTCACCAACCGGTTGAGTGCCAAAAGTCTTAAGAATGCCGGGTGTCCGAATTGTTCTGAAACCCCCTCCTTGCCAAGACTCAAAAACTGTACTTCACCGAAAGCTGGAGCGTTCTTGCCAGGCTAGCCGAATCTGCTTGGCCAAAGAGCGATGAACTCGCCACTCCGACAATGCTGCTGACATTTGTGCGATTGATTGCATTGAACGCGTCAACGCCGAGCTCCATAGTCCGCCTTGCGTTGTGGTGTTCCCGCGCAAAAATATTTTCCAGGCTGAACACCTTCGACAGCCGCAGGTCGAATTGCACAGTTCCGGGCTGGCGACCGGTGTTGCGCGTCACTCCGGGAGGCCGGTCGTTCGCCACTCCGTCGCCATTCTCATCGAACCCCGTCGTGATGTTGTACGGCGCTCCAGTAGCCGCCGAGAAAAGAGAACCCATTCGGGTACCGAACGGCAACAGTACGATTCCCGCGAAGTTGACGCGATGCCTGCGGTCAAAATCTGCCGGGGCTATCTCCGCGCGCAAATCGTAGTTGTCAGCCGGCGGTAAAAAAGTTCCGTATTGGCTGGACGTGTCGTTGATGTACTTGGAAAAAATATATTGCCCATAAGCTTTGAAGCGCTTTCCCAACCCTCCGCGGAAGGTCAAGGTCAAGGCATGCCCGCGGAGGAAAGCCGTCGACTGGATTTCATTGATTTCAAAGAAATTCGGATTCGGACGCACTCCGCCGCCCGACGGAAACGGAGCATTGACGTCCCGTAGCCGGAAGAGATGCACGCCATGCAAGGACGAGTACTCCAACGAGAGCCAATTACCGCCCCATATCTCTTGTTCGACTGCTGCACTCGTTTGGATCAGGTATGGAGATTGAGCGCCGGATGCCACTCGCGTGGTACTGAGAGGCAAAGATACAAGTTGACCACCCAAGAACGGATCAGGGTAAGAAGGATTGGAGATGTCGATCTCACGGACGCGCACACCATCCAATAGAAGGGCGTCTTGTGTGGTTGTGCGAGGCAAATTGTCGTAGAAGATGCCCGTCCCCGCGCGTACCACCGTCTTCTTCCGATTACCGGGAGAGTAGGCCAGCGCAAGCCGGGGAGCGAGGTCCTTGCGGTCGTCAAGGGTGTTTTGCCAGTCGTAGCGCAGACCAAAC
>Ga0099827_10002414_pt1 | contig 10316 bp, 12 predicted proteins | sample CZO8metaG_FD_79339 | JGI IMG/M metagenome (GOLD analysis project Ga0099827, IMG submission 79339) | Vadose zone soil microbial communities from the Eel River Critical Zone Observatory, Northern California, USA - CZOApr15con1.8 metaG | ecosystem: Environmental > Terrestrial > Soil > Vadose zone ...
GTCCGGGAGGTCCTCCTCACCCATCGGTTAAGGGCCGATGTCGTGGAATCGGCTTGGGGTGCTGGCCCCGATCTGGAAGGGCTCCGCGAGGCATTGAAGTCCCCCGCGAAGGCCGTCGCGGTCGTCCACACCGAGACTTCGACGGGCATCACGAATCCCCTGGAGGGCATCGTCGAGGCTGCTCATGCGGTCGACGCCGCCGTGATCGTGGACGCCGTGTCTTCTCTCGGGGGTATCCCGATCACTTTCTAGAAGCTCGGCGTTGACGTCGCCTTCAGCGCGTCCCAGAAATGCATCGCGGCCCCGGCGGGCATCTCGCCCGTCGCCGTCGCCCCGTCCTTGTGGGAATCCACGAATCCAGAAACCGTCGAGGGTTGGTACCTCAACCTGTACACATGGGCCCGCTACGAAACGGAATGGGGCGAGTGGCATCCAACGCCGACGACGATTTCCTCGAATCTCTTCTACGCGTTCCACCGGGCGCTCTCGCTCTTGAAGGAAGAAGGCCTCGAGGCCCGGATCGCTCGCCACGCGAGAGGCGCGGCCCGACTGCGAGCGGGTCTAGGGGAGCTCGGATTTCAGCCGCTCGGCCCCGCCGGACTCCTGTCAAACACGGTCGCATGCTTCTCGCCCCCGGACGGCGTGGACGCCAACCGCCTCGTTCGCAGGCTTCGTGACGAACACAACATCTACATTTCGGGGGGGCTCGGACCGCTCCGTGGCAAGACGATTCGCATCGGGATGATGGGTACCCAGTCGGATCCCGACATCATGGATTGGCTGCTCAAGGCCATCCGCGCGAGCCTGTGAGGCTCATCGGTCGGGCAGGTATTGCTTCAGCCAAGCCGTGGTCCGTTCGTAGAGCGTGATCTGGTTCGACTTCTTCCGAGGCCAGTGGCCCTCATCGGAGAATTCGAGGTAGTCCACGACCTTCCCGGTTTTCTTCATCTCCTCGACCATCGCACGCGCCTCCGATACGGGACATCGGGGATCATGCGCGCCACCGGTGAAGAAAACGGGTGCGCGGATGCGGTCGAGGTAGTGGATGGGCGAAAACTTCCGGAACAAGTCCGCGTCCTTGTCGGGGTGACCCATCTTCTGGCGGTCGTAACGCTGCAGGTAGCCTCGCTCGTTCGTCGTGGCGGTCACCCAATTGAAGTACCCTACGATGCTGACGCCCACGGCCCACAGGTCGCGGGCCTGCTCTAGGACGTGGGCGACGGAGTACCCGCCGTAGCTGATGCCGATCGCGCCGAGTCGATCCGGAGCGCACTTTCCGGTCTCGATGAGCCACCGTCCGCCCGCGATGATGTCCTTCATGTCCCCGCCGCCGAGGTCGCGGTCGCTGATCCGCCGCCATGCGCGGCCGTATCCGGTGCCGCCTCGGTAGTTCGGAGCGAGGACCGTGAATCCCTCGGCGACGAGGAACTGATATCCCAGGTCCCAGTCGTTGAGGGTCTGCGACTCCGGGCCGCCATGCGGATACACGACCGCTGCGCGACGCGAGCGGGTTTTCGGTGGGACAAAGAGCCAGGCGGGGATTTCACGGCCGTCGAAGCTTCGGTATCGGACAAGGCGTCCCTCGACGAGCTCGTCCGAGGGGAGTCTCCCCCGAAGGCTGTCGATGACCGTCTGCGTCCGCTGGCCCCGTCGCAGCACCAACCGCTCGGGTTGCGTGAACGTGGAGTGCACGTAGAACAGTCCCTTGCCGTCCGGGTGCCACGTCGCCCGATTCGCAGTCCCTTTCGCGGGTGAAACCGCCCGCGCTCGCTTGCCGCCTGGAGCCACGGTCTTGAGCTGCACGTTCCCGTCGTGGTTCTCCAGGAACGCGATCGTCTTTCCGTCGGGGGACCAGAGAGCCATCGTCTTGTCCCAGCGGTTCTCGACGAGCCACCGCACGTGCCGGCTCGCCATGTCGAGCGCTCCGATGTCCACGTGGTCGTGGACGTTCGACACGAAGGCGAGTTCCCGGCCATCGGGCGACCAAGGCGCCGGACTGCCGAGGTCCCCTCCGATCGAGTTCTCCGAATCCGGAAATGCGACGATTCGCTCCATACGGCCCTCGAGGTCCACAAGCCCGACGTAATCGAGGAAGCCGATGCCCGCGGAGAAGGCGAGGCTCCTTCCGTCGGGTCGCCACGCGATCTCCGTGACGATGTCGTCCACGTTCGTGAGTTGTTTCGATTCCCCTCCCGCCGCATCGACGATAAAGACGTTATCCCGATCCCGGTCCCGGTTCGAGATGAAGGCGATTCGCCGGCCGTCGGGGGACCACCGCGGAGACGCGCTGTCCCAAGCCGTGTCGGTCACCTTGCGGGAGGGTCCGCCCGACGCCGGCAGTGCGTAGATGTTGAAGTTCTCGTCGCCCTCGAAGTCGGATTGGACCGCGAGCCACTTCCCGTCCGGAGAGAACTCCGGATGCAAGACCGACTGGTCCGACTTGACGAGCGTCTTCTCCCGGTGCGCAACGAGGTCCATCACGTAGACCGACCATTGCTCGCCTTTGTTCGCCGAATAAGCGAGGCGACGACCGTCCGGGGAAACATCGAAGCTCCCGAGGGACCACGCCTTACGTAAGGAACGTCGAGGCGTGAACGTGACTTTCCTCTGCATGGTCAACCCGGCCGCGGGAGATTGAGGCGAGGAATAAAAGCCATCTCGTTGAAGGACCTGGGGGAACCCATGGACCGGAGCGTCGCGACCCGTCCCATCACCGTGGGAGTCGGCGGGTTCCTTGTCCGGGAGGGGAGCCTCCTCGTCGTGCGGAAAACCTACGGTCCCTCGAAGGGCCTCTGGACGATTCCCTCCGGATACGTCGAGCCGCGCGAGTCGGTCGTTCAGGCGGTTGAACGCGAAGTGAAAGAAGAGACGAACGTCGTCGGCCGCGCGGGACCCCTGCTTGCGGTCCGCAACCGCGTGACGAATACCGCAAACGACACGTTCCTCGTCTTCTCGATGGCGTATGAGTCGGGCGCCGCCGAGCCGGACCGGCATGAAGTGAGTGAAGCCGCGTTCGTGCCCCTGGTCGCTCTCCAACAATCCGAGGAATCCGCCCCGTTTACTCGGGCGATCATCGCGAAGATGGCGCAAGCCAAGGGTCTGCGGCTCGATTCGTACGCGCCTTCGACGGACCCGACCGGCCCACTCGCGTATCTCCTGTTCCTCTGAGGCGCGAAAGCCTTTAGCCGCTCGGCCGTTTGGCGTCGACGTGTCGATCACGATCGTTGCGCAGTCCCTGGGGACGAAGTACCTCCTCGACGCGAAGGCGTTGGATCGGATTCGAGGCGTTCTCGGCGGAGGCGGGCTCGTCGTCTATCCGACGGATACCGTGTACGGCCTCGCCGTCGATCCGTTTCAAGGCCCTGCGGTCGAGCGGCTGTACGCGACGAAGGCGCGACCCCGCGACGATCCCGTCTCCATGGCGGCGGATCTGGCGGAGATCTTCCGCTTTGGGCAACGGACCGCAATCGGCGAGGCGTTCTGCGCGAAGAACTTGCCTGGACCTTATACCGTGGTCTTGGCCGCCACACCGGAGGCACCTCGCTCGCTCGTGTCAAAGGAAGGCCGGATCGCGCTTCGAGTCCCCGCCCATCCGATCCCGCGGCTCCTGTCCAAGGCCTACGGCCCGATAACCTCGACCTCCGCGAACATCCATGGGGGTCCTTCCCCCGTCACATGCGAGGAAGCGCGGGAACAGCTCGGGGATCGCGTCGATCTTTACGTAGATGGGGGGGCAACACCGCTCGGCGGGGAATCCACTGTCGTCGATCTTACGGGTCCGCGAGCGAAGATCCTCCGTCAAGGCGTCCTCCCGAGGGGAGCCTAGTCCATGGACACGACAACCCGCGAATCCCTTCGTCGTGCCGGGGCCGTCTCGCGGGAAGCCCGCGAGCTTGCGGTCTCCCTGGTGAAGGAAGGAGCCCTTCTCCTCGACGTCGCGGAAGAGGTCGAAGGCCTCATGGCCAAGAGGGGTCTGCGTCCTGCATTTCCGACGTGCATCTCGATCGACCATGTCGCGGCGCACTACTCGCCGACCCACGACGATTCCCTCCACTTTCGCCGCGGAAACGTCGTGAAGTTGGACCTCGGGGCACAACTCGACGGTTGGATCGCGGACACGGCGGTCACGGTCGAGGTCGGGACACGGAATTGGACGGAACTCATCCGAGGCTCCGAGCTCGCGTTGCAGACCGCGATCGAGGCGGTCCGCGGAGGCGTCCCGACGCGGACGCTGGGTGAGGGGATCCAGCGTGCGATCGAATCCCACGGCTACCGGCCGGTCCGCAACCTGACGGGCCACACGATCGAGCGATACCTCCTCCACGCGGGCAAGAGCGTGCCGAACATCGCCCACGGCCACGACGTCCTCGAGACCGGCGAGGTGGTCGCCATCGAACCCTTCGCTTCGTCCGGCGCGGGCCAGGTCGACGGCCATCGGACCGGGAACATCTACCGGGTGCTGCGGACGAAATCCCTGAAACAGGCGGCTCTCAGTGAGTTCCTTCAGGTCCTCTCGCAGGAATTCAAAACGCTCCCGTTTGCGGAGCGATGGGCGCACCGACTCGATCCCCAGGCGTCCTCGCTCCTAAACGCCCTCGTCCGCTCTGGCGCCGTCATGACGTATCCGGCGCTCCTCGACCTCGACGGTGGGATCGTGTCGCAGACGGAGCACACGATGATCGTTGGGGCTGCCGCCGCAGAGGTCACGACGGCGTGAGCCGTGCCACACTCGCGCAACGTTTATTATCAAACGTCCCCATCGACAGCGACCTCGGGGCCCTCGGTTGAGCGACGTCAAGCGAATTGTATTGGATGTCCTGAAACCGCACAAGCCCTCCCTCGTCGACATGTCCCTTCGGTTGGCCGGACTCAAAGGCGTTGACGGAGTGAGTTGCACGCTCGACGAGGTCGATCAGGAGACCGAGAGCGTCAAGGTCACCATCGAGGGGACCTCGATCAACTACCCGAGCGTCGAAGAGGCATTGCGCGAACTGGGTGCGGTCATTCACTCCGTGGACCTGGTCTCGTCCGGCAAGCGTCTCGTCGAGGATGTCCGCACGGGCCAGGACCACCGCTGATTCGACCGGCGATTCCTAGCGGCTTTCCTTGATCCGTTTCGCGACTTTCTGGATGACAGACGTCTTGAAGTAATCCGCTCGGACGAGGACGCGACCCTCCTTTCGCCACGGGGTCGAAGGAAACGACTTCCCGTCTTCGAGCTGCGGCTCGAGACCCAAGGCCTTCGAGGCGGTGGCGACCTCCTCCGCGGTGGGGGAACCGACGGCCCAGCGCTTCGCGACCCGCCTCCCCTGCTCCCTCGTCCGGTCGATGTCGAAGTATGCAGGATACAGGACAATGGGCCGGTCTCCTTTCGGCATCGGCCCGCCGAATCCCCGTGTCGCAATAAGGATTTGGGCGAGTCCTTAGTCCGTCCGATACCTTCATTCCTGTCGCTGCTTTCTCTAGCTCACTCTCGGGGGCGAGCGACATGGATGAGGGAAACGACCTCGTGGATTTTGCGGTCGACTATGCGATGAAGAAAGGCGCCACCTACGCGGAAGCGCGGTACGAGCATCAGGAGCAGGAGAATTTCATCCTCAAAAACGGGGTCCTCGATGCACTCTACGTCGGGCAGGACCGCGGAGTGGGCGTGCGGGTCCTCGCCAACGGAGCGCTGGGATTCGCGGCCACGAACATGCGCACGAAGTCCGATGTGCGGGCCATCGTGGATGACGCGATCAAGGGCGCAAAGGCGTCCCGCCGAAGGACGAAGATTACCTTCGCGCACGAAGACGCCATCACGATGAACTGGTCTGTTACCGAGCAGCGCAAACTCGCAGACGTCCCGGTCGAGGAGAAGATCGCTGAAATCCAAGCCGTGGACCGAGACCTGATGCAACTGGGTTTCAAGATCGCGGCCCGATACTTTCAGCTCAGCGACAACCGGATTCAGAAGTACTTCTCGAACTCCGAAGGCTCGCACATCCGTTCGTATAGCCCCCGCCTTCGGGTGTTCTACTTCCTCACGGTCCTCGAAGGATCCGATGCCGAACAGACGTACCGCAACTACGGTTGGTCCGGCGGCTGGGAAGGCATACGCGCCTGGGATCTGAAGAACCGCGTGCTCGAGGAGGCTCGCTCGATGCACAAGTCCCTCACGGAGGGAAAGAAATCCCCCGAAGGGAAGATGGACCTCATCGCGGGTCCGCAGGTCTCGGGCATCGCGTCGCACGAATCCTGCGGTCATCCGACCGAGGCGGATCGGGTCCTCGGCCGCGAAGCGAGTCAGGCGGGCAAGTCCTTCATTCCGCCGGACGGGCTCGGCATGCGCGTCGGATCCGACGTCGTGACCGTCGTCGATGACCCGACCGTCGAGAATGCGATCGCCTACTACGTCACGGACGACGAGGGCGTGAAGGCCCGGCGCCGCTATCTGTACAAGGAGGGCCGCGTGACGGAGTTCCTCCACAATCGCGAAACCGCCGCCGCCTTTCGGACGAGGAGCAACGGCGCGGCCCGCGCGGTGAATTACAACGTCGAGGCAATCGTTCGAATGGCGAACACCTTCGTCGAGCCGAAGGACCACTCGATCGACGAACTGCTTGAAGGCGTCAAACACGGCGTCTACATGAAGAGCTTCATGGAGTGGAACATCGACGATAAGCGGTACAACGCGAAGTACGCGGGCCGCGAGGCGTACCTCGTTGAGAATGGGGAGATCAAACATCCCGTCCGGAACACGGTTGTCGAACTGACGACGCCCGCCTTCTGGTCCGCCGTCGATGCGGTCGGGAAGGATCTCGAGTTCGAGGCAGGGTTCTGCGGCAAATCGGACCCCGGGCAGGCGCTCGACGCGAGCCTGGGCGGTCCGACGATGCGTCTCCGCAACGTGTACCTGAGGTGATCGGATGGAAGACCTCGCCTCCCACCTCGTCGAGAAAGCGATCTCCCTCGGATGCCAGGACGCCGTCGCGGACATCGTTTCGAACCGCTCGTACCAGATTCGGTTCGCGCAAAACGAGGCGGTGATCAGCAACCGCTGGCGCGAGTCGACGGCATCGGTGTTCTTCGTCTACCAGAAACGAGTGCTTGCGAGCGACATCAAAGACCTCTCGAAGGCGGACGAGGCCGTGGAGCGCCTGGTGAAGATCGCGAAGGGGTCCCAGGAGAATCCCGATTATGCGGGCATCGCGAAAGGCCCTTTCAAGTATGCACGCGTGAGGCCCGACCCGAAGGTCCTCTCGCTCGATGAAGGCGGCAAGTACGTCGAGGCCGCGATTGGAGGGGCGTTGGATCAAGGCGCGAAAGAGTGCGCGGGCTCCTTCTGGAAGTACGAGGACGAACACTTCCTCGCGACCTCGAACGGGGTGGAAGGCCATGATCACCGTGCGAGTCTCTACCTATCGATCCGAGCCCTCGTCTCGTTGGAGTCAAGCGGACACGGGATCGCGTGTGCCACGAAGCTCTCAAAGTTCGAGCCCGAGAAGGCCGGACACAAGGCGGGCCGAATCGCGGCCCTCGCGAAGACGCCGAAGTCCGGGAAGGCGGGCCGCTACACGGTCGTGTTCGATCCTCTCATCTTCGGATCTTTGACCGATCAGGTCGGCGGCCGACTGAGCGCCTGGGCCGTGTTGGCGGGGCTCTCGCCGTTCGGCAAGAAAATCGGCAAGCGGATCGGCTCGTCTCAGTTCACCCTGTACGAGGACGGATCCGCGGAATCGATCGCCCGCAAGCGCTTCGACGCGGAGGGCGTTCCGACCAAGAAGAACGTGCTCGTCAACAAGGGGATCCTGAAGACGTACCTGCACAACACCTCGACCGCGAAGAAGTTCCGCACGAAGACGACGGGAAACGCGGGCCTCGTCGCCCCCGAGCCCCACGCGGTCTTCGCGAAGCCTGGAGACCGGTCGCGCGACGAGATCTTCTCCGAAGTGAAGGACGGGCTGTGGCTCACGAATACGTGGTACACGCGCTACCAGTCGTACGTCACCGGGGACCTCTCGACGATCCCGCGGGACGGGATCTTCCACATCCGAAACGGCGACGTCGTCGAGGCCTGGAAGGACATCAGACTCACGGACAACCTCATCCATCTGATGAAGAACGTCGAGGCCCTCAGCGCCACGACGGAACAGATGATGTGGTGGGGTGAGGTGAGCATCCCGAATTTCGTCCCTTACGCGAGGATCAAGGATGTCGGCATCACGAAGTCCGCTGAGTGAATCGGCCTAGCTCGGTGGCGCTTCGGCCAAGACCGCGTTGATGACCCCGTCTTGGCCCGGACGGGACGTGACCCGTGCGAGTCCGATCTCGGTCTGGATCGTTGCACCGCGGGTGATGATGTTCCGCGTCACGAAGTTCGGGTTCGACGGATTCGCCTTGACGGTGACAATCTTGACCTTCTTCGTCACGGACGTCCGCCGGTCGAGGACGTTCGCGAATTCCGCGCTCAGCACGCGTACCTTGCGGTTCGCCCCCTTCGTGCGATAGAGTTTGAGCCTCTGGGGACCGATGAATGCGTATTGCTGCTCCCTTCCGATCTCGCGTCGGCGCTTCTTTCGGAACGGTCGGTAGCGGCCGCCGGTGGGCTTGCGTTTCGACCGTCCTTGCCAGAGGGCCATGAGCACCGTCCCAAGGGGAGGTCAATATATGACCATTGCGGGTCACAGGATATTCAGGTAACCGAATACGAGGACGTTCGTGATCAGGAAGCCGATCAGCGCGCCCCCGTTCAGGAGTGGCAGGCCCGCCTGCGGGTTTCCCTTGAGGACAAAACGCATCAGAGCGAAGAACCCGATGAGGCTCCCGATGACGGTCCCGATGGCGACGATTTCGTTCGGCAGGAGCCAAAGGAGAGATCGGCCTGGCTGGTTTAGGAAGGTGAACGCGGACACGCTCAGGATGCCCGGGATGATCAAGTCGCCCAGACCGACAAACATGGCCTCCCTCTCTTCACCCGACGCCACCTGCTCTTTCAAGCTCTTCTGTTCGCGGAACGAATAGCCCGCTTTCTTCGGGATCACCAAGAGAATTGGCAGGCGTTGGCTCGTCAGCTCATCCGCGAGCGTGATCATGTGCTTCGTGCGGTACACAGCCCACGCGTCGTAGATCGCGAGAGCGACGAGGAGCAGGATCGCGGGAAGGATGCCGAACGAAATCCCCAGGATGGCCGTTACGCCGATGGCGGTCACGATCCCGATCGTGTCGACGACATACCATTCCGGGAACTTCACGAGCGCGTAAACGAGGACGCCCGAGAGGGCAAATCCAAGGAACGTCGAGATGTACCAAAGGGCGTCCCCATCAAGCGCTCCTCCCGTCACGTAGAAGAGTGCGTAGCCCAGCGGCAGGAAGAGGATGAACGCCAAGGTGACGAAGATCGAGGCCATGATGATGTACTTCGCCAGGTTCTGCCGACGGTATCGGACGAGGCCCAAGACGACGGCGGTGAAGGCGAGGATCATGATGATGTAGACGGCGGTGTTCGTCACATCGCCTGGATTCTGAAAGGCCTGGAAGTTGTTGACTCGGAACATCGAGGAGAGCGCGATGGCGACGGCTTGACACCCGCCGAGAATCGCTGCGGTCGCCGCAATCGACGCATACTCGCGGCGCATGGGAGGCCTACTCCCGCGTCACGCGTCCGAAGGCCACCGTGCCGGCAATTTTCTCGATGAACACCTTGACGATTGCGCCTTTCGCGGTTCCGGGCACGTAGATCACGTACTTGTCGAGTTTCGCGATCCCGTCCCCCTTCTTCCCGATGTCCTGGATCATGAGCTCGTAGACCTTTCCTTCGACGAGCGGCTTTTCCTCGACCTTCGCGGCCTTCTTCACGGCTTTCACGGGCCTGCGTGCGCCGCACGCGTCGCACTCGAGCATCGCGACGCGGGCCTCCTTGACTAGGCGGGTGTCGGGCCGCCCGCATTCCTGGCACAGGACGTACGCGTCGATGTACGACCGGACGCGTTCCTCGACCTGCGAGGCGGTGACCTTGCTCTTGAACACGACCCGTCGACCCTCTACCGCACCGGCGGTCCCGAGCTCTCGGAGGAGGTAGGTGAGGACCATGTCCGGGTCTCGACGGATGGCTCCGACGATGTCCTCGAAGTTCCGCAGAATCGTCGTCTTGCCCTCGATCACGATCTCGGGGGCGGGAACTTGGAATCGCTCGCCGCTGCTCAAGGCCGCCGGAAGCGCCTTCTTCGCTCGTGCGAGGAGCTCCTCGTAACTCTGGGACGCCACGAGGGACGTTCAAGAGGCGGGCCGGTTTAAAGGTTTGCGCGCTAGCTTGCCGCGGCGCGAACCAGACCCAA
>Ga0099827_10002419_pt1 | contig 10309 bp, 8 predicted proteins | sample CZO8metaG_FD_79339 | JGI IMG/M metagenome (GOLD analysis project Ga0099827, IMG submission 79339) | Vadose zone soil microbial communities from the Eel River Critical Zone Observatory, Northern California, USA - CZOApr15con1.8 metaG | ecosystem: Environmental > Terrestrial > Soil > Vadose zone ...
GTGGTCACCGTGTTAGCGGGCCTCGATCACGTCGTAGTCACCGCGCGCATACGCAGCCCGGATCCTGGTCTTGGCGAACTTGCCGACGCTGGTCTTGGGTACCTCGTCGATGAACGACCACCGCTCCGGCAGTTGCCAGTGCGGCACCTTCCCGGTGAGGAAGGCCCGCAGGTCGGCCGCGGTGACCGACGAGCCGTCCCTGATCACCACGGTGGCCAGCGGCCGCTCGCCCCATTTCTCGTCGGGCACCCCGATGACCGCTGCCTCCACTACGTCGGGATGCGCCATGAGCGCGTTCTCCAGCTCCATCGAGGAGATCCACTCGCCGCCCGACTTGATCACGTCCTTGGCCCGGTCGGTCAGCGTGACGTAGCCGAGCCGGTCGATGGTCCCCACGTCGCCGGTCCGCAGCCAGCCGTCGCGGAACTTCCCCGGGTCGTCATCCTTGTAATACGACCCGGTGACCCACGGCCCGCGGACCTCCACCTCGCCGACCGCCTCGCCGTCGTGCGGCAGTATCGTGCCGCCGTCGCCGACCAGGCGCCCTTCCACGGCGCACATCAGCCTGCCCTCAGTGTCCCGGTACTTCCAGGCCTCGTCGGCGGGGGTTCCGGCCGGCGGATGCGCCACGCTGCCGAGCGGCGACGTCTCCGTCATCCCCCAGGCCTGCACGATCCGGACGCCGAGTTCCTTCTCGTACGCCTCCTGCAGGGCGTGCGGCACGGCCGAGCCGCCGCACGGCACCAGGCGCAGCGACGACAGGTCGCCGCCGTTCGCCCGGACATGCGCGAGCAGCCCGTTCCAGATCGTGGGGACCGCGCCGGCCAGCGTCGGGCGCTCCGCCTCGATCAGCCGGACCAGGGGGGCAGGCTGCAGGAACCGGTCTGGCATGATCAGGTCCGCGCCGGCCAGCACGGCCGCGTAGGCGAGCCCCCAGGCGTTCGCGTGGAACATCGGGACCACCGGCAGGACCTTGTCCCGCTCGGATAGCGCGAAGATGTTTCCCTGGCAGACGCCAAGCGAGTGCAGGTACGTCGAGCGGTGGCTGTAAACGACGCCCTTCGGCTGGCCGGTCGTCCCGCTCGTGTAGCACATGGCGGCGGCCTGCCGCTCGTCGATGCCGGGCCAGTCGAACGAATCGGGCTGCGCCGCGAGCAGGTCCTCGTAGGAGTGCACGTCCGGGCCCTGGCCAGCGAGGCTGGCCAGCGCGGAACCATCCGTTTCACCCTGTTTTCCGGTCACGAGCACGTGCCGGATCGCTGGCGCATGCGGGAGCACCTGCGCCAGCAGTGGCAGCAGGGTCGCGTCGGCGATGATCACGTCGTCGCCCGCGTGGGTGGCGATGTAGCCGATCACCCTCGGATCGAGTCGCAGGTTCAGCGTATGCAGCACCGCGCCCATGGACGGGATCGCGAGGTAAGCCTCGAGGTGCTCGGAGTTGTTCCACATGAGCGTGCCGACCCGCTGGTCAGCGTCTACGCCGAGGCTGCGCAGGGCATTCGCCAGGCGCGCGGCCCGAGCGCCGGTCTGGGCATAGGACTGGCGGCGCGACCCGTCCGCGGTGCAGGTCACGACCTCGCGGTCGCCGTAGGCCGACGTGCCGTAGCGCATCAGCGCGGTAACGGTCAGCTGCACGTCCATCATCGTGCTGCGCACGGGCAACCTCCTGCTGTGCATGCCCGGCGACAGTCCGTGGCTCCGCCGGAATCGTCCCTGGGGTGGATAGTGCCACGCCAGCGCCCAAACGTCACTCTGCCCGCCGCCGGAAAATCGCTACCGCCGCCAGCAAATCAGTGCCCCGGCCGGTCACTCCCGGCCGCGGCCCGGAGCCTCGTCGCCGGCCGGCCTGCGGGTCACTCCGCCAGCAGTTCGGCGTCGATCCTGAGCTTGGCCACCGCCCGCGACACCGTGCTCTTGACCGTCCCGAGGCTTACCCCGAGCGCGTCGGCGACCTCCGCCTCGGTCATGTCCTCGTAGTAGCGCAGCACCACCGCCGCCCGCATCCGCTGTGGCAGCCGGTCGACCGCACGGCGAAGCGTGTCCTGCAGGTCGCTGCCTGGGGCATGGTCGGCGACTGCCCGGTCCGGGATCTCATCGGTCGGGTACTCATCGAGGCGGCGGCGGCGCCACCAGGAGATGTGCGTGTTCACCATCGCCCTGCGCACGTAGCCGTCCAGTGCCTGCCGGTCCTCGATCCGGTCCCAGGCCTGGTAGGTCTTGGCGAGCGCGGCCTGGACGAGGTCCTCCGCATCGGCCCGGTTGCCGGTCAGCAGGTAGGCCGTGCGCAGCAGCGACTGGCTCCGCGCGGTGACGTACTCGCGGAACCCGCGGTCGCGGTGATCGCCGCGGTCGCTGCGGTCACCCAAGTCGCTGCGGTCACCCAAGTCGCCGCTGTCGCGGTGATCGCCGCGCTCACTGCGGCCAGCCCAGTCGCCGCTGTCGCCTGCTCCCGGCGGCATGCTGACGCACCCGCCCGGCCCCCGCCCGGCCCCGCATGCGCGGTGCGCGGGCCCGCCCGGCGAAGCCCCGTTCGTGCGCGTTTCAGCCACTCAGTGATCGCCCCCCGACGCTCACACGTCCCACCGTACCCAGTCGGCGGCCGTCAGCGGGCTAGCCGGCGCTGTAACGGCGAGCCTGTCGGCGAGATATTGACAGATCGTGGCACTATTTCGGCCTCGCCACAAAGACGTATATGTATGACCTCCGGAGGGAAGGTCACCGAACCGCTTGACGTGGGACTGTGCGAATACGCATGGTCATGAGGCTGGGACTGACAGTCCATGGGAGGGTGGATGCTGGACGCTCGCGGGGATCACGCGTGTTGTGATCGCTGCGCGAGCACGGGAGCGGCAGCGCGGATCGCCCGGCGTCGCCTGCTGAAGGCCGCGGTGTTCCGGCCGGCTGACTCCGGTGCCGGTACCGAGGCCAGGCCGCACGCCCGATCAGGCCAGCGATCCAGCCCGGGGCCGCCAGGCAGCCGACTCGACAGCGCGGCCGGACCGCCGCCGGGCCGCGCGCAGGCCGGGTTCGCGACGTCCGGCGAGCTGCCCCGCGCGGTAACCGGAACCGTCATCGACGTCAGCCCGCATTTCCTGGCAGTGAGCCATGGCGCCGGCCAGGAACGGTTCGCCCTCACCCCGGACGCGGCCGCCTGGCGCGGCCGCCCGCTGGATCCTGCGGCGGTGCGGCCGGGGGACCAGGTAGTGGTCCGGCTGCACAAGACGGCCCGCGGCGTGGCCGACCGGATCTGGGCGAACATCGGCCGGGTAACTGGCACGATCCTGGAGCGCAGCGCGGACGGCCTGCTCGTTGACGAGGGCAAGACCAGGAAGCGCCAGTTCGTGGCCATCCCGACGCGCGCATTCGGCCGCATTCAGGTCCGCTTTCCCAATCTGGAGCCCGGCTACCTCATCGACGTGATCGGGCTGCGGCGGGGCGGCGTGCTGGAGGGACTGGTCCCTGCCACCTCCCAGCCCGCCTACCGCGTTGACCAGATACCTGCCCCGGCCCTGGTCAGCGGGCACGTACCGGACGCCATCAGCGGCTCGGCGACGTGGCATGAGCCCATCGACGAGCCGCCAGGAATCCTTGGCCTGGCCTACCCGGCGATCGACCCGGCGGTTCCGTGCGCTGAGGGCACTGGCGTGCCCGCCAACATCCGGCTGCCATACCTGTCCATCGGCAGCGTGTTACTGGTCCGCAACGACTGCACGGGCAGTTCCTGCGCGCTGCCGGTCACCAGCTGCGCAGCCGTTGGCCGGCTGTTCAATGACCGGTGCGTCACCTGCGGTACCTCGCCGCGCAGCCGGGTGGCCGACCTGACTCAGGCAAGCTTCGTCGCGCTCGGCGGTGAGCTGGAGCGAGGCTGCTTCAACGCGACGATCACGATCGGCGGCTGACCGTGCCGCTGCCCGTCTTCGTCATCCAGGAGGTGCAGGTTCCGCTGCTGGCGTCACTGCTGCTTGGCGGGTGCGCGGCGAAACTCGTGCACGTTCTGCAGGCGCGCTCGATAACGGCCAGGCTCGGCCCCACCGCGCTGTTCCCCGTACACCTGCGCAGGCCGGCCGCCGTGGTCATGTGCGCAACCGAGTTCATGCTCGGCGTCGGGCTGATCCTCACCTCGGGGAGCGTCGGCCGCGGCGCGCCAGCCAACGCCGTGCGGCTGGGCACCGCGCTGCTTTTCCTTGTCGCTACCTGCGCCCTGATCGAGCTCCGGGCCACCAGGCCGGACATCGGCTGCGGGTGCTTCGGTGACTTCAGCACCGCCCCGGTCAGCGGCCGCGCGCTGGCCAGGTCGGCACTACTTGCCGCGGCCGCGCTGACCACGGTGGGGCTGCGGCCGCTGCAACCGCCGCAGCCCGGCGCCGCCGCCGTCCTGCCGCTGGGGATCTTCGCCGCCGAGCTGGCGCTGATCGCCGCGCTGTCGCCTGAGATCGGCGAGGGACTCGTCAGGCTCGGCTACTCAGAGCCCTGCGAGCTGCGGCTAGTCCCGGCGGAGCGGACGCTGACGGCACTGCGCAGGAGTTCGGTATGGCGCAGGCATGCCGGCCTCATCACCGCGGCCGAGCCTGTCGACATGTGGCGCGAGCTGTGCTGGCGGTACGTGGTCTTTCCCGGCGAGGCGAGCGGCAGGCAGGTCGAGCTGGTGTTCGCCGTGTTCCTCCGGCAGCACCGGCCCGCCATCCAGGCCGGCCTGGTCGACACGGCCACCGGGGCCGTCATGCCGTGGCCGCCCGGGCAAGTGCGCCCCGCCCCGAAGCGGGAACGGGCCCGCCAGCTGGTGCGGACTCCGGCCCCGATGCTGTCCGCGCCGACCGACCCTGGCCTCGGGATACCGGCGGTGCCTGGCGCCAGGCTCGGCGATCTTCCGTTCTCTAGTGAACTCTAGGATCTGTTGTAGATTGCCTGAGACGGCCGGAGAATGCTAGGCCGAACTTGCGTGATCTTGGAGACGCGGATCTCGGCGCTGACCTGGGAGAACGCTGAACGGTACGCGTCAGCGTTCTGGCTACATGCCGCTCTCGGGCGCGGCGTCTGAGCCGTCCGTTGGTGATTGCGTTGGTACCACGTCATGGCCATGGCTGTGCTTTTCTGGCTACATTTTCGGGCTCTCCAAACAGCATTTCCGCAGGCCAAGAGCCATTTTCAGGCGACACGCCGACGTAAGTTGGGGCTAGGGCCCGGTGCCCGTTTCATGATCACGGAGGGTTTCGGGTGCTGCGGTCCCCGAAACCCTCCGTGATCATGAAGGGCCAGCGGCTGCGGACTCCTCCTCGATCGTCAGGCCGGCTGGGCGCGCAGGAACCGGCCGAAATGCGGGACGGTGAAGGCGATCAGGCCGCGCTCCGAGCTGTAGATCAGCCCTTTCTTGATCAGGCTGTCGCGGGCAGGCGAGACGCTGGACGGCTTGCGGCCAAGTTCCTCGGCTACCTGGGCGGTCTGCACGGGCTCATCGCCGAGCACGGCCATCGCCCGCATGTACTCGCGCTCCGCCGGGGTGGCGCGCTCGTACCTGCTGCCGAAGAAGCCGACCGCGAGCTCCCCGGCCGCCAGCGGGCCAGCCACGCCGACGTCGCTGGCCGTCACCGGGCTGCTGGCGGCGATGTCCCAGGTCACCTTCCCGTACGCCTGCACGAAGTACGGGTACCCGTCGGCCGCCGCGTACAGCGCGTCCAGCGCCGCCGGCTCGAAGTCCGCGCCCTCCCGCCGGGCCGGGGCAAGCAGCGCGACATCGGCGGCATCACGGTCAAGCCGGTCGATCGAGGAGTACCTGAACAGCCGCTCCGAGTAGCTCTTGCTCGCGGACAGCACCGACGGGAGGTGCGGCAGGCCCGCGCCGACCACGATCAGCGGCCCGCCGGATTGCGAAAGCTCGTGGCAGGCCGCGCAGAGCGCGGACACATCCGGGGCACGCAGGTCCTGCATCTCGTCGATGAACAGGGCGATGCCGACGCTCAGGTCGGCCGCGACGGCCGCGGCGTCGGTCAGCAGCTCGGTCAGGTCGATCTCCAGGTCACCGGAGTCGGCCCGGCCGCGAACCGCGGGCACCTCGATGCCAAGCTGCGCGGACAGCGATCCCTTCGGCGCGGCCGGGTCGCGGGTCGAGAACGCCTTGAGTACGCCGAGGAAGTGGTCGATCCGGTCTGGCGCCCGGTGCCGGGGCGCGAGCTCGCGCACGGCCATGTGCAGCGCCCCGGCCATCGGCCGCCTGATCGACTGCTCCGGCCGGGCCTCGATCTTGCCGGTGCCCCAGAGCCGCTGCATCGCCATCGACCTGAACGCGTTGAGCAGCACGGTCTTGCCGACGCCGCGCAGCCCGGTCAGGACCATGCTGCGCTCGGGACGACCACGCGCGACACGCTCGAGCACGACCCCGAACTGCCCGATCTCGCGATCACGGCCGGCCAGCTCAGGCGGCCGCTGTCCGGCACCCGGTGCGTAAGGGTTTCGTACGGGGTCCACGCCATAGCAGCCTATGGCGCGATCTAGCGCTTTCCTTAGATTGCCTTAGAAAGCACTGCCGGCGTGTCGTGCGCGGTATCGCGTCCCCAGCCTCCTAGTGCAGCAGGCGGAGCGTGCTGGTCGCGTCGTCTACGTAGCAGACGCCTCGCCTGTGCCGCTTGACCGCCAGGCCGAACAGGGCTCTGGCGCCGGCCGGGCTGCCCGAGCTGTCCAGCTGGCGGGTGGCGACCTGGACGCCGGCCGGCCTGGTCTCGACGATCTTGCCGTTCCCGGCGTTGACCGTGCGCACCGGAGCCGGAGGCCAGCCACCGCCTCGCCGTAACGGGGGGACCGGGGGCGGGGCGGGGCCGGAACCGGCGGGCGCCCGGACCGGCCGGGGGACGGGGCCACTAGTCCCTCGGCACGGCCCAGCGGAGACCCCCAGATCGGGGGTTGCCCGCGTTTATATGCACGTATCGGGCGTTGCCTGGGTTCAGCGGTACGCAGAATTCGGCAAAATTCAGTGCCTGCGGCCTGGCCCGGACTCGTTCAGCCTGGCCAGGAAGGCGTTATAGGCGGCCAGATGCTCGTCGTCGTCGATCCCGCCGTGGCCAGACCAGTCGCCGCCGGCTGCCAGGTCACCAGCCGCCTGCTGCTGGCTGGCGGGCTGGCGGGTGCCGGGCTGGCGGCTGCCGGGCTGGCGGCTGCCGGGCCGATCCTCCGCGGGCTGATTCCCCGCGGACAGATCGGCGGCCGGCTGATCTGCGGCGGGCTGATCTCGGGCAGGCCCCATCCCGCGGGTCGCCGGATACGCGGCGACAAGATTCGCCATGCTGGTCCGGCGGGCTGACTCAAGCCACCCCATCCTGGTCGCGGCGGGCCGGCCATCGCGGCTCCAGGCACCGAAGACGAGCATCATCAGGCCGAACATGATCGCGTCGCCGCCGACCCACATGATGGCGCCGCCCCAGTGCAGGTCCTGCACGAGACCGGGCGCCCAGGCCGGCCTCAGGCCGGTGGCGACGCCCGGCGTCCCGGCATTGCCGTAGCCGAGCACGAGCCCGGTGAAGGTGTCCACCGGCATGACGAGGACCAGGATGACGAACCGCACCGGATAGGAGAGCCGCCAGCGGATGGGCTCGTGGCCGAGGATCGGCAGGAAGAAGAGGTAGCCGATCAGCAGGAACGCCACGTGCTCCGCGTTGTGCAGGTTCTCGTTTGTCTCCACCAGGTTCGCCAGCTCCGTCAGGTGCGCCGCGACGATCGCCGCGGCGTAGCCAGCGAAGCCGAGGACCGGCCAGGTCAGGAAACTGACGGCGCGAGAGCGCACGACCCGTTTCGCCCAGCTGTGCAGCGGGTTCCTGCTGGCGTGCAGCAGCAGCGTGACCGGCTGGCCGACGATCAGCAGCGGCGGGGCGATCATGATCAGCATCAGGTGCTGGACCATATGATCCCAGAACAGCACCTCGTCGTAGGCCCCGATACCGCTCTGCGTGGCCACCACCACGACAGCCAGGCCGGCCAGGAACATCCCGGTCCGCCACAGCGGCCAGGGCCGGGCCGGATGCCGCCGAGCCACCCGCCGGGCGCCCCACAGGTACAGGCCGGCCGCGATGACCACCGAGGCAGTGACGACCGGCGCGAACTGCCAGCGGCTGACAGCCGCTTCCCAGCCGAACGGGGGCAGCATGTGACCTCCTCCACCGAGGAGCCTACTCACGTCGCCTGGCCCGCCGCCCCGGCATCCCGCCTGGCAGGACCGGGTTTTACGCAGCCGTCCCCGGCTGGTGCCCAGGACTGGCCAGTCTCACGGCGACACCGGCTGCGGGCACCGCTATCGTGGTCAGCCGGGAGGGTTCGCCTAGTGGCCGATGGCGGCGGTCTTGAAAACCGCTAGGGCGTTGACGCGTCCTCGTGGGTTCAAATCCCACACCCTCCGCCAACCAACCAGCCAGAACGGCCCCTGGCCTGCGAGAACACCGCGAACAGGTCTCGCCCCGCCATGCGGGGATGTGCGGCCGTAGGTCACCGGAAGCCACCGCAGGCGGCCGGTCACGGGATATACGCGGGATGGCGTTCCTGGCATCTCCGCAGGTCGGACGGCGATTCCGGCGGTCAGGACAGCGCATCGCTGATCCGCCCGTTAGCGATCCCGTCGTCGCTGTCGATGCAGTTCGCATACACGCGCAGGAGCACGTCCACAGAGTGACCAGCGCGGCGGGCCACGGTCGGAGCTGGTACCCCGGCGTTCAGCCACAGAGACACGGCGGCGTGCCGGAGGTCGTAAGGACGACCCGCGAGCAGGGATGCGACCTGATCGGGGGGTCAGCGCCAGGAGGCGGGCAGCTCGCCATACCTGGCTCAGGGTGGATGAGCGGACGATGTTGCCGGTTGCCGGAACAGGCGCCCGGTCAAACCGGCGCAAGAACGCCTGCCACAGCCGGTTCACGTCGGCGGGAGCGGCGCCGGTGCGCGAGAACCACAGCCACGCCGGCTTGGGGTCCCGGTCGCCGGCAGCCCAGATGGCAAAGCGGATGAGGGGCGGGTAGTGGAGCTACTCGCGACGACGACAACGCCTCAGGCGGGATGGAGGGCCACGCGAGGAGGCAGGGATTATTGGACAGGCTTAACTCACCGGGTCCTGGCTGGCGGCGACCGCGCCTTCCGGGGTCGCTTCGCCCTGCGGGGCCTCCTGTTCCAGCCCGGCCCTGATCTCGGACCAGGACATCGCCGTCATGAGGTGGCGTTGCTCGCGTGCGAGTGCGGCCGAGCACCTGCGGTCGAGGTCTGCAAGGCGGCCCAGCGGGAGGTCACCCCGCAGCCCGGGCGCCAGCGGATAGCGGTGCCCACCGCACCGCTCGGCCAGCCCAGGGTGGGTGTCGTCGGGAGAGTCCGGTGCGTTCATCAGGGCTTCGAGGGCATCTCTGACGTGTTCGGGTGATTGGGTCCAGACCGCTTCGTAGGCCGCGAACAGCGTGGCTGGGGTGATCCGGCGGTCCCACAGCGGCTGGACGATCTGCCCGATAGTGATGCCGTGGAGTGCGGTGGCTTCCGCAACCCGGTGGTGCGCTCGCGCTGCAAGCTGTGCGCCGTACATGCTGACCGCCACCTGGTCGGCATGCCGTTCGCTTTCAAGGGCCGGCTGCCTAGTCACCTTCAGGAACCAGTTCCAGTACCACCACAACAGCCGGGAGCCACGCCGTTTGAGCTTGGTGGACGCGTGCCTGCGGCGCGCACACAACCTCAGGCGCAGCCGGCTGGTATCGGTCAGGTGGCCGGCTTCGTGCGCGAGGACGGCTTTCAGTTCGGCGGTGTCCAGATGCGCGGCCGTGAGCAGCCCGATAGTCAGTCCTAAATGCCGCCGGCCCAGCCAGTCGCGGTGGCCGGTGAGCGCCCCCGCGCCAGCACCGGGCACCAGCCACACGCCGTCCAGTCGGCGGTTCCCGGCCCGCGCCATCACCTCGTCTACAACGGCCGCCAGCTCAGGCTGATTCTCCCGGGCCGCCCGCACACCACCCTGGTACCGAAGCCGCTGGTGACGGGTGCCCGCGTAGAGGTATGCGTAGCCGACCGCTGTGGCCACCGCCAGCCACAGCGCCGTGGCGAGCGCACCGGCCCAAGCCGCGACGGCGGCTATCAGCCCAGCAGCAACGAGCGCGGGCAGATACGAAAGGATGATGCCCGCGAGGCAGGACCTGCGTATCACCGGGCAAAGCTAGCCCCAGACCGCCGTGCTGCGCAGGGTTATGCCCCACTCGTCCGGTGCGCTGAGTGCTTGTTTCTGAACTTCAGCCGGGACGGGCGAGGCGCCGGGCCATGAGGGCATGAGCAGGCGGCTCACCGGCGAATCCACCCAAACCTGGCGCGA
>Ga0099827_10002423_pt1 | contig 10303 bp, 6 predicted proteins | sample CZO8metaG_FD_79339 | JGI IMG/M metagenome (GOLD analysis project Ga0099827, IMG submission 79339) | Vadose zone soil microbial communities from the Eel River Critical Zone Observatory, Northern California, USA - CZOApr15con1.8 metaG | ecosystem: Environmental > Terrestrial > Soil > Vadose zone ...
GCGCGCCGGGCTCTCCACCGAGATCCTGTCGGGAGGCAGCACCGGCACCTGGGATATCGATACCGGCCTGCCGGAGCTGACCGAGCTGCAAGCTGGTTCCTACGCGTTGATGGACCTGGCCTATCGGCGGGAGGGCCTCGATTTTGAACACGCGTTGACCGTAATGGCCACGGTGGTCAGCGCGAATCATGAGAATCTCGTCACTGTGGACGCGGGAGTGAAGGCGTTTTCCACCGACCGCGGCTACGGCCCCGAGGCTCTCAACCTTCCCGGATCGAAGTACCGCTGGGGCGGAGACGAATTCGGTTATCTCGATGTGGAGGACCCCGCGAAACGCCCCCAACTGGGAGACCGGATCGAGTTTATCCCGCCGCACTGCGATCCGACCGTTAACCTTTATAACGCTATTCACGCCCACCGCCGAAATACGGTAGAGGCCGTCTGGCGCGTAAAGGCCCTGTGAGGAACAGTCAAGGTTTGAGGCGGGCATGCCCGCCCCCTACGAGGGGTATCCTGGAAATATCGAAGTGACGAGCGAAACCGCAACCACGACGACTGCTCTGCCGTTTGAACCGGCTCCTGGTTTTGCCGCCGGTCCGTTGCAAAACGACGCGGAGCTCGCGCAGTGCCAGGGCAAGCGGATCGGAATCCTGATTGTCGCCTATAACGCCCTCACGACTCTGACCAAAGTTCTGAAACGCATCACGCCCGCGGTTTGGGAGAACGTCGAAGAGGTGGCGGTGTTTGATGACGCCAGCCAGGACGCCACCTTCGAACTGGCGGCGGGATTGAAGAGCACGCGCAATCTCACCAAACTGCACGTCCTGCATCATCCGCACAATCTGGGTTACGGCGGAAATCAGAAGGCGGGTTACCGGTATTTCATCGACAAAGGATTCGATATCGTGGTGCTGCTGCACGGAGACGGACAGTATGCGCCGGAGATCCTCTCGCACATGTACGCGCCGATTGTGCGAGGCGAGGCGCACGCGGTGTTTGGCTCCCGGATGATGCGCGATTACGGAGGGCCACTCAAGGGCGGAATGCCGTACTACAAGTACGTTGGCAACCGGGTGCTGACGACCTTCGAAAACCATGCGCTGGGGCTCAATCTGACGGAGTTCCACAGCGGGTATCGCGCCTACGACCTGCACGCGCTCCAGAAGATCGATCTGGAGAATATGACCAGCGATTTCCACTTCGATACGGAAATCATCATCAAACTGCATCATCAGAAATATAAGATCCACGAAGTTCCGGTCCCGACGTTCTATGGCGACGAGGTCTGCTACGTCAACGGGATGAAGTACGCCAAGGATATTCTGCGCGCGGTGTACCACTATAAACAAACCTGCCGGAGTGTGCGGCGGTATCCGGAGTTCCAGGAGTACTTCGTTCAATATCCTGTGAAACGCAGCCGGGGGTCCAGCCACGATCTGGCGCGGCGGCTGACCGGCACAGGACATAAGGTGCTGGACGTAGGGTGCGGGCCGGGCTATTTGTCGTCCGATCTCGGCAAGGCCGGCAATCGGGTGGATGGGATCGACCTGCTGACGGAGGTGCGAAGGCCGTCCCCGAACGAGCAATATGTATGCGCCGACCTCGATCGGGGCATCCAACCGGCGCTCGAAGAGTTAGGCGCCAAAAAATACGACCGCATCCTGCTGTTGGATGTTCTCGAACACCTGGTTCGTCCAGTGGAGATTTTGGAGCAGTGCGCGCCCATCCTCGAAGACAACGGATTCGTGATCGTGTCGGTGCCAAACGTGGCTAATATCACCATTCGGATGTCGCTGCTGTTCGGGCGTTTTCAGTATGGCGACCGGGGCATCCTCGACCGCACGCATCTGCGCTTTTACACTCGTCGCACGGCACGGGCGCTGGTCGAAGGCGCCGGCTATCAGATCCTCGAGGCGCGCATGACGGCCATGCCTATCGAGCTGGTGTTCGGACTGGATCCGGACAACCCGGTCATGAGACTGGTGAACCTGCTGGCGCGCGTGGCCGCGAGGATCCTGCCCGGCCTGTTCGGCTATCAGGTCATGTTGACCGGGCGGCCCGTGCGCCGTTAATGGAGCCAATTACCAAAGCCGTCTGGTAAATCGGATTCATTCAATCGCGCATGCAGTCGATATGGATGTGCGTCCGGTATAATATATCCAAGTGCCCAATTTTTCCGCTGTAGGACCTCGCTTGCGGAACGCGGTGAGGGTTCTTTTTCTCATTGCTCTGGCGATGTTCGCCACGGAACGGGACGCTCGGGCTTATGCGGACCCCGGTTCCGGCGCGCTGATCTGGCAAATGCTGGCTGGGCTATTTGTCGGGGTCGGATTCTATTTCCGAAGAATTACTTCGTGGTTCAAGAACCGTAAAGGTCCAAAGGATTGAGCGAGCCGGCGTTACCGCCTCCCTTCATCGCCGCATCTTTTCGAGATCCCGCGGGCAGTCTGTTTCGTTTCCAGAACCGGATTCTTCGGGTGGTTAATCCCGCCGGGGTCGCGGATTTGACGGCATTCCTGAACTCGCCCGCCGCGCATAAACTCCTGGCGGCCGGCCGCGTGGTGAGAACCCGCCTGCTGGACGAGGCGGAGTCGCGTGAGCTGGTAACCGAGCCCGCCATCCGGCGCCTGTTCGAGGGGCGCGCCGGCCAGATGATGGTGGAGCACGAGCTCATCGAGTTTCCCAGCTTTCCCTATGAATGGACGCCTGAGATGCTGCACGCCGCGGGACTCCTCACACTGGACCTGGCGCGGGAGTTGCTTGGCGATGGACTCGGATTGAAGGACGCTACGCCCTACAACGTTCTCTTCAAGGGACCGGATCCGGTGTTCATCGACGTGCTCTCGTTCGAGCGCCGCGAACCGGGCGATGCGACCTGGCTGCCGTACGCACAGTTCGTGCGCACGTTCCTGCTGCCGCTGCTTGCCAACCGGGCCTACGGGCTGGGGCTCGATCAAATCCTAACAACGCGACGGGATGGCCTCGAGCCGGAAGAAGTGTACCGCTGGTCCAAGCCGCTCGAGCGTTTACGGCCGCCCTTTTTCTCGCTGGTCTCCATGCCCACCTGGCTGGGGAGCAAACACAGCCCGGACGACTCCTCGATTTACAGCAAGAAGCTTCTGCCGAACGTGGAGAAGGCGCGCTTCGTCCTGGAGACACTGCTTAACGGCCTCGGGCGCACTCTCCATCGCCTCCAGCCGGCGCAGGGCGGGCGATCCACGTGGGCGGATTACATGACCAGCAACAACTACACGGCCGATCATTTTTCCGCCAAACAGCGCTTCGTACAGGAAGCCCTGGCCGAATTTCCGTGCCGTTCGGTTCTGGACGTGGGCTGCAATACGGGCCACTTCAGCGCGATTGCGGCGCGGTCGGGGGCCTCGGTAGTGGCCATCGATTACGATCCGGTGGTGCTCGGCGACGTGTGGCGAAATGCGCGGGCGGAGAAGCTCGATATTCTGCCGCTGGCGGTGAATCTGACGCGCCCCTCTCCCGGCACGGGCTGGCGCAACCAGGAGTGCCCCTCGTTTCTGGACCGCGCCCGCGGCAAGTTCGACTGCGTCCTGATGCTGGCCGTCATTCATCACATGCTGGTGACCGAGCGCGTGCCGCTCGAGGATATCGTTGGCCTGGCCGCCGAGCTGACCACCGATCTGCTGATCATCGAATTTATCGCGCCGGAAGATTCGATGTTCCGCCGCTTGACCCGCGGCCGCGAAGAACTCCACAAGGATCTCGATCGGGAAGTTTTCGAGGCGGTCTGTGAGCCTCGCTTCGAGCGTGTCCGGACACAACACGTCGAAGGCACGACCCGGTGGCTGTACCTTTTGAGGAAACGCCGCTAATCCCATGCAGCATCCCCGGGATCTCGCGGTCGCCTTCTCGCTGGCGAATTTGTGTTATTTGCGGGTCTGGTCCGAAATTCTAACCTACACGCGCTCCGATACGTATCTGATGAAGACCCCGCCGGTTCCGGCTGAATACGCCGCTGCCATGACGAACGTACTGTTGGCCGGAGTCCTGTTCTGGGGGCTGACGACGATGGCACGGCGTTTTTTGCCGAAGGGAGCGTTCGGTTTCGTGGAAATGGGATTCCTGGTTACTCTGGCGGTTCCTTTGAACGCGTTGCGCTCCGTACTGGCGAACGATTTTTCCTATTTACGATCGCCGCTTTTCGAAGTGATCGGCACGCGTGGTGTGGCGGCTCTTGCGGGCGCGCTGGGGTTGGGAGGGCTAACCGTAGTGGTCTTCTTCCATCACCGTGCCGCCCGCGTTGCAGCGGCCGGGCTGGCCATCGCATCCCCGTTCTGCGCCATCACCTTCGGCCAGGCGATTTGGAAAGCCGCGCATTATGACGATCGGGCCTACGCCGACAAGCCCAGTGCGGCTCCGGTTGCCGGCGTTAAACGATTTCCGAGAGTCGTGTGGTTCATCTGCGACGAATGGGATTATCGGCTCACGTTCATAGATCGTGATCGCACCCTGGCGCTGCCGGAAATCGACCGCCTGCGGCGCGAGGCGGTCTACGCCGAAAACGCGTTTCCGCCGGGACCGGAAACACCCGTCTCGATTCCCGGCTACTATACGGGCCGCCTGGTGAGCGCGGTGGAGTACCAAGGCCCCAGGCAACTGGGGGTGAAGTTCCAGGGCGAATCGGGCTTGCTGCCCTGGAGCGCACAGCCCAACTATTTCGCGCGCGCCCGCGATTTGGGCTTCAATACGGCGCTGGTGGAATGGTTTCATCCAGCTTGCCGGGTGCTAGATGGTTTGACATTTTGCCGCTGGTGGGAAATGGCGATGCAGCACAACAGCATGGGTAAGGACTTCGGTCGAATTCTGAGGAACCAGGCCCGCAGCCTGTTCGAGAGCAACCTATTTTCCCTCTTCGGCAGGGCGCTCACGCACGACCAGCAGACCGCGACCTATGGGGCCATCCTGCGGGCGGGCGAGGCCGTCGTCAACCAGACCGAGTACGGTTTCACGGTGGTGCATCTTCCCATACCCCACGCACCGAATGCCTACGACCGGCGCACGGGCCAGTTCACGCTGGGGAACTCCCCCATTCGCGGATATCTCGACAGCCTCGCGCTGCTCGATCGCACGATCGGAGACGTGCGCCGCTCGATGGAGAATGCGGGAACATGGGAAAAAACCACGGTCTTGTTTACGTCCGACCACCCCTACCGCGAAGCCGAGTCCCTTGACGGAAAATCAGACCCGCGCATTCCGTATCTCCTCAAGATGGCGTCGCAAAATGGCGGTGGCGTCTACGCGCCACCTTTTAATGCCGTGCTGACTGGAGACCTTCTCCTTGCGGTGCTAAGAGGCGAGGTGCGGAGTGCATCGGAGGTAGCCGGATGGCTCGATCGTAATCGTAGCCGATTTCCGACGCAGTGACGGCTGCGTGGGGCCTATTGGCCCGGCCTTGATTTCACAAGTAGACGGAGGCCGGCGAATGCGCCGGCCGCAGGCCACGGGCCTGCCCCACGCCCGAAAATGGATGACGGAATCGCAAACAACTGGGTATCCCTTTCACTCAGCCCGCCCGAGTGCGACACGATACATAGTGGGGCAACAAGATCCCCCGCTACGATCCCTTGGGGTTAGCTGAGTCAAGGGGACACCCACTCGCAAAAAAATGGCCTAGCGGGCCTGGAGCAAAGCTCCATAAATTTCCTCGAGGCGGCGGGCGGCGGCGGCGACGGGAAAGCGGCCGCGGATGAACTCCGACGCACGGGCCGCGAGTTGTTGGCGGAGGGGGACACTTTCTCCGAGGCGCAGGAGCGCCCCCGCCAGCTCTTCACTTTGGCCGGCCTCAAACAGGAGCCCGGTCTCGCCCGGAATCACCAGCTCGCAATTGCCGCCGACGCGCGATGCGACCACCGCACAGCCGCTCGCCATGGCTTCCATCAGCGCGTTCGAGAACGATTCAGATAAAGAAGGGAGCACAAAAATATCCATCTCGTGCAAGCGTGCCGGCACCTGGTCGGTGGTGGCATGGAAGGTGGTGGCGTTCGTGAGACCGAGATCGCGCACCAGCGTTTGCAGACCCGGCAGGCAAGGGCCCGACCCCACGATCATCAGCCGCCAATGAGCCTGGCGAGCCTTGGCAAAGGCGCGAATCAACGTCGCGATATCTTTCTCGGGGCGCAAAGCGCATACCACGCCGATCGTCAGCTCCGGCCGGTCCGGACGGGGCTGGGGCTTAAAGCAGGCGGTATCGATACCGTTGTAGCAGAGGTGGATCTTTTCCGCCGGCACGGATTCGTCCTGAATCAAATGCCTGCGGACGGCTTCGCCATTGACCACCAAGCCATCCGCGAGGCGATCGGTGAGGCGCAGCAGGCGGCGGCGGAGGCCGGGCGTCAAGCCGCGGAAAGCACGCTGGCTGGAGAGGATTACGGGAGTGCCAAGCAAGCGGGCGACAGGAACCGCAAAGAGATTCATCGGCACATCGAAAGCGTGCAGGAGTTGGATATCGTGCTGCACCAAGTAGCGCCGTAATTGCCAGGCGCCGGCGAGGGCGGAAGGTCCATAGAACGACCGCACAGGAAAAACCGTGACCGGGACGCCGGCCGCGCGAAGTTCGGCGCAACGGAAGCCCTCCCGCATGCAGCCGACATGCGGAATGAACCGGGCGCGGTCCAGTGCCTTGGCCATCTCGACAAGCTGCCGTTCACTGCCTCCCAGGCCCAGCTCGCGGGCCAACAGAAGAACGGGTACGGGCGTCGCGCTGCCGTCCATCGCGGTCACGCGGACGGCTTGCTGGCCCCGATGCGCGTAGGCTTCCAGAGCAGACGATGCGGGAAGAACAAAATACCCAAGGCGCAAAAGGAGGCCGCCACGAACACCAGGAACGTGCGGGCTGCAGAGGAGAGCCGGTGCACCGAGCTGGTCTGCGGCAACAGCGGATCGACGGCCGCCAGGAAGCAAAACAGTAAGCCTCCGATTACCGCCAGCGTCCGCCAGGGATCCGGTAAAGCGAGACTGGACGCCGCCAGCGTGAGCACAGCGAAAGGCAGGACCTGCCGGCCCAGCTTGTGCGAAACAAAGTGAAACCACATGCGATTGGCAAAAGGGATCAGCAGGCGCGGGTAAAACCACAGTAACTGATACACGCCCGAGAGCGTCCGAACTTTTCTCCGGAATTCGACGGGAAGCGAACTGGGATCATCAAAGGCTTTGGCCCGCGGCTCGAAAACCACGCGGAAGCCCTGGAAGAACGCGGCCAACGGGAGATAGACATCATCGACCAGCAGATTGGCCGGCAGGGGCACGGCAAGATGACGGCGCATCGCATAGATACATCCGGTGGCGCCCATGACGCTGTCCAGGCCGCTCAAGTGTTTTCGAATCGATTTTTCATAGCGCCAGTAAAGACCGATGTTCTGCTCGTCATGACTGGCGCCGCGGCGAATCTCAAGCTCACCGCTGGCAACGCCCACGCTAGGATCGGCAAAGCAAGATACCAGGTGGCGCAGGCAATCCGGGTCGAGCGGTTGGCGCACGTCCGTAAAAAACAGAATTTCATTGCTCGCCGCGGCGATAGCGGCGTTCAGCGCCGCGGCTTTGCCTCCAGCAGGGACGCGAATCAGGAGCACGCCTTGCGTGCCAAATCCGGCAACCAGTTCGTCGGTATGGTCTTCACTGCCGTCGGAGACTACGATGATCTCCATTCGGTCGCGGGGATAATTCAGCGCGAGAATGTTCCTCAGTTTTTGCACGATCCAGGGTTCGCCGTTGCGGACAGCCATCACCACCGAAACGGTCTTTTCTTCGAAGGCGCGCACAAATGGTCTCTGCCGCCGTTTGGCCCACAGGGCCAACAGGAGAGGGTAGCCCGCCAACACATAGAGCAGCACCGCGGCGCTGGCGGTGAACAGGATGACCGGCAACCTTTCCACAGTATCTTTCCAGTCTAACCGTGGAAACGGCGACACTATGAAACGTCCCCTGGCTGGCGCCGAAATCGGTGCGTGTCGTTATCGAGAGCCGGGCCTGCCCGGCTCCTACAAAACCGGCGCTGGGGCAAGCGTCGGCTGCTCCACTTCTCGGAACCAGAGTTCAAGGAACAGGAGCTGCCACAGCCAGGAGCTGTTGTCGCGGCGTCCGCTTTGATGTTCTTCGAGCAGATAGCGCAGGAAGGCGGGCATGACCATTCCCCGGCCGAGGAAACGGGAACTCGTGAGATGGTCCCAGAGCATTTCACGCAACGAAGTGCGGAACCAGTTGGCCAGAGGCACACCGAAACCCATCTTGGGCCGGTTCAACAAAGGGGCAGGCAGGCGGTCCCCAAGGGCGCGAAGAAAGATTCGCTTGCCTTTACCGTCGCGCAGTTTCCAGGCGTTGGGAATGCGGGCCGCGAATTCAGCTAATTGATGATCGAGCAACGGGCAGCGCACTTCCAGCGAGTTGGCCATCGACATGCGATCCACCTTCACAAGAAATTCGCCGGGCAACTTCACGGTGGCTTCGAAGTACATGGCCCGGGAAAGGATGTCCGCGCTCTCCGGCAGCAGGCAGTCCGCAAAAGTGCGGGTGAGGAACGCGGCATCGGTGGGCAGCATCCAGTCCGGCGCCAGCAGCTCTTTGCGGAGATAATAAGGAGCATAATTGGACTCAAAATAGCGTTCGAGCGCCGTTGGGCGGCTCATCATGCGCAGATAATTCTTGCCATACGCGGAGTAGGGGAGCGCATCGGCGGCCGTGGCAATCAGGCGGCGCATCGCTTGCGGCAGGCGATCGAAGATCCGCCGCTTCTCGACATCGGCAAAGCTTTCATAGCCGGCAAATAACTCGTCTCCGCCATCCCCGGAGAGAACAACTTTGACGTGCTGGGCGGCGAACTCCGAGACGAGAAATGTTGGGATGGCGGAGGAGTCGCCAAAGGGTTCGTCAAAGTGCCGCACCAGTCGCGGGACCAGACTGATCGAATCCGGGTGCACCAGGATCTCGTGATGCTCGGTGTTGTACTGCCGGGCCACCATGGCGGCGTAGCCGAGCTCGTTGAACGACGCTTCTTGAAAGCCGATGGAAAACGTTTTGACCGGATCGGGAGAATGCAGCGCCATCGAGGCGACCACCGCGCTCGAGTCGATGCCCCCGCTTAAGAACGCGCCGAGCGGCACATCGGCGATCATGCGCATTCTCACCGATTCATCGAAGAGGTTGCGGAGCGACTCGCAGACTTCCTGTTCGCCTGGGGCGGGCTGACCCGCCGGGAAATGTTCGGCGGGAGGAGGCAGGCGCCAATAGCGGCCCTGCCGCACGGAACCATCGGGCAGTGCCAGCAACCACGTTCCCGGCGCCAGTTTGCGTATTGAAGAGAACGGCGTCCACGGATCGGGTATGTAAGAAAACTGGAAATAAAGCCGCAGCGCCTCGGCGTCGAGGTCCTCGGGAACACCGGCCGTACGCATGCACTTCAGTTCGCTCGCGAACCACAAACCGCGCGGCGTGTGGGCGTAATAGAGCGGCTTCTTTCCCAGGCGGTCGCGGGCGAGCAGCAGCTGACGGCGGCGCGCGTCCCAGATGGCGAAGGCAAACATGCCGCGCAGACGCTCCAGTCCTTCCGTTCCCTCCTGCTCGTAGAGATGGACGATGGTCTCGGTGTCGCTGCTGGTTTGAAAACGATGGCCCTGATCGATGAGCCGGCGGCGCAACTCCTGAAAGTTGTAAATTTCACCATTGAAGACGATCCATACGCTGCCGTCCTCATTCGAGATGGGCTGGTGGCCGGTGGCCAGGTCGATGATGCTGAGGCGGCGCATGCCGAGCGCGCATCCGCCATCCAGATGAAACCCTTCGTCATCGGGTCCGCGATAACGGATCTGATCGCACATGGCGCGAACCGTTTCCAGAGACGCGGGTGCATCGTGCAACCAGAAGCCGGCGATTCCGCACATGGAGAGATACTTTTTCCACTGTAACAGAGGGTGCGCACGCCGCTGTAGCATGGAAGGGCAGATGGCTGAACTGGTCTCGCAGGAACTTTCCATCAAGAGACGCCGGGTGTAAGATGCGAAGCTCCCGGGAAATCGCCTTCCGCTTGCGGCAAGAAGTATCGAACCTGCGAATGTGGCTGCGGCAGCCCAGGCTGCCGGGATCGGCCAGCGGGGCCATGGCGCCGAAGTTGCCGGATGCGGCGCAGGTTGCCGAAAAACTGCGCAATACTGCGTATTCGAAACAAGTGGAGTCGCTCGCCGATGAGATCCTGGCGCATCGATTCCGCCTTCTCGGGCTGGTGCTGGAGCTCGGCGAAAAAATCGATTGGCGCCGCGACACAGTTCACAAGAAGGCCACC
>Ga0099827_10002433_pt1 | contig 10290 bp, 9 predicted proteins | sample CZO8metaG_FD_79339 | JGI IMG/M metagenome (GOLD analysis project Ga0099827, IMG submission 79339) | Vadose zone soil microbial communities from the Eel River Critical Zone Observatory, Northern California, USA - CZOApr15con1.8 metaG | ecosystem: Environmental > Terrestrial > Soil > Vadose zone ...
CCGGCCGCGACGGCGAGCGACACGCCGTGGAGGACGTGGCTCTCGCCGTAATACGTGTGGACGCCATCGACTTCAAGCACCAAGGTAGATCTCGCGCACCAGCGGGTTCGCTTTCACCTCGTCGCGCAGCCCGTCGGCGATCACGCGGCCGTAGTGCAGCACGGTCACGTGGTGGGCGATCTCGAGCGCGATGTCCATGTCGTGCTCGATGATGAGAACGGTGATGGCGGGATCGAGCCGGCGCAGCAGATCGGCCATCATGTGCGATTCCGCCGGCGACAGCCCCGCGCACGGCTCGTCGAGCAGGAGCACGCGCGGCCGGCCGGCCAGCGCCAGGGCGATCTCGAGCTGGCGCTGCTCGCCGTGAGAGAGGTGGCGCACCTCGGTGTCGGCACGCTCGGCGAGGCCGACGGCGGCCAGCGCCTCGCGCGCGCGGTCGGCCAGCCCGCGGTAGCGCCGGAGCGGCCGCAGCATGACGAACTTGGTCGATTCCAGCGCCTGGACGGCGAGCAGGCAGTTCTGCAGCACGGTGAGCGTCCGGAAGAGGTTCGTGATCTGGAACGTGCGGGCCAAGCCGAGCGCGGCGCGGCGATGCACGGCCACCCCGGTGACGTCACGCCCGAAGAGGCGGATCGCCCCCGAGGTCACGGGCAGCTCGCCCGAGATCAGGTTGAAGAGCGTCGTCTTGCCGGCGCCGTTGGGGCCGATCAGCGCCCGCCGCTCGCCCGGCCGAACGGTCAGATCGACCGCATCGACGGCCCGCAGACCGCCGAAGGCCTTGCTGACCCCAGTCAGCGCGAGGGCGTGCTCGCCGTCAGCCACGCGGGTTTAGCACGACTTGCACGGCGGATAGTCGCGCGTGTAGAGCGGCATCTTCAGGTACTCCTCGGGGTTGTACTTCCAGAACTGGCTGACGCTCGGATAGGTGAAGAACACGGTGTTCTGGAGCTTGCCCCCGACCCGCTCCACCTTGCGGATGTAGACGTTCTGGACGGGATTGCCGAAGGTGTCGATCTTCACCGGGCCACGCGGGAAGTCCTTCAGCTCCACCTTGCGCAGCGCGACCAGGAGCGCCTCGCGGTCTTCGACCTTGCCGCCGACCGCCTTGATGGCCTCGGCGATCCAGCGCGCGTTGGTGTAGCAGGTCTCCGCGTAGTACGAGGGGATCTTGCCCGCCTTCGCCTCGAACGCCTTCGCGAAGCGCTGATTGGTGGGGTTCTCGAGCGCCGCCGAGTAGTGGAGCGTGCTGATCGTGCCGAGGGCCTCGTCGCCCATCTGCGGCAGCACCGACTCGTCGACGGTGGTGCCGTTCGAGAGCAAGGGCACGCGGCCCTTGAGCCCGCTGCTCTCGTACTCCTTCATGTACTGGAGGGCGAGCTTGCCGAAGAAGACCGCGAAGACCGCGTCGGCGTCGCGCTTGACCTGGGAGAGGAACGGGGCGAAGTCGTTGGTGTTGAGCGGAACCCAGACCTTCTGGATGATCTGGCCGCCGCCCTCCTCGAACGTCCGCTGGAAGCCGCCCACCGACTCCCAGCCGAACGCGTAATCGGCGGCGACGGTGGCGATCTTCCGGTACTTGGTGTTCTTGATGACCCAATCACCGAGGGCGTGCGTCGACTGGCTCGAGTTCCATCCGGTGCGCACGACCCACTTGGCCGGCTTGCGCTGGGTCAGGTCGTCGGACGACATCACGGGATACGTCGTCGGAATCTTCTGGGCCTCGGCGAACGGGTGGATCGCGTAGCCCGTGGACGCGAGGAGGCCGCCGCTCAGGATGTGGACGTGGTCCTGATCGACGAGCTTCCGGGCCTTGGTGAGCGCGGTCTGGGTGTTGCCCTCGGTGTCCTCGACGATCAGCTCGATCTTCCGGCCGGCCACCTGGCGGCCGATCTCGTCGAGGTACAGCTCCGTGCCATTGAGCATGTCCTTGCCGAGCGCGGAGGCGGCGCCGGTCAGCGGCGACAGGAAGCCGATCTTGATCGGGCCGCCCTGGGCCCGCGCGGTGGGCGTGCCGAGCCCGGCGACGAGGGCGAGGAGAAACGCGGCGAGAGCGAAGAGCGCGATCGTGCGACGGCTCATGAAGACCTCCTGTGGAAGGCGCCGGCCAGTCCGCGCGGCGCGAAGAGGATGACCCCGATGTACACCGCGCCCAGGATCAGCAGCCAGCGCTTGGTATACACGCTCACGAAGTTCTTGAGGAATACAATGACGGCGGCGCCTGCCGCAGGGCCGACCAGCGTCCCCGGCCCACCCAGAGCCACCATCAGCAGAGTTTCCACCGACGTCACCAATTGCACGTCGACCGGGCTCACGAAGCCGTTGTAGTAGGCCCACAGCACGCCCGAGAAGCCGGCGAAGGTGCCGGCGATGATGAAGGCCAGGTATTTGTGCAGCCACACGTTGTAACCGAGGGTGCGCATGCGCGACTCGCTCTCGCGGATGCCCTTGAGGCTCATGCCGAACGGGGAGGCGACGATCAATCCGAGCAGCACGATCGCCACCAGCGCGCAGGCCAGCGAGAAGTAGAAGAACGGCAGCGGCCCCCACAGGCTCCAGGGCAGCCCGAGGTCCGGCCGCGGCACGCCGGAGATCCCGTTGTCGCCCTTGGTCAGCGACACCCAGCGGAAGGCGAGCCCCCACACCACCATGCCGAGCGCGAGCGTGATCATGAGGAAGTAGGTGCCGGTGGCACGGATGGCGATGAGACCGAAGAGGGCGGCGGCCACCGCGGCGGCCACGAGACCGACGACGAGGCAGAGCAGGAATCCCGCCTGGCGCTCGGTGGTGAGGATGGCGACGGCGTAGGCGGCCACGCCGAAGTAGGCGGCGTGACCGAGCGAGGGCAGGCCGGTGAAGCCGAGGAGCACGTCGAGGCTCATGGCGAGAATGGCCACGATCAGCGCCTGGGTCAGCAGCGTCAGCGGATACGACGGCAGCCACGGCGCGACGGCGGCGACGAGGATGGCCACGATGGCCACACCGGCGACCGCGCCCGGGCGACGAAGCATCATGCGCGGCCGAAGAGGCCCGTCGGCCTCAGCGCCAGGATGAGGGCCATCGGAGCGAACAGCGTGAAGTAGGACAGCTCGGGGAAGAGCGCCTTGCCGAAGTTGTCGAGCAGACCGACCAGGAGGCTACCGACCATTGCCCCGGGTAGGCTGCCGAGTCCGCCCACGATCACGACGACGAAGGCGTAGGGCAAGACCTCGAAGTCGGCGCCCGGGTAGACGCCGAGGAACGCGCCGCCGATCACGCCGCCGGCGGCGGCCAGGCTCGCGCCCAGCGCGAAGACGGCCAGCGACAGCACCGGCACGTTGATTCCCACGCCCTGGGCCATCTCGCCGTCGTCCACGGCGGCGCGAATGCGCGCGCCCACGCGCGTGCGGTCGAGCGCCAGCCAGAGCAGCGCGGCCACGACGACGGCGACCACGATGATGAAGATGCGATAGGAGGGGAACGACAGCTCGCCGGCGCGGACGGCGCCCTGAAGGAAGCGCGGCACCGGGATCGAGTAGGGATCGCCGCCCCAGATGAGGAGCGCCAGGTCCTGGAAGATCAGCGCGAAGCCGATCGTCATCAGCACCTGGCCGAGCGTCTGGCCGGGGAGCCGGCGCAGGAAGAGCCGCTCCATGCCGATGCCGATCAGGCCGATGGCGACGGCGCCGGCCACCACGGCCGCGGCAAAGCTACCCGTCCGCCACACCACCGAGAGTCCCACGTAGCCGCCGAGCATGAAGTACGAGCCGTGCGCGAGGTTGACCACGCGCATGACGCCGAAGATCAGGCTGAGACCGCTGGCCAGCAGGAAGAGCAACGCGCCGTACGAGAGGCCGTTGAAGGTCTGGATGATCCAGAACTCGCTGCTCACGGCGGGGGCTCGAGGATCGCTAGGTGAGCCCCAGCAGGCGGGCGGCGTTGTCGCGAAGAATGCGCGCCTGGTCGGCCCGCTTGAGCTTGAGTCGCTTGGTGATGATGTCGCGCGGCCGGTCGTAGCCCATGTCGAAGCAGAAATCGCTGCCCAGCATCACGCGGTCGGCGCCGACGGTCTGGATGAGCCAGCCGAGCGCCTCGGGCGAGTGGCTGATGGTGTCGTAGGTGAAGCGCCGCAAGTACGCGCCGAACGGACGCTTGGCCTTGTCTTTGTTCTCTGGCCGCACGCGCTGGCCGTGCTGCACGCGCCCGGCCAGATAAGGAATGGCGCCGCCGGCGTGGGGCAGCAGCACGTGCAGCCGCGGAAAGCGGTCGAGCACGCCGCCGAGGACCAGATGCGACGCGGCGATGGCGGTGTCGAAGGGATTGCCGAGCAGGTTGTTCAGATAGAAGGGCTTCAGCCGGTCGTTGGCGCCGATCACGGTGAGCGGATGCAGCAGCACCGGCAGCTCGAACTCCTGACATCGCTCGAAGACCGGCGTGAACGCGGGATCGGAAAGATCGCGACCGGCGACGTTCGTTCCCATGTAGACGGCGCGGACGCCGGGCAGGCGGGCCGACCGCTCGAGCTCGCTCACCGCCGCCGGCGGATCCTGCATCGGCAGCGTGGCGCACCCGATGAACCGGTCGGGGTACGCCTTGTGCGCTTCGGCGAGGCCGTCGTTGAACGCTTGGGCGAGGCGGCGGCCGAGATCGCCCTTGGCGAAGTACGTCATGGGCGCGGTCAACGACAGGGCCTGGATGCCGACGCCCGTGCGATTCATCGCCTTGACGCGCAGGTCCACGTCCCAGTACGCCGGGCTCAGCGGCGCGGTGGCATTGGACCCGACCACGATCGACGGGCCCTTGGGATTGGACCGGTCGACCCGGGCTCCGACAGCCGCGCCCTCGGTTTCGATGAGCTTCAGATAGCGCTCGGGGAAGAAATGACTGTGGATGTCGATCGCCGGAGGTAGAGTCACGGGGCGGGATTGTACACTAGGCGCCGCCGAAACCCAGCTTCGAAGGAGGCCCGTCGTGAAGCTGCCGCACGAGCGCTTCGACTACGCTCCGATCGTGTCCCGCCGTCCCTGGAAGCTGCCCAAGGGCTTCCGCATCGCCGTGTGGACCATCGTCAACGTCGAGGAGTGGTCCATCGAGAAGGGCATGCCGCGCCAGTACCTCTCCACGCCCCAGGGCGTGGCGGTCACCCCCGACGTGCCGAACTGGGCGTGGCACGAGTACGGCATGCGCGTGGGGTTCTGGCGACTCCACGAGGCGTTGACGAAGCGCAAGATCCCGGTGACGACGGCGATCAACGCCCACGTGTGCGAGTCGTACCCGCCGATCGCCCAGGCCATGCTCGACGCGAAGTGGGAGTTCATGGGCCACGGCGTGGTGCAGGGGGCGATGCACCTGCTGCCGGATCAACGCGCCGCCATCGGCGAGGCCGTGCGGCTCATCGAAAAGTTTACCGGCAAGAAGCCGAAGGGGTGGCTCGGGCCCGGACTCACCGAGACGTGGGAGACGCTCGAGCTGCTGCGCGAGGCGGGGATCGAGTACGTCTCCGACTGGGTGAACGACGATCAACCCTACGAGATTCGGACGTCGGCGGGCCCGCTCGTCTCAGTGCCCTACTCGGTCGAGCTGAACGACATCCCGATGATGGTCATCCAGCATCACGAGTCTTCGGCGTGGCTTCAGCGCTGCAAGGACCAGTTCGATCGCCTCTACTTTGAGGGTGCGGGGAATCCACGCGTCATGGCCATGGCCGTCCATCCGTACATCTCAGGCGTCCCACACCGCATCAAGTACTTCGAGGCGGTCTACGACTACATCAGGAAGCAGAAAGGCGTGTGGCTGACCACCGGCGAAGAGATTTACCAGTGGTACGCGAAGAACCGGTGGTGAATCCTCGGTCGCTCTCCGCGCATCGGAAGGCGCAGGAGGGTGGCGTATGCGGGCGTTTCCGCGGGAGCTGATCCACACCGTCCTGGTCGACTGGGGCGCGACCCTGCGCATCCGGCCGATCCGTCCCGATGACGAAGCGGGGCTGCGCGCGCTGTTCGACCGGCTCAGCCCCACCACCGTCTTCCAGCGGTTCTTCCGCGTCTACGCGCAGTTACCCGATGACTGGTTCGAGCACTTCGCGCGCGTGGACTACGAGCGGCGGCTGGCGCTGGTGGCCGAAGTCGATAGCCCCGACGGCCCGCGCTTGCTCGGGGTGGCGCGGTACGAGCCGACCGACACCGACGGCGTCGCCGAGGTTGCCCTGGTGATCGAGGATTCCTGGCAGGGACAGGGCTTGGGTCGCCGGCTGCTCGAGGCGATTCTCGACGCCGCCGAGGCACGCGGGATCCACCGCTTCCAGGCCGACGTCCTGACCGAGAACCGCCGGATGCTCAACTTGCTGAGGCAGACCACCAGCATCGAGTCGGCGACGACGGCGCACGGCGTGACCGAGTTGAGGTTCATGCGGCGCTCGCCGGTTGCTAGAATGGTCCCGCCATGACCAACGTCGTGCAGGGCCTCCTGTCCGGCTCCTCCGATCTCCAGTCGGCGCTGCGGACCGACCCGAGCCGGTTTCCGTTCCGGTGCGAGCTCAGCCTGGCCCCGCTGATCGCCTTCTGGACGCGGCCGTCCAGCGGACGCTCGCCGCTCGAGGTGCTCGCTCGAATGGTCGGCGACAAGATCCTCGGCCCGGCCGGGGTGCTGAGCACGATCGAGGACCCGGCGGCCATCGCGGAGCATCGAGAAATCGTCGACGTGCTCATGGCGGCCGTGTTCCCGCCGGCGTCCTGGGAGCAGGACTACGGCGCCGCGATGATCCCGTTCAGCCTGCGTGGTTTCTACGCGACGCCCTCCATGCAGCGCCTCCTCATGAGCGCGGACGGCGCGCTTCAGGGGCGGGTCAACCTGGACGAGCCCATGGTCGGCGCCATGCGGGTCGCCTATGGCTACGCCCTCGTGCTGGAGCGCGTCTACGGCATCCCCATCGACGTCGATTACCCGCTGACGATCACCGTCGCCGACCCCGAGACCGGGCTCGATCGCCACTTCAAGATCCAGTTCGACTGGCAGTTCGTGGACGTCGTGCCCGTCGGCGCCGTCCCGCCCTTGACGGAGGCGGTCCGCCAGCGGCTGCACGCCAACATCCTCGACGCCGCCATGCTGCGCGAGGTGCTGCCGCCGGAGAAGTTCGTGTTCCGCGGCGTGACGATCTTCCGCGCCGTGGAGGTGACCGACCAGGAGGTGCTCTCGGCGCTCAAGCGCGACCTCATCGACCGGGAGTCGATCGTCTCGGAGACACGGTTCCAGGGGCTCCAGCAACGGCTGCGGACCCTGTTCCGCCGACCCGAGCTGCGCCTGGGATTGGCGGCACTCGATGGCGACCGCGTGCTCATTCTCAACTACGGCGCGCGCCACGAGCACGCGTGCATCTTCGCCGACTCCGCGCACCACCGGATCGCCGAGTTCGCCGGCACCGTCTACCAGCGGGCGAGCGTGATGGGCCGGCCGATCATCATCGACGATCTCACGGCGGCCCCGAGCCTGACCGGCATCGAGGAGCAGCTCGCGCGGAACGGCGTGCGCAACTTCGTGGTCGCGCCGCTCCGGTATCAGGACAAGGTCATCGGCACCCTGACGCTGAGCTCGCCCCGCCCGGGGGATCTCGACGCCACGCACCTGCCGAAGCTCCACGAGGTGTTGCCGCTCTTCTCGATGGCCGTGCAGCGCAGCATGGAGGAGCTGAACGCGCGGATCCAGACGCAGATCAAGGAGCGGTTCACCGCGATCCATCCGGTCGTGGAGTGGCGGTTCCGTCAGGTCCTGCTCGACGGCCTCGAGCGGCGCGGCGTGGGCCCCGGCCTGGAGCTGGACCCCATCGTCTTCGAGAACGTGTACCCGCTCTACGCGCTCTCCGACATCCGCGGCTCCTCGACCCAGCGGGCCCTGGCGATCCAGCACGACCTCCTCACCCAGCTCCGCCTGGGCCGGGACGTCATCGAGGCGGCCCGTCAGACCCGCCCGCTGCCCGCGCTCGACGAGCTGTGCTACCGGATCGAGCGGCAGATGGCGCGGGTGGAGGCGAACCTGGCGTCGGGTGACGAGGTCGAGGTGATCTCGTTCCTGCGCTCGGACTGCGAGGGCCTCTTCGAGCATCTGCAGACGTTCGGGCCGGGCGTCCTCGATCGAATCGACGCCTATCGGGCCGCGCTCGACCCGCGGCGGGGCACCGTGTACCGCCAGCGTCAGGTGTTCGAGCAGAGCGTGACCCGTCTCGCCGAGGCGATCTCCTCGTACCTCGATCTCGAGGAGCAGGCGGCGCAGGGCATGTTTCCGCATTACTTCGAGAAGCAGAAGACCGACGGCGTGGATCACCAGATCTACGTCGGCGCTTCGCTGGTGGAGGACGGCCGCTTCGACCCGCTCTATCTCAAGAATCTCCGGCTGTGGCAGCTCATGGTCGTATGCGGGATCGCGGCCCGGGCCGACGAGCTCAGCCGAACCCTTCCGCTGCCGCTGCGGACCACGCACCTGATCCTCGTCCAGCACGCGCCGCTGGCGATCCGCTTCCGGTTCGACGAGAAGCGGTTCGACGTGGACGGCGCCTACGACATCCGCTACGAGATCGCCAAGAAGCGCATCGACAAGGCGCTGGTGAGGGGGACGGGGGAGCGCGTGACCCAGCCCGGCCGGATCGCCATCGTCTACTCGCAGCCCGGCGAAGGGGCGGAGTACCGCGGCTACGTCGAGTACCTGCAGCACCTCGGCTATCTCGGCGGCGAGGTCGAGGATCTGGTGCTCGACGAGCTCCAGGGCATCCAGGGGCTGCGCGCGCTGCGGGTCGCCGTCGCTCTCCAGGGAGCGCCGGCGGAGGCTTCGACCGCGGTGGCGGCCGAGCACGTCACCCGCCGGTAGTCGGCCTCCCCTTCCTCGGGGCGCTCATTTGACCGGCGCGACGACCACGTCAGTGGGCGCGCCCTTGAGATAGTTCTCGATGTTCTCGACGGCGCGGAGCAAGCCGTCGCGAATGACCTCGGGCGTCTGGCCGGCGTGGTGGGGCGAGAGCACGACGTTCTCCAGCGCGAGCAGGGGATCACCCGCCTTCAGCGGCTCGTCGTGGAAGACGTCGAGCCCGGCGCTCGCGATCTGACCCTTCCGCAGCGCGTCCACCAGCGCCTCGCGCTCGACCAGAGCCCCGCGGGCGGTGTTGATCAGGATCGCCGTCTTCTTCATCAGCGAGAATTCCTTGCGACCCAGGAACGCGCGGGTTTCTGGAATCAGTCGCAGGTTCAGCGAGACCACGTCGGCCTCGCGCAGGATCTCGTCCTTGCTCGCCGCCCGCGCCCCCATCGCCTCGATCCGCTTCGTGTCGCGCTGGAGGCTCCAGGCCACGACCGTCATGCCGACGGCCCGGCCCAGCTCCACCACGCGGGCGCCGATGCCGCCGATCCCGAATACTCCCAGCGTCTTGCCGAAGAGCTGCGTCAGCATCTCGCGCGGCCACTTGCCCTCGCGCATCTCGCGATCGATGTGCGGGATCTTGCGGGACGTGGCCAGCATCAGCGCGAGCGCGTGCTCGGCGACGGCGCGCGCGTTGACGCCCGGCGTGTTGCACACGGTGACGCCGTGACGGCCGGCGGCGCCGAGATCGATGTTGTCGGTGCCGGTGCCCCAGATCGAGACCATCTTGAGATTCCGGCAGGAGGCGAACACGCCCTCGGTGAAGTGGGCGTGGGCCCGGATGTTGATGGCCACGCGGGCGCGATCGATCCGCCGGATCAGCTCGTCCTCCTGATTGGCGCCGGCGGCGGTGACGACCTTCACCTCGCCGAGCTTCTTGGCGCGCGCGTGGGCGGGCGTGCCGTCGAAGACGGACGGAAAGTCGTCCGGAACTACTATGACGGGTGACGCTTGCCCGGCTTGCACCGAGGGTGGCCTGCTCTAGGTGCTCGTGGCGGCGTTCAACTGGCGGCGAAGACTTCCTGAGCGGCGGCCAGGCCCGCGCCCGGATCGGCCTTGTAGCCGAGATCGCGCAGCGCCAGCTCGAGCACGGAGAGCGTCGGCAGCACGTAGTGCGGGCTGGCCGTCATCCCCATCGTCCCGATGCGCAGCGTGGTCGTGCGGATCTTGTCGAGGCCGGTGCCGATGAGGATGCCGTACTGATCGCGCATGCGCTGGACGACGGCCGCCGTCTCCACGTCCTTGGGCGCCCTGATCGACGCCACCGTGTTCGACCACAGCGACGGGTGGGGGAACATCTCGAGGCCCATCACCTGCACGCCGGCACGCAGCGCGCTCGCCGCGATTTCATGACGGCGGAACCGCGCGGGCAACCCCTCCTCCAGGATCAGGCGTACGGCGACGTGCATGGCC
>Ga0099827_10002438_pt1 | contig 10286 bp, 9 predicted proteins | sample CZO8metaG_FD_79339 | JGI IMG/M metagenome (GOLD analysis project Ga0099827, IMG submission 79339) | Vadose zone soil microbial communities from the Eel River Critical Zone Observatory, Northern California, USA - CZOApr15con1.8 metaG | ecosystem: Environmental > Terrestrial > Soil > Vadose zone ...
AGACGTGTCGGACGTCATGCAGGCTGTCGTCTTAAAGGCCGCCTGAAGATTCTTCTCCAGATCAAGCAAATCTTCTCAATACCGGCCGAAAATCGGGCGCGCCGGAAGGTCTCTCTTAACCCTGGGCGCCCATCGGAATTCGCCTTGAGTCCGCAGAGCGAGAAGTATGTTCTTGTTCGCCGTCCTGATCATCCTGGTTGCCCTCACCTTCGACTTCCTTAACGGCTTCCACGACGCGGCCAATTCCATCGCGACGGTAGTCTCCACGCGGGTCCTTTCACCGCGCATTGCGGTTGTTTGGGCCGCGTTCTTCAATTTCATTGCCGCCTTCACCTTCGGCACCGCAGTCGCCAAGACCTTAGGTAAGGGAATGATCGATCTGAGGTACATCAACCTCTATGTGATCCTGGCCGGACTTCTGGGCGCCATTTTCTGGAACCTCTTCACGTGGTATTACGGCTTACCGGTAAGTTCCTCGCACGCCTTGATGGGAGGCTACGCTGGAGCGGCGGTGGCCAAGGCGGGGTGGGGTGTGATCCTCCCAGGCGGCTGGACCAAAACGCTAATCTTCATCGTCCTCTCGCCGGCCATTGGAATGGTGTTGGGCGCAGCGCTGATGATTTCAGTTTACTGGATCTTCAGGCATTCGGCGCCGCTGCGAGTTGACCGCTACTTCCGCAGGCTCCAACTGTTTTCAGCCGCAGCCTACAGCTTTGGCCACGGCACGAACGACGCGCAGAAGACCATGGGGATCATCGCAGGCGTTCTTCTTACTGCCGGGCTGATCGACCACTTCTACGTTCCCTTTTGGGTGGTGTTAATGGCGCACGCGGCCATCGGCCTCGGCACATTCGCTGGCGGCTGGCGGATTGTCAAAACCATGGGAATGAAAATCACCAAACTGAGACCCGTCGGTGGTTTTTGCGCAGAAACTGCCGCAGCTGCCAGCCTGCTGGGTACTGCGATGGTCGGCATCCCTGTTTCTACCACGCACACGATTGCAGGAGGGATCATGGGGGTAGGCAGTATCCAGCGGCTGAGCGCTGTCCGCTGGGGAGTGGCTAGGACGATTGTATGGGCGTGGGTGTTGACTATTCCAGTCGCAGGACTTGTTTCAGCGCTTTGCTTTTGGGCAATGCATTGGATTTTCCCGGCCGCTTGATCATGACGAGTGCGCTGGCAGCGTCTTCCCTTTCTCACGTTGTGAAAGGCGGGAGGACGCGGCGGAACGAATTGAGCGTATTCTTCCGAAGCTCGATGAGGTGGTCGGAGGGGGCCTCATCACACTCGAAAAGGTCCGAGTGATCCTGTATCGCTCCGGTGCCAGTCAACACTGAAGAGCGTCGCAAACAAGACCCAACTGAACCCCGGCGTTGGAGAACCCGTTGCCCGACAATACGGCCGAACCGCAAATCCCGGTCAGCGGGAACCACGGGGCTCGGCGCCCGCTTCACTTTCGCAAAGGTCTACGGAGCATGACGCCGAGGCTTCGCGCGACGGGGCGCTTCCCGCCCCGCCAGTTGCAGCATGATGCGCAGCAGCGCCCTGTAAGAGGGGACTAGCTCGGGAGCGGCACGGCGGAGGGCCCGCAGGTGTCGCCGGATAGTTACCCAGTCACCTCTCACCGCCGGACCCGAAAGAGCCTTCCTTCCGCCAAGCTCGACAAAGTTTCTTACTGTCTCGCCGACAAATTGGCCGAGCATCGGCCGAACAATCCTTGCCGGAACTCCCGATCTCCGAAGCAGGCGACGCGAGCGGTCCATCAGCGTGACGACCGTCGGGCAGACGAGGAAAGCCGAAAGGTGATAGAGCGTTCTCTGCGAGGGCCTGACCTTGAAACTTTTTCCCTCAAGGGCTTTCACCCACTCTCGCACGATTTTCCGGGCAGGCAAGTCTCCCTCCACCGCCCAGAAACCTCCGCGGAGATTCTGGACGCCCACCCTGGCGCTTGGAATCGTTTGAAACGGGTGTAGCACACCCACCGCGGCTCCCCTGCGCCGCAGGGGCTCGAGCACTTCCACACCCACCGAGCCGCAGGTGTGCAGGACGATTTTTCCTCGCCAGCGATCGACCTGCTCCGCAAGACTCAGGGCAACGTCATGCAGGGCTGCGTCAGACACCGTCACCAGAAATACGGGGGCTTCGGCGAGGTCCCGGGCGCCGAGGCGGACGGGGCGACCGCTGCCGATGAACCGGGCCGCGCGCCGGGCGGCCGAAATCCGACGGGCCGCGACAAAGAGGACGGGAAAGCCGGCGCGAGCGAGGAGCTTCCCCATCGCCTGCCCCACCCTTCCCGGTCCAATTATCGCTATGCCTTTCCTGGCCGGGTTTGGACGAATGGTGGCTCTCAATGCTTGGACCGCTCTTATCGGGGGCCCTTCGAGGATCTTCTCAGGCAAGGGTCTTGCGGATTCCCAGGCGGTGGTGCTGTGACCAAGGGTTGCTCCAGTGTCAGGAATATCAGACGAATATAGTAGGAGAAGTTCACGGGCCATGCGTGATCTTGTGACAGTCACGTTCATTATCGCTTTTGTTCTGATTTACGTCGGACTTTTTGTCGTTCTCGTTTACGGGAGCCTTCGCCGCTGGGTAAGCGAGATTTCCGAAAACGGCCCGCGCGAAGGTTTCCTGGCCCGCCTACGGGCCTGCTGGTTGCTCCGCAATTCCCGTAACGCGCATTAGCCGCGTGCCGGTGCCCTGCTGGGCTGGCGAGTGCTGTCACCCGGGCGCAGGCCGGCGCTCTTCTCTTTCAAGGCCTTGATCCGGTCGCGGAACTGCGCTGCCCGTTCAAATTCGAACTGTTTGGCGGCCTCGCGCATCTGCTTTTCGAGGCTCTGGACCAACTGCTCGAGCTCGTCGATCGAACTCACCTCGTCGGGAGTCTCCTCGGTGGGGACGACTACATAGTCAGCTTCCACCATGGACGCCAGGGCCATATCCACGGGCTTCGTGATGCTCTCGGGCGTGATGCCGTTTTCCTCGTTGAACTGCGCCTGCTTGGCGCGCCGGCGGTCGGTCTCCGAGATCGCCTGGCGCATCGAGTCGGTGACGGTGTCGGCATACAGGATCGCCTTGCCGTGGAGGTTTCGAGCTGCGCGCCCGATCATCTGGATCAGCGCTCCCGCCGAGCGCAAATATCCCTCCTTGTCCGCGTCGAGGATGGCTACCAGCGAGACTTCCGGCAGGTCGAGGCCTTCCCTGAGCAGGTTGATGCCGATGAGGACGTCAAACTCGCCCCGGCGCAGGTCGCGCAGGATCTTCACGCGCTCGAGCGTCTCAATCTCCGAGTGCAGGTAGCGGCAGCGGACTCCGACTTCCGTGTAGTATTCCGCCAGGTCTTCGGCCATGCGCTTGGTCAGCGTGGTGACCAGCACGCGCTCGCTCGACTGGACCCGGCCTCGAATTTCGCCCAAAAGATCGTCAATCTGAGAGCGCGTGGGGCGGACTTCAATTTCAGGGTCGATCAAGCCCGTGGGCCGGACGATCTGCTCCACCACTTCGCCTCCGGACTTCGTCAACTCGTAGGGGCCGGGCGTCGCCGAAACATAGACCAACTGCCCGGCACGACGCTCGAACTCCTCAAACGATAGAGGTCGGTTGTCGAGCGCGGAAGGCAGGCGGAAACCGTAATCCACCAGCGTTTGTTTTCGCGAGCGGTCGCCGTGATACATGCCGCGCAACTGGGGGACGGTCTGATGGCTTTCGTCGAGAAACAAGAGGGCGTCCTGCGGCAGGTAATCGAGCAGCGTGGGCGGGGGCTCGCCCGGCAGCCGGCCCGAGAAGTGCCGGGAGTAGTTCTCGATGCCGTGGCAATAGCCCATCTCCTTCATCAATTCCACGTCAAACATCGTTCGCTGGTAAAGGCGCTGGGCTTCGAGCTGCTTACCCTGCTTCTCGACCTCGCGGCACCACCACTCGAGTTCATTCAAAATTCGCTGGATGGCCTCTTCCTTCCGGTCGCGTGAAATCACGTAGTGGGTGCGGGGATAGATGGGAAGTCGCGCGTAAGTTTGCTTCACCCCCCCAAGCAGCGGGTCAATCTGCGAAAGCGATTCAATGTCATCGCCCCAAAGTTCAATCCGGTAAGCGTTGTCATCATAAGTCGGAAAGATTTCAATCACATCCCCGCGGACGCGGAAAGTGCCGCGACGCAAGTCTGCGTCGTTGCGCTCGTACTGAATCTCCACCAGACGCCTCAGAATTTCCTGCCGGGGCGTCCGCTGGCCCTTTTCGAGCAGAAGCAGCATCCCGTAATAGGCTTCGGGAGAACCCAGGCCGTAAATGCAACTGACACTCGCCACGATGAGGCAGTCGCGCCGCTCGAACAGGGACCGCGTCGCGGACATCCGCAGCTTGTCGAGCTCGTCATTGATCGTGGCTTCTTTTTCGATATAGATGTCCGTCGCGGGCAGATAAGCTTCCGGCTGGTAGTAGTCGTAATAGCTGACGAAGTACTCGACGGCGTTGTGGGGAAAGAAGTTGCGGAACTCATGGTAAAGCTGCGCGGCAAGCGTCTTGTTGTGCGCCAGGACCAGCGTCGGGCGGTTCACCGCCTCGAGGACTTTCGCCATCGTGAACGTCTTGCCCGAGCCCGTCACTCCCAGAAGCACCTGATGCCGCTTCCCGTCCTTGACGCCCCGAACAAGCTCTTCGATGGCGGTGCGCTGGTCGCCGCGTGGCTGGTACTCTGAAACGAGTTTGAAGTCCATGGACTTAAGCGAACCGTGTCTCGGAAATGATAAACGGCTATTATAAGGCCTTGACCCGAATTCTCCCGCGGCCCCGTGTCGTCAGTCCACCGTCCCTGAGTCCCTGGACAGCACCCTTGTGGCCATAGTCTCACATATGTTTTCTGAAAAAGTCGGACTGAGTCGGATCGAGCTTGAACTTGAAACTTTTCAGACGGGCCTTTTTCTTTTGGAAATGGGTTTGCTGCGTGGCCGCCCTCTTGGGTTGGAAAAAGCGCAAACATTTTCAACAGGTCTGTTGAAAAGTTTGTGGAAAAGAGGCCTCGCGTCGAAGGTAAGAGACCGGAACGGAAAGGCTTTCCACTCTTTGCACAACTCTTAAGCATACTTATCGTCGGGTCGCCGCCTCCGCAGGGCGAGATGAGACTTTGCCGGCCAGTACACCAAATTTATTTCTGGGAAGCGGTCTCTCGCGGGGATGATTTGGAAACGGAGTTGCCCGGTTCGTCGCCAGCAGGAGCAACCGAACTGGAAGGCCCGCATCTCCCTTCGGTCTTCAAACCCGTCGCGACACTACAGTAAGGGCTCTGGTTTTTTCAGGGCGACTTCAATCACCTGGTTTTCTTTTTCGAGTTCGAATTCCTTGCCGAATGTCTGATGGCGCTCCGCCGTAACGATGAGCCGGATCGTGCCCCTGGGGATGTCGGTGAATTTACAGCGACCCTGGGCGTTTGTTTTGGCGCTGTAAGAGATGTGCTTGGGCAGCTTGGGCTTAAACTTCTTGCCGGACTCGTGGAATTGCAAGGTCAGGTGGGCCTGGGAAATGGGTTGTCCCGTCTCCGCGTCTTTGACCACGACGTGGACGGTAGCGCGCTCGGTAGTCTCATCCGCCGGCAATACTCGCGGACCAAAAAGGAAGAGCACGATGGCGCAAGACGGTCCCCAAAAAATAATTCTTCTTTCAAATCCTCGCCTCATGGCTTGGCCTGCCCCTCTCAAGCAAAGTCTGAAGGTTTTCTCACCTTCCGGCTGCCGCCGCGAACCGAACCCTGGCTCCATGATAACTCGAAACAGATCCGGAAGTTAACATATCCCCCGGGTATTGCCTTTGCGCCCGACACCGGCGCCGATTGACTTGGCCGTAAGAGTCCGATAATTTCCCGACCGGCGAAACAAGCATTTACTGGCAGGACGCCGCGTCTCCCGCAGCCGCGACGACGACCCGCCGCCAGGGACAGAGAGGCACCATGGGATTTGCAACCGACGCTATTCACGTGGGACAGGAACCGGACCCGGCCACGGGAGCGATTATCGTCCCCATTTACCAGACTTCGACGTTCGTTCAGCAGGACCTCGGCAAGCACAAAGGCTACGAATACTCCAGGACTTCGAACCCGACACGCGCAGCCCTCGAACGAAACCTCGCAGCCCTTGAGCGAGGTCGCTTCGGTCTTGCCTTTGCTTCCGGGATGGCCGCGATCAATGCCGTGATGAGTTTGCTCAAAGCCGGAGACCAAGTCGTCGCAGGTCACGATCTTTACGGTGGCAGCTTCCGTCTCTTCGAGCAAGTCCTGAAAGGCTTCGGCCTGGAATTCTCTTACGCCAACACGACGCGCATCGAGGAGGTCGAGAGATCGCTGCGCCCGAACACGAGGATAATTTTTATCGAGACGCCGACGAACCCTCTCATGGAAATTACTGACCTCTCCGCCACGGCGTCCCTTGCCCGCAGGCGCGGGCTGCTCCTTGTGGTGGACAACACCTTCATGAGTCCTTACTTCCAGCGCCCCCTCGAACATGGCGCGGATATCGTCGTCCATAGCACGACGAAATACCTGAACGGGCATAGCGACGGGGTTGGCGGTGCGGTCATCCTGAACGACCAAGCGCTCGCCGACCGACTTAAATTCATCCAAAACGCCGCCGGGGCGGTCCTCGGGCCCTTCGATTGCTGGCTGGTCTTGAGGGGAGTGAAGACACTCGCCGTCCGCATGGCGTGCCACAACGAAAACGGTCTGGCTGTGGCCCGCTATCTCGAAAAACATCCCAGAGTAAAGAAGGTCCACTACCCCGGGCTTGAATCCCACCCCCAATTTGCACTGGCCAAAAGGCAAATGAGCGGCTCCGGGGGCATGCTTTCCTTTGACACGGGCTCGCTTGATGAGGCCCACACGGTCCTCAAGTCGGTTCGTCTCTGCGCGCTCGCAGAAAGCCTGGGCGGAGTCGAGACTCTCATTTCCCATCCCGCAACCATGACGCACGCGAGCGTTCCGGCGGAGAAGCGGAAGCAGCTCGGCATTTCAGACGGGCTTGTGCGTATCTCCGTAGGCATCGAGGACGCGGAAGACATCCTCGGAGACCTCGACCAGGCCCTTGCCAAAATTTGACTGCCGGTGGCGGTTGAGGAAGGCGTTGCGGCGAGTTCCCCCGCGGGTATCTCGAAGTTGCAGATTTTTTCTCTCCGTGGGCCTTTCGGATGGATGCATCAGCCGAGCATTCGAATTAGTCGTCGAGTTTTCAACCTGTTACGGGGAGACCTCAACTCATCAGGTTTTGGTAATGCGATTGCTTCAATGATCTAGTTGGCGTCAGGGGGGAAGTGGACGTGCGTCCTGCGGTCGGCGCAGACCGTTGATCAAGCCCCAATACGACCTGGCCCGCCTATGGAGAATTTAGGGCAGGAGAATAATCCCCGGTCGGCGCCGTCTTTCCCGGGCGACCCTCCCGGGGAGACTTCGGCGCCAAAACTGCCCCCTGGCCTCACCCAGGAACCCGATCCCGACCCATTTCTCGACATCGTTATTGACGCTTTGCATAACCTTGACCCCAGCGTTCAGGGGACTTTTCTGCAGAAGTTCTTAACGAGTTTCATCAATACGACCTTATCCGAAAATGAAAGCATCACCCATTGGCAGGCAATCCTTCACCGCCGCAACGACCTGGCTCGGCGGGTCGGCCGGCCTGTCTCGTTCAGGACGGCAGCCGTGGATTATTTTGACCAATCTCCGCTGCTGCGCAATCACATCCTGGTGGAATACGGCGAACTTAAGCGCCTGCGGCACACGGCCACCACGGACCCGTTGACCGGACTTTATAACCGACGCTTCTTCCAGGAATGTCTGGTCCGGGAACTGAACCGGTCCACCCGCTACGCCTCCCATTTGGCGTTGCTGATGCTTGACCTGCGCAGCCTCAAGACCGTCAACGACACTTACGGGCATCCCACCGGGGATGAAGTCCTTCGGCGAGTAGGGCGGGCGTGCGTTGAGACCGTTCGTGGCTCGGACATTCCGTGCCGTATCGGCGGCGACGAGTTCGCCATCCTCCTCCCCGAGACCGAGCGGCGGAGCGCCGAGGGCCTGGCAGAACGAATCGTGGCGAAATTCGAAGAGGACGCCAGGCCGCTCGTCCCCAAGGTCAGTCTGGGGCTCGATTACGGCGTCGCCTCCTGCCCGATCGACGGCGAGGACGAAGGGAGACTGTTCGAAGCTGTGGACAGAAGTCTTTACGCGAACAAGAACCTCGCATACGGACAAAAAGAGGCTCGCGCCGCTGCCGGACCTACACCGCCGGAAGTCCGCCCGGCCCCTCTGGAGAGGCCGCCCACACCCACTAACTTGACCCTGGCGCCCGAGACAGCGGCGGCGCACCCCGAGGGCGTGCTTCCGCCTGCGCGAGCTCGTGAACCTCTCCAGATGGCAGGAGCCGCAGGGCAGCACCGGCGGCCGGCCCGCAGCTCTGAAAGGATCCCGTTTCAGAAGACTCAGGGCCTCGCCCTGTTGCACCTGGGGTGCTCGAATAAGCTCGCCCGAGTCCTGGACATGAGCCTCGGCGGCGTCGGCCTGCTTGTGGACGAGGGGGCCGATTTCCCCGGTACTTTTAACGCTCGTCTTCGCGTTCCCTTCCTGCCCAGGGCCGAATTCACCCTCCACCGTGTCTATTCCCTCCCCGCCACCGGCGGCAAGCGGAGAATCGGCTGCTCGTTCACGCCTGTTGTCAAACCCGCCAGTGCCGCGACTGAGGCCGCTTGATCTTCCCCCTGGAAGTGCCGGGCTTCCCTTAAATTCAAGTTTTCCGTCCTGAACGGCCCGAAGGCCTGAAAGGCGGGAAATCTCCGGCGACTGGGACGTCGCAGGACCCGAGCCTGCGGGATTGAAGGATTCAGATGGACTCTGTCGCCTTCACGACAGATTCCTCGACCCATTTCAGATAATCTTCAGATCCTTCAACAATGGGCAGGCAGATTATTTCCGGCGTCTGGTAGCTGTGGATCCTCGAAATTTCCTCTCGGATTCTGGGGAACAACCCGCGGGTGCTCTTGATGAAAAGCATGAACTCTTTCTCGTCGGCCATTTTACCTTTCCAGCGATAGAGTGACTGGACTGGCCCGGTGATGTTGACGCAGGCGGCAAGCCTGGCCACAACCAGCCGTCGCCCGATCCTTCTCGATTCGACCCGGCTGGGCGCGGTCACCAGGATGACGACTTTATCCGTCACAGTTCCTCCTTGGGGCGGACAGCGGTTGCGGGTGACTTGGGCCAAAGATACAATAAACGCGCCATGCCGGACAATCCGATTCGCTTCGGCACATCGGGCTGGCGCGGGGTCATCGCGGACGATTTCACTTTCGCCAACGTCAGGGTGGCCGCGGCTGGGATTGCGCACTATCTACTGTCCAGCTCAGCCCGCCCCCACGTCGTCGTTGGATACGACACCCGGTTCCTCTCGGAAAAATTCGCCGAAGTCGCCGCTGAAGTCCTGAACTCTCACGGGACCGAAACCGGCGTCGCCACTCGCCCTGATCCGACTCCGGCACTTTCCCACGAAATCCTCCACGGCCGCCTGGACGGAGGAATCAACATCACCGCCAGCCACAATCCCGCCGAGTATAGCGGCCTGAAGTTTTCGAGCGCTGACGGTGCTCCGGCCCTGCCCGAGGTGACCCGCGAAATTGAAAGGCTCGTCGGCCGGGTGATCTCCGGCGATCATTCCTTGAGAGGGGTGCGGCCGAACGGCTCGCTGCGCCACACGGCCGACCCGCGGCCCGCTTACCTCGAAACGATCCGCCGGAAAGTGGACCTCAAGGCGATTGCCGAAGGGCGGCTCCGCATCGCCTATGACCCGCTTTACGGGACGGCGCGCGGCTACCTGGATGAATTGCTCCGGCAGTCCGGGACAGCAGTCCACGTCCTCCACGACTTTCGGGACGTGCTTTTTTCGGGCGTCGGCCCGGAACCCAGCGAGAAAAATCTGGCTGAGCTGGCAAAGGTGGTCAAAGACAACCGGTGCGCGGTAGGGCTCTCTACCGACGGGGACGCCGACCGCTTCGGCATCATCGACGCCGACGGTTCATGGATTCATCCCAACTACATTCTGGCCCTGCTGGCCGATTACCTGATCGAAGTCAAAAAAGTTCCCGGGGGGATCGGCCGCAGCGTCGCCACAACGCACCTGGTCGATGCCGTGGCGAAGTACCACGGCGTCCCCGTTTACCAGACGCCGGTCGGCTTTAAATACATCGGCGAGCTCATCAAGGAAGATAAAATCGTCCTGGGAGGCGAGGAGAGCGCCGGGCTGAGCATCCGCGGCCACCTGCCT
>Ga0099827_10002439_pt1 | contig 10283 bp, 7 predicted proteins | sample CZO8metaG_FD_79339 | JGI IMG/M metagenome (GOLD analysis project Ga0099827, IMG submission 79339) | Vadose zone soil microbial communities from the Eel River Critical Zone Observatory, Northern California, USA - CZOApr15con1.8 metaG | ecosystem: Environmental > Terrestrial > Soil > Vadose zone ...
AGCATCGGCGGCAGGACGGCCAGGATCGCCTCGAGCGTATCGACCGAGTCGAAGAACGGCTCCTTGTCTTCCTGCATGTCGGAGTTGTAGGCGAGCGGCAGTCCCTTCATCGTCGCGAGCACCGCCATGAGATTCCCGTAGAGCCGTCCGCTCTTGCCGCGGATCAGCTCGGCCACGTCGGGGTTCTTCTTCTGGGGCATGATGGACGAGCCGGTGGCGAAGGCGTCGGAGAACTCCACGAACCCGAACTCCGCGGTCGCCCAGAGCGTCAGATCGGCGGCGAGCCGCGAGAGATGCATCCCGGTGATCGCGGCCCCGGCGAGGAACTCGAGGAGCGCGTCGCGATCGCTCACCGCGTCGAGGCTATTCGGTGACACCGCGGAAAATCCGAGGTCCTTCGCGAGCGCCTCCAGGTCGACCGGGAAGGCGGTGCCCGCGAGCGCCGCCGCGCCGAGCGTCAGCGTATCGGCGCGCGAGCCGCAGTCGCCGAACCGCTCGCGGTCACGTTGCAGCATGAAGACGTACGCGAGCAGGTGGTGGCCGAGAACGATCGGCTGGGCCCGCTGGAGGTGCGTGTAGCCCGGCAACGGCGCGTCCACCGTCTCGGCGGCGCGCGCCACGAGCGTCTCCTGCGCTCGGCGGAGGCCCGCCCGGACGCGCCCGATCACCTCACGAAGGTAGAGCCGCTCGTCGAGCGCGATCTGGTCGTTCCGGGAGCGCCCGGTGTGCAGCTTCCCTCCGACGTCGCCGACCAGCTCTTGCAGACGCCGCTCGACGTTCGTGTGGATGTCCTCGAGTTCGGCGCGGAACGGGAAGGTGCCCGCCGCGAGCTCTTCCCGGACGGCCTCGAGCCCCTTGACGATCGTGTCGCGCTCCGACGCCGACAGGAGTCCGGCCTTCGCGAGCGCCTTCGCCCACGCGACACTGCCCCTGACGTCATGCGGCCAGAGACGCCGGTCGAAGGCAAGCGACCCGGTGAAGCGCTCGGCGGCCGGATCGGCGCCCCGGCTGAAGCGCCCGCCCCAGAGCTTCTCGGACGGCGCCACGCCGGTCCGGGCGGGTTTGCGCTTTCGAGACCGCGACTTCACGGCAGGAGCGCCGCGATGTCGTCCATGATCCGACGGGTCACGTGAAGCCGAACGCTTCGGCGTCCGTTGGCGCCGTCCTCGGAAAAGCTGCGCGCCGGCCCGAATCTGACGCCGAGCGGCACGCGCCGCGGGATGTAACCCCGGCGCCCCGCCAGCGCCTCATACGTGCCCCGGATGCCGGCGGGGACCACGGGCACCCCCGAGCGGAGCGCCAGGAGCGCGACGCCAGGGAGGCCGGGCTCGAGCCGGCCGCGCACGCTGAACGGGCCCTCCGGGAAAATTCCCACCACCTTACCTGACTGAAGCATGTACAGCGCGCGGCGGAGCGCGCCCACGTCGGCCCGCTCCAGGTCGATGGGAATCGAGCCGATGTGACGGTGGAACATCGGATGGAGCGGCGTCGCACGCCAGACACGGGGCATCACGAGGAAGGAGATCGGCTCGGGAGCGGCGACGCCGAGGACGATCCCGTCCAGATAGTTGTGGTGATTCGCCGCGATGAGATACGGGCCGCTCGCGGGGAGATGCTCGAGTCCCTCGACGCGGAGATCGAACCAGCGCCCGAGCGCCTGGCGCACCGGCCCGCGGAGCGCGCGATACAGGAACGGCACCGGCGGCGCCTCGCGGGCGACGCGCTGGTTCGCGGCAAGCGCGGTGGGGCCGGCCATGTCGCGCGTTTTATAGCACGGTTCACCGAGCGCGGGCGAGCCGGTACCGGGCGACGGCCGCGTTGTGCTCGCCGAGCGTGGACGAAAAATAGTGACGATGGTCGTCCATGGCGACGAAGTAAAGGTACTTCACCGGCGCGGGATCGAGCGCCGCTTCGATCGCCGCCAGCCCCGGGCTGGCGATCGGGCCGGGGGGCAGCCCCGGACTACGGTAGGTGTTGTACGGATGCTCGATCCCGAGGTCGGCGCGGGTGAGCGCGCGCCGTTCCTTGCCGGTTGCATACTGCACGGTCGGGTCGGCCTGGAGCGGCATGTTCAGCTTGAGCCGGTTCCAGAAGACCCCGGAGATCGTCCGCAGCTCGTCGCGGGCGACCGCCTCGCGCTCGATGATCGAGGCCAGCGTGAGGAGCTGATGCACGCTGAGCCCGCGCGCCTGGGCGCGGGCCGCGACGTCGGGGCCGAGCTTGGCCCGGAAGCGCTGCACCATGCGCGTCAGGATCTCCTCGGTCGTCATGCCGCGCACGAACTGATAGGTGTCGGGAAACAAATAGCCCTCGAGGCTCGGCCCCTCGATCGTGAGCGTCGCCAGGAAGGCCCGGTCCGATGCGAGACGCACGACGGCGCCGCTCGCGGCGAGGCGTTCGCTCTCGAGCATGCGCGCGAGCTCGGCCACCGTTGCCCCCTCCGGGTGGAGGACGAAATGCTGTTTGACCCGCCCCGTCTCGATGAGGGTCAAGACGTCGAGCGTCGAGGCCCCCCGGGCGATCTCGTACTCGCCCGCCTTGAGATAGCGCGAGTTGCCGCGGGCGAGGGCCAGGAGCACGAAACCCACGCGGCTCCGGATCGCGCCCGCCGCGTACAGGCGCCCGGCGATGTCCAGCACTCCCTTGTGCGCGGGAATGTCGACCAGCAACGGCTTCGAGTCGAGCGCGGCCGCCGGGGTGAGGACCTCGTGCGCCACGCCCACGAAGGCGACGGCCGTCAGCAGTACGACGAGGCCGAGGATGAGACGCAACTGCATGATTTCCCAGTGTAACATCCGGGCTCTGGTATACTGACATGTCTTGAGGCAGAACCTTCCCTTCACACCAGATCATCTCTAGGGGGTCCTATGCTGGAGTTGCAACTACCTGCGCGTCATGACTGGACCGTCCAGGACACGGTGTACGGCAAGCTGTCCATCGAGCCCTTCGAGGCCGGCTTCGCGCTGACCGTCGGCATCGCCTACCGGCGAGCCCTCCTGTCGGCGATCCACGGCGCCGCGCCGACCTGGGTGAAGATCGAAAACGTCCTGCACGAGTTCTCGCACCTGCCTGGCGTCATGGACGACACGCTCGACATCATGATGAACCTCCGCAAGGTGGTGTTCTCGCTCCACGTGAACCGGCCCAAGATCCTCCGGCTGAAGGCGCAGGGCGCGTCGGTCGTCAAGGCGAGCGACTTCGAGGCGGACGCTGACATCGAGATCCTCACGCCCGACGTCGTGCTGGCGACCCTCGACAAGGACGGCGTGCTCGAGATGGAGGTCTGCGTCGAGCGCGGCCGCGGGTACATGTCGGCCGAGAAGCGGGAGCCGGAGGCGTTGCCGATCAACGCGATCCTGCTCGACGCCGACTTCTCGCCCGTCAAGCGCGTGAACTTCCACGTCGAGCCGGTCGGCACCGAGGGACGCGAGCGGCTCCTGCTCGAGGTATGGACCGACGGCAGCGTCAGCCCGGTCACCGCGGTCGGCGAGGCGTCGCGGATCCTCGAGGACCACTTCGACCTTCTCACGACCTTCCCCGACGCCTCGCCCCAGGAGGAAGCCGCCGAACGCGACGAGGCGCGCCCGCGCACCGAGCTGAACGAGAACCTCTTCCGCAACGTCGACGAGCTGGAGCTGTCCGTCCGCGCGTCCAACTGTCTCAAGACCGCGAACATCCGGACGATCGCTGACCTCGTGCAAAAGACCGAGGCCGAGCTGCTCAAGACCAAGAACTTTGGCAAGAAGTCGCTGAACGAGATCAAGACGATCCTGGGCGAAATGAGCCTCTCGCTCGGCATGCGCCTCGATCCGGAGGAGCTGGAGCGGCTGCGCTCGCAGTACGAGCGCGCCTACGAGGCATAGCGGTACAGGAGATCTACAGCGCGACGCGGGTCTTGATCCGCTCGACCGCTTCCTCGGCCGCGGCGCGCGCCCCGAACGCGGTCAGCCGGAAATAGCCTTCGCCGCTCGGCCCGAAGCCCGCGCCGGGTGTCCCGACGACGTGGGCCTCGTTCAAGAGCTTGTCGAAGAAGTCCCACGAGGAGAGCCGCCCCGGCGTCTTCACCCAGATGTAGGGCGCGTTCCGGCCGCCGTGAACGGTGAGCCCCGCCGCCTCGAGCCCTTCCCGGATGATTCGCGCGTTGTCCATGTAATGGTCCACGAGCCCGTTCACCTGCCGGCGCCCCTCGCCCGTGTAGGTCGCGGCGGCGCCGCGCTGGATCACGTACGCCACGCCGTTGAACTTGGTGGACTGCCGCCTGACCCACAGGGCGTTGAGGCTCACCGCCTCGCCTGACGCCGACCGCCCCTGTAGCTCCTTCGGCACGACCGTGTAGGCGCAGCGCGTGCCCGTGAATCCGGCGGTCTTGGAGAAAGAGCGGAACTCGATCGCGGCCTCGCGCGCGCCCTCGATCTCGTAGATCGAGTGCGGGATCTCCCCGTCGCGGATGTACGCCTCGTACGCCGCGTCGTACAGGATGACGGCGTTCCGTTCGCGCGCATAGTCGACCCACGTCTTGAGCGCCGCGCGCGTCAGCACGGCGCCCGTCGGGTTGTTGGGATAGCAAAGGTAGATCAGATCGACCGGGCGGTCGGGGATGTGCGGCTGGAAATTGTTCTCGGCGGTGCAGGGCAGGTACACGACCCGGTCGTAGCGCCCGTCTGGATCCGCGCTCCCCGCGCGCCCGCCCATCACGGTGACGTCGAGGTACGCGGGATACACGGGGTCACTGAGCGCGACGACACAGTCCGGCCCGAAGATCTCCTGGATGTTGCCCGTGTCGCTCTTGGCGCCGTCGCTCACCACGATCTCGTCGGGGGCGAGCTTGATGCCGCGCTCGCCGTAGTCGTGGCGGGCGATCGCCTCGACGAGGAAGTCCCAGCCCGTCTCCGGCGGGTAGCCGCGGAACGTTTCCGCGCGCGCCATCTCGTCCACCGCCTCGTGCATCGCACGGATCACCGCGGCCGGCAGTGGCTGCGTCACGTCGCCGATGCCGAGACGGATGAGCTTCGCGTCGGGGTGTGCCGCCTGGAACTCCCGCACGCGCCGGCCGGTGTCGCTGAAGAGGTAACTGGCGCGGAGCTTCAGGTAGTGGTCGTTGACTCTCGCCATGGCGCCCGATTCTAGCAGATCGCTTCGGGGTCGAGGCAGAAGCGATCGACGCGGCGCCGGGCCCATCGCGTGACCGTGAGCGTCCCGCCGTCGGTCTCGAAGATCACCGCGCCGTCACGATCGGTCCGGGAGATCTGCGCGCCGGCCTCGGCGAGTCGGGCGAGCACGGCCGGATCGGGATGGCCGTAAGGGTTGCGCGCGCCGACCGAGATCGCCGCGACCGTCGGGTGGACCGCGCGAAGGAACTCGATGGTGGTGGAGGAGCGCGAGCCGTGATGGGCGACCTTGAGGACGGTCGACCCGAGACGTGTCCCCGACGCCACCAGCTCGTGCTCGCGGGCGGCCCCGATGTCGGACGCGAGCAGGAACGAGACGAGCCCCATCTCGATGCGCAGGACGAGGGCCGCGTCGTTGCGTCGTCCGCCTGACGCGTCGAGCGGCGGAAGGGCCGTCACGAGCGCACGCCCGAACCGGCGCGGCTCCGAAGGAAAGCTCGCGCCCGTCCACTGCTCGTCGATCCGGAAGAGCCGCCGCACCGCGGGCATGCCTCCCGCGTGGTCGGCGTCGTCGTGCGTGACGGCGCCGCCGGCGAGACGGAGGACGCCGCGGTTCCAGAGGAACGGCGCGACGACGCGCTCCCCGGCGTCGAGGCGCATCGGACCGCCCGAGCCGGCGTCGACGAGGATCGTGCGGCCATCGGGCGTCTCGATGACGATCGCGTCGCCCTGACCGACATCGAGCACCGTGAGCCGCAGCCGGCCGTCGGACGGTCGCACGAGGGGCCACGCCGCGACGCCGACCGCGAGGGCCAGGAGCACGATTCCCAGGAGAAGGGGGCTCCGCCCCCTGTCCCTCCCTTGCGCGGAGCGCCCGTCCCGCGCTCGAGTCTCGTACCAGACGAGGAGGAGCGCGAGCCCGCCGAGGTAGCACGTCACGGCGATCCAGCCGGGAGCGGGCAAATGGACGACGGCGCCGGGCACCCTGGCGGCGAGCGCGACGACGCCTCGCAATGCCAGCAACACGGGCCACACCGCATCGAACGCCACTCCGCCGACCGTCTCGCTGAGGAAGGACAGGCCGACGGCGACGAGTCCCACGATCGTCGCGGCGCCGGCGAGCGGGACCACGCCGAGGTTCGCGACGACGCCGATCGTCGAGAGCTGGTTGAAGTGCGCCAGCGCGACCGGCAGCACGGCCAGCTGGGCGGCCACGCTCACGCCGAGCGCGCCAAGGACCGCGCCCCGCGGCAGGGGGGCCACGACGATGCCCAGGGTGGCGGCGAACGAGAGCTGGAAGCCCGGGTCGAAGAGATCGCCCGGTCGAACGGCGAGGATCGCCAGCGCCGCCAGGGCGAGGCTGTTCGTCACCGAGGCGTCTCGCTCCAGAAGGAGCGCGGCCAGGACGAGCACCGCCATGACGACGGCGCGCAGCACCGAGGGCGACGGCCCGACGACGAGCGCGAACCCGATCACGACGACGATCGCGGTGGCGGCCGAGGCGCGACGAGGGAGGCGCGCGAGGCGACAAAGCGCCCACACCGCGGCCGCCAGGAGCGCCACGTTGAAACCGGAAACCGCCAGGACGTGATAGACCCCGGCGCGCCGGAAGGCGTCGTCGATGTCGCGCGGCAGCTCGGCGCGGTCGCCGAGCAGGAGCCCGGCCAGCAACGCCGCCGACGTCGGCGGCAGCGCGCGCCCCATGGCGGTGATCGACGCGCGCTTCACGCGTACCGACCACGGCGGTGGGGGATCGTCCAGCGGCGTGATGGATTCGGCGCGTGCCGTGGCGACGACTCGAACGCCCTCGCGCGCGAGGTGCGCGGCATAGTCAAAGGTTCCAGGGTTGCGGAAACCTGTCGCCGTGTGAACCTTGAGCGAAGCCGCGATGCGTTGACCTTCGGTCAGCGGCGGCGGTACGCCGTACACCGTCACCTGGATGCGTCCCGAGGCCCGCGCGCCGTCGGCCTGCTCGGCGTCGATCAGCAGGCGAGTGCGATCGGGCGCCCAGCGCGTCGGCTCGACGGCGAGGCGCCCTTCGATGCGTGCGACCATGGGAAGGTCGAGCCGCGCGACGTGATCCGGTGGAAGCGGCGCCTCGCGCCCGCGCAGCGCGCCCACGGCGGCGACGCCGACCAGCAGCGCGGCCGCGGCACCTCGGCTCCGTCCGAGGGCCAGAAGTCCCACGCCGACCGCGACGGCCGCGAGCCACGCGGCCCAAAGGACTTGGGGACCGGCCAGGGACGCGACGGCGATGCCCACGCCAAAGGCGGTAGCGAGCGGCGTGAGCGGCGTTCGCTTGAGAATCACTCGGCGATCATCATCGGCACATCAGCTCGACTTCCGTCGCCTGGTTGAGGTCGATGTCGCCGGGCGGAGGCGCGGCATGCGTCGCCGCCGCTGGGGTGGCCGGCGCCTCTCGTGACGCCCTGCTTCGCCGCACGCGTCGAGGCTCCGCCTCTGAGCTCGACCGCGTGGCCCGCAGGCGACCGCCGGGTTGAGGAGTGGAGACGCCCGCAGGCGGTGCCGGCGCGCGGTCGACCTGCTCGAGATACTCGACGACGTCCGGGTTGGCGCGGCGCCAGTGGCCGACGGCGAGGCCCAGGCCGGCGGCGGCGAGCAGGAGCAGCAGCACGAGCAGCTGGCGGCGCGTGTAGAGGGTCACGGGCCGACGATCCCACCTCGCCGGCCGCGCGACTAGAGTCGAAAAAGTCAGACGGCACGCCGCGCCGGGCGGCGGAGTGGGCGCGGCGCGTCAAACAATCATCGAAGGACGGAGTATCATGTCCCGCGGCAACGACTCGAGCCAGGAGGTCGCCATGATCTCGTTCACGGTCAACGGCAAGCAACGGCAGGTCGACGTCCCGCCCGAGATGCCGCTCTTGTGGGTGCTTCGGGAGTCGCTCAACCTGACGGGAACCAAGTACGGATGCGGCATCGCGGTCTGCGGGGCCTGCACCGTTCACGTCGACGGCGCCCCCGTGCGCTCGTGCATCACGCCCGCCTCGGCGGTCGCCGGCCGACGCGTGACCACGATCGAGGGACTATCGGAGCGCGCCGATCACCCGGTTCAGAAAGCGTGGATGGAGGTCGACGTCCCTCAGTGCGGCTACTGCCAGTCCGGTCAGATCATGTCGGCGGCGGCGCTGTTGGCCCGCAAGCCCTCTCCGACCGACGCCGACATCGACGACGGGATGTCGGGCAACATCTGCCGTTGCGGGACGTACCAGCGCATCCGGGCCGCCATCCATCGCGCCGCGGCGATCAGGAAGGGAGGCGCGTGATGAAGACGCTCGTCAGTCGCCGCGAGATTCTCAAGGGCGGCCTCGTGGTCGGCGCGGGGCTCACGGTCGGCTTCTCTCTCCCGATTCGCGCCGTCGGCCAGACCCCGGGGGTGTTCGCGCCGAACCAGTGGCTGCGGATCGACCGCGACGGGGTCGTGACGATCACCAACTCGGTGCCCGAGATGGGTCAGGGGTCCTTGACGACAACGCCGATGATCATCGCCGATGAGCTGGACGCCAAGCTCGATAGCGTCAAGGTCGAGCAAGCGCCCGCCAATCCCGCGCTCTACAAGAACCCGGTCACCGGCACCCAGTCCTACGGCGGGAGCCGGGGCGTTCGTGACCACATCGAGATGTGGCGGAAGGCCGCCGCCTCCGCGCGCGAGATGCTCAAGCAGGCCGCGGCGAACGAGTGGGGCGTGCCGGTCGAGAGCGTGGACACCGAAGAGGGCGCCGTGGTTCATCGACCCACGGGACGGCGGCTGCAGTATGGGCAGCTCGTGGACAAGGCGCAGGCGCTTCCCGTCCCCCAGAATCCGAAGCTCAAGACCCCCGACAAGTTCCGCTACATCGGCAAGGTCGTCAAGCGGCGGGACACGCCGGACAAGGTCACCGGCCGCAGCATCTACGGCGTGGATGTGCAGGTGCCGGGGATGCTCGTCGGCTCGATCGAGCGCTGCCCCGTGTTCGGCGGCAAGGTGCAGACCTTCGACGCAACGGCCGCCAAGAAGATCAAGGGCGTCAAGGACGTGGTCCAGGTGTCGAACGGCGTCGCCGTGGTCGCCGACAACTTCTGGACGGCCCTGCAGGGACGGCGGGCGCTCAAGGTGACGTGGGACGAGGGACCGATCGCCCAGGTGTCGAGCGCCACGATCACGCGCGAGTACGAGGCCGCGTCAAAGCAGCCGGGCCAGGTCGCGAAGAACGAGGGTGACGCCGAGAAGGTGCTGGCCGCCGGCGGCAAGGTGCACGAGGCCGTCTACCAGGTGCCGTTCCTCGAGCACGCGTGCATGGAGCCGATGAACGCCACCGCGCAGGTCAGCCGCGAGGCGTGTGTGATCTGGGCGCCGACCCAGAACCCCGGCGGGACCCAGGCGACCGCGGCACGGCTCACCGGCCTGCCGGCCGAGAAGGTCATCGTCAACACCACGATGCTCGGCGGCGGCTTCGGCCGCCGCGGCGAGATCGACTTCATCGTGGACGCCGTCGAGACGTCCAAGGCCGTCGGCGCGCCCGTGAAGGTCATGTGGACGCGCGAGGACGACATCACCCACGGCTTCTACCGGCCCGCGACGTACAACGTCTTCCGGGCGGCCCTCGACGCCAACGGCATGCCGTCGGCGTGGTTCACCCGGATCGTCGGCCCCGGGATCCTGATCCAGAAGGGTCGGGCGCAGGCGGGCACCATCGACCCGGCCGCCGTCGAGGCGGTCCGCAACATGCCTTACGACATCCCGAATCTCCGCATCGAGTGGAACAACAAGGACCTCGGCATTCCGCTTGGCTTCTGGCGCTCGGTCGGCCCCTCGCAGAACGGGTTCATCATCGAGAGCTTCATCGACGAGCTGGCCCACGCGGCCGGCAAGGATCCGTTCGAGTACCGGCGCGCGCTGCTCGGCAAGTCGCCGCGTCACAAGGCCATCCTCGAGCTGGTCGCGAACCGCGCGAACTGGGGCTCGCCGGTGCCGGCCGGCCGCGGCCGCGGCATCGCCGTCGTTTTCTCCTACGGAAGCTACGCCGCCACCGTGGCAGAGGTCTCGGTGGCTCCGGCCGGCGCGGTCAAGGTCCACCGGCTCGTCTGCGGGATCGACGCCGGCCTCGCCGTGAATCCCGACGCGGTGAAGGCGCAGATGGAGGGGGGCGCCGTGTATGCGCTCACCGCCGCGTTCTA
>Ga0099827_10002440_pt1 | contig 10283 bp, 7 predicted proteins | sample CZO8metaG_FD_79339 | JGI IMG/M metagenome (GOLD analysis project Ga0099827, IMG submission 79339) | Vadose zone soil microbial communities from the Eel River Critical Zone Observatory, Northern California, USA - CZOApr15con1.8 metaG | ecosystem: Environmental > Terrestrial > Soil > Vadose zone ...
ATCTTCGGGCAGCCGATCACGCTGATCATGCACGCCAGCCGCAATCCGCTCCACTCCTGGGTCAAGAAGCTAGTCCGCTCCAAGCCGGCCAGCTTCCTGACCTGGCCGGTGTTCGGATTCGCCGCCTACGTGGCCGCCATCGTTATCGCGCATCTGACCGGCCTGGCGAACCTCACCGCCACCAACGAAGCCGCCCACCAGACCGAGCACGTCGCGTTCCTGGTCATCGGCTACCTGTTCTTCCTGCCGATCATCGGCTCGGAGCCGATCAAACACAAGCTGTCCTACCCGACCAAGCTGGTGCTCCTCTTTCTCGTCATGCCCGTCGACACCTTCACCGGCCTGGTCCTCACCTACGGCAACCGCACCACGCCCGGCCTCGTAACCGGCCCGCGCCCGGCCTGGGCCGGAACCGCCATCGGTGACATGCACTCAGGCGGCGCGGTCATGTGGGTCGGCGGGGACGCGATCATGTTCGCGCTGATGATGGTCGTGTTCTTGATGTGGAGCACCGACACCAGCACGGTCTCCCGCAACCTCGGCTGGCTGGAGGCGGCCCGCCGGGCCACGGTCGCCCCGAATGCCAACGCTGCCACCGCCGACATCGACGATGACGACGAACAACTGGTGGCCTACAACGCCTACCTCAAGGGCCTGCACGAGCCCGGCCCCGCAACGCCAGGAGCGCCGGGAAGCCCGGGGCCGCGACACGCCGGCTAGCAGAGTCTAAGCCAATCTAGGGATCTTGCTAGAGGCGGCCATAGGCTGCTATGCCGTGGATCCAGTGCGAAACCCGTACGCTCCGGGCGCCGGCCAGCGCCCGCCCGAGCTGGCTGGCCGGGACTCAGAACTAGCCCAGTTCGAAGTCGTGCTTGAGCGCGTAGCCAAAGGTCGGCCAGAACGCAGCATCGTGCTTACTGGCCTGCGCGGAGTAGGCAAGACGGTGCTGCTCAACGCGTTCCGCTCGATGGCGATCCAGCATCTGTGGGGCACCGGCAAGATCGAGGCCAGGCCGGACCAGTCCATCCGCCGGCCGATCGCCGGAGCGCTGCACATGGCGGTGCGCGAACTCGCCCCCAGGCACCGCGCCCCCGACCGGATCGACGATTTCCTCGGCGTGCTCAAGGCCTTCATGTCCCGCGACCCGAAGGCCCCCAAGGGAGCCCAGACCACCAACTTCGGCATCGACGTCCCGATGAAGCGCGGCCGGGCCGATTCTGGCGACCTGGAGATCGACCTCACCGAGTTGCTCACCGACGCGGCCGCCGTCGCCTCCGACCTATCGGTCGGCATCGCCTTGTTCATCGATGAGATGCAGGACGTGCCCGCGCCGGATATCTCGGCGCTCTGCGCCGCCTGCCACGAGCTCTCCCAGAACGGCGGCGCGCTGATCGTCGTCGGCGCGGGCCTGCCCCACCTGCCGTCGGTACTCTCGGCCAGCAAGAGCTACTCCGAGCGCCTGTTCAGGTACGCAGCCATAGATCGCCTGGAGAGGAAGGCCGCCGACATCGCGCTGCTCGCCCCGGCCCACCGCGAAGGCGCCGACTTCCAGCCGGCCGCGCTCGACGCGCTCTACGCGGCCGCCGACGGCTACCCCTACTTCGTCCAGGCGTACGGCAAGGTGACCTGGGATGTCGCCGTGACCAGCCTGGTCACCGAAAGCGACGTTGCGGTCGCCGCGCCGCTGGCCGCCGGCGAGCTCGCGGTCGGCTTCTTTGGCAGCCGCTACGAGCGCGCGACCCCGGCCGAGCGCGAGTACATGCGCGCGATGGCGCAGCTCGGCGACGATCCGGTGCCCACCGCGCAGGTCGCCGACGAACTCGGACGCAAGCCTTCGAGCGTGTCCCCGGCCCGCGACAGCCTGATCAAGAAGGGCCTGATCTACAGCTCAGAGCGCGGCCTGATCGCCTTCACCGTGCCCCATTTCGGCCGCTTCCTCCGCGCCCAGCCGAACTAAGTCTGAGCGTCTATTCGACTCTCTACAAGAAACCCAAGATTCAGTTAGAAAGCTACAGAGAGGGTTCGCTTCCCAGCGTCCAGAGGCCAGTCGCCCCCAGGCCAACGGTCGCCCCGAGCCACCGCATCGGTGCCCCCCTGATGTCGCGTCCAGGGAAGCTACCGCCTCTGTGCCCTCCTGGTGTCGCTCTGGCCGCACCGGTGCCCTCCTGAGGTGGTTGCTTCCCGGGAAGCTACAGCATCAAGGGGGCACCGATGCTGCCGGTCCGGCCGGGTGAGGCCAATGCAGTTGGCGTGATCGTGAGCCAAGTCAGGTCCTAGCCTCCGCAGGCCAGTCGCCTCCCAGACCGATGGTCTACCTCGACCGCCGGGACCCGGGCAAGCTCCTCTCGGCCTGCGAAATCGCGCCCGGGCGATACGCCAGCTTCGCCCGCCGGGCGACCCGCACCCGCGCCCGAGCGTGCTTAGCCGTAGTAGCAGGCCAGGGCAGCACGGCTCCCGTCGCGGTATCAACCAGTGCCGACAACACGGACGGCTTGCGCTGGTGATCGAGCCTGATCGCGAACACCAGCTCGGCGTCCTTGCCCGCAACCCGGCTGGGGAACGCCACGTACCGCCAGCACAACTCGCGCCACACGTCGGACGGCTCGCGGCTCGCGATCAGGTCGGAATGCTTGCGCCATTGCGCGCTGCGCTGCAGGGTCGCGAACGTGTTGTCGGGGCTAACCACCCGCAGCTCACACGGCGCCGAGTAGCCGATCCTGACCATGATGTCGCGGATCTCCGGCGAGAGCAGCGCGAAGACGACCAGTTCGGCGGCGAGCAACAGCAGCAGCGTGACGGCCGAATCGCTTAGCTTGTCCGGACTCAGGGGCCGTAGCGGCATCGTCACCAGCGCGGCCACCGCCAGCAGCGCCGACCGCGCGATCGTCCGCCACGTCACCGGGGTCGTGCTGAATTCGCCGAAGCAGCCGCAGCCGATATCCGGGCGGACGCTGCGCAGCTCGATCAGCGCGGCTGTGGCCACCAGGAACAGCAGGCCGGTAGCGAGCCTGACCAGGTTCGCCGGCGTCCCGCTCGCGAAGGGACCGGCCGTCACGATCAGCGCGATCCCGCAGCCGAACTCGGTGGCACACATCGCGATCGCGGCCGGCTTACGCAGCTTCAGCGGGAACAGCGCCGTCGGACCCAGCCCGGCTGCCATCGACTTGGATCGCATCACCCGAACGAACTTCGACGCGCACGCACCCAGCAGCAGCGCGGCGAGCAGTGGTATCTGCACCTCGCGCAGCAGGTTCAGCATGTCAACGGCCGATCGTCAGCGTCGCGTTGAAACAGCCCTGCTCAAGCTCGCCCCCGAGCGCGACGAAGCTCGCGAGGGTCAGGTCGGCGATCCGGCCTCGCGGTGAGGTCTTGCACGTCACGCAGTGGTCGTTGAACAGCCGGGCTGTCGGCGAGCAGCCGGTGACGGGCAGGGTCCAGGCGATGTTCGTGCATTCGTTGCGCACGGTCAGTGCCGAGCCGATGGCGAGGTAAGGCAGCTCACGGAACGCTTTGGCCTGGCCGGGCCCGATCTTGGCGGCGGCGTCTTCGAAGCAACCGGTGGCGGGGTCGACCGCTGGATAGAAGACGCCGAGCACGCCGTAGGGTTCGTGCGCGGGCTCGTGCCAGACGGCCGATCCGGTAATCGAGTCAGGGATACGGCCTCCCGACAGTCGCTGCGGGGGGAGTCGGTCGCTCCGGTACGGCGGCTGGGGGCTGGTCACGACGATCCCGTACAGCACGTCCTGGTGGCGGACACCGATGATGTCGATCAGATAGCCGGGTCGCAGGTTCGGGACCTTGACCTTAATCCGCACGCTGGCGAGCGGTGAAATCTCGACCAGTTGCGGCTGGCGCATCGCGCATTCGGCGACCAGCAGCCGCTTCCCGTCGGCCTCGATAATCGTGCCGCACACCCGCCCGATATTCGCCCAAATCCGGTCGGCGATACCCGTGATACCTGACTGCGACGGAATAATCCTGATAACGGCATCGTCGCCGATCGTAAGCGCTGATGGCTCTAATGGTTCGCCTCGCCAGGCGGTGGCCCCGGCAGTGAGCGCAATGCGCCGTTCACCCGCTACGTCGCCTATCGTCACGAAATGCGGGCTAATGTCGGTGATTTTCCCGCTTACCGCGCGGTAAACCGGTCGGTTGGCGGGATCAGATTCACCGATCGACTGGCTCACGGCGAGCACCTGGCCGACGCGTTCTGCCTTGTGCTCGATGGGTTGGTCGCCCCGGTTTTGCGCGCCGGGCTGTGGCTGAAATACCGCCGCCTTAAGCAGCCGACGGCGGGCGAAATGACTTGTGTCGGTCGTGTTTGCGGCCGGGCAGCGGTCGCAGCACACCGTCACCGATTTCACCCAGATACCAGCCTTCGAAGAGCGAGCGATCAATTCCAGCGATTCGACGATGCTTAGTCGGCCGCTCCCCGTCAAGCGGTTTCAATGATCTTCTATGGGACAGGTCTGACCTGGACACCTAGCGGACATAGCTGACCTAGCACTGACCGGCGCGTGTTACGTAGGGTAGTTAATTATCAGCGGAGTGTCATAGGTACCGTTGACAGGTGAGGGTCGGGGCCAACCACCAGGGCCGCTGGGGTCACGAAGGCGAGACCGCGATGGGCCAGGAACGAACTATGTACGAGCCCGGCCGACCGAACCGCATCCGGTCGGCCGGCAAATCCGCGTCCCCAGCCAAGCCACCAAAGCCCAGGCCAGCTCAGTCTGCAGAGGGATTCACCGGCACCGTGGACGTCGACTTTCGGGAGTTCGTAGTTTCGCGGGGGCGGTCGCTGCTGCATTCGGCCTACCTGCTCACTGGCAATCTGGCCGACGCCGAGGACCTGGTGCAGTCCGCGCTGGCCAAGACCTATCAGGCCTGGGACCGGATCGAGGACCGCAGCGCGCTCGACGGCTATGTCCGCCGCGCGATGGTAAATACGCATATCTCCTGGTGGCGCCGGCGCAAGGTAGACGAGTACCCGACCGATGACCTCCCCGATCAGCCGGTCGACGACGCGACGGTGACCAGCGAGATGAACGACGCGCTGCGCCGCGCGATCGACCGGTTGCCGCACCGGATGCGGACGGCCGTGGTGCTCAGGTTCTTCGAGGACATGACCGAGGCCGAGGTCGCCGACGTTCTCGGGGTAAGCCAGGGCACGGTAAAGAGCACGGTCTCGCGCGCGGTAGCCAAGCTGCGCACCGACAGCGACCTGTTCACAGAGTTAGCGCTGGCTGGCTAGTGAATTTTCGCCCTGATCATGGGACTATCCACCACAGGGAAATGCCGGACGCAGGAGGTTACCGGTGCGCAGCACGATGATGGATGTCCCGCTGACCGTCACTAGGATCTTGCAGTACGGCAGCACCGTGTTCGGCGATCGCGAGGTGGTCACCTGCACCACTGGCGAGAGCCGCCGCCAGACCTACGCGCAGACCGGCGTCCGGGTAGCCAAGCTTGCTCACGCCTTGCGCGCGCTGGGGGTCGACGGCGACCAGCGGGTAGCGACGCTCATGTGGAACAACAGCGAGCACCTCGAGGCCTACCTCACGATCCCGTCGATGGGAGCGGTGCTGCATACCCTGAACCTGCGGCTTGACCCGGCGACCATCGGCTACATCGCGACCCACGCGGGCGATGATGTCGTGATCGTCGACCCCAGCCTGGTGCCGCTGCTCGCCCAGGTGCTTCCGCACGCCGAGACGATCAGGCACGTGCTCGTGACCGGCGCCGACGGCGTCACCGACGAGCACCGCGCCGCGCTGGCCGGTCATGGCCGCGAGGTGCACTCCTACGAGGAGCTAATCGCTGACCAGCCGGAGACCTTTGACTGGCCTGCGGTGGACGAGAACCAGGCCGCCGCAATGTGTTATACAAGCGGAACGACAGGCCCTCCAAAGGGAGTCGTCTACAGCCACCGGTCGATGCACCTGCACTCGATGGCGGTGTGTACGGCCCAGGTGTTCGGTATCGCCGAGCCAGACCGGGTGCTGCCGGTCGTTCCGATGTTCCATGCCAATGCGTGGGGTCTGCCTTACGCGGCGTTCATGGCCGGGGCGAGCCTGATCATGCCGGATCGGTTCCTGCAGCCTGAGCCGCTGGTCAAGCTCATCGAGGCCGAGCGGCCGACCATAGCCGGCGCTGTGCCGACGATCTGGAACGCGCTGTTGCAGCACGTCAGGCAGCACGGCGGTGAGCTGAGCTCGATGCGGGTGGTGCCGTGCGGCGGGTCGGCCGTGCCGCACTCGCTAATGGAGGCTTACGAGAAGGAACACGGCGTCGTGATCCTGCAGGCCTGGGGGATGACCGAGACCTCGCCGCTCGGCAGCGTCGCCCGCCCGCCGGTCGGCGTCACCGAAGAGGAGAGCTGGCGCTACCGAGACACTCAGGGTCGGCTGATCTGCGACGTCGAGGCTCGCCTGATCGGAGAGGAAGGGGTGCCGCTGCCGCACGATGGCGTGGCCGTGGGCGAGGTCGAGGTCAGGGGGCCGTGGATCACCGGGGCCTACTACAAGGACGACGATCCGGAGAAGTTCAGGGATGGGTGGCTGCGTACCGGTGACGTCGGGACCATCGACCGGCTCGGCTACGTCACGCTGACCGACCGGGCCAAGGACGTGATCAAGTCCGGCGGTGAGTGGATCTCCTCGATGGAGCTGGAGAACGCGCTGATGGCGCACCCGCAGGTGCTCGAGGCGGCGGTGATCGGCGTCGCCGACGAACGCTGGGGCGAGCGGCCGCTGGCCACCGTCGTGCTGGCCAGCGGAGCCACCGTCACCGCCGCTGACCTGCGCGAATTCCTCGGCGCGAGTGTCCCGCGCTGGCAGCTTCCCGAGCGCTGGTCGTTCATCACCGAGGTGCCGAAAACCAGCGTCGGCAAGTTCGCCAAGACGAAGATCAGGGACGCTTACGCGCGCGGCGACTATGCGGTGATCGAGGCCAGGTAGCAGTCTGACGATGGCTTTGCGGAGCCCGCGCTGCTGCCGGTACCCTGATTCAGCGATCGGCGCCAGCGGGCGCCGGTACGCGAGGAGGCTTCGCCTAGTCCGGTCTATGGCGCCGCACTGCTAATGCGGTTTGGGTTCGCGCCCATCCGGGGTTCAAATCCCCGAGCCTCCGCTCCCTGACCTGGGCATCCGTGCACCGGCTACGGATGCCCTGCGTTCTTAGTGATGATGACAGTGGCCCGTCGCGCCCGGTGGGTAGAGTCCGGGACCAGTTCAGCGCCGAAGAACTCCTCGATGACGCCGATGCTGCCGGCTAAGAGCTCGTGCACCGCCCGACCCCGAATCTTCGGTTCGCCATCGCGAAGCTTGCTGTCTTCCAGGCACGCCGCCCGGATTATGCCGGTTCCCTGTCTAGCTCACGTTAGCTTGTCCTGTTCGAATAGCCAGGCCTCAGCCGTGTCGACGAACTGCCGCCTGCGTGAGCGGCAGCCGATAAAGTCTCCCGGTGGCCAGTGTGCCTGCACGTGACAGGTGACAGGTTATGCGACGCTTGCGTCGAACGAACATTCGATCAGCTGGTGCCATGGCTGTTTTGCGTGGTGCAGGAGGTTTGACGTGGGCGAGCTGACGTGCTTGGAGATCTGCGCTGGCGCTGGCGGGCAATCGCTTGGTCTGGAGGATGCTGGCTTTCGTCATGTGGCGGCAGTCGAGATTGATGGGGATGCCTGCGAGACCTTGTCGCTGAACCGGCGGTCGTGGCATCCGGTCCAGATGGATCTCCACGACTTCGATGGCAAACCCTTCCGGGGTACGGATTTGCTTTCAGGAGGCGTCCCGTGTCCTCCGTTCTCTATCGCAGGCAAGCAGCTTGGAGCCGATGATGAGCGGGATCTGTTTCCGCAGGCCCTGCGGCTCGTGGAGGAGTGTGAACCGATCGCGGTGATGCTGGAGAATGTCCGTGGTCTGGCGACCGGGCGTTTTGCTGGCTACCGCGAGCAGGTGGTGGCTCGGCTTGAGGATATGGGCTACCAGGTCGTGTGGCAGGTGCTTAACGCGTGCGAGTTCGGGGTGCCTCAGCTTCGGCCGCGGTTCATCCTGGTTGCTCTTGTTCCGGAGGTTGCCCGGTATTTCCAGTGGCCGAACGCCGAGCGCACGCCACCGACTGTCGGCGAGGCCCTGCACGATCTGATGGCGGTCGGCGGGTGGCCGGGTGCAGATGCGTGGGCCAGGAAAGCGAAAGGGATCGGGCCGACGCTGGTCGGCGGTTCACGCAAGCACGGTGGACCCGACTTGGGGCCCACTCGGGCGCGTGAGGCCTGGCTGAAGCTCGGAGTGGACGGTAAAGGTCTCGCGGATGCCCCGCCTAGTCGCAATCACCCGGTTGATCACCTGCCCCGGCTGACGGTCCCGATGACCGCTGTCATCCAGGGGTTCCCGTCTGACTGGCGGTTCTCCGGTCGCAAGACAGCTTCATACCGGCAGGTGGGCAACGCGTTCCCGCCTCCGGTCGCACGCGCGGTAGGGGGAAGCATTCGCGGGGCAATACAGGCCTCTCGCGCAACGTCGGCTCTCACGCGGGAGCGTCTTCTGCGGGCTGTCTGAGGCCAGTCCGCGACGCCTTGCGGGCGCGGCGCCGCTGTTCTTCTGCTGAGATTGCCGCTCGTATGTTGTCCGGCCAGGGAGCCTCCTTTGTCAGACGGTAGTATGACCTCGGAACCGGATCGCCCTGCGGCCCAGCCGCGTAGCTCGTGGCGAACGGGCGCCATCACGTTCCACTTGAGCGATCTCGAAGTAGTCTCTCAAGCCCAGCAACACCTAGTCCGCTGAAAACTCCTCAGTGCCAGCCGCCTGCAGGAAATACTGGATCTCGGTTGAAGTGGGTGGATTTGACCTCCGGCGGTACAGCAGCCCATAAACCAGGCACCTGCTCCCGCCGCCGATCAGGCCAGCCAGATGTTCAGTTTCCGGCTCCGGCAAGGGCGTGATAGCCATAGCAGTTAACGCTAGCCGGCAGATGAGACATACCTGAGTCCGTTCTGATGGCAATTGACTAGGCTATCTCCAAAAGGGACGAGGGATGGTTCTCTGACTGATGCAACAGCAGGCGCTCTTTCCAGATGAGCCTGATGCCGAGCTCGACGCCGTCGAGGCAGAGCTGCACCGGCTCGACCCCACCGGCACCCAAGTCGCAACAATACTCAGAGACACGCTCGACCAGCTCTACGATGGCCAGCACACAGGGCGCTGGAGTTACGACCAGCTGCATAAGACCGAGAAAACTCATATGGGGACGCTGGTCGAAATAAATCTCCACCGCACCTTCGCCTTTGCGGACGGTGAAGTCACTGACTACCAGATCGTCGGTGCCGACGTCGATTGCAAATACTCAATGACTTACGGCGGCTGGGAACTGCCTCCCGAGGCCATCAACCATATCTGCCTCCTCATCACGGCGGACGATGCCACCAGCTCGTGGACAGCCGGGCTGCTCAGGATCCACGAGAACCACCTGCGCGTCCGGGCCAACCGGGACGCCAAACGCCAGCTGACAGCCGCCAGCAGGACCAAGATCCGGCCGCTATGGCCCGGGCGCAGAAAACTGACCCAGAATCTCTTCCTGCACCTTGACCCTGAACGTCGCGAGCGCATCTTCGGAGCTACGGCACGGCATGGCGCCTCGCACGGCCAGGCACGGACGAATGAGCTCTTCCGCTCAGTTCAGCGAAGGATCATCCGGAGAGCCGAGCTGGCCACTGTCGCACAGCAAGACGACTTCATGAAACGTGCGCGAGGCAACGGAGGAGCCAGAACCCAGCTACAGCCCGAGGGGATCGTAGTGCTCGGCCACCAGGACAACGATCCCCTGGTCGCCGCCGCCTTGAACCTCCCAGTCCCCCAGAAGGGAGAATTCGTCTCTGCCAGAGTCACACCCGCAGTTGAAGGCCGGGGCGATCCCGTCGCTGTCATAAATGGTCAGCCCTGGGCCGTCGCCTACCCGAATGATCCAGTTACCGCTGCACCCGTTGTGCCCAGACGTTAGCCATGCGGCTTCCAGACATGTTCCGATCCTGCAGCCGTGGTGAGTGTGGCTGTTCGTGCGGTGCATCGGCCAGCCGTCTAGCTAGCCGCGCAAATACGGCTCGATCTGGCGCATCAGCGACCTGGCAGCGGGCACCTGTGGATCAATACATAACCTGTAGATCTGTATTGCTCAGCCGCAAGTGAGTATGGTGGCTCTGGGCCGTGCAATCGCGTGTCACCGGTTGACGTTGCGCCCTGTTGTTGCGAAGTACAACCTTCGCGCGATGCCGGGCGGAGACGCCGTCG
>Ga0099827_10002441_pt1 | contig 10276 bp, 6 predicted proteins | sample CZO8metaG_FD_79339 | JGI IMG/M metagenome (GOLD analysis project Ga0099827, IMG submission 79339) | Vadose zone soil microbial communities from the Eel River Critical Zone Observatory, Northern California, USA - CZOApr15con1.8 metaG | ecosystem: Environmental > Terrestrial > Soil > Vadose zone ...
CGACGAGGACTACAACACGCGGTACGGCGGGTACAAAGGCAACCTGATCGCTTTCGAGCGGACGAAGACCATTCCTCGGCATCCAGCGACGATCGATCTGACGGCGATGACCAAAGCCGCTGGCGCGGACACCGCCGAAAAGTTCGTCGATCGCTTCGTGCTCCGGTTCTTGTCCGTCCCGCTCGCGGACAAAGATCGCGCCGCGCTCGTCAAGTTTCTGAGCGGCAAGCTGGGGACGACCGCGATTCAACCAGGCGAAAAGCTCGAACAATCACTCCGCGAAGTGCTCTATCTCGTCTTGAGCACGCCGGAATATCAATTGGGATGAGGCCACTATGCATCTAGGCTGTTCGTGCTCTCGCCGCGATTTCCTGGTCCGGGGGCTGTATGGCATCGGCGTCGGCGCCGGTCTCCCGCTCGTCTTGAGCCGCACGTCGGCCGCGCTCGCGGCGCAGGCGCTCGAGGGGACGAGCGTCGAGAAGCACCCCGAGCGCATCCTGGTCGTCATCGAGCTGGCCGGCGGCAACGACGGGTTGAATACGGTCGTCCCGTACGCCGACCCGGCCTATTACCGCGCCAGGCCACATCTCGGGATCAAGGATCGCGAGGTGCTCAAGGCCGCCGACGGGTTCGGCTTCCATCCCTCGATGGTCGGGTTCGAGCGGCTGTACAAGGACGGCATGCTCGGTGTCGTACACGGCTGCGGGTACGATCATCCGAGCCTGTCGCACTTCTCGTCGATGGGTTTCTGGCACACGGGTGTCCCCAATGGCGGCGAGTCGCTCGGATGGCTCGGCCGGCTGGCCGATCGGACCTACGACACCAAGACGCGCAACATGATCGTGGACATCGGCAACTCACAATCGCTCGCCGTCCGGAGCGCGCAGCATTCGCCGCTCGTGTTCGACGATCCGGCGCGCTTCAGACGCGAAGGCGCCGACGATGAGAAGCGCGTGCTCGCGGAACTGAGCCAGGCGCGAACGACGACCAACGCGACGCTTGAATTCCTCGCCTCCACGGCTCGAAACGCGACCGAGAGCTCGGACTTCGTGCGCCAGGCATCCGCCCGGTACCAGACACCTGTGGACTACGGCGTCGGCGGCGGCCTCGGTGGCAACCTCCAGCGTGTGACATCCCTCATCGCGGCGGGCATGCCGACCCGGCTGTACTACGTCACGTACGCGGGCAATTCGTTCGACACGCACGTGCAGCAGGCGGATCTCCACAGCCGGCTGCTCATGTACACAGCCGACGCGGTCCGCGGGTTCATGGAAGATCTCAAACGGATCGGCCGGGCCGACGAGGTGGCGGTCATGATCTTCACCGAGTTCGGACGCCGCGTCGAAGAGAACGGCAGCCTCGGCACCGACCACGGCACCGCGACGCCAATGTTCATCGTCGGCAAGGGCGTTCGGGGCGGCTTCTATGGGAAGCACCCGAGCCTCACCGATCTCGATGACGGCAACATGAAGATGACGACGGATTTCCGGCGCGTCTACGCGACGATGATCAAGGAGTGGCTCGGCTACGACGACACCGCAACAGTGCTGAAGGGCAGCTTTGCGCCTCTCGGCGTCTTTGCGTCCAGCTAATCGTGGAAAAGCGCTCGCGATCGCGCTGACTTACGTCGCGGGTCGAGTCTCGCTCTTGATCTGAGTTCGATGCATCACGCGCCGCAAGGCCCGGTCGAACGCTTCCCGCCGATGCATGGTGCACCGGTTATCCCACAGGACGACATCGCCGGCGCTCCACCGGTTGTACCAAGTGAGCGCGTCGGCAGTCGCATGCGCCCAGATCGTGTCCAGAAGCGCGTCCGACTCGGCAAGCCCCAGGCCTTCGATATACGCGTTGCGCCGGCGGCCGAGATACAGGCAGCGGCGCCCCGTCTCGGGATGCGTGCAGACCAGGGGATGCAGCGTCCCCTCGGCCGCGCGCGGATCGTCGGTGGGCGTCACGCCTGCGCGCAGGTAGCCGCCGCTGTTGTAGGTCCCGTCGTGCTTGACCCGTAGCCCGATGATGCGCTGCTGCAGCGCCTCCGGCAGCGCCTCCCACGCGCCGTACATCGTGCAGAACCCGGTGTCGCCGCCCGTGGCCGGCACCTCGACCGCGTACAGCACGCTCGCCTTGGGCGGATCGACGAGATATGACATGTCGGTATGCCAGGCGGCCTCGCCGGCGCCAAGACTCCCGATGGGCACGCCGTTCTCAACCACGTTCGAGACGACATAGATCTCGGGATGGCCTTCGACGAAACGGCGCCCGGTCTCCTGGATCGGCGCCACGTCGAGATCGCCGAAGCGGCGGCTGAAGGCGATGAGATCCTCGTCGCCCAGATGTTGGCCACGGAACAGCACAACCTGGTGGTCGAGCCAGGCCTGGTGGATCGCGGTGAAGGCCCGCTCGTCGACGGCGCACAGATCGACGCCGCCGATTTCGGCGCCGAGCGCGCCGCCGGTCGGGATGACAGTGATGCGATTCAAGCGACTGACCGTATTTCTGCGGGCTCCAGAACCTTCCTCGTCGGGTCGATGCCGAATGAGCACATCGCGCCGACGAGCAGAAGCCCGGCCGAGAGAAAGAACGGCAGCTCGTACCGTCCGGTGCGCTGGATCATCCATCCGAACACGACGGGCGAAATCATTCCCGCGATGCCGAACCCCGTGTTCATGATACCGCCAGCCGTTCCCGCGTACTTGCCGGCGATATCGAGCGGCAGCGTCCAGAGCACCGCATTGGTCAGCTCGAGAAAGAAGAACGCGAGCGCCAGGTCACACACGGCCCATAGCGGCGTCTCGGTCAACATGGCGGGCACGATGAAGACGAGCGCGCCGGCCTGGCCGGCCAGCAGCAGCGTGCGCCGCGCGAGACCCAGATTTCCCGTTCGTCTGAAGATGGCATCCGAAACCACTCCGCCCAGGGTGTCGCCGACGACGCCAGCCAGGAGGGGCAGAGTCGTCATGAGCGCAATCCGGTCGGGCGTGAATCCACGCGCTTCCGACAAATAGGACGGAAGCCACGTCAGGAATACCCAGAGCGACCATCCGTAGCAGAAGTCGACGAGGGTCACGAGCCACATTCGCGACATGATCTCGCGCCACGGCGTCTTGCCGCGAGACACGTCCTTCAACCGTTGCGCATCGACGCCGATCTCGTCGAGCTCGGCGGTTGTCATCCACGGGTGCTCGATCGGGGTGTTCCTGAACAGCACGACCCAGGCGACCGTCCAGAGCAGGCTGAGCGAGCCCAGCACGATGAACGATTCGCGCCAGCCGTACGCGGCCACGATTGCCAGGACAATCGCGGGCGTGACCGCGCCGCCGAGACGCGCGAAGCTGTGCGTGACGCCTTGAGCGAACCCCCGCTCGCGCGCAGGCATCCAGAACGTGAACGCCCGCGTCGCGGTCGGAAACGCGCCGCCTTCGCCGAGACCGACCAGCACGCGAAACGCGACCAATGACCCGATGCTCCACGAGAGTCCCGTCATGATCGTCGCCCCAGCCCACATCACGCTGAGGACGGCGAGCACGACCCGAGGTCCCAGCCTGTCCGAGAGCCACCCGCCGACGATCTGCATGCCAGCGTAGGGATACGCGAATGCCGAGAAGATCAAGCCAAGTTGAGTGGCTGTGAGCCCCAACTCCTTCCTCATCGCGGGGCCGGCCACTGAGATGTTGACCCGGTCGACGTAGGCGATGAAGTACATCATGCACAGGATGAACAGCATGAGATGGCGGACCTTCATCGGCGCTCTCAAGGCCGGGACATCGTCCTGCCGCTCGACGGCTCGATCGCGTATCCCGTGGTGACGGCGACAGAGATCGCGAGACGAGGAACAGGATCCGTCATCGCGGTGAGTATAGCCGGTCGCTTCGCCGCGACCGAAGCTGATAGGCTGAGGACGCTGTGCGAATCAGCCGTGCGCTGGCCCTCTTCGGCGTCCCTCTTCTCGCGATCGCGGCGGCGGTATGGATCTGGCGCGCAGGTCCTCGCCATCCGCGTGTGCTGCTCATCGGCGTCGATGGCGCCGACCCCGCCATCCTCGATCGGCTGATCCGAGACAACAAGCTGCCGACCTTCGCTCGACTGCAGCGAGAAGGCGCCTTCGGCCGGCTCCGCTCGCGTGAGCCGCTCCTGTCGCCGGTCATCTGGACGACGATCGCCACCGGCCGCAAGCCCCAGGACCACGGCGTCCTCGATTTCGTGGAGGCTGCCGCGGACGGACATGCCGTGCCGATTACCAGCTCGCGGCGGCGCGTGCCCGCGCTATGGAACATCGCCAACCAGTTCGGCCGTCGTTCGGGGTTCATCGGCTGGTACGCTTCGTTCCCGGTCGAGCCCGTGCGCGGATTCGAGGTGTCGGATCGGATCGCCTTCCACCAGGTGACCACCGACCAGGTGACGGAAGGCGCGTCGTTTCCTACGGATCTCGCCTCGACGTTGCGACAGCGGTTTGGCGATCCGGTCCCGGATGTCCCCGCGGTGCGCGCGCGATTCCTCTCGCGGCCGGACGCGCCGCTGACCGCTGATGGCGAGCGCCGCCTGATCCAGCTCGCCCGCATGCACGCGACGACCGAGTACTACCGGAGGATCGCACGCTGGCTGCAGCAGACGTATCGGCCGGCGCTGTTTGGCGTCTACTTCGAGGCGATTGACGCATGCGGCCATCTGTTCATGGAGGACGCCGCGCCGCGCCGTCCACAGGTGGCGGCCGAAGACTACGCCGCGTTCGCGCCGACCGTCGACCGCTGCTATCAGTATCAGGATGAAGTCATCGGAGAGCTGATGACCATGGCGGCCGCGGACACCTTGACGATCATCTGCTCCGATCATGGTTTCAAGAGCGGCGACCGCCGTCCAGAGACACCCGGCCGCGCCGACGTCGGGCAGGCCGCGCTGTGGCATCTTCCGTACGGCGTAATCCTGATGCACGGCGCGTCGGTGCGTGCGGGATCGACGCTGCACAACGCGACGATCCTCGATATCGCGCCGACGGTCGTGCACGCGCTCGAATTGCCGCTCGCGCGGAATCTGTCGGGTCACACGATTCAGGAGCCGTTCACCAACGGACGCATGACGCGTGAGCCGGCAAAGGTCGCGCGATACGAGTGGGTGCCGGTGCCACCGCCGCAGGGCTCCGCCGCCGACGCGCCCGAAAAACTGGCGGAGCTGCGTGCGCTGGGCTATCTGTCCGGCTCGAGCGCCCCGGCGCCCGCGGCCGACGGCCGCTTCGCCACGTCGTACCTGAACGAAGGCGTCGCGCTGTACGTGGACGGCGAACAACGGGACGCGCTCCGCGCATTCACGCGCGCCGTTCAGGTGGATCCGAGTAACGTCAACGGGCGGGCGTTTGCTGCGCGCGTCCACATCGAGCGGCGCGATTTCGACCTCGCGCGTTCGCTGCTCGATGAGGCCGTCGCGCTCGATCCGCGCAGCGCATACGTGCGACTGCTGCGCGCCAACCTGGCGATCAGTACCCAGCAGTGGGCGCTCGCGGATACTGAATTGTCGGCCGCCGCTGCACTCGACGCGCGGCTGCCGATGCTGTACGTCCAGCGCGCACGGCTGCTGAACGCGCAATCCGATCCCGCCGGATCGCTCGCGGCGCTGAACACCGCCGAGTCGCTGACCGACGCCGAGCCGCTGCTGCTCGATATCCTGGTGCTCCGCGCCGATGCCGCATCTCGCCTCGGCCACCGAGCCGAAGTCGACGCCGCGCTGCGCCGAGCCTCAGAGCTGGCCCCGGCGGACCAGATCGCCGCGGCGCGGGCGGAGGTGGCGCTCGGGCGCAGCGACCCGCAGTCCGCGTTGACGTATCTTCGCTCGGCGGTCGACGCCAACCCGCGCTCCGCCGCGCTGTGGAGTCTGCTTGGCGCCACTTACGGTCGCGCCTCAGACTTTGGCCGCGCCATCGACGCCTACGAGCGGTCGGTCGCCCTGGCGCCGACCGCCCTGGCGTGTAAAACGCTCGCGGCGCTGGTCTTCGAGGTTCGCCACGACCGCGCGAGGGCAGTCGCGCTGTGGGAGCAATCCATCGAACTGGATCGGAATCAACCTGACGTGAAGCATTTTTTGGATCGGTACGGCGCTGCAGCGTCCGTTCCCGGTCGATGACTTCTTCGAGCGCGCGATTCGTCCGCGATCGGCGATTGATTCCCGTTGACTCGGCGTTCTGCGAGGAATAAAGTCCGGCCTCGCGCTGCCCGCTTCGCCCTGCGGGCCTTCTAAAATTCTTCAAGACACACTACGCGGTGGAGGACCCTGATGACTTCGAAGAAAGCCGTGATCGTGTACTTGACTCTCGGTTGCGCTCTCGTCGTCATGATCGCGGCGCTGCTGACGCATGCGCGCCCGATTTCGTTCGCACGTCCTGCCGATTCCCGCCTGGTCCGCGAACCGGCGCGCACACGTCCACTGACGATCCGCGAGCGAATGCTGGAGCGACGCGAGGCGGCCGGCCGTGGCGCCGCGCTTGCGGCGGAAGCATCCGCGCGTAGAGATGACGATGCAGCCGATGCCGGTGATGCCGCCGAGGGGAGTGAACGCGACGCATTCGATGCGTGGTTCTACAGCCAGCGCAAATATCCGGTCCGCACGCTGCCGGTCGGCGCCCTTGAGAAGGCGCATCGTCACGGGGACGAGAAGAACAGGGACGACCGTGATGAGAACGACGGCCCGAAGTGGAAAGCTCTCGGCCCTGACACAATTCCAGATGGCCAGACCGACCGAACGGCCGGTCAGCTGTCGCCGGTCAGCGGGCGCGTGAGCGCCATCGCGACCGACCCGACCGACCCCGACATCGTGTACGCCTCCGGGGCGCAGGGTGGCCTGTGGAAGACGAGGAACGCGCGGAGCCGCAGACCCCGATGGCAGCCGCTGACCGACCACGAGGCGTCGCTTGCCGTTGGCGCGATCGCGATCGATCCCGCGGACCACGACATCATCTACGTCGGCACGGGCGAGCCGAACCGGGCGTGCGACTCCTACTACGGGCAAGGCATCCTGCGGTCCGACGACGGCGGCGAACATTGGACGCTGCTCGGCAACACGGGCAACCCATTCGGCAACGCCGGCCCGTTCGTCGGAAAGGCGGTCTCGAGGATTCTCATCGATCGCAGCACCGCCGGGTCGACGACCTCGACGACGCTGTGGGCGGCGACCACGATCGGCGTCTTTTCCGGCGGCACCTACCCGACGTGCGAGACGCCGAGCGGTCCCAACGTGGGGCTGTGGCGGTCGACCGACAGCGGCCAGACCTGGGCACTGCAGAACGTGCCGTTCGGACAGGCCGGTCTCTTCTCGGTGCAGGACGCCGCCATCGATCCGACGAATCCCAACATCGTGTACGCGGCGGTGCGGAGCACCGGCGTATTCAAGTCGGCGAACTCTAAGGACGTGGCGCCCATCTACACGAAGATGGCCACGGGGTTCCCGATCGGTTCCAGCGTCTCGCCGATGCGGCGCATCAACGTCAGCATCGGCGGATCGTCTGCACCCGGGGTGCTCTATGCGGCGATCGAGAACAACTCCGGCACCCGTCTGTTTGGTCTCTATACGACGGGGAACGGCGGCTCCAGCTGGGCCCATGTCGACGACGGGTTCAACGGGACCGCAACGTTCGTCAACGTCCTCGTCGACGTCGATCCCGGTCCCGGCGTTCTCCGCGTCAATCTAGGCCAGGCGACGCGCGTTTCAGGGCCGCCCTTCAAGACCGACGGCACGTGGACTGGCCGCCGGTTCCTGATCACCCCGACTGGTGCGGCCGGTGCGACGTTGTCGCGGACGATTTTTCAGGTGATCGACCCCGATCACCTGCTGATGTCGAGCTCCACGGCGGGGCTCGCGGGCGCGCCGCCTGTCACGGCGCAGTATTCGGTGGGCAGCTACCCGACCTACTGCGACGGCCAGTGCTTCTACGACATGACGATTGCCATCGACCCGGCCGACCCGACCGGCAGGCGGATCTACGTCGGCGGCAACCCGCATAACTTCTCGCCGAACGCCGCGCCCAACCTGTCGGAAGCGCCGTGCAACGTGTTCGCGACCGGCTGCCCGACGCACTACAACTGGCGCAGCGACGACGCCGGCAAGACGTGGGCGTCGATCTCACAGGGCGACGGTGCGTCGTCGAGCCTCCACACAGACGACCATGCCTACGCGTTCGGAGCCGACGGCTCGGTCTACGACGGCAACGACGGCGGCATCTGGCGCTCGCCCAACCGTGGCGTCTCATGGACGACGATGAACACGAACATCGCTATCACGCAGTTCCAGGGCGTGGCCCTGCATCCGACCGACAAAGGGATCGTGCTCGGCGGCACGCAGGACAACGGCACGAACCTGCGCAACGAGAGCCTTCAGGAGCCGCCCAAGTGGTTCCATGCGGATTTCGGGGACGGCGGCATGTCCGTCATCGATCAGTCGAGGCCGTCGCGCATGTTCCACACCTATTTCAATCAAGCGTTCAATTTCATGGGACCTGCGAGGTCGGACATCGGCGGCGCGGGCGGCCCCGGGAGCTGGCCGTTCGTCGGCGCGTATTTCGGGTACGGCCCGGAGTACTACAACGGCATGGACCCGACGGATCCGGTGTCGTTCTATGCGCCGCTGACCCAGCATCCGGCGTTCACGCCGAACGTCATCTACTTCGGCTCGAACCGCGTCTATCGATCGCCCGATCCGAAGCCGACGCTCGCCAAAACGCCGTCGTGGACCGCGGCGAGCCCCGTGCTCACGAAACCGATCGCACCGGTCCCGCCGAGCACCAGTACGGTGAACCCGAATGCGTATGTGAGCTGGATCGGCGTGCTGCCGACCCTGGTCAATGGGAAGGAAGTCCTGTACGCGGGCGCCTCTGACGGCCGCGTCAGCGTGTCGTCGAGCGTCACCGGCGCAGGCGTGGCGGCGTGGACGGTCATCGACAAGCCGCCGCTGCCGAACCGCGCGGTGACGCAGGTGCTGCCGGCCGCGAGCGACCCGACGGGCAACACGGTTTATGCGGCGATCTCGGGCTTCAACGGCGCGACGCCGACCACGCCCGGCCACGTGTTCAAGTCGACCGACGGCCTGAGCGCCGCGACGTGGACCGACATCTCGGGTGATCTCCCGGATGTGCCGGCCAACGCCATCGCTATCGATCCCAGGAGCCGCGCGATTTACGTCGGAACCGACATCGGCGTCTTCGAGACGTTCGATGGGGGCGCGCATTGGAGGCAACTGACGAGAGGCATGCCGAATGTGTCCGTCTTCGGCCTGGCGATCGACCAGAACGGTCGCCTCGTCGCCGCAACGCACGGCCGCGGCATGTTCGAGCTGTCGAGGGGGCGCGACAGGAGATACCGGGACAGCGACGACAGCGGGCGAAGTCGTGACGGAGAGAGGCACTGAAAACGATCGTCCGGCCACTACGTGGTCCACTAGGCCGTCGACGCCGTCGTCGGCACAGTCGATCTTGCGCGCGTCCTTCGAGCAGCGGTACGACGGATAGCACCGCGCTGCAGCGTGGGGAACTGGTCATTTTGGATGCGGGAACACCATATGGAAGGGTTCGCCGACGAACCTGGCACGAGGGCCGATCTCAATTCGGCCCTCGTGCGGTGTGAATGGTTCGCGCGAGTCGCGGCGGAGGACCGTTATCGGTCCCGGCCTCGCTCTTCCGCTCGGAGCTGCCCGCGGATCTCGCCGCCAGGATTCAACGGCGTCGCGTGCACGTTGGCGTAGGCGACGCCAGCGCGGATCGCGGCGAGGACCTCGGCGAGCTCACCGGCCAGAATCTGTTGGCTGGCGGTGCCCGCCGTAATGACGTTGGCCGCAGTAATAGTCCCTTTGACCGTCCCGGATTGCGGGCAAACCGGGGTGAGCGCCGCAACCGCGGCAGGCGCCGGAGTCGTCGCCGTCTGGCACAGCCACACAACGATGCTTCCGTTGACGCCACGTTGCGCAAAATGGATATGGGACTGCTGCACCGTCCCGACCAGACCGCTGAACGACAACTCGTAATCGAACGAGAGGTCGTCACGGGCGATCGTGGCCGTGAACTCCCCCCTCGCGGGTGTGGACACGGAGGGAACCTCCTGGTAGCCGATTAGTGCGGCGTGGATGCGGTCCGCACGGTCCTCGCGGTCCGCGCGGACGAGAGCGGAGATCGATACGGTCATGATTAGGGCCTGTCAGGAAATAATAGCTTGTACTGCTGATCCGCAAGTGGTACGTTGCCGCTGTGGATCTGGCCACGCTGCGAGCCAAGCACGCGGCTCTCTCGCCCGTGTTGACGGAGCGA
>Ga0099827_10002444_pt1 | contig 10274 bp, 10 predicted proteins | sample CZO8metaG_FD_79339 | JGI IMG/M metagenome (GOLD analysis project Ga0099827, IMG submission 79339) | Vadose zone soil microbial communities from the Eel River Critical Zone Observatory, Northern California, USA - CZOApr15con1.8 metaG | ecosystem: Environmental > Terrestrial > Soil > Vadose zone ...
ACGGCGATTGACGACGCATTCGCGAGGTGGGACAGGTCACACCTGCATGAATTCACACTGGGCGACGGGACTCGTGTCGGGACTGTGGATCCCGAGTTAGACGTCGACGATTCCATGGTCGACGAGCAAAACCTGAGCCTCGCGGTCCTCAATCCGGGGGAGCAGTTCGTCTATGTCTTCGACTTCGGTGACGACTGGGCCCATTTATGCACGGTCGGCGGTTCACCGATCGATCCAGTTGAAACTGTTGGCCTGGTTCCCGATAGACCGCTCGCGTATTTCGGTTGGGGCGCAATCCCAGATCAGTACGGAAGGGCATGGAGCGCTGACGATGGCGACACTCCGCTCCCGCCGGACCCGGGGCTGGGAGACCTTCCAGCGCTCCGACCGGACTGGGGACCTGGGAGGCGGAGTTAGGAAGTCGGAAGTCGTCGCTGGTCGCAGCGTCAGAGCGTAATCGGCTCTCCGACAACCGCGATATCGCGGTTCGCGTTACGGAAACTAGCGCCCACCACCGATGGGTCACTTCGATCTCGGTTGGGGTGTCGGGCATTCGATTGGCTTAGAACATCGGGGTCAGGCGCAAGAACGCGCGGTTCCAGATGGCGGCACCGGGCGCAGCCCGGTGCCGACTGGCAGGCTCAGCCGATCGGGCTAGAAGTAATCCGCGACGCCCGAATAGGAGAAGAGGTCCGCCGAGACAGTCAATGTAAACGGCTTGGTGTTGAGGACAATGAGGCCGCCCACGCTGGGTTGGGCGAAGTAGTCCGAAATCCACTGACCCGGTGTCAGCGTGATCGCCAGGCCGGGCGTTGCGCCACCTGTCAACGGGAGACCCGTCGAGCTGGTGCAGGTGAAGCTGTCCTGCCCACCGGAGGTGGCATTGCCGGGGAAGTTCTTGCCTATCTGGTGCACGCCCGTACACGTCACCGGCCCGAAGACGTCGACGTAGGACACGCTGTACTTGAAGACATCGGTGCCGTTGCCGCTTCCGGTGCCGTTATCTGCCAGGGCCGCGTTCGTCGATAGGCCCATCGCAGCCACGACTAGCAGCACCGTCATAAGAAGCCGCTTCATAGGTTGCCTCCTTCCAGCCCTCAGGCGTGGACACCCCGATGCGTTGGAGGGGAAGTCTCCAGGACCGCTTACCCGCGCGGAGCTTACACGATAATTGAGTCTAGAAACATGATCCTAGAAACTGATGTCTAGAGACGGAGGGGCCACGTGGTCGTTCTTGACCAACCATGCTCGGGTACTCCTCTGCATCTCCAACGATCCGGGTGCACGCCTGCGCGAAATCGGAGGGACGGTCGGCATTACCGAACGGGCCGTCCATCGCATCGTCGTCGAACTCGTGGTCGCGGGCTACCTCTCGCGCACGCGCTTGGGTCGCCGTAACTCGTACACGGTCCAATCGCACTTACCCCTTCATGACTCAGACAATCGGGACCAGAAGGTTGGCGATCTCCTCGCGATCCTCGGCGCCGGCTCTGTTCCGCCAAATGCTCCACGGCGAGGCCGGGCGGCCAAAAACTCGCCGAGACGCTAGAACGGATGCGTCGCGATCAGAACGAGCACTTGCCACTGGCCGTCGGCAAGCGCCTCGGATGGGCCGTTTGCCGGGCCGGATTGCGACCAGCCCCCGCGGGCACTATCCCTTGACGGCTCCGGCCGACAACCCACTCACGAACGAGCGCTGGAAGAACAGATAGAGGATGACGATGGGAACTGTGGCGACGACGTCCAGCGCCATCAGTGGCGGCCAGTTCGTCGAGTACTGGAAGCGGAATTGTGAAAGGCCGAGCGGGAGCGTCCAGTGCTGCTGGGCCTGCAGGAGGATCAAAGGCCAGAAGAAACCGTTCCAGGTGCCCTGGAAGCTCATGATCGCGACCGTGGCCAGGGCCGGCCGTGAGAGAGGAAGCAGGACCCGCCAGAACGTGGTGAAGAACCCCGCGCCGTCGATGCGAGCCGACTCCTCGAGGTCGTAGGGGATCGTGAGGAAGAACTGGCGCATCACGAAAAGGCTGGTGGCGCTGATCGCCATGACCAGGCTGATGCCGACGTAGTTCTGAGGCCCCGGGGTCACCAGTCCAAGGTTGACCAGGATCTGATAGACGGGCACCATGCGCAGCTGGTCCGGGATCATCAGCGTCCCGAGCACCAGGAGAAACAGCGCTTCTCGGCCGGGGAAACGCAACCTTGCGAATGCGTACCCGCCAAGAGCCCCGAAGAAGACGTTGGTCACGGTCACGATAAAAGCGAGCAAGAAGCTGTTGAAGAACATGACGGGCAGCGCCGGCTTGAGCTGGGTCCAGGCCGTTATGTAGCCCTGGACAGTGGGGTTCTGAGGAATGAACGTCAGCTGCAGCGACTCGGGCAGGGTCTTGAACGATGTCGACAAGGTCCACAGGAAAGGCACGAAGACGACCAGCGAATAGAGGATCAGGATGGCGTACACGGCACCCCGCCCGATTCGACGGCGAACAACGGGCTCGGATTGCGGCTCGGCGGCGGCCACCCGCGGGATTGTCGTGACGCTCATCGTGCGCTCGACCAGTCGGACGAGCCGAACAGCCGTCGCTGGACCAGCGTGGCCGTGAAAATGATCACGAACAGCACGATGCCCACGGCGGCCGCGTAGCCGAACTCGAACTGGCGGAAGGCGGAGTTGTACAGATAGAGGACCATCGTCATCAGCGAATACGCCGGGTCCCCACCGGATCCCCCCGCGATGTAAGCCTGGTCGAACATCTGCAGCGCACCAATCACTGAGACAGTGGCAACCAGATAGTGCGCCGGCCTCAGCAGAGGAAACGTGATCCGCCAGAAGGTGGTCCATGGGCCCGCGCCGTCCGCCTTGGCCGCTTCATAGACCTCTGTCGGAATGGCCGTCAGCTGCCCCAGATAGAAGAGCATCATCGTCCCCGACGTCGTCCACGCGTTGAGACCGATGATCGAGTTAAGGGCCGTGTCGCTGTGTCCAAGCCAGTTGCCCTGGTTGTGGAACCCCAGCGGATTGACCCCGATCAGCTCGAGAAGATGGTTGAACAGTCCGTCCGGAGCCATGATGTAGATGTAGAGAACGGTGATCGCGGCTGAGCTGGCGATCGCGGGGAAATAGAACGCCGCCCGGAAAAAACTGCGTCCCCTCCAGATCTGATTGACCACAACCGCCAGCGTCAGGCCGATCGCCATCTGGATCGGCACCACGACGATGGTGTAGTAGAGCGAGTTCTTGATCGCGGTGTGAAAGACGTCGTCGCGCAAGATGAAGGCGTAGTTGCGGAATCCCAGGTATTCGGTTGGGCCGAGGATCTCCCAGCGCCAGAGGCTGATGTACGCGGAGTAAAAGAGCGCGCCGATGTTGAAGATCAGAAACAGGACCATGGGTATCGCGATGAACCCGTAGCCGGCGAGGGCCTCCTGGGCACGTTCGGTGCCCAGGCTCCCCCGCGCTTTCCCGATCCCCAGCATTTTCTAGGGCTGGTTCAGTTGCTGGTCCAAAGCCGACTTTGTCTTCGAAATCACGTCATCGACCGATCCCTTACCCTCCACAGCCGCTTCGAATGCGTTGTTGAACGCGTCATTTACCTTGCTGAACCCTGGGATGAAGCTCCACGGGTGAGCGAATGACGCGCTGTTGACCAGGACGTCCTTGCCGGCGGGCGCCGGCACGTCCTTGCGGGAAGGGTTCGCCACTCCGCCCTGGGTCCAGATCTTCATGCCATCCGGGCCGGTCAGGTAGGTCAGCAGGAGCCACGCGGCGTCCGGGTGCGGTGAGTCCTTTCCGATCGAGTAGCTGACCGTGAACCCCAGCGTGGCCTGGCCGGCTGCGCCCTTGGGCATCGCGACCCACTTGTACGGAACGCTGGGGAAGGTTCCCTTCATGTAAGAGTCGAGCCAGCCGCCCTCGAAGATGATCGCGGCCTTCTTTTCGCCGAGCGCCTTGCCGTTCCAGTCGACGCCCAGCTGCGAAGGTGACTTCGCGTATCCCATCTTGAAAAGGTTCAGGTAGAAGCTGACTCCGTCCTTGAACTTGCTGTCGATGGCGTCCGACTTCTTGTTCGAGCTGAGGAGATTGCCACCGTCGCCGTAGATGAAGGCGAGGATGCGGTCCAGGGTCACGCTCATGCTGTACGCAACCATGCCCTTGGACTTCAGCGCCGCGCCGACCGTCATCATGTCGTCGTAGCTGGCCGGCGGCTGCACGCCCGCCGCGTTCAGCATGTCGGGGTTGTACGCCATGGCCAGCGTGTTGCCGTCCTTGGGATAACCGTATGTCTTGCCGTCTGAGCTCTTGAATGCGTTCAGGTAGCCCGGGTAGAACTGCGACGTGTCAAAGCCGCGCGAGCTCGCCCAGTCGTCCAGTGGCTGCAGCACACCTTGCTTGATCCAGTCCGGTGCGACTCCCGAGTCGACATAGAACACGTCTGGCGGCTGGTGCGCGCTGAACTTGGCCACCATCGCCGTCGGATAGTCGCCGGCGATTGGCTGGTAGTCGACCGTGATCTTCGGATACTTGGCCTTGAACCCGGCCAGGGCGGCGTTGAGCGCCTGTCCCTCCTCAGGTGAGGCCTGCCACCCGGAAAGAACCACGGTCCCCGACACATTGTCGGGATTGAACGACGAACCTCCGCCCCCGCCGCCACCGCATGCCTGCGCCGCAAGTGCGGCCGCGGCGATCAGGAGCAACCACCGTCGCATGATGAACCTCCTTCTGGACATCCCTGTCATGCGGTGCGCTGCTGCCTTCTTCCCGCGATTCAGTCGTGGGGCGAGAGTGCGCCGACAGCACGCTACCTGTACTCAGTTCCCCGCCAGTAAAGAGGTTGGCTCAGGAACAAAGATTTGTCAAGTTTCAGCGGCCTTGAGGCGACAATAATCTCGCTTGATGGTGAGCGCCATCCGGGACCTTTCGCGCCTCCGGGCGCCGGGTCTGGGCCTTTTCGGGAGCGGTGGCATCCTGTTCAGCGATGCGGTTTTCGGCCGTGATTCGGTGGCGGCCGCCGAGACGCTTCTGCGCCTCAATCCGGAAATCACCCATGACGTGATCCTCACCCTGGCTCGATTCCAGGGCACGGTCGACAGGCCGTCCGGTCCGCACAGCAACGAGGAGGAGCGCGGCAAGATCCACCACGAGCACCGATCGCTTTACGTAGGATCACGTCGCATCTCGGCGTCGTCTGAGGCGCTGCTGGTCGAGCTGGCGCGCAAGTGGGGGGGCGACACCGCCGACCTGACCTATTACGGCGCCAGCGACACCACGCCCCTGTACGCGCGGCTCGTCGCCCGCTGGTGCGCAACGTTCGGAAACGCGATCCTGGCCGAGGCGGTGACCCGTCACGACGGCGGTGTGGTGACGATTCGCGAAAGCCTGATCGCTGCCGTGGACTGGATCACTCGAAAGCTCGACGGTTCTGAGCTTGGCCTGATCGAGTTTCAGCGCCGCAACCCGGACGGCATTCCATTCCAGGTCTGGAAGGACTCGAGCACGTCGTACATCCATCGCGACGGAACGCTGGCCAACTGGGATGCGCCGATCGCGCCGATCGAAGTCCAGGGCTATGCATTCGATGCTTTGCTCGGGGCCGCGGAGGCGCTGGGCGGGACTGACTGGCGTGAGCGGGCCGAGGCGCTGCGCGAGCGGGTTCTCACCCAGCTCTGGATGCCGTCAGAGGGCTACTTCGCGATGGGTCTCGACCGAGACCCGCACGGCCGGCCACGCTGGATCGACAGCAGCGCATCGAATGGCGCGCTGGTCCTCGACACGCGTCTTTTCGATGACTTTCCTGGCGCCCAGGGCTACATCGCCGCACTGGCGAGGCGTATCTGCAGCGCGGACTTTGTGACCGAAGTGGGTATTCGATGTCGCTCGCGAACCGAGCGCGACCTGGTCGGGTTTCAGGACTACCACGGAGCGTGGGCGGTGTGGCCGAAGGAGACATTCGAGGTCGCCCGCGGCCTGCGCCGCCAGGGCTTGCACCGCCTGGCGCGGCAGCTGGGCGACCGCCTGCTCAACGCCGTGAATGTCGCCGGCGCGAACGTGGAGTTCCTGTACGTCAGTCCGGAAGGCCGCGTGATGTACGACTTCGCTGGGCGCGATCCTCGCGGCAGCGGTGCGCAGGAAATCGCAGGCACCAATCATCCGGAGTCGCCGCAAGCCTGGACGGTGACGGCGGCGCTCGCGCTCAAGCGGGGGCACAGCATGGACCGGTCAGCGGCCGGCGACGGTTGGCGCGATGCCCTCGATCTGGGCGTTCTCTCGCGGATGGATCGAGTGGAAGCCTTTCGCACTGGCAGCCAGCTCGAGGCCGCCTACGCAGACCGCGGTGATTTCCACCTGAACTTCGAATTGGGCCGTGAGCGTGACAGCCGCGCGCGTGTCACCAGGCGCGGCTCATGACCCGTAGATGTAGGCGAGATTCGCAACCTCCAGAAGACTGACCGGAACGATGGCGGCGAGCAGCGTCACGCTCCCGCCGCGCGCATAGGTCCGGAGGCCTGGCAACGCCAGCGCGATCAGCGCCGGCAGCATCGCCAGCAGCACGATCAACCCCATGTTCACAGCGTCAAATTTGATGTGCAGTGGCACCGCCCAGTTGGCCGCGGTGGCGATAGCCAGCGCGGCCGCTATCCCGAGCCGCACCCAGGAGAGCTCCCACGCCGCCAACCACAGGAACCGACCCGCGGCGAGGTAGACGAGGGGCATGACAGCAAGGCGGTACCAGCCGTAGCCGGCGCTGTAATCGGCCGCGGTGCCGAGCATCAGGACCAGGTAGACCACCGCCGGAACAGCCACGAGGTCCGAGTCGCCTCGGCGCCTCCCGAGGAATTCCGCGAGTCCCAGCCAGCCGAGCAACCACCAACCGTCTAGCGCCTGCTGGCCATCGAACCCGGTCGAGTTCGTGATGAAGCGATAGCCGGTCAAGGCGCTGAGCTGGCTGGCGCGAATCGACACTTCGGCGATGTACGAATGCCAGTCGAGGCTTGCCACGTAGGCGAGCACCACGGCCTGGGAGGCGATGGTGATGCCGCCGGCGAGTGCGGCGATGCGGAACTGGCGTCGCGCCAGCAGGAGAAGGACCGCGGAAATCCCGACCACGAGCCCAGGCGCCTTGACCCACGGGGCGACCAGGCAACATCCCAGGAGCAGCCCCAGCCATCGCCGGTCATCGGGCGTGCGGCGAAGTTGATAGATGGCCAGGCACGCAGCCAGCAGAAGAACCGCGATCAACTGCTCGGCGGCGACCAGCCGGTCGAGGAGGACCGGGATCGGAGCGGTTGCCAACAACCACAGCCCGACCAGCGAAGGGAATACCCCGAGCACAAGCCGGCCGACTCCGTAGGCAAGGGCCATCGCGGCGAGGCTCAGCAGGATGCCGAGGAGCCGCGGTGTTGGATCGCTGATGACGTCGTTGAGCGTCCGGTCGCCGTCGAGCCATGCGTACGCGCCGATCAGCCAGCTGAAGAGCGGTGGCGCGTCGACCCAGGGGTGAACCAGGGGTTCGGTGTAAGGCGCCGGCGGGGCCACCCAGACCGACTGGGGGTATGCCTTCCAGAAGATGGTCCACGCCGTCGGCGGCATGCCCTGGAGCTGGCTGAGGCCGGCCCAGGCCCAGTTCCATTCGTCGGGGTTGGGAGCCCTGTAGGGAACTGAGCGATAGGAATCGAGACGGAGGAAGGCGCCGACCACGACGGCGGCACCCGCCGCCCAGATCTCCCACGTGCCACCTTTCGGGAGGCGGGTCATCGTCTGAAAAATCTAATCAAAGCTGAGAGCCGAAAGTCAGGCGCGGCGGGAACTCACATCTACTTGAGGACGTTCAAAGACCCCGGGCCCAAGCGTCCCGGGAGCCTATGGTTCCCGGAGGAGGAGCGAGCAATGGACGTCGTCGCGTGGCTGTTGAACTCCGACCCGGCGATCCGCTGGCAGGTGATGCGCGACCTTACCGATGCGCCAGCGGAGGACGTCGCGGCCGAACGCACCCGCGTCGCCGGCGAAGGCTGGGGCGCTGGGTTGCTCGCTCTCCAGCGCAATGACGGCCAGTGGGATGGAGGCACACCCACGTTTGACTCCGCTGCCGCGGCGCAGTGGTGGCAGTCTCTGCCTCCCACGAGGAAAGGCACCCTGTTCCCCGAATGGACCTCCACGGCCTGGAGCTTGATGCTGCTGCGAAATTTCGGTCTTGATCCTGCCAGCGTGGGAGCGCGCCGCACCGTCCGTCTGGTCCGCGAGCACTGCCAATGGGAGCACGACGGCGAGCCGTTCTTCGCGGGCGAGGTGGAGCCGTGCATCAACGGCAAGGTCGTCGCGCTCGGGGCCTACTTCGGCGAGGACGTCAGGGGCATCGTGGACCGGCTTCTCGGTGAACAGATGAGCGATGGCGGCTGGAACTGCGAGCAGGAGAATGGATCGACGCGGGGGTCATTCCACACGACGATCGACGTGCTGGATGGCCTGCTGGAATACGAGCGAGCCGCGGAGGGCACACCGGACATAAGAGCCGCCCGACTTCGCGGCCAGGAATACCTTCTCGAGCGGCGGATGCTTTACAGGCTGTCCACGGGTGAGGTCATCGACCCTGCCTGGACGCAATTCTCATACCCGACCTACTGGCACTACGACGTGCTCCGAGGTCTCGACTACCTGCGCGCGGCCGGCGCAGTTGCGGACGAGCGGACGGCCGAGGCGATCGACCTTGTCGAGTCGAAGAGGGATGCTAACGGCCGCTGGCCTCTCGAGAATCCGCATCCTGGCCGGCTGCACTTCGCGATGGACGAGGGGGATGGCAGACCGAGCCGGTGGAACACCCTTCGGGCCATGCGAGTGCTCAGGTGGTACGAGCAGGCTCCATCTCCGTGAGATCGCCGACCTCCCATTGACTGCGCCCTCAGACTGCAGTAGAACGCAGATAAGGCGTTGGCAACAAACCGCACGTAAGCCGCTGGAGGAGAACAATGGAAAAACACAGACTCATGTCGAGAACCAGCAGGAGGGAGTTTCTGAAGAAGGCTGGGATAGGATCGGCCGCTCTTGCGACCCTGCCTGCCCTTGGCGAGCTGCTCGCCACTCCCGCCCTGGCGAGCGATCGGGTCGGTTTCAAATTGGTCGCCGCCAGCAAGATGGGGACGGAGCGGGTGCTCATGGCCGGAGACGGCCTGATGACTGGCTCCGAGGCGACAGGCGGCGGCACGTTCGTCCACTTCAGCACGGTGGATCTGAGCATCATCGCCACCGGCGTTTGGAAGCCGAACAGGCTCCGCAGCTTCACCACCGTGGGCACTCCGTTTGGGCTCGCCACGGCCGGCATCGCAGATATGGACATCGATCTCATTCCGGCGAATAACGAAAGAGTCGATGGCAGGCTGCAAATTTTCTGCGACCTGCCGGGGCCTGGCCGCTTCACGGGCGAGGATGAGGGCTTCATCCTGACCGTGGAGGGCAAGACCTTCACTCAGGCAGGCGCGGGAGCCTCGCTGTTTACATTCGGCGCACCGTCCTAGAGCCGCCAGACGAGCGAAAACGGCGCGGAATTTTCCGCCGCTACGGTAACGGAATGAAGTGGAACGTCAGGGTCGAGCCCTTGGCTGTGACGTTGGCGCAGCCCGGCCGGCTCAAGCCGGCGGCCCAAGAAACGTGGCCCTCCCAGCCTCCAAGGCTCTTGACCTGCAGCAGCAATGGTCCGTGCGAGGTGAACGAGGTTGGGCCCGCGTAATTGTCCATGTCGCCTCGAAAGCCCCTGAGCACGATCAACACCCCGGCGGATCCGGCGACGTCGATTGGTTGACCGAGACCGGAATCGGCCCTGAAGTGGGCGCTCGCTTGTGGGGTGAGCTGAAAATCCGGAGTTCCGGTATCGAACGTCAGCTTGAATGTGTCCTCAGCCGCGGTCGCCGAGACTATTGGCGGATCAGAAACCGTTCGCGTCGACGGCTCAGGCCACGATGGCGACGCCGCTCCGGATGATGTGCAGCTGAGAGTTGCGGCGCTGGGTGACGTTTGTGCGGTTGGGCTGGCGGTGCCGCACCCGCTGAGGAGCGCCAAAGCAAAGAGCACGATTGGCGCTCCGGCGTGAATACGAGACATGCTGCTTGAACGTTGGCTCTTCCGAATGATTACGGGCCCGATCTGAGACTTGTCCATCACTCGGGTGTCGCGCGCAGCACCTCGAGGACCTCATCGCCGTACCTCCGGAGCTTGGACTCTCCCACCCCCGACACGCGCAGCAGCTCGGCCAGGCTCGCCGGTCTCGCCGATGCGATGGCCGCCAGCG
>Ga0099827_10002445_pt1 | contig 10273 bp, 15 predicted proteins | sample CZO8metaG_FD_79339 | JGI IMG/M metagenome (GOLD analysis project Ga0099827, IMG submission 79339) | Vadose zone soil microbial communities from the Eel River Critical Zone Observatory, Northern California, USA - CZOApr15con1.8 metaG | ecosystem: Environmental > Terrestrial > Soil > Vadose zone ...
CATCGTCGAGGGCCTCGAGATCCTGGCCGAGATCACGCATCCCGAGCTCTTTCCCCGGACGATGCCGCGCGAGGCGTGGCAGCGGCTCGAGGTCGACCCCGTCAGACGGTGACCCGAGTCGCCCACCGCTTCCCTCGTAGCCGAGGCGGAGCAGCCATTCGGCGGGCCCTGGCCGACGCCTGCGCGGCCACGAACTCGACGCTGCCGCTCTGCTCCTCGAGCGGTGCTGCGACCCCGAGTTCGCCAGGCCGCTTCGGTACGGCAGTCGCTCAGATCGCTTCTCTCACCAGACGGTTGAGCTCCTCGAGGTGGGCCAGAGTCCGAAGAAGAGCCCCGTCACCTTAGCCCGGAGCGCCCGGTCGGCCACGCTCATGCCGGCGGCCTGATGGACCCGCTCGGTCATCTCGGTCACCCGCGACTGGAGCCGGAGCGCCTCCTGGAGGCACTCGGCGATCTCTCCAATGAGCTCGTTCTCCGTCATGGGTGCGCCACCTCCTGGGGCGGCTGGGATCGGTTTGCTCCAGGGACCCATCACGCTCTCACCTGCTCTTCGCGTGACGGATCGTGTGGATGAGCTGGCTGACTGAAGATGAGAGCTCGTCCAGCGACTCGAGGATCATCAGGTTGATCCGCTCGTCTTGCTGCTGCACGACACGGCTGTCCGTGCGGAGCCCATACACCCGGATGTTCCGGCCCCACGCGTAACCGATCTCCCAGGCTGTGCCATCATCGACCTGCGGTCCGTCGCAGATCGCGACCACGCTGTCGGCGTGCTTGAGCCCCGTGAGATTCGCGCGGAAAATGGTCGCGGTCCGTCCCGGCCCGGAGGCCGCGGGGGTATCGCGCTGAGGAAGGTACACCTCGTGCCCCTCCTTCTCGAGAAGGTGGGCAAGCTCCAGGTTGAAGGCCCGCTCAGCCTCTGTGAAGAGCGGTCCGGCAAGGTAGATCTTCATGGGTTCTCCTGGCCCCTAAACTAATGCAACGCCCAGCCGAACGAGGACACATGTGGCGTTTGGCTCGTCATTTCGCCCGGCGCCGCGTCCCGCACGCCGCCGTCACCGTGGAGGAGATCATCGCCTCGTGCAGCGGCCGCATCGCCAGTTCCGAGATCCCCCGCCGCATGATCGTCGTAGACGAGCTACCGTTGACGTCTCGGGGCGAGATCCCAAAGACCAAGCTGTGCGAGCAGGGGCGCCGAGGATCCTGGGCGGTAGTTGAGGCGTCACGAGGAAGCGCAGAGCCAAGAGGCGACCAGCGCCCCTAGCACGGCCAACGCCAGCATCCATTGCACCGACGGGCGCGGCGCTCTCGGCACGCGAATCCGGCAGCCAAGCCGAGCACGCCGCCGACCAGGAGCCCGAAGAGATGGGCAAGGATGTCGGCGTCCGGGCTCGTGCCGAGGAGGGCGAGCAGGGCGAGGCACGCCGCGAGGACCACCCACGGTTTTCGCGCCGCCCGGCGGCCCCGTCCGCGCGCCACGACGCGCGTGGTGGCGAGGATCCCGATGGCGCCGAAGATCGCCGTCGAGGCCCCGACCGAGGCGTGATGGGCGCTGTGCGCGACGGCGGTGAGGGCGTTGCCCCCGGCGCCGGCGAGGAGGAGCAGCCAGAGGCCGAGACCAGGCCCAAGTTCCCGGCTCACCGCGCTCACCAGAACGACGCTCGCCGCCGCGTTGCCGAGCAGGTGGGGCGCGTCGGCGTGAAGCGTCAGCGCGGTGACGGTCCGCCACCACTCGCCGGCGACGATGCGCTCGGTCGCGGCGCTGCCACGCGCGAACCACGCGCTGTGTCCAGTGCGCGGCCCGGTGACGGCGAAGAACCCAATCAGCAGGAGGGCGACGGCCGCCCCGAGGACCGTCGCTCCGCCCACGGGGGTGACGACGTCGGCGACCGTGTCGGCGCTCTCGTCTTGTTTCTCCCGGTCGTAACCCTCGAGGGCGTCGAGAGCTGCGCGGGCGTCGAGCGGCGCGACGATGAGCGCCCAGCCGTCCGGCCGGCGTCGGAGCCTGTGCGGAATGCCCGTGGCGGAGAGCACGACTGCCCATTCGTCGGCGCGCTCGCGCTCGGGCGTCACGCGCACGGCCGCCCCTTGGAGGTCCTCCATCTCGAGCAATGATAGACTTCCCACGGGTACCGCGGGAGGGGTTCGCGGTACACATTGGTAGTCACTTCAGGGTTCTTCTGCCAGGAGACGCCACGGCGTCCTACTCGCGAGAGGCCGAGGAAGCCAGCATCCTGAGTTTGGGACCGGTTTTCATGAGCGTCACAACCACCGACGCAGTGCTCGCGGCGCTCAGCAGTCCCTCATACCCTGGACCCCCTGATTAAAAGAGTGACTCACGGCCGGACACCATCGAGCACCATCGCACACAATGCGCGGCGATCACGCCGCTGGTACGCCAGTTACGTAGTTTCTTAGACCTGGAGCTACACTGGGATCTCGCTGGGCGCCCACTCCCTTTTGAGGGACCGTGCAGGAGGTGAGGATCATGAGATCGCAGCTGCGTTTCTCGCTGGGCACGATTCCCTTGAGCGGTATCTTCCTCGGCCTTCTCCTCGTGTGCGCGACGGGCCCAGCTTGGGCCACCCCCTCTGAGGCCTTGAGTTTCGAGAACACAGACATCCAGACCGTCATCAAGCACGTTGGCCGGCTCACGGGGATCACGTTTCTCTTCGACCCCGAGCAAGTAAAGGGGAAGATCTCTCTGCTCTCTCCGAAGAGCGTTTCGCCGGCGGAGGCGCTCGAGCTCCTGAAGTCTGCTCTCGCCTTGCACAGCTATTGCCTCCTCGGCAGGGCCGCAGGTATGTGGATCGTCCCTGCCGTACGGGTCGCCCACGGGGCCATGACCGTCAAGGTGGTCCCGCTCACCTATGCTCGGGCGGGAGAGCTGGCGTACACCCTCTCCTGGGTCGCCCCGCCCTGGGTTCGGATCGTCCCCTATTACCCCACCAACAGCCTCATCATCTCCGGGCCTCCGGCGGCGGTTGAGGAGTTGGTCGACATCATCAAGTGATGGGAGCCAGGCACCGGCATGCTGCGGAAGCGCCGGCGCTGATGAGCGTAGGCCGTTCAAAGCCCCCCCGCCGCCGGCGCGGCCCGTCCGGCCGTGAGCGCCTGGTCGTGGCCCCCAGGACGGCCGCGACGCGCCGCGCGTGCTGACAACCCCGGCCTCCCGCGGCGCGATACGCGAGTGCTCCACAATCAGCGCCGGCTCCGGAACGGGCATTCCTTATCGTGCTAGCCCGGGGTTGGGTGGAAGACGCCGTTCTCCATCGCGCTGAGGATCTCGGCGACCAGGCGGTCTCCCGATCTTCCAGCCACTCGTACAATGCTCATTCGCGTAGCGGTTCCCCATGCGTTGCCGGTGGTATGCTCCGTAATGCAGTGGATGTCTCACGCCGTTCGTTTTGGCTCGGTGGAGCGCTAACCCTTCTGGGACCGCGTCGCCTGCACGCGCAGCCGGCCCTCGAGCGCGAGCACCGCCCTGTGATCATCGCCCCGGCGCTGTCGGAGGATCCCAGCGCCGTGCCGCTGCAGGTCTCGGTGAACCATCCGATGGAACCCGAGGACTTCATCCGGTCAATCGAGATCCGGCTGGACAGCGACCCGGTGCCGTACAAAGGCAAGTTCCTTTTTACGCCCGCCAATGGGCAGGCCGCCGTCGCGTTTCACATGCGCTCGGGGGCTGGCGGCGTACTCAAAGTCACCGCCGAGTGTTCGCGACACGGGCCCTTCGTCGCGACCCAGGAGATCCGGGTCACTGAAGGGGGGTGCGGCGGCGTGCCGGACACGAGCCGCGACCGTCTCGGCAACGCCCGGGTCCGCCTGCCGGAGTCGATCCGGGCCGGCGAGGTCGTGCAGATCCGCGCCAAGATCGATCACACTTCGCACACCGGGCTGGTCTTCAAGAACGGGAAGTACGTCCGCGAGGCGCCCGAGTTCTACGTGAAGCAGATGCTCGTCTTCCTCGACGAGCAGAAGGTCAGCGAGTTCCAGATGACGTCGGCGGTGAGCGCGAACCCACTCATCCGCTTCCCGCTCCGGGTGACTCGCAGCGGCACGCTCCGCGTCGTGTTCACCAACAGCGAGGGCCAGCGCTGGGAGGCGTCTCAGCGGATCCGCGTGTGAGCAAGCGCGGCGCTTACGCGCGTCACCAAACCGGTTCACTGGTCCCACGCCCAGCACTTGCTCTTGCACGGACACTCCTTGCACTGCCACCCGCCGACGGGATGGAACACCCCCGCCTCGATCGCCGCCAGGATCTCCGCCGCCAACCGGAACAGCCTCGCGTTCGCAGCGCGGTCGCGCGTCGTCCAGTACCGGTGCAGCTCCGACTGCTTGGTCTTCGTGAGGACGTCAAACCGCAGGCGCACGTCGTCCGGGTCTGCGTAGCCGAGGAGCCCGGTCGCGTAGCTGTAGACCGAGAGCTGGAGGGCTTGATCGAGCTGCGCCGGCACCCAGAAAAGAAAAGCGGCGGATCCGCGGGTCCGCCGCTTTCCCGAGAGGCAGGTCTTTTGTCTCTACCGCTTCACCAGCTAGGTAGTCTCGGTAGATCAGTCGCAGTCAACGCAGCCTGCCCTGCGATCACCAGGGTCGCAACGCCACGCGTTCCGCCGACGCCCCCTCTCCCCTGGGCCTAACCCCCAGGGTGGCGCAGATACTCTCGCTCTCACCAGTCCTTGTCAAGGCCCTTGCCATCCCCACCTTGATGGCGATCGGCGCCGACGGGCGACCCACCACGCCCCGGACGGTTGCTCGACGACGTGAGCGCGTCTGCCATCGAGCACTCTCGCTCCCACCTCATGCCAGGCAGTTACGACGACTTCACCAGACCCCGCCTCCCCGCGGCGCTCGAGAGAAGAGGTAGGCGGCGAGCGTCGAGCGATGTCACGCGACAGCACTACCGCGGATCCTGGCCGTCGGCGACGTCCACCTCGGCCCCATCGATCGAGCGTCTCCGCGTCGAGGGAGAAGTCAGTCAGGCCGGACGCCCAGACATCTCAAGGGTCTGACCTTCTCAGGCTGATCTCGTTCCGGTCTGAGCTACAAATCGAGGGCCGGTATACCGAATGCTGTCCGCGAAATCTCTACCTCCCGAATCTTCGGCGGCGCTGCTGATAGCTTCGGATCGCCCGAAGAAAGTCGATCTTCCGAAAGACGGGCCAGTAGGCATCGCAGAAGTAGAACTCGCTGTAGGCACTCTGCCAGAGCATGAAGCCCGACAGGCGCACCTCGCCGCTGGTCCGAATGATCAAATCCGGATCCGGGCAATCGTAGGTGTATAGGTGCTTGGCCAGCGAGTCGGCGGTAACGCCCTCGAGGATATCGTCCGGGCGGTCCCGCCGCACGAAGCTCTCATGGAGGTAGCCTTTGACGGCGTCGATGATCTCCTGCCGCCCAACATATCCAACCCCGACATTCAGGAGTAGGCGCTCGTGGTGACGGGTCGCCCACGCCGCGAGCTGCAACGCCCGCAGCACTGAGTCAGGAAGAAGATCTAATTTGCCGATGAGACGAATTCGTATCAGTGGGTGTGGATCCCAAACCCGCCGCCGCCTCCCGCGGCTCCGCCCCCTCCGCCGTCCTCGCCGTCGCGTTAGTCCGCGACCGATCGCGTCGCGGCGACGGAACGTCCGGGTCGTGTAAGCTCAAGGGTGTTGCTTCATCGCCTCGCGACTCCTGTCGAGTTTGTTCGGGCCCTCTACCAAGAGGTCGAGAGCCACCAAGCAGTCACGCATCCCTTTCTGCGTCGTTTTGCCGAGGGTGGGCTCGCCCGCTGGCAGATCTGGGGTTACGCGTCGCAACATTACTATCTCGTCACCTTCTTCACGAGCTACCTCGAGGCCCTCGCCAATCGCACCCCTGACGCCGAGTTGCGGCGGTTGGTAGGAGACATCCTCGAGGAGGAATACATGCGGCACTGCTTCGAACAATGGCATCCTGCTCTCTACCGACGATTCATGCGCGCGGTGGGCTTTAGCGAGGGCGAGTGGCATCATGTGCCGCTGCTGCCGGCGACCCGTGCCTTCGTTCACACCCACCTCGACATGACCCTTCGATCATGGCTTGAAACCCTCGGCGCGGCGGGCCCTGGCCACGAGTGGGCCATCCCTATGATGTTTCCGCATCTCGTGCAAGGATCGAGCGCAGCGCGGCGCTCCCACCCGACGCGCTGGAATACTTCCGGCTTCACATCGACGTGGATGTCCGGCACGGAGAGGCGCTCCGAGAAGGCCTCATGCGGTGGGCCACGAGCGCCGCAAACCAGGAAGAAATCCTGCGAGGCGCGCGCCGCTCCCTCGATGCCCGTGCGGCCTTTTGGAGTGCGCTCGAGGAGCAACTCTTCCCGAATCCTTAAGGCTGGGGACGTTCCCCTCGCGCTGCTGATCGAAATTCTCTCGCTCGCCCCGGCGAGCAAGCTCATGTACGGCTCCGACGGCCAGGCGCTGGCCAAGCTGGTCGCGCGCCGACTGGGTCCGGATGGCGCTGGGCGGGACGCTCGCCTGGCTCGCCGAGCGCGGGGAGCTGACCGGGGAAGAGTCGCGCGAGGTCGCCAGCCTGGTCCTGGCCGAGAACGACGTGAGGCTGTACGCTCTGCCGGTGTCTCCGGCTTGACTTACAGGCGCCGGGCGATCTCGGCGCGCGCAGCGTCCCGGAGCCGCACCATCTCTTTCCAGCCGCCGTCCTCCGGTCTGATGGGGCTACCGATCGAGATCGTGATCGGCCCCGGCCGGAGCAGCCACTCGTACGCGGGGAGGATCTCCCTCGTGCCGCGGATGGCGATGGGGATCACTGGACATCGCGCTTCCACGGCGGCCTTGAACGCGCCGAGTTTGAACGGGAGCAGCTTGGCCTGACGGAGAAAGGTCCCTTCGGGGAAGAAAAGAAGCGACGCACCCCTCCGGAGAACCGCCGTCACGCGCTCGGCGTCGGCCACGCTGCGGGAGAGATCAGTTCGTTCGACGGGGAGATGGCCGACCTTCCGGATCACCCTCGCGACCAACGGGGTCGTGACGAGCTCCCGCTTGGCCACGAAGCGGAAATCCCCCGGAAGGCCCGCCGACAGCACGATCGAATCGATGTAGCTCGCATGGTTCGCGGCGAGCACCACCGGGCCCGTCGACGGGAGGTTCTCCAGCCCCTCGACACGAAGAGGGCAGCCGCCAAGCCGGAGCACGAGGCGGCACCAGGCTCGCACGAGCCGGGCGACAGCGCGACCGGCCGGAAGGAGGACGACATTGGCCCAGAGCGCCGGCAGCGTGAGGAGCAGCAGGACTCCCACGTAGCCCGTGTAGCCCAGTGCGCGCCCGCGGGCGGCAAGGCGGCGCCCCCTCGCCCAGAGGTCTGTCACCAGGAGCCCCGCCCCAATTGCCGGCTCGGCGACGCCGAAGGCGGCGACGCAGCCCTTGCGAATCCCCGGGATGTCGCCGACCACCTCTTCCACCTCCTGAGGGTAGAGGTTGCGGCCGCCTTTGATGATCAGATCCTTCCGACGGCCGGTGATGAACAGCTCGCCCCCGGCTAAGTAGCCGAGATCGCCCGAGTCCATCCAGCCGTCCTGGAGGACGGCCCTGGTCGCCTCCGTATTCCGGAGGTATACATGATCCAGGGCTTCAAGAACATCGCGGCCGACGCCGCCCTGCGCAAGCCAGAGGCCTACGGGCCGTTCCTTCGCATGTGGAAGGACGCCCACGAGATCATGCGGCCCGACAAGGACGAGATCGAGCGTGGAACGACGCCGATGCGGGCGATCTTCAGGATGGAGGGCGACCACGAGCAGCCGCCGGGTCAGGCCGGGAGCCTCGCCAAGGCCGGGGAGGAGAACACCGGCGCTGGCCTCGAAATCGACAAGTACGAGGCGGTGGAGTGAGGTCCGACGACGTGCGCCCCTCCAGCGTGAGGGAGATCCGGGTCGCGTAGAGAGTGGGTGCCGGGCCACTGGGCGTGCTTCGGCGCCCACCAGGTGTGGGTTCCCGGGCACTGGGAGCAGCTGAGACCGAATTCGTGATCCCCCACGGCGGAGAACCTACTGCCGCGCTCAGTCGCCGGAAGCGGAGTGCAGCGGGTCCCCGGGGTCTCGTGGCATGGACTGCCGCGACGCGATCGGTCGCGGACTAACGCGACGGCGAGGACGGCGGAGGGGGCGGAGCCGCGGGAGGCGGCGGCGGATTCGGGATCCACACCCACTGATACGGCGTCTGGATCCCGTCTCCCCGGAGCTCGTAGCGCCCGTGGGGGTACTGCACGACGGTCTGGTACGTCGGCGGAGCCGACGGCGGCACGTAGGCCTGCTGGTAGTACACGGGGCGCTCGACGTATACGGGGTACGCCGGCGCCGCATAGACCGGCGTCACGTAGACGGGCCGGGCAAACGCGAACCCCCCGAAGAGCTGATTGAACACGGCGAAGGAGGCGAGCCCGAGCGCGACGTTCGTGGCGGTCCCTCCACCAGCATACGCGGCCGGCGCCGTCAAACCGACGACGAGAACCAACACGAGCGCGACCGCGACGATCCTTCGCACGACCTGACTTTCACACTCACGTCCTGGCCTGTCAAGCGAGAGTCTCGTCTTGCGCGCACGCTCAAACGCGGCGCGTCACGGACAACGGCGACAGGGGGGACACCGAGGAGGGGAAGTTGCGCTCCCGCGCGCAGCCTCCCCGCCTTCCCGGCGGCCGACGGCGCGCGCCGCCGCTACTTCAGCTTGTCCAGCTCCGCCAGCAGCTCATCGTTCGTGATCAGCTCCCGCGGATTGTCGAGGATCTTCTTGTAGCGGACGGTCCCCGTCTTGTCGATGATCAGATAGGCGCGCTTGGCGTAGCGGTAGATCATGCTGTTCGGGTCGGTGTCGAGGATCCCGTACGCCTCGAGCGTCTTCCGCGGGAAGTCGCTGAGCAGCGGGAACGTCAGCCCCAGCTTCTCGCTCCACGCAGCGATCGTCATCGGGAAGTCCGAGCTGATGCCCACGACCTGGGCATTTCGGCTTTCGAACTTGGGCAGATCAAGTTGGAAGGCCGCGACCTCCCGGGTTCAGGTCGGGGTGAACGCGCCAATGAACCCGAAGAGCACGATGTTCTTCTTGCCCACCAGGTCGCTCAGCGACAACTTCTCCTGCGTCGTTGCGGGCAGCGTGAAGTCCGGGGCCTTGTCCCCCACCTGCAGGGCGGCCCCCGGGGCCGTCGCGCCGAAGGCGAGAAGCGTCGCGAGCGCAACGACCGCCGCCAGGATGCTAGGATGCCTCATGGGTGAGTCTCCTCCGGATGTTCGAGTCTCACTGCTTCACGAACGATCGCACAAAGGCGACGGCCTCCTTTCCGTCCCACTCCCGCGGACCGATCGCCCGTCCGACCACGGCGCCCTCCCGGTCGATGACCAGCGTGACCGGAATCCAGCGGATCCCGTGCTCCCGGGCGACGGCCATTCGCGGGTCGAGGAGCGTCGGCAGGCGGTGACCGTTCTTCTCCATGAATGGCTTGACGTCCTTCTCGCCGCGGCCGTCGAGCGCGACGAAATAGACGACCACGTCGTTCGGGAACATCGTCTGGAGGTGTTCGAGGCTCTTGAGCTCGCTCGTGCAGGTGGGGCACCAGGTCGCCCCGAAGCTCAGGACGGCAACCTTGCCGGCGAGCTCCGTGGAGCTCACGATCCGTCCCGTCAGGTCGGGAAGCGAGAACGACGGAGCCGGGGTCCGCTCAGGAAGGATGAAGACCGGCGAATCCTGCGCGGCGCACAGTGCGACACCAGCCACGAGAACCACCGCGGCGAGAACGACCGCAGGTCGCAGCATAGGATCTCCTCTTTGGCCGGGCCGAATTGTGGCAGCCGTTTCCTGGGCTGTCAAATCGCGGTCAGCGCGCCGGCGGCCGCTCGAAGGACGCCCGTCGCGTGGATCCGTCATCTCACCAGGGCGCCGTCGAGCCAGCGGCGGGCCACTCAGGCTGAGACCTGGGCAATTCGTTCACCCTTACCTGCTCACTCCCTCGAAACGCGTGTGCAGAAAACCCCGCCTCGCGTATGGGGGAGAAAGGCGCGAGAAGACGACGAGCCGCCAAGCGAGTTCGGAGCGTTCCTAAAGCACTCGATTTATTGGGCTCGATGATGCGACTCGGCGGCAAGGTCGCGGTCGACGGCCCTGTTCAGCGACACCTCCGCTGCTTCGCCCCCCCCTACGTGTACGGCGAGCGGCCGCTCGGGCGCCCAAAGGAGTACCATTGGGCAGGAGACTCGACCTGCAGGAAGGCGAGAGATCCGACCATCCGCCGACGTCCAGGA
>Ga0099827_10002446_pt1 | contig 10269 bp, 8 predicted proteins | sample CZO8metaG_FD_79339 | JGI IMG/M metagenome (GOLD analysis project Ga0099827, IMG submission 79339) | Vadose zone soil microbial communities from the Eel River Critical Zone Observatory, Northern California, USA - CZOApr15con1.8 metaG | ecosystem: Environmental > Terrestrial > Soil > Vadose zone ...
AGGAACCGCTCCGGCCAGGTGAAGCCCTCGAACTCGATCCCGAGCGCGCGGCGCACTTCGCTGCGCGCGCCGTCGGCGCCGATCAGCCAGCGTCCGCGCTGCTCGTTCGTTGTCCCATTGCGGGCGATGCGAACGGCGACGCCTTTCGAGTCCTGTGCAACGCCCTCGACGCAGCTTGAAAATTCGATGCGGAACTCGGGCGCGCGTTCGAGCGCGGCAAGCAGGATGTGCGTGAGCTTGTACTGCTCGGCCTGCACCCGATAGGGATGCCCGGTCACGTTGGCGATGGCGGCAAAGTCGAAGTCAGCGATCACGCCGTCCCGCTTCGAGCGATACTGGAATTTCGCCGCGGTCAGGCCTTGCGCGATCAGCGGACGGGCGGCGCCCAACTCGTCGAGCATGTCGAGCGTGGGCGGGTGAAACGTCGAGGCGCGCGATTCCTCGCTCAAGTTCTTCGACGCCTCGAACACGGTCACCGGAATTCCGCGGCGCACGAGCCGCGCCGCAGCCGTGAGCCCGACCGGCCCGGCGCCGGCGATCAGGACGCGATCTTCCGTCATTGGAGCATTTTCCGGAAAAGTGGGAACCGGTTTTCCGCAGAAAATGCGACCAAATAAGGATTCCTTACTTCCGCCGGCGCGCCGTGAACTCAGCGAGCATGCGGCGCGGCTCGCCGCCGGCAACGCTCGCGCGGAAGCTCGCGATGCCGGCCTTGATCGCGTCGTCGAGCGGCAGGCGTTCCCATTCGCGCATCAGCGCCTTCTGGATGCGCACCGCCTCGGCGCCTGCGGAGAAAATTGCGTCGAGCCATGCCGCGACCGCGGCGTCGAGCGCGCCTGGGTCCGCCACCTTCTCGACCAGGCCGATGGCCAGCGCTTTCGCAGCGTCGATGGTCTCGCCGAGCAGCACCAGCTCGGCGGCCCGTCCCATGCCGACCAGACGCGGCAACAAAGCGGCCTCGATCACCGAGGGCATGCCGACCTTCACCTCCGGCATGCCGAACGTCGCGGTCGGCGCGGCGACGCGCAGGTCGCAGGCGGCCGCCACCTCGAGCCCGGCGCCGAGGCAATGGCCGTTGACCCGGGCGATCACCGGAACCGGGATGGCACGGATCGCCGCGATCGCCTGATGCAGCGCGGTGATGAACGCCTCGGCGCCGGCCGGGTCGAGCCCGGCCATGGTCGGGATGTCCGCCCCGCCGATGAAGGCGCGCTCGCCCGCGCCGGTGATGACGACCGCGCGCAGCCTCGCATCGTCGTGCAGCGCGCTCGCCGCCGCGCGCAGCGCCGCGATGGTCGGCGGATCGAGCGCGTTGAGCTTTTCCGGGCGCGCGATTGTGAGCCAGGCAGTCCGGCCGCCTGCGCGCTCCTCGAGCCTGGTCGAAACGCGGCCGGCGGTCATGCGATCAGGCGGCGGCTATTTGACCGCGGCGAGCGGCGGCTTGCCGCCCTCCGGGATGGGCACGCGGTCGACGTTGAGCACCATCGACACCAGGCTGTAATAGCCCATCGCGCCGATCAGATCGATCGCGCCGCGCTCGCCGAATTTTTCCACCACCGCGTTGAAATGGGCGTCGCTCGCCTGGCCCGTGTCGAGCACCTCCTTGCAGAAGTGGTAGACGACCGCCTCGTCGGGCTGGAGCGCTGCCGGCCGCTTGCCTTCAGCGATCGCGGCGGCGACGTCCGGGTTGAGCCCGGCCTGCATGGCGAGCCGATGGTGCGCGTACCACTCGTACTGCGCGGTCCAGTGCCGCGCGGTGAGCAGGATCGTCAGCTCGTTGAGCCGCGGCGGGATCGAGGTGCCGAACCGCACGTAGGCACCGAGCTTTTGCGCATGCTCGGCGAGGCCCGGGCTGCGCAGCATGGCGCTGAACGGTCCGCGCATGCCCTTGCGCGGGCCCGCGAGGATCTCCTCGGCGACCCGCTTCTGGTCCGGATTCATCTGATCGATCGACAACGGCTTGAAACGCTGGGTGTTCATCTGGGCAGCCCCTGGTGCGACACAAAGCAAGCCTACACGTTTTGTCCGATGGAATCCCGGTGCTCGAAGCGGATCGTCGGCGCGAGCGCCATGAGCACGAGCGCGCAGGCGCCGATCGGCGCAAACGCCAGCGCGGCGCGCTCGGTGAGGTCCCAGGCAAGGCCGCTGATCACCGGCACGATGACGGCGCAGGCGTAGCCGATGGTGAACATGGCGGCGGAGAGGCGGTGAACGTCGCCCGGCGCGCTCAACAGCGGCGGCAGCGCCAGCATCAGCACGAAGGTGGCGCCGGCGGAAAACCCGAGCAGGGCCGCGGCGGCGATGATCCAGGCGCCGGGCGCGAACACCACGCCGAGCACGCTCATGAGGCACAGCGCGCCGCACAGCACGTAAGGCCACGAGCGGCGCTCGAGCCGCCCGGCCACCGCGAGCAGCACGAACGAGGCGGGAAGCTGGCCGAGATTGAGCGCCGTCAGGGCGCCGCCGATCAGGTCGGGACGGCCGATGTGATTGAGGTAGTCGGGAATGAAGGCGTTGGAGGAGAAATACATGCTGGTGATGGTGCCGAGCATCAGCCCGAGGCGCCAGATCAGCGGGTCGCGCCAGTCGGGCCACCAGCGGACGGTCGCCGTGCCGCTTCCATTCGGATCGGCCGGGCGCGGCGCGAGGGCGGCAATGGCGAGTGCAATCAACGCGGTCGGGACGGCCCACGCCGCGAAGTCGAGGCGCCAGCTGCCGGCGACCAGCGGCAGCACGAGCGGGATCGTCAGCGCCGCCGGCAGGATCTCGCCGACCAGCAGGCCGTTGGAATAGACGGCGGTGGCGAACCCGACCCGGTCGGGCAGCCACTGGCGCGTGAGCGGCGGCAACGCGGGTTGCATGATGGCGACGCCGAACGCCATGACGACCGTCGCCCCGTAGAGCGCCGCGACATGCAGCACGGCGCCGCGCAGCGCCGACGCAACCGCGCTGATCAGCAGGCCGGCGACGAGCGTGCGCCATGCGCCGAACCGCGCAATCAGCAGCGAGCCGGCGACCGCCGCGGCCGCGAACAGGACGGGGGGAAGGCCGTTGAGGATGCCGACTTCGGTCTCCGACAGGCGCAAGTCCGCGTGGATTTGCGGGATGATCGGCGGAACCGCCAGCACGGTCAGGCGCAGGCCGATGCCGGCGAGCCACAGCAGCGTGACGCAGCGGGCAAGTTCGCCGAACGGCATGGGTGGCCGAGCGTGCAAGAGGCGAGGGCGCGTCGACTAAAGCGCGAGCCCGCGCGCCTGCGCCTCGATGGCGCCGCGGTCGAATTTGTTCACCTCGTCGATCAGCTCGTCGGTGAACAAGGTGGAGGCGGCCTTGATCCGCTCGGGCACGATCGGGTCCTGGAGGCCGGCGAAGCGCACCTGCTCCTGCCATTCGGCGAGCGAGGAGGCGCCCATGCGCTTGTCCGGCTGCCACGGCGCCGCAAACCATTTCTCCTTGCGCACCTGGAGAATGTAGAGCGCGTCCTTGAGCGCCTCGGCGTCGCTCTTTCCCTTCGGCTTCGATTCCGGATAGAGCGCCCAATGGATGCGGATCGCCAGCTCCGCGGCGTTGCCGAACCGCATGGCCTTGGGCTCGGCGCGCGCAAGGCGCGACAGCGCCACGAGGCCGACCGTCGTGCCTAGTCCGCGCGCGAATTGCGGTCTCGTCAGCATGGCGGCTCCTCCCATCGTTCTTCTCGCCGGCGCGGACGGGGGCGCCCGTCGAAGGCACCGGAACGCTCAGCCCCGGCCTTTTAGCATCCGTCGAAATTCCCTGCGCATTCCAAGGCGTATTGCCGGTACGGCCGGAAGATTGCATCCTGAGACAAGGCGCGGTCCCGGAAAATCGGGCTGACAAGCGTTCGGGCAGGCCGGGGGCTCTCATGGTTGACGATCGACGCGGCGGCGGCGCGGCCGGCCGGCTCGTGTGCGGCGCCCGGCCGGCGGCCCTGGCGGCCGTCGTCCTGCTCGCCGCGTGCGGCGAGCAGAACCGCTACGTGCCGCCGCCGCCGCCAAAAGTCTCCGTCGCGCATCCGGTGCAGCAGGCGGTGACGCGCTATCTCGAAGTGACCGGCAATACCGCGCCGATCAACTCCGTCGATCTGGTCGCGCGCGTGCAGGGCTTCCTGCAGGAAATCCATTATAAGGACGGCGACGCGGTCAAGCGCGGCACGCTCCTGTTCACGATCGAGCCGGAGCCCTACCAGGTGAAGCTCGACCAGGCGCGGGCGGCGGAGACCGGCGCGCAGGCCACGCTCACCCAGGCCGAGGCCGAGTATAGGCGCCAGGCCGATCTCGCCAGCCGGAATTTCGCCTCGAAGGCCGCCCTCGACCAGGCCCTGGCCAACCGCGATTCCGCTCAGGCCAACGCGCTGCAGGCAAAAGCCAATACCCGCATTGCCGAGATCAATCTCGACTACACCCGCGTCACCGCGCCGTTCGACGGCATCGTCACCGCGCACCTCGTCTCGGCCGGCGAGCTTGTCGGTTCCTCGCCGACTCAACTGGCGACCATCGTCCAGCTCGACCCGATCTATGTGAACTTCAACATCAGCGAGCAGGATGTCCTGCGCGTGCGCGCCGAGATGGCGCGCCAGGGTCTCGGTCGCGAGGACCTGAAGAAGTTTCAGGCCGAGGTCGGGCTGCAGAGCGAAACCGGCTATCCGCACAAGGGCTTTCTCGACTACGTCTCGCCGACCGTCAACCTGGCGACCGGCACGCTGGCGGTACGCGCCATCTTCCAGAACGCGGACCGGGCGATGCTGCCCGGCTATTTCGTGCGCCTGCGCGTTCCTATCGAGCAGGCGGCGACCGCGCTGCTCGTCCCCGACGCGGCCCTGGGAAGCGACCAGGGGGGACGTTACGTGCTCGTGGTCAATCGGGAGGACGTCGTCGAGCAGCGCAAGGTCGAGGTCGGCCCCAATGTCGGCGCGATGCGGGTGATCGAAGGCGGCCTGCAGCCGGACGAGCGCGTCGTCGTCGCCGGGGCGATCCGCGCGATCCCGGGCGAGAAGGTCGATCCCCAGCTGCAGACGGCTGCGGCTCCGCGCGCCGCGAACTAGCCCGGGCGGGCGCGATGATCGCGAAATTCTTCATCGAGCGGCCCGTCCTCGCCAACGTGCTCGCGATCCTCATGGTGTTGATTGGCGGCGTCGCGCTGTTCGGTCTCGCCGTTTCCCAATACCCGGACGTGGTGCCGCCCACCGTCCAGGTCACGACGCGCTATCCCGGCGCGAGCGCCCGCACCGTCGTCGACACCGTCGCGCTGCCGATCGAGCAGCAGGTGAACGGCGTCGAGGGCATGATCTACATGCAGTCGTTCAGCGGCGCCGACGGCAGCTACACGCTCACCGTCACCTTCAAGATCGGCGCCGATCTCAATTTCGCGCAGGTGCTCGTGCAGAACCGGGTGTCGAGCGCGCTCGCTTCGCTGCCGCAGGCGGTCCAGGTCCAGGGGGTGACCGTCCAGAAGAAATCGACGTCAATCCTGATGTTCGTGACGCTCGCCTCGCCCGATACGCGTTACGACAGCCTCTACCTGAGCAATTACGCCACCATCAAGCTCAAGGACGAGCTGGCGCGGCTGCCCGGCGTCGGCAGTGTCATCGTGTTCGGCGCTGGCCAGTACTCGATGCGCATCTGGCTCGACCCGAACAAGCTCAAGGCGCATGGGTTGACGGCGCAGGATGCGATCCAGGCGATCCAGCAGCAGAGCCAGCAGGTCACCGCCGGGCAGGTCGGCATGCCGCCGGCGCCGGCCGGCAACGCCTTCCAGTACACGCTCAACGTCGCCGGCCGGCTCGGCGATGCCGCCGAGTTCGAGGAAGTGATCGTCAAGAGCGGCAGCAGCGGCGACGTCACCCGCGTGCGCGACGTCGGCCGCGTCGAGCTCGGCGCCCAGACCTACGGCCAGATCTTCACCCTCAACGGCCAGCCGGCGGCCGGCATGGGCATCTACCTGTCGCCCGGCGCCAACGCGCTCGACGTCGAGCGCGAGGTCAAGCGCCGGATGGTCGAGCTTGCGCGCGAATTTCCCCAGGGCCTCGTCTACGGCGAACCGTTCGACACGACCACGTTCGTGCGCGCCGCGATCAAGGAGGTCTACCTGACCCTGTTCGAGGCCGCGATCCTGGTGCTGGTCGTGATCCTGGTGTTCCTGCAGGACTGGCGCGCCACCCTGGTGCCGGCCACCACGGTGCCGGTCACCATCATCGGCGCGTTCGCTGCCATGTACGCGCTCGGCTTCACCGTGAACCTCTCTACCCTGTTCGCCATCGTGCTCGCCATCGGCATCGTCGTCGACGACGCGATCGTGGTGGTGGAGGGGGCCGCCCATCACATCGAGCGGGGAATGCCGGCGCGGCAGGCGGCCATGCGCGCGATGGACGAGCTGTTCGGGCCGATCATCGGCATTACGCTGGTGCTCATGGCGGTGTTCGTGCCGGCGGCGTTCCTGCCCGGGCTCACCGGCCGGATGTACGCGCAGTTTGCGCTGGTGATCGCCGCGACCGCGCTGCTCAGCGCCATCAACGCCGCGACCCTGAAGCCGACCCAGAGCGCGCTGTGGCTGCGCCCGGCGGTGCCGCCGGCGCAGCGCAATCCGTTCTATCGCGGGTTCAACGCCGTCTACGGGAAATTCGAAGGCTTCTACGCGCGCCTGATCGGCCGCATGGTCGCGCACAGCGGCGTCACGGTGGTCGTGGCGCTCCTCGTGATGGCCGGCGCCGGCTACGGCCTGTCGCGCGTGCCGACCGGCTTCCTGCCGATCGAGGACCAGGGCTATCTGCTCGCCGTCGTGCAGTTGCCCGACGGGGCGTCGCTCCCGCGCACCCAGCAGGTGCTCGACCGGGTCGCCGCGATCGCCGGCAAGACGCCCGGCGTGCAGAATGTGGTCAGCGTCGCCGGAATCTCGCCGCTCGACAACAACGCGACGCTCGCCAATGCCGGCGTCGCCTACCTCGTGCTCAAGGACTGGAGCGAGCGCGGCAGCGGCCAGGATCTGCGGTCATTGTACACCAGCCTCAACCAGCAGCTCGGCCAGATCGACGAGGCGCGGATCATCGTGCTGCCGCCGCCGTCGATCCAGGGCATCGGCAACGCCGCCGGCTTCGCCATGCAGATCGACCTGCGCGATTCGAGCTTCGACCTCGACAAGCTGCAGGCCGTCACCGATGCCATGGTCGCCAACGGACGCACCCAGACCGGATTGCAGCGGATCACCGCCTCGTTCCGCTCGACCGCGCCGCAGATCGACATCGAGGTCGACCGGGTGAAGATCGAGACGCTGCATCTCACCGCCGACCAGGTATTCGCGGCGCTCGCCTCGTATCTCGGGTCGAGCTACGTCACCCAGTTCAACAAGTTCGGCCGCGTGTTCCAGATCTACGTGCAGGCCGACGCCATGTTCCGGCTGCGCCCGAGCGACATCGAGAATTTCGCCGTGCGCAACCAGCAGGGCAACATGATCCCGCTCGGCACGGTGATCAAGATCAAGCCGACGATCGGTCCGTCCCTGATCAGCTTGTACAATCTCTATCCGTCGGCGGCCATCATCGGGTTGCCCGCGACCGGGTTCAGCACCGGACAGGCGATGACGCTGATGGAGCAGATCGCGCAGCGGACCCTTCCGAAGGGCGCAGGATACGAATGGACCGGCATCTCCTATCAGGAAAAGGCGGTCGGCAATCAGCTCTACTACACCTTCGGTCTGGCGCTGCTGCTGGTCTATCTGGTGCTGGCCGGCCAATACGAGAGCTGGTTCGCGCCGATCTCCGTCATTCTCGCCGTGCCGCTTGCGTTGCTCGGGCCCGCGTCGGTGCTCACCGCTCTCGGCATCGACAACAATCTCTACATCCAGATCGGCCTGATCCTGCTGATCGCGCTCTCCGCCAAGAACGCGATCCTGATCGTCGAAGTGGCGCGCGAGCGGCGGGTGCGCGACGGCAAGCCGATCCTCGAAGCCGCGGTCGAGGCGGCGCGGGCGCGGCTGCGGCCGATCCTGATGACGTCCTTTGCCTTCATCCTCGGCGTCGCCCCGCTGGTGGTGGCGACCGGCGCCGGCGCCAGCGCGCGCAAATCGATCGGCATCACGGTCTTCAGCGGCATGATCGCGTCGACCTGCCTCGCGGTGGTGTTCGTGCCGTCGTTCTTCGTGGTGGTGCAGCGCTTCGAGGAATGGCGCGCCGCCCGCAGGAAGCGCGGGTCGGCGCAAACCGCGCCGGCCTGATAGCGCTGCCGACCCTACGGATTTTCGCGGGGCGGGGGAGCCTCGCGGAACACTTCCACGGCGGCGCGGTGCGCCTCGTTGGCGGCCGGAATGCCGCAATAGAGGGCGACCAGCAGCAGCGCCTCCTGAATCTGCTCGACGCTGCAGCCGTTCCTGATCGCGCCGTTGAGGTGGACGCGCAGCTCCGTCGGCTTGCCGGCCGCCGCCATCATGCCGATCATGACGAGGCTCTTGGTGGTGAGCGGCAGCGCGCTGCGGCTCCAGACGTCGCCGTACGCATAGGCGTTGATGATCTCCTGCAGCGGCTTGCCGAACTCGCCGAGCGCGTTCATGCGCTGGTCGACCGTCTCGCGGCCGAACAAGTCCCGGCGCAGTTTTAGGCCGCGCTCGTGAAGCTCCTGGGTATCCATGCTCGTCTCCCCGATGATCGCACCCGCAGCATATCGCCGCCGATTGCCTGCGGAGAAGCGCGACGTATAGGATCGCGGCCATGACCGGGCCGGCACACATGTCGTCGCGCGATGCGGTCGGGCTGATCGGGGTCGGCCTGATGGGCACGGCCTTCGCGCATCGGCTCACCCAGGCGGGCCTGCCGGTGGTCGGCTTCGACGTCGATCGCGCAAGACTCGCAGGCCTTGCCGAAATGGGCGGGGAGGGCGCTGCCAGCGCCGGCGAGGTGGTGCGGCGCTGCGCCCATGTCATCATCGTGGTGTTCTCGGCCGATCAGGCGGAGGAGGTGATCGACGAGATCGCTGCCGCGTTGCGCGAGGCCCCGGACCGGCGTCCGCGCACGTTGATTCTCAGCATCACCTGCGATCCGGACCGCGCGGTCGCGCTGGCGCGCCGCGCCGCCGACGCGAGCCTGCGCTTCCTCGAGGCGCCGGTCTCCGGAACCAGCGATCAAGTGCAGCGCGGCGACGGGGTCGGCCTGATCGGCGGCGATCTACCGGCGGACGCGGAGCTGACCGCGATCCTCGACGCGCTGATGCCGCGGCGCTTTCACGTCGGCCAGGTGGGCGACGGCGCCAAGGCCAAGCTCGCCGTCAATCTGATCCTCAACCTCAACCGGTTGGCGCTGGCGGAAGGCCTGGTGCTCGCCGAGCGCATGGGGCTCGATCCCAGGACGTTCTTCGATATCGCGCGCGGCTCCGCCGCCTATTCGCAGGTGATGGACACCAAGGGCGGCAAGATGGTCACGCGCGATTTCGCGCCGCACGGCCGCGCCGCGCAGGCGCTCAAGGACGTGCGCCTGATGCTCGCGCAGGCCGCTAGCGCCGGCCAGCAGCTGCCGGGCTGCGAGGTCGCCGCCGCGCTGCTCGAGAGCTGCGTGCGCCACGGCGAGGGCGAGCGCGACTCGACCGTCATCATCGAGGAGATCCGGCGCCGCTCAGGCGGCGCGGCTGCGCGCGGAGCGGCGGAATGATCGAGGCGGCGATCGTCGGGCTCGGTCGCTGGGGCCAGGCGATCGTCAACGCGGTGCAGGGCAAGAGCGCGCGGCTCAAGTTCGTGCGCGGCGTGTGCAAGGAGCCGGAGGCCATGCGGGGCTTCGCCGCCGCGCATGGACTCGCGCTGTCGGTCGAGCTTGACGAGGCCATCGCCGACCCGCGCGTCAGGGCGATCGTGCTCGCGACTCCGCATTCGCTCCACGTCGAGCAGATCATCGCCGTCGCCAAGGCCGGCAAAGCGGTGTGGTCGGAGAAGCCGCTGGCCCTCGTGCGCGCCGAGGCCGAGCGCGCGGTCGAAGCCTGCCGGCGAGCCGGGGTGGTGCTCGGGCTCGGCAACAGCAAGCGCTGCTTTCCGTCCATGCTGGAACTCGCGCGCCTTGTCGCCGGCGGTACGCTCGGCGACGTGCTGCACGTCGAGGGTCATTTCAGCAACGAGCACAGTACGCGGGTGAAGGGCGGCTGGCGCGACGATCCGCGCGAGTCGCCGGGCGGCGGCATGACCGGGGCGGGGCTGCACGTGCTCGACGCGTTCGTCAATCTCGCCGGGCCCGTTGCGCGCGTCGACGCGCGGCTGTTCGCGCGCAAATCGCCGCCCGACCCG
>Ga0099827_10002447_pt1 | contig 10269 bp, 10 predicted proteins | sample CZO8metaG_FD_79339 | JGI IMG/M metagenome (GOLD analysis project Ga0099827, IMG submission 79339) | Vadose zone soil microbial communities from the Eel River Critical Zone Observatory, Northern California, USA - CZOApr15con1.8 metaG | ecosystem: Environmental > Terrestrial > Soil > Vadose zone ...
TCAGGGGTTGGACGTACGCGTTCGCGGTCGTCGTGGTGCCGCGCTCGTACTCGCGCAGCTCGGGCACGACCTCGCACGAGAGCGACACCGCGACCTCCGGGAACTCGCGCCTCAAGAGATCCTTCACGGCTCGCTCGTGGGCCGGGTTCTTGTACGAATGGAGGAAGCAGACGGCCAGGGCCTCCACCCCTCGCGTGACCAGGTCGGCGACCTCGCGGCGCACCTGGTCGAGGTCGATCGACGTGATGATCACGCCGTCCCGGGTCATCCGCTCGTCGATCTCGCGCCGCAGATCCCGGGGCGCCAAGGGCTCAGGGAACTGCAGGAAGAGGTCGTAGATGTCGTAGCGCTGCTCGATGCCCATCTCGAGCGCGTCGCGGAAACCCCGCGTCGTGAGGAGCGCCAGCGTTGCACCCGCGCGCTCGATGATGGCGTTGGTGACCAGTGTCGTCCCGTGGATGAGCTGACCGATCTGGGGGCACGTGAGCCCGGCGGCTCGGAGCAGCTCGTCCAGCCCCTCGAGCGCACCCGCTGACGGATCCTTCGGCGTGGTCAGGCACTTGTGAATGCGGATCCGCCCGCTCACCGCGTCCAGCAGCACGAAGTCGGTGAAGGTGCCCCCGATGTCAAAGCCGATCCGATACCGATCGTCGCGTCGCGCCGAGGTCATTGACGGCCTCCCACGTAGAGAGACTCGAGCCCCACCAGCCGCTCGGTCATGATGACCACGCCGAGCGTGATCAGGATGTTCACGGTGCCGACGGCCGCGGCCGTCGGGTCGAAGGAAAAGCGCAGGTAGTCGAAGACCTGGATGGGCAGGGTGGTGGTTCCGACACCGCTCAGCAGGAGCGAGATCGGGAACTGATCGAACGAGGTGATGAACGAGAAGACGGCGCCGGCGATGACACCACCCTTGATGATCGGAAGCGTGATCCGCCGAAACGCCGTGACGCTCCCCGCCCCGAGGCTGCGCGCCGCCTCCTCCAGCGAGCGGTCGAAGTTGTAGAGCACGGCCGCCACCGTCAGGAAGACGTACGGCATGCACACGACCACATGGCCGATGAGGAGGCCGAGGTAGCTCGTCCCCCCGAGCCCGATGGCGTAGTAGAAGATCAGGAGCGCCAGCGACGTCATGATCCCCGGGAGCTGGAGCGGCGCCACCAGTAGCATCCGCAGCGCGTTGTTCCGCCGGGCGTGGCGGACCACGTAGAGCGCCGCCGCCGTTCCGATGACGGTCGTGATGACGGTGGTGAGCGCGGCCAGGCGGAGGCTGAAGAAGAACGAGCGAACGAACGGTCCGCTGTTCATGAACTTGACGTACCACTGCAGCGACAGGCCCTCGGGCGGGAAGACCAGGAAGCGCCCCGCGTTGAGACTGGCGACAACGACGATCACGATCGGCGCGATGAGGAAGACGTAAAGAAGGGCGATCAGCGCGAGAAACGCGGCGCGCGCGAGCCGCCGGTGCCTCATCGGGCGCGTCCCGTCCCGAGGGGAAACCTGTTTGTCGCGCCGGCCGGCAGGTTCCGCCGTCCACCGCGGTTCACGGCGAGAGCCCCCGCATGGCTCGGTTCATCAGCTTGAAGTACAGCCCGATGCACGCGAGCGAGGCGGCGAACAGGATCACCGCCTGGGCGGCCGCTCCAGGCCAGTTGTGCACGTCGACGGCGGTCTGCACGACGAGCAGCGGCGTGGTGATCACCTGGAAGCCGCCGAGCAGCACCGGGATCACGTAGGAGCTGACGGCGAGCACGAAGACGAGCAGACAGCCGGCGAACACGCCCGGGAGCGAGAGCGGGAACACGATGCGCCAGAACGCCTGGATGAACGACGCGCCCAGGCTGCGGGAGGCGAGCTCGAGATCGGGCGGGATGTTCTGCAGCGCCCCGGAGAGCGAGAGCACCATGAACGGCAGATAAATGTGGACGGTGCCGACAAGTACCCCGAACTCGTTGTACATGAGCTTGAGGCCGTGCGGGGCGAGGCCCCAGTGCTTGACGAGGGAGTTGATCAGCCCGTTGTCGGCCAGCAGCACCATCCAGCCGAAGCTCCGGATGACGACGCCGACGAGCAACGGCGACAGCAGCAGCACCAGCAACATACCCTTCACCTTGCTGCCGGCGCGGGCCAGGTTGTACGCGAGCGGGTAGCCAAGGACCAGCGTGAAGAGCGTGGTGAGGAAGCCGAGCTTGAGCGTCCGCCAGAGGATCCACCACTGGAAAGAGTCACCGAGGGCGCTCGTATAGTTGCCGAGCGTGGGGATGGCATCGTACGGTTCTGCCTTCCCCGGCATAAAGAAGCTCATCACGAGCAGGTTGGCGTAGGGGAGCACGAAGAAGACCACGACGAGCGCCAGCGCCGGCACGACCAGGAACCAGGGACGCCGGGAGCCTCGCGCGCGCATCAGCACGCCCGCTCCTCGCGCGCCGGCACCGACCACGTCGAGCGGGGCTGAAAGGCCGCATCGACGGGGTCGCCGACGGCGAACGGCGCGTGCGGGTCACCTTGCACTCGCAGCACGACTCCGGACGCCACCTCCACACGGTAATCGACGAGGTTGCCGAGAAACGCGCGGGCCCGCACGACACCCCGGAGCCGGTTCACCGTCGGGTCGGCACCCCGCGGTCCTGGCACCTCGTCGCCCGCGCCGCTCGCACCGCCCCCAGGGCGTCCGCTGAGCTGGATCGCCTCTGGGCGCACGGCGATCAGACGCTCGGGCTTGGCGTCCGTGCCTGGCGCCAGGCCGCCGCAGCGCAGCGTGCCCAGTGCGGTGTCTACGACGAGCAGCTGGTCCTCCTGGCCGACGACCTTCCCCTCGATGAAATTGGTGAGCCCGACGAACTCCGCGACCATCCATGTGTGCGGACGGTGGTAGATCTCCTGCGGCGCCGCGAGCTGGTGGATCCGGCCGTTGAACATCACCGCGATACGGTCGGCGATCACCATCGCCTCCGCCTGGTCGTGGGTGACGTAGATGGTGGTGATCCCAACCTCCTGCTGCAGCGAGCGCACATAGAAGCGCATTTCCTCCCGGAGCTTGGCGTCGAGGTTGGCGAGCGGCTCGTCGAGCAGCAAGACGTCGGGGACGACGACGAGCGCCCGCGCAAGCGCAGCGCGTTGCTGCTGGCCGCCCGAGAGCTGGCGCGGGTAGCGGCCTTCGAGGCCCGTGAGCTGGACTTTGGCGAGCGTGGTCGCCACCCGCGTCCGGATGGCCAGCGTCGGCTCCTTGCGCATCTCGAGGCCGAAGGCCACGTTCTGCGCCACCGTCATGTGGGGGAACAGCGCGTAGTTCTGGAAAACCATCCCGATATTGCGTCGCTCCGGCGGAAGGTTGGTCACGCGGTGATCGCCGAAGTCGATGTCACCGGAGTCCGGGAGCTCGAAGCCGGCGATGGCGCGCAGGGTCGTCGTCTTGCCGCACCCCGAAGGGCCGAGGAGCGCCATCAACTCGCCGTCTTGGACGTCGAGGTGGAGGTCGTCGACGGCGACGACGCTACCGAAATGCTTCGTCAGGCCCCTCAGCGTGATCGCCGACATCGGCGCCGGCCGCCGGTCAGGTTGACATCTCGCGGTTCCAGCGGTCGATCAGCTTCGGCTTCTGGTCGTTGATCCAGAGCCAGTCCCACTGGAGGATCTTCGGGATGTCGGCCTGGGAGACCGGCATGATCGGTTTGAGCTCGTCGGGCATCTTCACTTGCGTGTTGGCGGGCAGCCAATAGAACTGGCGCAGCCACATTTCCTGCGTCTCTCGCTTGAGCATCCAGTTCACGTAGGCAAAGGCGGCGGGCTTGTTCTTCGAGCCCCCGGTGACCGACACGTCCTGCTCGAACATGATCATGCCCTCGGCCGGCGCCACCCAGCCGATGGGTGCCCCGGACTTCTGGAGGCGGACGGCCGCCGGCATGTCGAGGATGCCGATCAGCACCTCGCCCTGGACGAGCAGCTTCTCCATGTCACCCGAGAAGTCCGTCTGCTTGAAGGGCTTCAGCTCGGCGATCTTCTTGTAGGCAGTGTCGATGTCCTTGTCGCCGCCGGTCCAGATCTTGGACGTCAGGCAGATGGTCATCTGCCCCGCCGAGTTGACGATGTTGTAGATGCCGATCTTGCCCTTGTACTCGGGCACGGTCCACAAGTCCTTCCACGCCTTGGGCACCGTTTTGATTTTATCGATGCGATAGGCGAGGCCGATGGGGCCGGCCAGCGCCAGTACTCCCATGTCGTCCTTGATCCTGAGGTTCGGCGCCACGCTCTTCAGGTTCGGCACGAGTTCAGCCGGTAACTTCGTGTAGCGCCCCTCGGCGCGGAGCGGCGCCGCCCAGACCTCGTTGGTGATGACGATGTCATAGGGCGGATTGTCCTTGCCAGCGGCCTTCAGCTTCGCCACCCAGTCCTTGGACAAGCCGATGGCGAGCTCGACCTTGGTGCCAGGGTGCTCCTTCTCGAAGGCGGGCACGACCGCGCTGCGCATGAATTCCTCCCACGGCCCGCCGTAGCTGGTGATGGTGATGGTGCCCCCGGCCTGGGCCCCGGCCTCCCGGCCCGGGACACCGACGGAGGCGATCGCGCCCGCGGTCAGCGCGGTCCGGAGAAAGCTTCGGCGGTCGAACCGCACGCGCCGCTCGAGACGAGGTTGGTTGACCATGGTCGTCGCGCCCCCATTCGTGAGAACCCTTGACTCTTCGATCAGACGAAAGTGCCGTATCTTGTCCCGGCGATCGTGGTCCGTCAAGCGACGCCGATCAGCGTTCAGGCTCCCCGCCGATCGTGCACGAGGAGTTGTCCGGCACCTCGGCGTCGACATCCGCGCCGACAAGAGCGGCGAGGGGGTGGTGCGTACCGCAAGGGGATCGACTAGACAGCGGCCCTCTCAAGGCTGAAACACGGGTTCGAATCCCGTTGGGGCCACCAGTTCGATTTCGTTGAAGTTTTCCGTGGAAGATTTCCGTCCCGGGTAGGACGGGATGGAAACTCCTAGTGCGTCGCACCTCCATTTCTCTCGTCGAACAGGTTTACGACCGCCTCGATCAGCGCCGGCCGCTGCGTCGAATCGGACACGCGCATGGCTCTCATGCCGGCCCTATCATTGCCGTCGGGCGATAACGTCCTCCGGCTTCACCGGGGGGGCTTGGTTCCCCCAAGTGGTACGCTCGTGGCTGAGGACCGCCGCCACCTCTTCGTTGGTGAGCTGGTCGGCGAACGCAGGCATGGGGGACGGGTAGGTCACGCCGCCGATGCTCTTGCCCGACAGTCCCCGCAGCACAGTGCGGATGTGCTCGGTCGGATCGGTCGCGGTCACCACCGCGCTGCCTTTGAGCGGGGGGAACACACTCGGTAACCCCAGCCCGGTGAGCTGATGACACGCCGCACATTTGTTCCCGTACACCTGCTCGCCGAGCACGGCCCACGACGGCTGGCTGGCCGTTCCCGGCGCGCCGGACGCCTGGCTCGCCGCCGGCACTGTTGCAACCTTCTGCTCCTGATACGCCCTGAGCTCGGTGGCCACGTACCACATGCCCCACGCCGCGACGAGGAGGAAGAGCACCCAGGCCCACGTCGGGATCGGCGCCGGCGTCTCGGCGCGCTTGGGCTCGAACGCATCACCCGGTCGGCTCGCGAACGCGTTGACGAGGAGCGGAATGCGCCCCCGCACCGTGTCTCCGTCAGACAGGCCGACCACCGCGATGCCCGGCCCGTTGCGAACGGTGAACGGGATCTCCTCGACTCCGACTGTTCCTGAGTCCTCGATGGCATGCACGCGCAGGCGATGGGGCCCATCGGCCAGTCCCTCGGTGTCGAGCTCGAGAGTCGCCGGGGGCTGGAGCGTCTGCCGCGGCACGGGCTCGTCGTCGATGAAGATCTCGATCCTCATCGATGCCGAGCCTCCTCCGGCTCGTCGACGTCGTCGAGGAGGATGCGACGCTTGATGTGCGAGGCCTCGGTCTCTTCTGGACGAACCGTATAGCGAATTGCGAGTCCGAGCGCCCACACGAGGACGATCGCGGCCGCCAGCACGAGGGCCCACTCCAGAAGAGATGCGTGAGACGCGCCGGCCGTGTGATCCATCGTCACGGCGACGCCTTGGCTTGTTTGAGCGCCAGCAGGTAGCGGACCAGCTCGATCCCGTCCGGGCCCGCGACGATGACCTTACCACGCGGTGCACTGCCAGCAGGTACCGGAACGACGACATCGCCAGGTCCGGCCTTGTCCTTCTCTGCGAAATACCAGCGGTAGGCCGGCATGACCGACTGCGGCACGACCGCGCGCGGATCGTAGAGGTGGATCAGGTGCCAGGCTTCGCTGGGCTGCCGCGACCCGACGTCAGCCAGATCGGGTCCCGTGCGCTGCGTGCCGAGCATCGGAGGATCCTCGAGCGTGTAGTCGCCCGGCCGGGACGGGCGGCCATACGGACGATCCATCGGCAAGTCGCGCACGAACTGTGTGTGACAGAATCCGCAGCCCTCTCGCAGGTAGACCTGCCGTCCACGCTCTTCCTCGTGTCCTCGGGGCCAGGCGCCGGTCGGGGTCGACAAGGCCTGTTCTCGCAGAGCGGGCAGCACCGCCATCACGAGGGTCAGCACGAAGAATACGATCGCGGCCACCGCGACGATGGCGCGATGGTCCGTATGGAGCGCACCGAAGCTCACGCGGGGATCCTGACCACGCCCGGAGAGGGCACGGGCGCGATGACGTGCTGAGGCCGCATGGCCCAGACGTTCGCGGCGAAGACAACGTGGCTTCCGACCATCAAGAGACCGCCGATGGTCCGCCAGAGCCACATCGGCTCCGCTGCGATCACCGAAGCGATGAACGATTGTCCCGACACCCACGCGAAGCCCTGGAGGACCCCGGCTACCGAGATCGAGATGACGTACGTCAGGACTCCGACCAGCGCGAGCCAGAAGTGGACACCCACCGCCAGCGGATTCGGCTCTCGTCCGGTGATGCGCGGCACCAGCCCGTAGACGGCGCCCCAGGCGATGAACGCGATGAAGCCGTACATTGTGGCGTGAGAATGACCGACGGTGAAGTTCGTGAAGTGCCAGTAGATGTTGGCGCTGCGGAAGGCCTCGATCGTGCCCTGCGTCGAGCCGAGGCCGTATCCGATCAGCCCGGTCACGAAGAACGGCAGCGCATAGCTCCGGCGCACCGCGCCGCGCCCACCCTTGAAGGTCAGGAGCAAGTTCCCCGTCCCGGCCCACACCGGCACCATCATGCCCACGCTGAAGAGGATGGCCGTGCTCTGGAGCCACCACGCCTCGGGGCTGAAGATGAAATGATGCGCGCCGATCAGCGGGTAGAAGAGGAGATTGGTCCAGAAACCGAGGACGCCGAGGGCGTAGGAGTAGACGGGCCGGCCGAGCAGGAGCGGGATCGCGTAATAACTGACGCCGAGCGCAAGCTGGGTGAACCACATGCCCATCGCGTTGTGCATGTAGTAGCCCTGGACGACCGTGTTGCCGAGCCCCGTCTGGTAGAACGGCAGGTAGCTGGTGACGTACAGGATCGGCAGGTAGCAGAAGCCGCCGAGGATATACCAGTTGGACACGTAGACCTCGGGCAGCGTTCGCGCGGCCACGGTGCGATACGCCACGTACCCGGCGATGACGACCGCCGCCGCCAGAATGACCGCCAGCGGCCACACCCACTCGCGGTACTCCTGCGGGCCGCGATTCACGCCGGCCAGCAGGGTCACGAGACCGCCGAGGAGAGCCAGGTTCCAGAGCCAGAGCGCGATCCTGGCGAGGCGTGGGCTCCACAGTCGGACGCGCGAGGTACGGGACACGACGTAGAGAGAGAGTCCGACGAGCACGAGCGAGCTCCAGCCGAACAATACGAGATTCGTGTGAGCAGGCCGCACTCGGCCGAATGACAGCCAGGCGAAGGGCAAGAACTCTGGCCAGTGCAGCTTGATCGACGCGATGAGCCCGATGGTGGTGCCCACCAGCAGCCAGACGGTCGCCCACGCCAGGTACTCGAACGTCACGCGCACGGTCGGAGCGTCGGCGGGGGGCGCGGCAACGAGGCTGGAATCGCGCATTCGGGTCCTGATCGCGAAGCGATCCATCGTCATCGCACCCCGCTCATGCGCTCATTTCGCGCGATCGCGACGATTGAACATACACCGAACCGCACCATCGGCGCCGCGACTTCTTTCAGCGCACTTCCAAATCTCGAGCTCCAGTACTGAAAATTCTGTGCTCCTTAATCTCTCTTCCCCGTTGAATCGTGAAGGCAAGGCCCTGGAAGGCAGGTTTCGAACAAGTCGCCAAGCTCTGCGGCCCGGTAGCCTCAGCGGAGTCCGAACTGTATAGCATTCAGTATATCCAGCCGGCGGTATGAGCCAGGGTCCACGACGCCGATGTTCGAAGGAACATTCAGCTGCATGTTTTAGTCGCGTCGAACTTTCAGGGTGCTGCCGATCCGTAACGACATAAGAGAGTTGGCGAAAACGTGATCGCGACTCAAACACGGGTCCGAATTCAGTCGGCAGCGTTTCGCGACCGACGGAGCGGTCTCTAGAAAGCAAGAACGTGCGAAGTAGTGCCGGCGTTTAACCCAGTACAGCCCGGCATTGATTCCGATGAAGACGAGGTCGAGCCCTGGCTCGGAGATCGTCGGGTAGCGCCGGGGTACGCTCGCCCATCGAGCCGGCGTCGAACGACGACGAGCCCCAGCAGGCCGGGCCTGGCGAGCCTACGCGAGCGTGTAGCCGTCGCGGACGAGGACTGTTTCGCCTGCCGCCGTTGTCTCGAAGTGATAGCCCGCGGGCGCGGCGCTTGGCGGAGGCGCGGCGCGCATTGAGGCCGGGGACTGACCTGTCGGGTCGACCACGAGAATCCCTGGCGGCTCGGTGACTTTTTTGACGAGCCAAGCACCGGCCGCGATCACGGCGCCGACGAGCAAGAGGCCGCCCAGCCCAGAGCCCAACGCACCGACGCGCTCGTCGTCGTCCTCTCCGTCCTCGAGCTCCAGAACGTCACCGCACTCCGGGCACTCGCCGTCATCGTCGTCGCCGTCGACCTCATCGTTGTGATCTCGGGTCGGCGATTCCACTCGTGGCGCAACGGTGCGCTCCTGGGAGGGCGGCGTGAGAGATGTAGCGGCGGGCATCGCAGCGCCGGTTTTCGTGGGTGCGTTGTCCTGACCGTCGCGGGCGTGTTGATACACGGCCGCGGCAGCTTGCTCCGCGATTGCCTGAAGCTCGGCCTCCATGGCCCCCGCTGGGGCGTCTTTGAGCGCCTCTTGCACGCTCGCTTTAGCAGTGTCCTCGATGGCGAACGGTAAGCGGTCGCGCCAATGCGAGATCGCGGTCAGGGAGGAGACGTGGTTGCCGATCCGCACACGACGATCAACCTCGGCCTGGGCCTCTCGGCGGGCGCGCTCGGCCAATTTGGCCTCCCGCTGGCGCTGCTGATCGGCCTCCGCCTGGGCGATCTCGGCTTGGAGCGCCTGCAGAGTATGGTGCAGGGCCGCCGCCTCCTCGGCCTCGAGGCGTTGACGGCGGACCTCCAGCTCGCGGCCCCGAATCTGGCGCTCCTCCTCGTCGAGCGACAAGGGCTGAACCGGGGTGAATGCCGGAAGTGCGCGAACTGGACTTCGAAGTCGACTTGAACGTGAACTCAGACTTGAAGTCTGACTTACGTAATCTGCTCGGGCCCGTGGTCGACTGTCAGTTGCCACATCAGCCCGCCGGCCCGCGCGAAGCGGGCACACACGCCGATGCCCTCCGAGTCCCTGGAATCCCTTCACCGCTTTCCCGCATTCGCAGAACATCCGAAAACCTCCGTCCCTCGTCCGGGTTCAGCTTAACGTGAACACGTAGGGCAGCCAGTCACATCGCAGCCAGACGCAGCCGGCCACCGTCCCCCGGGGTCTGGCCGCGTTCATACGGTCGCATCACCTCCCCCGACCCAATGGCCGCGATTGGCCAGAGACGCTCCCTCGGAGAGAGGGTCCAGAGGTTGTTTCGAAACCCCCGTGCGAGGTTTCGAAACGCGCTTCTTTGCCTTCCGAAGAAGCATCTCGGGCCAGCCGATGGGCGAGCGCCGTTGAAATGTTGAGGCGGCGCCCGATGGCACGATAACTGAGCCCTGTCTGACGAAGCGCACGGACTTGTTCCTGGCTGACCCCTTTTCTGGGCCGTCCTATCCGTCTTCCGAGCGCCCGGGCTCGTTGGAGGCCCGACCGAATGCGGTCGCCAATCAACGCCCGCTCGAACTGCCCGATGGCCGCCATGACGTGGAAGATCAGCTCGCCAGCAGGGGTAGA
>Ga0099827_10002448_pt1 | contig 10269 bp, 9 predicted proteins | sample CZO8metaG_FD_79339 | JGI IMG/M metagenome (GOLD analysis project Ga0099827, IMG submission 79339) | Vadose zone soil microbial communities from the Eel River Critical Zone Observatory, Northern California, USA - CZOApr15con1.8 metaG | ecosystem: Environmental > Terrestrial > Soil > Vadose zone ...
CGATCTACGCCGTCCTTCACGCGCTCGGCGGTCGGCGCGGCGCGTTGAAGCGCTACGGCCTGTGGCCCGATCCGGAGGGAATCGTCAGCTACGCCAGCGTCGTCTTCGATGGCCGTGCGAGGTGAGGCCGGTCGTCGGACGAGCCGAGCGGTGAAATGATCGAAAATCGTACGCCTGAGTCGGGCTGGACGCTTCCGGATCTTCGCGTCGATCGCGACGGGGACTGGTACGACGACGACGTCCAGATCACGCATGCCGGCATCCTGGCCAACCTCCGCGGCAATCTCGGCAAGGACGTGCAGGGCTACTTCATCCAGACGCGTGTCCGCATCCCGGTTCGTGTCGACGACGTGCCGTGGGTGGTCACGCGGGTCGAGCCGCGGGGCGATCGGCTGCACGTCGTGCTCAACGACGGGAGCGAGGCCGACGTCGAAGCCACCACGGTGAGGCTCGGGGCCGCGGACGTGCCCTACTGCGCGGTGAAGGGCGATTTCGAGGCGCGCTTCAGCCGGGCCGCCACGTTCCAGCTCCTGGCGCTCGCCGAGTACGACGAGGCGACCGGGCGGGGGACGCTCAGGCTCGGCGAGCGCCGCATCCCGCTCCGGCGCAGCGCATGAGCGGCCGCCTGCTCGTCGCCGGGCTCCTGATCGTCGGCACCGTGCTGGCCGCCGGCGCCTGGTGGCTGCGCGACGGTGAACGCCAGAGCGCGGTCACCACTGACGAGATCGGCGACAAGGTCCAGACGGTCCGGCGCGGTCAGCTGCCTGCCTTCGCGACCGGCGGCGACGTGGCCGCGCTCTATCGGTTCGCGGCCGACAACCCGCACGCCCTGGCCGGAGTGCAGTGCACGTGTGGGTGCGTCACGTTCGGCCATGCGACGAATCGCTTCTGCTACGTCAAGGCGGAGCGTGGCGACGAGCGGACGTTCACGAGCCACGCCGCCACCTGAAGCGTCTGCCTGGACATCACGCGGGACGTGATGCTGAGAACGGGAGCCCGCCAGCCGTAGTATCCTCGCCCGCATGAATGCGGCCGCCGCGCTGATGACGGTGCTCCAGTCGGCCGGCGTCCGTTATCTCTTCGGCAATCCGGGAACGACCGAGCTGCCGTTCCTGGACGCGCTCGACGGCGCGAAGCTCCACTACGTCGTCGGGCTCCAGGAAGCCACCGTGGTCGCCGCCGCCGACGGCTACGCTCAGGCCACGGGTGAGGTCGGCGTCGCCAACGTCCACGTCGCGCCTGGTCTCGCCAACGCGCTCTCGATCCTGCACAATGCCGCGCGCTCCCGGAGTCCCGTGGTCCTCACCGCCGGCCAGCAGGATACGCGCCTGCTGCCCCACGAGCCGATCCTGGCCGGTGACCTCGTTCAGATGGCGGAGCCGTTCACCAAGTGGGCGTACGAGATCCGGCGCGCCGACGAGGCGGTGACCGCGCTCCGGCGGGCTATCACGATCGCGCTCACGCCGCCGACGGGGCCGGTGTTCCTCTCGCTGCCGATGGATCTCATGACCGAAGAGATCGACACCCCGGCGTCACCCGCGCGCGATGACGCGTGGATTCCACGGCCAGGCGCACCCGTGGCCGCCGATGTCGCGCGCGCGTCAAGCCTGCTCGCGGGGGCGCGAGCGCCGATGATCGTCGCCGGCGACGGGGTGGGACGCGCGCGCGACGGCGTCGCCACGCTCACGCGGCTGGCCGAAGTGCTCGGCGCGCGGGTGTACGGCGAGCCGATCTATCGGCGGACGAACTTTCCCGGCGACCATCCGCTGTGGCGTGGCGGTCTGTACCCGAGCGCTCCGGCCGTGAGCAAGGCGCTCGACGACGCCGACGTCGTCCTCATCGTCGGCGCCGACGTCTTCACCTGGTTCCTCCATGGCCCGGGTGGGCCGTTCCGTTCGGGCGTCCCCGTGATCCAGATCGCGGACGATCCGAGGCAGGTCGGGCGAAGCTATCCCGTCGATCTCGCGTTCACCACGGCGATCACGCCGACGCTCAGGCTCATCGCTGACGAGCTCGCTGTGCGCCTGACGAATGCTCAGCGCGCAGGAGCGGCGGAGCGCTTGGCCCAGCTCGAGCGCGTGCGCGCGGACTTCGTGACGAGAACGCGGGCGGCCGCCGCCGCCGAGGCCGAGCGCGTGCCGATCTCGCCGGCGTATCTCATGCACACGCTGGCCGGTCTGCTGCCCGACGGCGCCGTCATCGTGGACGAGTCGGCGTCGTCGCTGCCTCACGTGCTCCGGCATCTGTCGTTCACGACGCCGGGCTCGTTCTACGGCTCCAAGACGGGGACGCTGGGCTGGGCGATGGGAGCGGCGATCGGTGTGCAGCTCGCCGAGCCGCGGCGCAAGGTGGTGGTGACGATCGGCGACGGCTCGGTGATGTACGCGCCGCAGGCGCTGTGGACGGCCGCCCACGAGCGCCTGCCCATCACGTACGTCGTCGCGAACAACGCGTCGTACGCGATCCTCAAGGCCGGCATGGCGACGCTCGGCCTCGCCGGCGCCAAGAAAGGGTTCTACCCGGGGATGGATCTCACGGCGCCCGAAGTGGACTACGTTCGGCTGGCCGGATCGCTCGGCGTTCGGGCGGTGAGCGTCGAGAAGCCTCGGGAGCTGCGCGATGCTCTCGCCGAGAGCCTCGCGCATCCCGGCCCGGCGCTGCTGGACGTTGCGATCGATCGCAGCGTCAAGGGAGGTGTCTGATGGCGAAGCTCGCCGGCGGTGACTGGGTAGTGGAGGCGCTGCGCGCCGAGGGCGTCACCCACGTCTTCGGAATCCCCGGCGTCCACAACCTCGCCATCTACGACGCGCTGCTGCGAAGGCCGGGCCTCACGCACATCCTCGCCCGTCACGAGCAGGGCGCGGCGTTCATGGCCGACGGCTACGCGCGCTCGTCGGGCCGCCCCGGCGTCGTCGTGGTCACCACGGGCCCCGGCGCGACGAACACGCTGACACCACTGGCCGAGTCGTACTCGGGCTCGATCCCGGTGGTGGTGATCATGTCCGACGTCGCGTCACATCTCGTCGGCCGCGATCTCGGCGCGCTGCACGAGGTTCCGAATCAGATCGACTGCTTCCGTCCGGTGTGCCGCATGGCCGAGAGCCTGACGTCGGCGGCCGACATTCCCACAACGATCGCGGGGGCGTTCGACCTGCTCCGGACCGGTCGGCAGGGACCGATCGCGATCTCGATCCCCAACGATTTCCTGGGCGCCAGCGTGGAGGCCGACACGCGCCGCGGTGACGGCCGCCGGCCACCGTGCCACGTCGCCGACATCGCCGACGCCGCGCGCCGTCTCGACCGCGCCCGCCGCCCGCTCGTCATCGCCGGCGGCGGCGTGATCGCTTCTGGCGCCGAGCGCGAGCTGCTGACGCTGGCGCGCCGTCTCGACGCGCCGGTGATCACCACCGTCATGGGGCGAGGGAGCGTGCCCGAGGACGATCCCCTCTGGCACGCCGTGCTGCCGAACAAGCGCGCGACCGAGGGCGCGATCAAGGACGCCGACGTCGTGCTCGCCGTCGGCTGCCGCTTCGCCGCGCGCTCGACCCAGGGCTTGCTCCTGAACCTCGCGTTCACGCCCGATCAAACGCTGATCCATCTCGATCTCGACGCGACCGTGATCGGAAGGATGTTCAAGCCGCAGCTCGGCGTCGTCGGCGATGCGCGCGACGGGCTCGCGCGCCTGCTGGAGACGCTGGGACCGGGACGCGCCACGAGCGCGTGGGATCGCGCCCGCCTGGCCGAGCTGAAGGTCGCCACGAGCCCGCGCTACACGCCGGAGGTCGCGGGTCTGATCGAGACGCTCCGCCGCGCGCTGCCGCGCGAGGCGATCGTCGTGAACGACCAGACCGGGATCAACTACTGGATGGAGTGGAGGTATCCCGTCCTGGCTCCGCGCACGTTCCTCTATCCGGTCGGCTCGGCCACGCTCGGGTACGCGGTGCCGGCCGCCATCGGCGCCAAGATCGCGAATCCCGAACGCCCGGTCGTGGCGGTCGTCGGCGACGGCGGCTTCATGTTCTCGGTCAACGAGCTGGCGACCGCGGTGAAGTATCGCCTCCCCATCCCCTTCGTCGTGATGAACGACGACCGGTACGGCGCCATCAAGTGGCTCCAGGAGGAGATCTTCCAGCGCTGGGGCGAGACCGACCTCGCCAACCCCGATTTCCCGGCGCTGGCCCGCGCGTTCGGCGCGCGCGGTGAGCGCCTGTCGGGCGTGGCTGCGCTGCCGGCGGCCCTCGCCGCCGCGTTCAAGGCGGATGGCCCCACCCTTCTCGAGCTCAACGTGACCGTCGAGCCGCCTTGGGAGCTCAGATAAAAGGTCGGCACGGCTTCGTGTCAGGCTGACGTCAGCCGCCGCCTCGCCATTGGTGTAACCTCTCGATTTTTCAGATAAGCGACCGATCGTCGGGGTCGGCATCTACCATGCAGTTTTCCTCCTCCTTTTGTTTCGGGCCGGTCTGCGATGACGCCGGCACAAGGCAAAAGGAGGAGCCATGAGCGGACGGGGATGGCAGGCGATGGTGGTGCTGTTGGCCGTGGTAGCGCTAGTCCTCTCCGGTTGCGCATCGCAATCGGGCTCGGCGCAGGCCGGCGTTTCGACCGAGTCGACGTACGGAAGCAGCAGTGGCGCGGCCATGGGGATGGGGCCGGATTCGGGCTCGGGCAGGAGCGGAGGTGCGGGGATGGGCCGCGGGCCGTCGCCGCGCGAGTTCGTCGCGGTGATCAACCTGAAGGACATTCACTTCGCGTTCGACAGAGCCGAGATCGGCTCCGAGGCGGCCACGGTGCTCGATACCAACGCGCAGTGGCTCAAGGCGAACCCCAGCCACCTGCTCCTGATCGAAGGTCACGCCGACGAGCGGGGCACCAACGAGTACAACCTGGCCCTCGGCGATCGGCGGGCCAAGGCGTCGATGAACTATCTCATCTCCAACGGCGTGCAGGCGAACCGCATCTCGATCATCAGCTACGGCGAGGAGCACCCGGCGTGCCGTGACCACACCGAAGACTGCTGGACCATGAACCGCCGCGCCCACTTCGCCATCAAGGCTCGCTAACCCATCGGAGGGGGCCGTCGAGGCCCCCCTCTGAATCCTTTCCTCTCACACGGGCGAGCGGCCCGGCTCGACGTTCACGTCGCGGGCGACGGTCGGATGAATGATCCGCCCCCCATGGACGTTGAGCCCGGCCCGCAGATGCGCGTCGGCCGCGAGCGCCGCCCGCCATCCGTTGTCGGCCAGCGCGAGCACGAACGGGAGCGTCGCGTTGTTGAGCGCGAACGTCGAGGTTCTGGCCACCGCGCTCGGCATGTTGGTGACGCAGTAGTGGATGATTCCCTCGTCGGAGTACGACGGCTCGGCGAGCGTCGTGGGCCGGCTCGTGGCGAAGCAGCCGCCTTGATCGATGGCGATGTCGACCACGACTGATCCCGGCTTCATCGCCCTCACCATCTCGCGGCTGACGAGCTTCGGCGCTGATGCACCGGGGATCAGGACGGCCCCGACCACGAGATCGGCGGCCGCCACCTCGCGCTCGATGTTCTCGACCGTCGAATACAGGGTGTGGAGCTGGCTGCCGAACTGGAGGTCCAGCTCGTAGAGGCGGGGCAGCGATCGGTCGATCACGGTGACGTAGGCTTCCATGCCCATCGCCACCCGCGCCGCGTTGGTCCCCGCGACGCCGCCACCGAGGACGACGACCTTCGCCGCCGACACCCCGGGGACGCCTCCGAGCAGGATGCCCTGGCCGCCCTGACCCTTCTCCAGATAGTGGGCGCCGACGTGGACCGACATGCGCCCGGCGACCTCGCTCATCGGCGCCAGGAGCGGAAGACCTCCGCGCGCGTCGGTGACCGTCTCGTAGGCGATCGCCGTCGCGCCGGAGCGCATGAGGCCTTCGGCCTGACGCTTGTCGGCGGCGAGGTGCAGATAGGTGAACAGCACGTGCTCGGGCCGGAGCCGCGCGACTTCCACGGGCTGGGGCTCCTTCACCTTCACGATCAGCTCGGCCGAGGCGAAGACCTCCTCGACGCTCGACATCACGCGCGCGCCGGCGGCCTTGTACGCGTCGTCGGTGAAGCCGCTGCCGGCGCCGGCGCCGGTCTCGACCAGGACGTCGTGGCCGTGATGGGTGAGCTCGCGCACGCTGCCGGGGACCAGACCCACCCGGTTCTCGAACGTCTTGATCTCCTTCGGAACGCCGACGCGCATGAACGATTCCTCCTCGCTCCACGGTAGCGCAAGTCGCTTGACCGGCGCACGGTTCGCGGTGTATCCGGGCCACAGGAGGCCCACCATGAGCACTGCGTTTCCGCGACCCGAGGAGATGTCACGGCGCCGATTTCTCGGCACGGCCGCCATCGGCACGCTCGCTGCGCCCATGTCGCTGGCCGGTATGGGCGGGCCTGCGCTCGCCGCGGAGCCGGCGGGGAAGGGGCCGGCGGCCAGCGCCCGGCCGACCCTGCTCAAGCGCGGCTGCGTCCTGACTCTCGATCGCGCGGTAGGCGACTTCGAGAGCGCCGACGTGCTCATCGAGAAGGGCAAGATCGTCGCCGTGAAGCCGGGCATCACCGCGCCCACTGCCGAGGTCATCGACGCCTCGCGCACGATCGTCATGCCCAGCTTCGTCGACACGCATCGACACATCTGGGAAGGCATCCTCCGGAACGTCCTCCCCGATGGCTCGCTGGGGGACTACTTTCGCGTCGTCACGGGGACGCTCGGTCCCGCCTACCGGCCCGACGACGTCTATGCCGGCAACCTCGTCAGCGCGCTGGGGGCCATCGACGCAGGCGTGACGACCGTCCTCGACTGGTCGCACATCCAGAACACTCCCGAGCACACGGACTCGGCCATCCAGGCGCTCCGCGACTCGGGCGTGCGGGCCGTGTTCGCCTACGGCTCTCCCCAGCTCGGCCCTCCCAACAAGTGGTGGGAAGACACGCGCCACAAGTATCCCGAGGACATTCGGCGCCTGCGCAAGCAGTACTTCTCGAGCGAGGACCAGTTGCTGACGCTGGCGCTGGCCGGCGTTCCCTTTCCCACCGACGTCGCGCTCAGCTCGTGGAAGGTGGCGCGCGAGGTGGGCGCGCGCATCACCGTGCACGTGGGCGTCGGGCAGTTCGGAAAGCGCGCCGACGTCCAGAAGCTCGGCGAGGCGGGCGCGCTGAAGTCGGACACCACCTACATCCACGCGTGCACGCTGAGCGACACCGAGTGGAAGATGATCGCCGATACGGGCGGAACCCTGTCCCTCGCGGGCTACGTCGAGATGATGATGGGGCACGGCCTGCCGCCCATCCAGAAGGCGCTCAACGCCGGCATCCGGCCGAGCCTGAGCGTGGACGTCGAGACCTCAGTGCCCGGGGACTTCTTCACCCAGATGCGCACGATCCTCTCGCTGCAGCGGAACGCGATCTGGGAGCGGGACCTGGCCGGCGAGAAGAATCTTCCCGCGCTGCTCAAGACGCGTGACGTGCTCGAGTTCGCGACCATCGAAGGCGCGCGGGCCTGCGGGCTCGAGGGCAAGATCGGCACCCTGACCCCGGGCAAGCAGGCGGACATCATCATGCTGCGGACGGATCGCCTCAACGTCCTGCCCGTGAACAACGCCACCGGCGCGGTCGTGACCAGCATGGACGCGAGCAACGTCGACACCGTGCTCATCGGGGGCAAGGTGATGAAGCGGAACGGCCGCCTGGTCGGCGTGGACATGGGCCGGGTGACCCGGCTCGCGTACGAAGCCCGCGACCGGGTGATGACCCGGTCGGGCTACCAGCGCTCTCCGCTGTGACCGAGCAGGCGGTCGCTCAACGACTCCCGCCGGCCCACACGCTGGTGCCGCCGAAGCGGCGCTCCCAGCGCGGGATCACTTCCTTGTTGTAGACGTTGTCCGGAACTTCGCCGCGCAACGCGTGGAGCACGGATTCCGTCGCCCAGCGGATCCCGGGGCCCAGCCCGCTACCGACGTTGGACGACACCATGTGGGGAGACAGCAGCACCTTGTCGCCGAGGTTGCGCATCGGGCTGTCGGCCGAGAGCGGCTCCTGCTCGAAGACGTCGAGGGCGGCCCCGGCGATCTGCCCCCGCTGCAACGCCTCGACGAGGGCCGGCTCGTGCACGCAGGGCCCCCGTGAGGTGTTGATCAAGATCGCGTGCGGCTTCATCAGGGCGAGCTGCTTGGCGTCGATCAGGTGGCGGGTTTCCCGGGTCAGCACGACGTGCAGGCTCACGACGTCGGACTCGCGGAGCAGCGTGTCGAGGTCCACGCGCGTCACGCCGTGCTCCGCGAACCGGGCGTCGGGGACGTACGGGTCGGCGGCGAGGATTCTCATCTTCCACGGGCGCATCAGCGTGGCGATGCGGCTGCCGATCCGGCCGAGGCCGATGAGACCGAGCGTGATGCCCGGGTAGCCGTCGGCACGAGAGCCGAAGTAGATTCCCTGCAGCCCCGGGTCTCGCCAGTCTCCGCGCTGCTTGAGATGGCGGTCGCGCTCGCGGAGCTTCTTGAGCATGGTCAGCATCGAGGCGATCGTGCCTTCGGCGACACCGCCCCAGTTCGATTCCGTCGGGCCGTGGGTGACCAGGATGCCCAGCTCCGTGGCCGCCTCGACGTCGACGTCATCGGTGCCGATCGTGTATTTCGCCACGATGCGGAGCCGGTCCGAGCTCTTCATGATGGCGCGACTGATGGGCGCGTTCCGGATGGAGGTGCCCATCAAGGCGTCGCATCCCTCGGCCATGCGAACCATCTCGGCTTCGCTGTTCCCCTGCGGGGTGTCCCAGGAGGCTTTGCCCAGGATCAGGCCACATCCTTGATCTTCGAGCCTCTTGTGCGTCTCGCCCGCTTCGTTGATGACGGGGGCGAAGATGAACACCTTGGCCGAGGTCCCCATGACCGTCCTCCTCTTGCCGTCGTTCTCAGAGTCGGCCAGAATCTGATACCCCTTCGTGAAAGAGGAATCAATGGGTGAGCCATGGCGAGCGATCCCCGTCGTCGATGCCGACGGCCACATCACCGAGTCGACCGAGCAGCTCCGTCCGTACTTCGAGGGAGGGCAGGGTGAGCGAGGTCATTGGGCGGGTCGCCGCTCCTACTACCCTGAAGACGGGTGGGACCGCTCGCTCGGCGGGAAGTTGGGGAGCAGCGTGAACGATGCGAAGTCATGGCTCGGCATCATGGACGAGGGTGGCCTGGACACGACCATCCTCTATCCGACGGCCGGCCTCGGCATCGGATGGGTGCGCGAGCCCGACTTCGCCGTCGCGCTCTGCCGGGCCTACAACAACTTCGTTCACCAGGAGTTCCTGACCGTGAGCCCGCGCTTGAAGGCCGTGGCCCTGCTGCCGTTCCAGGACGTGCCCGAGGCGGTGAAGGAGCTGCGCCGGGCGGTCACCGCGCTCGGAATGTCGGGTGCGTTCGCCCCGGCGGTCGGACTCCGCTTGCCGCTCGGCCACCCCGAGTTTCATCCGATCTACGCGGAGGCGGAGCGGCTGGGATCGATGGTCGCGTCTCACGCCACCGTGCGGGGCCCGCACTTCTTCGGCGCCGACGGGTTCGACAAGTTCATCGAAGTGCACACGCTCTCCCATCCGGTGGCCCAGATGATCCAGCTCACGGGCATCCTCTTCGAGGGCGTGCCGGAGAAATACCCGCGGCTCCGGATCGGCTTCATGGAAGGGGGCTGCTCCTGGCTCCCGTTCTGGATGGACCGCATGGACGAGGAGTGGGCGAAGCGCGGTGAGGTGGAGGCTCCGCTCTGCCGAAAGAAGCCCAGCGAATATCTGCGCTCCGGCCAGCTCTACTTCGCCGCGGAAGGCGACGAGAAATCCGTTCCGGAGGTCGTCCGCCGGCTCGGCGACGACATCATCTTCTACGCGACCGACGTCCCGCACTGGGATCACGACTTTCCCGAGAACCTGCGCGAGATGGCCACGCGCGAAGATCTCACCGTCGAAACGCGGCGAAAGATCCTGTCCGACAATGCCCGCCGACTGTACGCGAGGGCGTAGCGCATGAATCTCGACACACGGGACGACTGGGGACTCGCGGGCAAGGTCGCGATCGTGACGGGCGGGGGCGCGGCGGGCGACGGCATCGGCAACGGCCGCGCGGCGGCCATCCTGCTCGCCAAGGCGGGCGCGCGCGTGGTCGTGGTGGACCGCGAGCTGGCGCTCGCCGAGCACACCGTGAAGATCATCGCGGGGCTGCCCGGCGAGGCCATCGCCGTGGAGGCCGATCTCACCCGGACGCGCGACTGTGCGGCCA